>Ga0134128_10000461_pt1 | contig 56772 bp, 44 predicted proteins | sample KB31754_FD_96462 | JGI IMG/M metagenome (GOLD analysis project Ga0134128, IMG submission 96462) | Terrestrial soil microbial communities with excess Nitrogen fertilizer from Kellogg Biological Station, Michigan, USA - KB3-175-4 | ecosystem: Environmental > Terrestrial > Soil > Unclassified ... | reverse complement strand
TCCAACCGAATCCGTTCATCCAATGACATCCGAAGTTCATCCATCCCGGCTGCAATAACCCAGCCATTGGGGTGACACTTCTATTTGAGCTAAGAGGTGACATTTCTATCTGCGCACAACAGGCGCGCTTTCCGCGTGCCTTTCTTCCGCCCGGCAAGTCGGTTAAAGTGCGGCTTTGCTGCGGAATTTTGCTCACCGAATTTCATCACAGGAGTGCCATCTTGAATAAGCGAGCGTTGAAGTACGCCATCATTGCGACCATCACGGCAGGCGTTTCCCTTCCCCTGTTGAAGCAGGCAACGACTTCCGCACAAAATCCGCCGTCACCTGTGCCGACGATCAACCTGACGCCACCGGCAGCGCCGGCGACTCAGCCGGCGGTTGATCCGGCCAAGGTCGTGGTGTCGGCGGGTGATTTCAAGATCACCGCCGGCGACTTCAATGCCTTCCTCTCCGACCTCGATTCGCAGACACAGCAGCAGGTCCTTTCGCGTCCCGATGGCAAGCGCAAGCTGGCCGAGGAATTGATCAAACTGCGGATTCTCTCGGACGAGGCCAAGAAGCAGAAGGTGGATCAGTCGCCACGCGTTCAGATCGCTTATGAAGAAGTGCTGGCCAACGCGCTGCTGACCAAGATGGCCAGCGACACTGCCGAGGACCAGAAGTTCTTCAACGATCACAAAGACTATTTCGATGAGGTGAAGGCCCGGCACATTCTGATTGCCGTCGCGGGTTCGGGCGTGCCCGGAGCCAAGTACACCGATGCGCAGGCGAAGGCCAAAGCCGAAGAGATCAAGAAGCGCCTGGACAAGGGCGAAGATTTCGCGGCGATTGCCCGAGCCGAATCAGATGACAAGGCATCAGGCGTGCAGGGCGGAAACCTTGGCAGCGTGACGCGCGGAGCAATGGTGCCACCGTTTGAAGAAGCTGCTTTCGCCCTCAAGAAAGGGCAGATCAGCGATCCGGTGAAGACACAGTTTGGCTATCACATTATTCAGGTGATCGATCGCACGCCTGGAACGTACGAAGACGCCAAGCAGCGCATTCCGATGCGGCGGATCGATCTGCTGGTCGAAGAAATGAAGAAGACCGCCAAGCCGCAGTTGGATGAAGGCTTCTTTGGCGCCGATCCGAATGCCCAGGCTGCGCCACCGGCGGGTGGAGCGCAGCCGGCGAGCGCTAATGTGCCGGCGGTGAAATAATCGCCAATCCTTAGAGAGCAATTGACGAAAAGGCCCGGCTCAAAGCCGGGCTTCTTCATGCGCAACACTCACTCCGGCGCGTAACATGATTTTGCTTTAATGGACGAATGGGTTGGATTACAATGATTGAAGTTGGGCTGAACGGGGGAATTCCAACCTCGAATGAATCATGCGAAATATCTGCATTCGCACATCTGCTCTGATCCTCGTCACCGGCCTGCTTCTGCTGGCGGGCTGCGGTAAGGATTCCGCAAGCGACAGTCATTCGTCCTCGCAGTCGAGTAGTGGTTCCGCTTCAAAGGTGGGCAACGAAGCCATTGCAGGCATGGGCGATGCCGAGGCGGTGGCGGCAGTTCGAAGTGAGATGATGAAACGGTGGGTGCAGACGCCGGATGGATGGATCAGTGAATTCCCATCACAAGTATCGTTGATGACCGGTCAGCGCGCCGGTCCCGAGAGTTATTACCGCGAACTCAAGTCGCTGGACTTTGAAGTGCAGCCGCGGGATGTGAGCGATGCCGATAAGCTCAATGGTCTGACTTATCGTGGCTATGTGGAGCTGAAAAGTTCGCCGATGCGCTTGTACAACGACCCCAATTCCTTTACAGCAAAGCAATGGTCTCCGTGGAAGCAGAGCGAGCCGGCGGTGTCATCGTTTGGCGTGAGGAAGGTGAAGGGGCAGTGGGCAGTTTATGGGGATGGCTATCCGATTATGGGCGCGAAGCCGGCGAGCGGCACGCTGGGGCAGCTCAAATAGAACTCACCGGGATGATGGGTGCAGCGTTCAGGCGCTGAGGACTTTGCCGACATCCTCTTTCATTTCCAGCACCGCCTGCTCAACGCACTTTTGCCAGTCAGCGCCAAACCGCTGCGAGAACTTCGGCTCACGATGCGCGTAGAGGATGCTTCGGCTGGCGGAAACAAGTGCACCTTTACCTTCGACAAATGCGGCTCGTGTCATGTCGCCGGTTGCACCTTGCGCTCCGTATCCCGGCAACAAGAAGATCGATTGCGGCAGACGCTGTCGCAGGCTCACCATCGTTTGCGCCTGCGTTGCGCCGACGACCGCGCCGATCGAGCTCCAGCCACCTGAACCCACGAGGCCCTGCGATTGCGTGATCGGACGAAGCTTGTCGGCGAGCATTTCTGACCAGGTCCGTCCGTCTTCGAGCTTCATATCCTGCAGCTCGCCGGAGCCCGGATTGCTCGTGCGCACGAGAACAAACAGCCCCTTGTCATACGTCTTGGCGGTTTTGACGAACGGCTCAATCGTGTCCAGGCCGCAGAATGGATTGATCGTGATGGCATCGGGCATGACCAGATCCTGCGATTCATCGAAGGTCTGATCGGCGAGGTGTCCCTGTGCGTACGCGGAGGCAGTGGAGCCAATGTCTCCGCGTTTGATGTCGCCGATCACCAGCAGGCCCAGTTCCGAAGCCTCCGCAATCAGGCTGTAATAGGCTTCAACACCTTCCCAGTGATATTGCTCGAAATAGGCCGACTGAAACTTAACTATCGGCACCAGCGGCGCGACGGTGCGGAGCACGCCGATGGTGAAGGAGAAGATCGCGTCGATCGATGCCTCGGGGTCGTTGGCGTTGCGATTGGCGGACTTGCCGAAGATGGTGTCCGGCATCATCTCCAAGATTGGATCGATGCCGACACAAATCGGCGCGCCTTTCTTTGCGATCGCTTCATTGAGCCGGTCGGCGAAGTTCTCGGACATCAGCAGAGCCTTTCATTGTCAAATTGGGGCAAAAGTAAGGGAATGATCGAAGCCAAATAGCAATCGCTTATGGCTCATCCGTTGTGGCTGACTAATGGGCGAAAGGACCATTCGATGCACAAAAACCGTGCAGCAAATCGACCCTCCTAAGCGGTCGAACGAAAATCCTTACACGAAAAGGAAAACCCGAGCCGGCTCCCGCGACGCACCAAATGGCAGGGCGCGGCAGAGCCGGATCGGGTTGCACAGCCAACTCTTCTGGAAGCTGCAGCGAAGCCAAATGGCATTGGCCAGCTTATCGTTTCCGACGGTCACGCCGGGCCTTGCGCTTCTTGCTGCCGATTTTTCGGCGGCGGCGGGGCTTGGACATCCGATCTCCTTTCCTTCGGTCAAAGGGCCGTTGATTTAGGCTGGGTAAGTTATCGTGACCTTCGGTCATCGTCCAGTTCGGGCGGATTTTCCTTCACTTGCTGGGGCCAGTTGCTATGCTGGAACGGTCGTGGGCACGTCCTTCGCTTTACATCATCCATATCTCGCCGGACCAACCCTTTTTTGAAGGAGCTTTTCGTATGGTCGAGCTCAATTCAGGGAACGTTCTGCTCAAGCCCTGCCAGCGCCGCCAGTTCTTCTCGAGCCTGCGGCGGGCACTTCGGATGGGCAGCCGATTGGGGGATTTTGGACTGACGATTTCGCTGCGGCGCGACGGCCGGCTGTATGAAATGCATGCCGACGTCCGTGACCGTCACGGCAAGTTCCATTGCCGCTGCAGGCAGAATGATTGGCGCAGCGCGCTGCGTGAACTGGTTCGATCGATTCTGAACGGGCTTCATCAACAGTCGATAGCGGCGCTGGCGGCATAAGGCTGCCGGCCATTTTCGCTCGAGAGCGCCACGATCAGCCACCGTGGCGCTCTCGATTTCATTTTTCAGGTTGGTCCCATTCAATTTGCGGGTGATGCCGGCTGCTGGCAACCCGCGCACGCCTGACTATATTGCCTGCACGATTTTCCGGTTCATGCGCGGCGGACGATGGAGCGAGCCTGCGCGCCGGGGCGAATGGGACCTTTGCACGTGTACGGCTGGATTACGGAGACGGTGACGCGATGGAGCAGCACGCCATCGGTCACCAGTGGGCTGGCGATCTTATCGCTCGCGGTCGTCATTGGCCTGGCACTGGGCGCGGTGCGAGTACGAGGCGTGCGCCTGGGAATATCAGGCGTGCTGTTTTCCTCGCTGCTGTTTGGCCAGATCGGGCTGACCGTCGATCCGCATGTCCTGCAATTCCTCCGTGATTTTGCACTGATTCTGTTTGTCTATGCGATTGGATTACAGGTGGGGCCGGGCTTCGTCAGCTCGCTGCGCTCCGATGGATTGCGACTCAACGCGCTGTCGGTGCTGGTGCTGATTCTGGGCGCGATGGCGGCAGCGGCGATGGGCCATTTCCTTCCCCATCATTCGGCCGCAGGTCTGTACACCGGCGCGTTCACGACGACACCTGGACTCGCAGCCGCGCAGGAAGCGCTTCGTCACGCCGGGGCGCCGGCGGATCTGCAGGCGATCAATCAGACGACGGTGGCCTACTCGATCGCTTACCCATTTGGCATTGTCGGGCCCGTACTGGTGATCGTGGCGCTGCGCTGGGTATTTCGCATCAAGATCACCCAGGAACGGCACGCGCTGGCGGCGCTCAACGAGAAGACGCGGCCAAGCATCGACGTCTTGGACATCGAGGTCACTGAGCCATCGCATGCGGGCAGGCAATTGCGTGGTCACCCATTGATTTCCGACTCCGGCGTTCTGTTCAGCCGATTGCTCCGCGATGGAGTCATGACGGTGCCGGCGGGCGATACCGAGATTCGCATTGGCGACGTGTACCGCGCCGTCGGCCCGCGACCGAAACTTGCCGAGCTGGTCAAGGCGCTGGGGCGACCGACGACAAAGGATCTCGTGCAGGCTACGGGCGACGTCCATCGCATCGAGCTGGTGGTCACGCGGACGCAGGTCCTTCGCAAGACCCTGCGCGAGCTGAATTTCAGCCGGCGGGTCGGGGCGACGATCGCACGCGTCAATCGGGCCGGCGTTGATCTGGTTCCCAAGGCGTCGCTCCGGTTGGCGTTTGGCGACCAGGTGATTGCCGTGGGAACGGAAGAAGGATTGAAGCTGGTCGAAGCGGAATTGGGCAACAGTCCCGAGCGGCTCAATCGCCCGCAACTCGTGCCGATCTTTCTGGGAATCGTGCTGGGCGTCATTGTCGGGAGCATTCCGATCGCCGTGCCGGGCCTGAATATGTCTCTGAAGATCGGCCTCTCGGGTGGGCCGATGCTGGCGGCCATCGCGCTGTCGCAATTGGGCAATGTCGGCTCGGTCGTCTGGTACATGCCGATCGCAGCGAACCAGCTTTTCCGCGATTTCGGGCTGGCGGTGTTCCTGGCCTGCGTCGGATTGCAGGCGGGCGATCACTTCGTCCAGCGTGCCGCAGCCGGCGGGGGATTGATCATCCTGCTGGCCGGCATCGTCCTGACGATGGGCCCCGTATTTCTCGTCGGCTGCTTTGCCCGAAAAGTGATGAAGATGAATTTCATCACCCTCAGCGGCTGGGTCGCCGGCGCGATGACCAGTTCGCCGGCCCTGCTTTTTTCCGATGAATTTGCCGGATCGGATGCCCCAGCGGTTGCTTATGCTGCGATCGCACCACTTGCGACATTGGTCCCCATCATCTGCGCCCAGATTCTTGCCATCGCGGCGGGATAATGATGTATTGGAATCAGTTCATCGTCACGAGCGGGGCAGGCTCGCCACCCATTTGCGGAATTCATCCAGAACGACCGCCTGATCTTCGTTCAACAGCCGATGCACAAACTGGTTGAATTGATCCATCTTCAGGAAAGGAAACGCCGGACTGGAATCAACGTGTGAGTAACCCATTTTTCCCAGAATCATGACCTCGATCTTTTGGCCATCGAATCTCCAAAGCTCGGCGACGCCCAGCGCCGCATAGATCGGCTGTCTGGGAATTGAGCGCCTGGTGATATCAACTTCGATCGCTAAATCCGGCGGCGGAAACTTCTCTGGATCAAATCGCTCCATTCCCCTGACCGCGATGGGATTCTTCAAGTAATAACATTCATCCGGCTCCAGCCCGGCGCCTTTCGCTTCCTCGCGAAAGGTCGTGGAACCGAATGGAACCCCAGACATTTTCAAATCGAGCATCATGGTTTCGACAAGCCGCGCAATCGCCTTCTTGACCACTTCATGTTTTGACAGGGGCGCCATGATTTCGATCGTTCCTGCAAAATAAGTCACCCGAACCGGGCGGTCGCCGATTTCTTCCAGAACATGTTCATAGAATGCCCAGTCAACATCGCTCAGGACGAGATGTTGTTGCTGGGAAAGCGGAATAGCCGTTTTGACGCTCATGACATCATTCTATCACGCCATTGCTTCCTGCGCACGCATTTTTCCTTGCGCCGCCCGCGACCCTATCAATCCAGCCAATCCTTCTTCTTCAACCGCTGCGGCACATATTCTTCGGTGACGTAGCTGATGTCCTTGGTGATCAGCGATTCGACTTCCATCTTGAAGCCGTTGTCAAGCATTTTTGAGATTTCCTTCTGCCAGCCTTTGTGGCCGCTGAACCACGGGTAGGCGGCGATCTCGCGGGCGCGCTTCTTGTCGTTGTCGTTCAGGTCGATCTTCACGCGGTCGTCCAGATCGCATTCGTCATAATCCTTGGCTCGGATGCCCAGAAAGCGGGCTTCGGGAATCGCGAGGCGCGAAGATTCGAAAGCCAGCGAGATCGAGCCCTGCTTGATGACCGAATAGATGTAATGTCCCCACGGATCGCAATCGAGCAGGCAGATGATCGGCAGCTTCAGCTCCTGGTTGAAGCGCTGGAGTAGCCGACGAACGCCGCGGGGCGGCTGGCCGCCGCCGTGGGTGAGAATGCAGTTGTGATCCTCCCAGAACCGGTCTTCGTTGAAACGGTTCCAGACGGTGCCTTTTTCGACGTGCAGGACGAAATCGGCCTCGCATTTTTTGAAGTCGATAATGTCCGGCTCCACGATCGACGGAATCGCGTAGCCGCCCGATCCCATCCGCCGGCAATCGATCTCGTCGCCCTTGTCCACGATCGTAATATTTCCTACGAGCGCGCCGCGATTATCTGCAAAGATATGCAGCTCTTCGCGCAGGGCACCGAGCGTCACTTCCAGATCTTCCAAAATCGGATCGGATTCATCCTGTGTGTCGAAGGTGTTCTCCTTCGTGCCGGCCACCGTGTGCTTGGCCTTGTAAAAGACGCCTCGAAGGCTCGATGACTTTTCCGCGTCGATCAGGTCCTTGACGGTGCTGGCATGCAGCATCGTCTGCATAAACTGCTTGGCCTGGTTCAGATTGAAAAGCTCGCGCTCGGCGGTGGCATTGCCCATCTCCAGGATGCCGCGCTTCTTGTTCCAGTTGGTGTTGGAGCGCGTGCGGAGGGGAATATCCACCGAGATCGCCTGCTTCTTAAAAGCTGAGCCGGCGACATTGTCGGCCAGGCCGACGATTTTGCCGAGCGTGACTTTGTCTCGGGCTTTAACGCGCTTGTTCACTCGGTCGGATGCGGGTTTCTTTGCCATGAGTGTACCGTTTTCTTTCAAATGGCCTGTTCAAATTTTAGTTTGGCATCGCACAATACGTAGCACAGGCTTCCAGCCTGTGGCTTTGGATTCACCGCCTGGAAGGCTGTGCTACGAGCTTACGCCTCAAAAGAGTTCCGCGTCGTCCTTCTTCGGCGCGCGTTTCTTCTTTTTGGGCTTGCTCGACAGCTTGACGACGTCGCCGTTGCCGCTTTCGTCGGATGCCGCGGGCGCCTCTTTGTCCCCGGCATTCTGTGCCTCGGCCAGATGCGCCGCCCGGCTCTCCACCATGACCACGCCGTCGTCCTGCTTCAGGTCTTCGGTTTCATCCTTCTTGACCGTTCGGCCTTCTTCATCGAGCTGGGCATCGGCAATGGCGGTGCGTTTTTTCGCTTCAGCAAGAAGGGCGTCGTAGAGCTTCTTCGTGTCGGTGCCGTTGATTGCATTGACGGCGTTGCTGATCTCGCCGATGTAGCGCTCGAAGACATCGCGTCGCGCGGCTTCGCGCTGCATCTTCTGTCGCTTGCGAAGATAGGTGCCGAGCTTTCGGCCGCATTCCATCAGGGCAAGCTTCATTTCTTTGCGGATCTCGTCGTAGTCGGCGATGGCTTCCTTCGATTCGCTGGTGAAGGGAACCCAGACGCTGGCCATGTGGATCATGATGACCAGCGGGCCGACCGGCAGGCTCCCGCGCGGCTGGCTGAGGTTGTAATTTCGCCAGCCGGTTTCCGTCACCGCCTTGAAGCTGCTGCAGGCGCTTTGCTGGAACAGCAGCGGCACGCGATTGGCGAAGCGAATCACGCGTGCCGAATCGTCGGCCGCCAATTCACCACCAAAAGCGATGGCCGCCTCAAGCTGGAACGGCCGGCCGCGATAAACATCCGGCTCGCGGCTGCTTGCCGCGTAAAACTCGGCCTTCACGCCCTTGAGCATGCCCGCCAGGAGCTGCCGAACGCCAATGGGGGCCAGGCAGTCGGTCGGCGGCGGGGGGAGCTTGGCTTCCTGGAACTCCTTAAAAAGCTTCTCCACCTGCGCCGGCTCCAGATCGCTGACCTTCGTCCGACTGTGCGTGCCGATCGCTTTGCAGAAATCGCTGGCCTTGCCGGGACTGATTCGGCTGAATTTCTCCTGAAGGAAATTGAACAGCGTGCCGGTTTTGTTGGCCGCCTCGAAATCCTTCATCATCTGGATCAGGATGCCCAGCTCGATGCCGCGCGGGTGCGGCTGAATCTCGTGCGTCTCCGGCGGGAGCTGATCGGTGCCACGCGGGAAAAAGATCACGCCGTCTTTTTCGATCGTCGTGATGGTCGGATCGACGCCCGCGGGCGCCGTCACATCCTGCGTCTGAGGCGCAACGTGTGCCGCGTCTTGACTCAGCTCCGCAGCAGGCGTCGCGTCTTTCTTCGCATTGCCCAGTGGCAGATCTTCCTGCTCATCGGCGCTCACGCGCGATGGCGGGACAAACGTAATCCGCGCATGCGGATTGGCGATGGCGGTCAGCTCCAAAAATTCATCGACGCTGCCGCGCCCTTTCTGGTATCGCCCTTCGAGCTCGATGCTGACGCTGGTGCCGGTGATGTAATCTTCGGGATTGAGGAAACCGGGGTCGCGCATGCCGGCGCTTCCGCTCTTGAATCGCGCGGGCGGGAAATCCTCGGTCTCATCATCCACCGTCACTTCAGCGCGGTTAGTCTTGGTGTTCATCGCCAGCTCGATGTGATGGGCTGGCTTTTTTGCATTGGGGCGCGTGTGAATCACCATTGGCTTGCCGGTGGTGATCAGGCCGTACATACCGGCAGCGCTGATGCCGATGCCTTGCTGCCCTCGGCTCATCTTCAGGCGATGGAATTTCGAGCCAAACAGAAGTCGCCCAAAGACATTCTCCACCTGCTTGCGCACGATCCCCGGGCCGTTGTCGATGATCGTTACGCGATAGCGCGATTGCTTGGCGGATGCGGGCCGGTCGGGCTGAAGGTCTTCGATGATGACGGTGACGTTGGGAAGAATCCCCGCCTCTTCGCAGGCATCGAGCGAATTATCGACGGCTTCCTTGACGCTGGTCAGCAGGGCCTTGCGCGGGTTATCGAAACCCAGCAGGTGCCGGTTCTTCGCGAAGAACTCGCTGACGGAAATATCCTTCTGCCGCGTGGCCATCGACTCGGCGGTTTCCCGCCGGCGTGGCGCACTACTTTTGACGCGCGGTTGTTCCATGGTTCTTGTCATAGTGTTCGCAGAATGCTTTTCTTCAATGGTGTTTGACGCCGACTCGCTTAACGACTGTTCCATCCGTGAACCTCCAACCCGAGTTAAATTGGGTCAACTGGCTCCAAGCCATGCACCAAAATGCACCAAAATGCACCATTTTTTGCGTTTTTCCAGGGTGCAGAGTGAGGTGCATTACGAAGACCCTTGAAGGAAATGCGAAAAAACACTTTTCCCGCCGAAATTACAGCACCCCAAATGCACCAAAATGCACCACTTTTTCGATTTTCGCGCGGGTTGTTGCAATCGGAAAAGAGCCGCGCACGAAGTAAGCGGTTTGTGCGCGCTGTGGAAAGTTGCGCCGTGGAGCATGGCGCAAAGCGCTCCGCTAGCGCGTCGCGGCTAAACTCGGCTTCCATTGCTCCTCGTAGCTCCATGCCCGTTGACTCCACCGGCACCGCCTCAGAACGCGATCCATCTTGCAAAGGTGGTCCAACTTCTACGTCGGTTATCGGTCGCAAGCCCATAAAATCTTTCCTACCACACTGGCCATGTGTTAGGGTATTGTATGGATGACGGCGGCAATGTCAAACGGAAAATGGAAAATGTTTTTCCTGCTGCTTCTTCTTATGCAGCAACAACTTAGATCGGTCGAGATGAGCCGCAACGGAATGTCGACCCAATACCTCGGCAAACCTCTGGCGGTTGCTGGGAACCTCGACGTCCTAGTTCCCAACGACACAAAAATGAGCCGACGCGGACGTCGGCGTTCCGGTCGGCCTCATCCGAATCGCCCGCTCATTTATAATGGCACGGACCCTCGGGAACGACGAAGTTTATCTCGTACACCAATGAAATCCGGCTTCAAACATTCCTGGTGGATCAATGCCCCGAGCATCGCGGTGCTGATCACGATGGCAGCGCTACCAATTATGCGTCGGCCTTGGCCGGCGTTGGTGCCGGCGCATTTTGATGGGCATTGGCAGGTGAATCGGTGGGGGTCGCCTTGGGAATTGATGGTGATGCTGCTGATCGCGCTGCTGCCCCTGGGGATCAGCGTAGTGCTGAGCGCGGCATGGGTTCGATATGAGCAGGGGCGGAAGCGATTCAACTGGATTGCGGTGCTGATTGCCGCGGCCCTTGGACTCAACGGGGGGACTAGTTGCTGGATGTGGTGGAATATCAATCGGCTTGCGGAATCGGAGACCGCGCCGCATCCGTGGGTGTGGGCGATTGGATTTGCGGTTGCTGATGCGGCGCTCACTGGAATATTGGAGTTGGTGCGCCGGCCAATGAGCCAAATCAGCAATGTGAGTGACGAGACTTCGCTGATCGACCAGACGACGCCGGTTTCGATGGGCGCCGCAATACTTCCCTATCACTCGATCCAAAGAGCGCGCTGGATGTCGGCGCTGCTGGTTGGCATTGCCTGCTTATGTCTGATTCTGGAAGGCCTCTTCCTTTACGCGTCGAGAGATCGATGGACCCCAATCTATCTTGCACCGACCCTTTTGCCGCTGCTTTTTTTGTTCCTGGCGATGCTCTTTGGCTCTCTTCAAGTTGAAGTGAACCGCGAGCAACTGATCCTTCGAGGCGGGCTGCTTCACGCCCGCTTTTTGCGGCTCGGCCGCGCGGACGTGCAGAGCGTTCGCGTCGAGAACTTCAATCCCCTCGCCGACTTCGGCGGCTGGGGCATCCGCTACGCCCGCGGCACCTGGGGCTACATCTTCCGCGGCCACCGCGGCGTCCGCGTCGAAACCCGCAAGGGCAAACGCTACCTCATCTCCTCCGACGAGCCCGAGAAGCTTGCGGCGGCGCTACAGACGGCGACTCAATAGCGGTCGCAATAGAATGTTTCGGAACGCAGCACGGTGCGGATCGAACACCCCTTTTAGCCGCTACCGCTTGCGGTGCGCGCCGAGGAGCTTCGCGCGCGAAAGTGAGGTCAAATCTGGACGCGGCGTGGACGCTTTCCGCTTTTCTTTAACGCACGGAGAACGCGCACCGCAAGCGGCTGCGGCTAAACGGCAGAGGGCGCTGCTGCGCGGCGGCGGTGGAAAGTTGTTCCGATAGACTTACTTGCAATGGATTTGCGCGGGGAGGATGATGCCGCCGTGACAGGACGGCGCGGAATATTTTCATTTCTGTTCATTGCGCTGATTCTCGTTTTCGGTTTACTTCCTTCGTTGATGGGCGCTCCCGCGCAATTGGACTGGCCGCAGTTTTTGGGCCCCACTCGAAATGGGGCTTACGCTGGAGCGATCAACACCCATTGGCCCGCGGGTGGGCCGCCCAAGCTTTGGAGCAAACCGGTGGGCCAGGGGTTTGCCGGGCCGGCGGTGAGCGGGGGGCGGCTGTTTCTCTTTCATCGCGTGGCGGAAAGGGAGCGGCTGGAGTGCATGGAGCCGATGACGGGGAAGACGATTTGGATCGGTGAATATCCGACGCATTATCAGGATGCTTTTGGTTTCGATGAAGGGCCGAGGGCGACGCCGGCGGTGGAGGGGAAGCGCGTTTATACCTTTGGCGCACAGGGTGTCTTGGCCTGTTGGGATGCGGATTCGGGCAAGAAGATCTGGTCGGTGGATGTGCAGACGAAGTTCGCTTCCGAAGGCGGATTTTTTGGCATGGCTTGCTCTCCATTAGTCGAAGGCAACGCCGTCATCCTCAACATCGGCGGCGCGAAAGGCGCGGGTGTCGTTGCGTTTGATAAGACCAACGGCAATGTCTTGTGGAAAGCGACGGATGATGAGGCGAGCTATTCATCCCCGACCGCGGCAACCGTCGCGGGGCAGCGATATGTGCTGGTCTTTACTCGCGCGGGACTGGTCGGTCTTGGGCCGGGCGATGGAAAGATTCTCTTTCAATTTCCCTGGCGGGCGCGAATTCGTGAATCAGTGAACGCGGCAACGCGGCTGGTGATCGATGATCTGGTTTTCATTTCCGCCAGCTATCAGACCGGGGCGGCGGTGCTCCGCATCGGCGCAAATGGAGTGACCAAAGTCTGGTCGGGCGACAACATCCTTTCCAACCATTATGCCACCAGCGTCTACCACGATGGCATGCTGTATGGCTTCGACGGCCGGCAGGAATATGGGCCGAGCCTGCGTTGCGTCGAGCTGAAGACCGGCAAGGTGCGCTGGACGCAGGAGTCCTTCGGGGCGGGCAGCATTCTGATGGCCGACCAATATTTGCTGATCATGGGCGAAAAGGGGCAGTTGATTTGTGCGCCGGCGACGCCGGAGGGTTTCAAGCCCATTGCGCAGGCGCAGGTGATGCCGTTTGAGATTCGCGCGTATCCGGCACTGGCCGATGGGCTGATGTATGTGCGGAGCAAGGACAAGCTGGTTTGCCTAGATCTCCGGCCCGCCCATTAATCGTTGTTCATCAGCGATACCAACATTATCTGCCATGGGTGATATGAGTTGTAACGACATTTCATGGAGTGGATTGACATGATGAAGCGCTCGCCGGGCATGCGTCGATGGGTTGGAACAATGGCGGCGGCATGCCTTGCCGTTGGCTTGACATTTGTCGCGCGTGCGGATGTGCCGCAGAGCGGGACCGGCTCCTTAAAGAGCGCGGAAACTGCGACGAACTGGGCGACTTGGCGCGGGCCGAAGCGCGACAACATTTCTCCGGATACCGGACTGCTGAAAGAGTGGCCCAAAGGCGGCCCGAAAATGTTGTGGGAAGCGAAGGGGCTGGGCGCGGGATATGCAACCGTCGCCATCTCCAACGGGACGCTCTACACGATTGGCAGCCAGGGGGAATCGGATGAGACATTTCTGATCGCGCTGGATGCAAATGGGAAGAAGTTGTGGTCGTCGCTTGTGGGACATGGACGGGTGGGAGATACGCAACACGCGGGGCCGCGCTCGACGCCGACCGTTGATGGCGATCGTGTTTACGCCATCGACGAGGTAGGGAACCTCGGCTGCTTTAATGCCTCGGATGGCAAGCAGATTTGGCATATCAATATGTCCAAAGATCTTCATGGGGAGGTCATGAGCGGCTGGGGATTTGCCGAGTCGGTTCTGATCGATGGGCCAAACCTGATCTGCACGCCCGGTGCAAGGGATGGAACGGTTGCCGCGCTGGATAAGAACACCGGCAAGGTTGTCTGGCGCAGTAAGGAGTTCACTGATCCTTGTGCCTATTCATCGCTCGTGCCGGCGCAGATTGGCGGGATTCGTCAGTATGTGGTGCTCACTGGCAAGCATGTCGCCGGCATCGGCACGGATGGAAAGGTGGTCTGGGAAGCCAAGCGCGAGGGAGTCACCGCGGTCTGTCCGACGCCGATCGTCGACGGAAATCTGGTTTTCACCACCAGCGGCTACGGCGTCGGCTGCAATTGTTTCGAAGTCACCGGCACCGGGTCGCAGCTCAAAGCCAAGCAGCTTTATAAAAACAACGAGATGCAGGTGCACCACGGCGGCGTGGTTCAACTCGATGGCTACATCTATGGCGTGACCGATTACCGTCGCGGCGAAATCATGTGCATGGACATCAAGACCGGCAAAGTCGCGTGGGCCGACAAGTTTGGCAGCAAGGGCTCAACCGCATTTGCAGACGGCATGCTCTATGTGCGCAGCGAAGGCGGGCCGAACAAGCCCAGCATCATCGCGCTGGTCGATGCCACGCCGAGCGGCTATCACGAGCATGGCCGCTTCGAGCAGCCGGACCGCAGCAAGCAATATGCTTGGGCGCATCCCGTGGTCTTTGGCGGGAAGATGTATCTGCGCGATGATGATGTTCTGCTCTGCTACGACGTGAAGGCAAAGTAATCGACGGCGGTCAATTGAACGGGGAAGGGTAGCGATGGGTGGTCGCACGAAATTAGTCATCGCGGCAGCATCGATGATGTTTCTTCTGATCGTGCTGCCGATGAGCAAGTCGGTCGTCGATGCGCAGGAGCAGAAGGCGCCGGCTTTTTTGGAGCCAAAGCCGCTGGTTCCCGGGGCGAAGGTGGTGACGCTCTGGCCGGCGGGTTCGCCGATGCTCAAGACGCTTAAGGGGTACGATGAGCCAGAAAAATTCAACCTTTCGCGCAACGGCAATGTGCAGTCGGTGGTGAACATTCACAATCCGTCGATTGAGCTGCATCTCGCTCCGCCGGATAAAGCCAATGGCATGGCAGTGATCCTTGCCGCGGGTGGGGGAAATCAGACGCTCAACGTCGGCACCGAAGGCGTCGATGTCGCCCACTGGCTCAACAGTCTGGGAATCTCCGCTTTTATCGAGCGATATCGTCTTCGACCGTATAGCTCGTCGGTTGATGCATTGGCCGACACTCAGCAGTGCTTCCGCGTGATCCGCGCGCATGCGAAGGAGTGGGGCGTCGATCCGCATCGTCTGGGAATCATGGGATTCTCCGCCGGCGGCGAGCAGTGCGCCTGGATCGAATTCAATTACGACAAGGGCGATCCAAATAGCTCCGATCCCATCGCGCGCGAAAGCTGCCGGCCCGATTTCGTGGTGTTGGTCTACGCGGGTTGGGCGCGGATGGATTTGAGCAAAGTCCCCAAAGATGCGCCGCCGGCCTTCTGCACCTCCGCGGGAATCGATGATGCGTTTCACGCGCGACAGACGGTGCAGTTTTACGATGTGCTGTTTAACGCGAAGATTCCCGTCGAGCTTCACATCTATGGCCATGGCGGACATGCCAACGGCATCAAGCCGCGCAATGGCATTCCATTTGGTACGTGGCATTTCCGGTTTCTCGAATGGGCCGAGGATTTGGGATTCACAGGGACCAAAGGCAAGGTTCAATAGATCTGACCGATAACCAAGCCTTCACATATGATGAGCCAGGAGCAGAACGTTGCGAGCCCGCCGAACAGTCGGCAGGCGCGCATTGCTAAGTGTCCGAAGCTCCATCTCGGCTGATAATAAAGCCACTTCTGCAAGCCAATCGCCAATCGACTATTCCGATAAATCGGGGCCGAAGTCCGCAAATGTTGGCGCGACTTGACCCTCATGCCCGATCAATTGGAAGTCTGGGTTGGCTCTGTCGTTTCCAATAACACGCAAACGCTAGCAGGAGAGGCAACATGCAACGCTCGATGGGGATCACTCGCTCGAAATTCAGCCGCAAATTCGTCAGCAACACCCGAAACAGCCACGAGCCGTTGCGTGCCGCATGCACGAACGCCATCGAGCAATTGGAAAAACGGTTGCTTTTCACCACGGTTGTGGTCACCAACACGCTCGCCAGCGGCACGGGTTCACTGAATGATGCGATCCTGGCGGTGAACAGCAGCACCGATCAGTCCAACACAATTCAGTTCAATCTCGCTTCCGATGGAAGCGTGCAGAGCATTCCGGTCGCCTCGGCTCTGCCGGCGTTGAAAGACACGCAAAACATCACCGGAAAAACCGTGGCAATCGACGGCACCTCCGAGCCAGGCTATGTCGGCTCGCCGCTGGTGCAATTGGTCGGGCCCAGTGCGGGCAACATGATCGGCCTTGAAGTGGACATGAAAGCCACGGTTCAGGGCCTGGCGATTTTTGGTTTCGTCGGCAACAGCAACACGAACGGCTTTGGCCTGCACCTGGGCGCTGGCTCCGATGGCAGCATCGTGCAGAACAACGTGCTCGGTGATGCGAGCGGCGCTGGAGCCAACGGTAACCAGGTCGGCCTGGTGATCGACAGCAACAACGTCTCGGTTCTCGATAACCTGATTTCCGGCAATATCGGAGACGGCATCGACGTGAATGCCGTGAGCGGAATTCACGTCGGTGGAACGACCGCCAGTAGCGGAAACATCATCGCCGGCAACGGTGGCGTGGGCATCACCTTCTTCAATACCACCGCCAGCTTCGTGCAGGGCAACCGCATCGGCATCGATGCCTCGGGCAACGCGCTGGGTGATGTGGGCGACGGAATTCTCGTGACCGGCGGCGGCAGCCTGCAGATCGGCGGCAGCGCATCGGGCGCGGGCAACGTCATTTCCGCTACCCAGGGAAATGGAATCAAAATTCAAGCCAGCTCGAATGACACGATTGCCGGCAACTTCATTGGCACGAATGCCGATGGGACCAGCGCCGATGCAAGCTTCGCCAACTTCGGCACTGGCATTTTCGTATTGAACTCTTCGAACGTTGTCATCGGTGGTCCGACCGCCGCCTCGCGCAACATCATCAGCAATGCGGTTGGCTCCGGAATTCAGATCGGTGCTGACACCTCAACTGGCGATGTCGTGCAGAATAACTTCATCGGCACCGACGTCACCGGCACCGTCGCGCTGCCCAATCAGGGCGACGGCATCGATGCCTGGGGCAGCCATATTCAAATTCTCAGTAATGTGATTTCCTCCAGCGTGGGCGTCGGCATCGATATCGCCGGCAACACCGCCGCCTTTGGCAATAACAACCTCGTGCAGGGCAACTTCATCGGCACGGACGTGAATGGCCATGCTTTCGCCAACAGCGGCAATCAGGGCGATGGAATTTTGATCTCCGGCAACAACAACGTGGTCACGCAGAACACCATCGCCTTCAACGGAGTAAACGGCGTCGGTGTCATGCAGGGCGCCGGGAACGCGATTCAGAACAACTCGATCTTCTCCAACGGCTATCTCGGCATCGATCTGAATGATGACGGCGTCGTTACTTCAGGCTTCGATCCGAACAATCCGTTCGACGCCCAGGCCAACAATGACGTGAGCTTCCCGGTCCTTAACAACAGCGTGCAAAATGATGGCGCGCACCTGACCGTGACCTTCACGATTCCCAATGCCGTCGCGGGAACCACTTACACCGTCGATTTCTATTCCAACGCCGATGATTCTTCGTCTGTTTCCTCGCTCGATGGCTACGGCGAAGGCAAAACCTGGCTGGGCAGCAAGACCATTACTGTCAGCGATCCGACTGCCACATTCAGCGCGACAGTTAATGTCGCGCCGCCTGGCGAGAGCTTCCTGTCGGCAACGGTGACCGATACGACCGACGGCACTTCAGAATTTGCCGCCGACGTTTCGATCCCGCCGTCCACGGTTACGACTGTCCACACGACCACGAGCCTCAGCTCGTCGGCCAATCCTTCGGTGCTCACGCAGCCGGTCACGTTCATCGCCACCGTCACGCCCGACAGCGGCGCGATTCCGGACAACACCTATACCGTTACGTTTTTCGATTCGACCACCGGCACGACGCTGGGCACGGAGTCAGTCACTGGCGGCCAGGCGACGATCACCGTCTCCGGCCTCTCGCAAGGCGATCACATGATCGTCGCCACGTTCAACGGCGACTCGAATATCCTGAGCAGCAGCGCCGTATTGGACCAGCATGTGAACCCCGCGGCATCGATGACGGCGCTAACCTCTTCGCTGAATCCTTCGACCTACGGCCAGCTCGTCACCTTCTCCGCAACAGTCACGCCAGTCAGCCCGGCGACGGGCACGCCGACCGGCACAGTCGAGTTCTTCGATGGAAGCACGGATCTTGGCGGCGCGACACTCATCAATGGCGTCGCGACCTTCGATGACTCGGCCCTGGGTACCGGCACCCACATCATCAACGCCATGTACGAAGGCGATTCAACTTTCCTTACCAGCGGCGCGACGCTCAGCCAGGTGGTGAACCAGGCGAATGCGACGGAAACCCTTTCATCCGACATCAACCCCAGCGTCTTTGGACAGATGGTGACCTTCACAGCTGCCGTCACCAGCAACGCGGGAACTCCCAGCGGCTCCGTGACGCTGCTCGAAGGCACGCAGGTCGTCGGCGCGACTGAGACGCTCGTGAATGGCGTTGCGACCTGGCAAATCAATTCGCTGGGCACCGGCGATAACCTGCTCCACTTTGTCTATAGCGGCGACACCAATTTCGCCGGCGCGAATAGCGCGAACTACGACCAGATCGTCACCGCGGCTCAGACGATGACCACCATCACCTCGATGCTGCAGCCGGTGGTGAAGGGTCAGTCGGTCACCTTCACCGCGCAGGTGACGGTCGTCGGCCCCGGCTCGGGCACGCCCGATGGCACCGTCAATTTCTATGATGGAACGACCTTCATCGGCACCGGCACGCTCTCGGGCGGCTATGCCTCGGTGACGACATCGAACCTGAACATCGGCGACAATGAAATCACCGCGCATTACGTCGGCACGGCCAACTTCCTGCCGAGCATTTCCCAGGCGGTCGATCAATCGGTCGGCCAGGATCAGACCGCAACCGGCCTGACCTCATCCGCCAACCCGTCGATCTTCGGCAGCAGCGTCACCTACGTGGCGACGGTCGTGAATATCTCGCCGATCATCGGCATGCCGACCGGCAGCGTCAGCTTCTATGTCGATTCAACGCTGCTGCAGACCGTCCCGCTCGACAGCAACGACATGGCTTCGATCAATGTCTCAGGGATGAGCGTGGGCAGCCATCAGATCCAGGCCTTCTACAGCGGCGACACGAATTTCGCCGGCAGCAGCTATGCCCTGACGCAGACAGTCGTGCAGGCGGCATCCGCCACCTCGTTGAGCAGTTCAGCCAACCCGAGCGTCAACGGCCAGTCGGTCACGCTCACTGCCGCCGTCACCGGCAGCGCGTCGGCAGTACCCACCGGCTCGGTTGTCTTCTACGATGGCACCACGCAGATCGGTAGCGCTCTGCTCGATGCCACCGGCCATGCATCCATCAGCACCAGCGGCTTCGCGATCGGCAGCCATGCGCTGAGCGTCTCGTACCTCGGCGACACCAACTACACCGGCTCCAGCGCCAGCCTGAATCAGCAAGTCAACAAGGTCAGCACGCAGGTGGTTATGACCTCGTCGGCTGATCCATCGGTCGTCGGCCAATCCGTCACCTTCACCGCGACCGTCAGCATCGCCGGCGCCGGAAGCTCGCCGCTCAATGGCACCATCACCTTCATGGATGGTGGCAGCGCAGTGGTAACGGCCACCGTCACCAATGGCGTCGCCACCTGGACCACCAGCTCTCTGACGGCAGGCACTCACACCATTACCGCCGCCTTCTCAGGCAACACGACTGCCAACACCAGCACCTCGGCGCCGCTGTCGCAAGTGGTCAACAGCATGTCCACGATCAGCGGCGCGGTCAACAAGGATCTCACCGGCGATGGATTCTCCGCCGACGACACCCTCATGTCCGGCGTCACCGTTCAGCTCTTCAGCGATAAAGATCACAACGGCACGCTCGACAGCGGCGACGGCGCGGCCATCGCCTCGATGGTCACCAAGGCCAACGGCTCTTACAGCTTTGGCAACCTCTCGTCCGGTGTTTATTTCGTGCAGGAAATGACCCCCAGTGGTTATGTCCGCACCTTGCCGACCGTCAGCTCTTTCTACACCATCAACGCGACAGCCGGCTCCTCTTCGGCCGGCAATAATTTCGACAACTTCCAGATTTGCCCGTGCGCGGACGACCTGAGCTCCTACTACTTCACCGACTGCGGCCGACACTTCAACTCGATGTCGGGCAACGTGCACGCCGGTGATACGATCAGCGTGACGTTTACCGTGAAGGCGGGCCAAACCGACCAGTTCCATCTGGTCAGCTATACCGCACCCGATTCAACCTTCAACGCGAATGACGCTTATGAGCAGAAGGTCTATCAGCAGGGTGGCGGGACCTATGGGCCCGGCACTCACACGATCACCATCAAGGTGCCGAGCGGCCACTTCCAGGTGGACTTCATCTGCGGCTCAGTAATCTACAACTTCGGCCCAGCCGGAAGCAACATCTTCTATACGCCCCAAGGTCGGCTGATTAACGCTGTGAACGGATAATCAGGATCTCCGCCTCATGCACGCGGAGCCGGGCGATCAAGTGCCCGGCTCCGTTTGTTTTCCCATCTATTTTGGCGTCAAATCTTCGTGGTGCGACAAGACAGGTTCAGTTTGTCGCGGGCAAACGCGACACAATTGCTGAGCCAGCCCCGCCTCGCCTAGTTCACCTGTCGATAAGCTTTTCGCCGCACCCCGTCATCGCGGACCTTATAGATGATCAGTTGCCCCTGGCGCTTTTCAGCGGCATAGGCTCCCTGGTCGTAAGCGACCTGAAGCGAAAGCTCGTCAGCGGTGCGAATATCGCGGCCGTTGCTAAGGCGAATGCTGGGCTCAAGATGATCGAGGATTTCCACAAGACGCATAAAATCGCTCACTCCAATGAATCCACTCCCCGTTTGCACCAGTGATCCTACTCACCGAACAATGCAACCGCCGTGCCACTGGCTGGTGGTCAAGTTGTCTTGCGGTGCTGCGATTTCGTTCGTCATCTTGTCTAGCCCAATTAGCCGCTTGAGACGAGCCTTCAGACGTTAGGTGAATCCGAGCAAGCCGGCGCGCTTCTTGCTTTGAAGCATTTCCTCTACGGAAGGGCTCCGCGAGTTTTCGTTCAGGATGAACGGGCAAATCATTGAGGCGGCGCAATTTCAAAATTGCTGCCGCGTTGATGCTTGTCGATCGCGGCTGCGCTTTCCAAACGTTACGACGGAGCGAGCAGGAAGAGAGACCCAGGATGTGGACTGGTCACGGACGATTTTTAACTCATGACCCGCTCGTCCTTGATTCTTCCCCTGCGCGCTGCGCGCGCGGGCGCGTTTCCTTCGACGGTTGTGCCGATGATGGCACAGCTCTCCGATCTTTCTTCTGATCCAGACCGTTACTCCTTCGAATTCAAATGGGATGGCGTGCGCGCCATCTGTTTCTGCGAGGGCTCGCGCACGCGCCTGCAAAGCCGGAACCTGCTGGATATCACCGCGAGCTATCCCGAGCTGCATTCCATCGCCAAAGCAATCGGCAAGAAGGTGATCCTCGACGGCGAGATCGTCGCGCTGGGCGATGACGGCATGCCCAGCTTTGCCCGCCTCCAGAATCGCATGCACGTTCGCAATCCGCAGCCAAGGCTGATCGAGTCGGTGCCGGTTTATTACATGTTGTTTGATGTGCTTTACGCGGCGGGGCGATCGACTATGCCGTTGCCGCTCACGGAGCGAAGGGAGATTCTCGAATCGTTGACGGTGAAGGGGCCTTCCTGGGCGATTTCTCCAGCCGTCGTCGGCGAAGGGCACTCGATTCTGGAGTCGGCGCAAGCGACCGGCATGGAAGGCGTCGTCGCAAAGCAGCTTGACAGCCGATATGAACCCGGCCGACGGTCACCGGCGTGGCGCAAGATCAAAGTCATTTTCGGACAGGAACTGGTGATCGGCGGATGGATTCCGCAGGAGCAGTTGCCCAGCCACGTCGGCTCACTGCTGATGGGCTATTACGAAGGACAGGGGGCCGAGCGCCGCTTGCGCTATGCCGGCCGACTGGGCAGCGGATTCTCCCAGGCGGAGCATGAAAGGCTGGTGGGGGAATTGTCGAAAATCCGACGCGCGGCCAGTCCATTTGGCGAGCCGGTGCCGCGGCAAAATGTGATTTTCGTCGAGCCGCGCCTTGTGGCGGAAGTGGAATATCGGCGCTGGCCCGAGGGCGGAATGATCCAGCAGGCGGCCTACAAGGGGCTTCGCTGGGACAAGCAGGCTACCGAAATTGTGAAGGAACAAGTGCGGAACGTCTCGAACGATGCTCCCATTTCCCCTCCCTCGGTACTCCGGGGGAGGGAAAGGGTGGGGGTCCATTCGCGCTCGATTGAAGAAACCCCCACCCCAACCCTCCCCCGCAGTAGCGGGAGAGGGAGAAAACAGCAATCAACGGATATGGCGCGCACGCAGCAGCAGGAGTCGCGCAGGAGGAGTTAAAGATGGCAGCGGCAAGACCACTTTGGAGCGGGGCGATCAGCTTTGGGCTGGTCAGCATTCCGATTCGTCTTTACACCGCCGTGCGCGAGCAGCGCGTGTCGTTTCATATGCTGCACGATCAGGATCACGTGCGCCTTCGCAGAAAGCTGATTTGCCCGGCCGAGGATCGCGAAATCCATCCGGAGCATATCGTCAAAGGCTATGAATTCGAGAAGAATCGATACGTAATCATCCGGCCCGACGAGATCGATGCCTGTGGCCCCAAAAGCAGCAAGGCGATCGAAATTACCGATTTTGTCGATTTGGAGGATATCGATCCCATCTACTTTGATCGGCCTTATTACGTGCTGCCACAGAACACTGCGGTGAAGCCGTTCCGGTTATTGCTGGATGCCATGACCGAATCAAAAAAGGTCGGCATTTCCAAGCTGGTCATGCACGACAAGGAATATCTGGCGGCCCTTCGCCCGATGGGGAACATCATTTGCCTGCATACGATGCACTTTGGAGCGGAAGTGGTGCCCGGGGAGCATCTGCTGCCCGGCGAGCCGCCCAAGGTGGGCCCGCGCGAGCTGGCCGTCGCCCAGCAGCTTGTGGAATCGCTGGCCGGCAAATTCGAGCCAGATCGGTATCATGACGAGTATAAAGAATGCCTGCTCAAGCTGATCGAACGCAAGGCGCACGGCGAAGAAATCGTCAGTCCGCCTCAAACACAAAATCGCCCCGCGCACGTCGGCAACCTGATGGCCGCGCTGGAAGCCAGCCTCGCCGAAGCCAAGTCGCGCAGCGAAAGCGGAAACGGTCGGCAAGCGCCGGCGCGCAAAACGCATCCGGGTCACAAGGCGGCCGTTCGCAAACGCAAGAGCGCTCCGCACAAGGCGTAGCGGAGGCTAAGGGGACGCGTGACTCAATCGGCAGCGACCCCCTAATTCCCTCTCCCGGTACTAAGGGTGGGGGCTCTTCGACAAGCTCAGTACAGACCTTTCCATCTCGCGATAAATCGACCCCCACCCCAGCCCTCCCCCGGAGTACCGGGAGAGGGAGACAGAAGGCGCCGCCCATTGCGGCCTTCGGCGAGGTAAAGGGCCTTGCCTTTTCCAATCTCGATAAGGTCCTCTACCCCCAGGCGCACTTCACCAAGCGCGATGTGATCGATTATTACCTCGGCATCGCGCCGGTGCTGCTCCCGCACCTGGCCAATCGCCCGCTGACGCTCAAACGCTATCCCAATGGCAGCGAAGGGCCGTTCTTCTATGAAAAGCGCTGCCCCGAGCATCGCCCCTCCTGGACCAAGACCGCGCGCATCTGGAGCGACTCCAGCAGCGAATATATCAATTATTGTGTTTGCAGTGATTCCTGCACGCTCGCCTGGCTGGCCAACCTCGCCTCGCTCGAGCTGCATGCGATGCTCTGCAAGGCGCAGGCGCCGCAGAAGCCCACCTCAATGGTCTTCGATTTCGATCCCGGCGCGCCGGCCGATTTGCTGGATTGCCTGCGGCTCGGCCTGAAAATGAAAGAGCTTCTGGACCATTTCGATCTTCAAAGCTTCCCCAAAACCTCCGGCGGCAAAGGGCTGCACCTTTGGGTTCCGCTCAATACATCGGTGACTTTCGATCAGACCAAGGAATTTGCCCACGCGGTCGCCTTGATGCTGGAGAAGCAAAATCCCAAAGAAGTGACGTCGGTGATGCGTAAGGACCTACGCGTCGGCAAGGTCTTGATCGACTGGAGCCAGAATGACGCGCACAAGACAACCGTCTGTGCCTACTCGCTTCGCGCGCGGTCGCAGCCCACCGTCTCGACGCCCATCACCTGGCAAGAAGTGAGTATTGCACTCAAACGAAAAGACACCGATTCCCTCGTCTTCACCGCGCCGCAGGTGCTCCAGCGCGTCGCTGAAAGAGGCGATCTGTTTGAGCCAGTTCTGACGCTCAAGCAGGCGCTGCCCCGCGGGTGACTGCGCCGCTCATATCCATGATTTAATCCGGTCACTTTTCTCCGTAGCGTTTTATCCCCGACACCCTGTAAAAAGCAGGGGAAATAGAGAAGGAACGGACAGAAAACCACAAAAGTAGTACACTCTATCCGTGATTTTACAGGCTTTATTCGGAGATTCGGTAATTGACGTCAGTGCAGGGCTAACTTGGGAGATCTGTGGAAACGACAACTAAACCCGGCTTGCAGCGATCATCCACAGGCGTACCGGGGCTGGATGACATTCTTCACGGCGGACTCATTCCGGATCGGCTTTATCTTTTGGAAGGTGATCCCGGCGCAGGCAAAACGACGTTGGCGATTCAGTTCCTTCGCGAAGGTAATAAAAACAAGGAAAAGTGCCTCTACATTACCCTCTCTGAAACGAAAGAAGAGCTCGCGGCGGGGGCCGCGTCCCATGGCTGGTCGCTGGAAGGCATCGAGATCATCGAATTGATTTCGGAAAATGGTGAAGCGCCCGACCAGCCCCAGGTGACGATGTATCACCCCTCCGAAGTGGAGTTGAGCGAAACGACCCGGAAGGTGCTCGATGCCGTGAACCGCTTTAACCCTTCGCGTATCGTGTTTGACTCATTATCGGAAATGCGGCTGCTTGCCCAGAACTCATTGCGCTACCGCCGGCAAATCCTTGCGCTGAAGCAGTTTTTCATCGGGCGCCACTGCACCGTGCTGCTTCTGGATGATGGAACATCCGAAGGACATGATCTTCAACTTCAAAGTATTGCGCATGGTGTCATTTCGCTGCAACAGCTTGCCCCACTTTATGGCAGGGAACGGCGGCGGTTGCGTATCCAGAAACTCCGCGGTTCCGCGTTTCGCGGCGGGTATCACGACTTTACCATCAAGGCGGATGGCCTTGAGGTGTATCCAAGGCTGGTTGCGGCAGAACATAGCGAACCGTTCAACCGCTCTCAGATCAAAAGCGGCATCACGGCGTTGGACGCGCTCCTTGGCGGAGGGCCCGACCGTGGGACCAGCACGTTATTGATTGGACCGGCGGGGTCGGGCAAATCCACTTTGGCCGTTCAGTATGCGGTTGCCGCAGCTGAGCGAGGGGATCACGCGGCGATTTTTGCGTTCGATGAAAGCATCGCGACGCTCGAAGCAAGAACCAAGGGGCTGGGGATCAAGCTCAATCGAGGCTTGGGGGCCGGACAAGTCCGTATCACGCAGATTGATCCGGCTGAACTCTCGCCCGGAGAATTCACTCACCTCGTCCGCCAGGCGGTAGAGGAAGAAAACGCAAAGGTTATTGTTATCGACAGCCTTAATGGCTATCTGAATGCCATGCCCGAGGAGCAGTTCCTCACCTCGCAGCTTCATGAGCTTCTGGGCTATCTCGGCCGCCAGGGGGCCACAACTCTGATGGTCGTCGCTCAACATGGACTGATGGGATCGGGAATGCAGACGCCGGTGGATACGAGCTACCTTGCCGACTCAGTCGTGCTGCTCCGCTACTTCGAATACGCCGGCGAGGTTCGCAAGGCCGTTTCCGTGGTCAAGAAGCGGAGTGGATCCCATGAAGGTACGATTCGGGAGCTTTTTTTCGATGAAAACGGGATTCACGTGGGCGAGCCGCTCCGGCGCTTCCGGGGAATCCTGACCGGGACTCCCGTCGAGTTGAAGTCACAATCGGACAGCACTCAGCAAGACAGCCCCGATGAGCGACGACGTCACTGATCTTGAGAGGCGAGTCCTGATACTGCCTCCCACCGCGCGGGATGCCGAGATTACGCGGTCGCTTCTGGAGCGCCACGGCATCGCGTGTCTGGCATGCGCCGATGTTCATCGTTTGACGATGGAAGTGGCCCGCGGAGCGATGGCGCTGGTCATGACCGAGCACGCGCTGATGGACGAGGCCATTGGCGGGCTGCTGCGTGCGCTCGATGCGCAACCGGCATGGTCCGATATTCCAACCGTACTGCTGCTTCCGGGATCCATGCTTTCCGTCGCGGGGGAGCAGGCGCTTCAGTCTTTGCGCAATGTCACGCTTCTCGAGCGACCGGTCGCGCTGCGCACTTTGCTCAGCACGGTGCAGTCGGCGATACGCGGGCGCGAACGGCAATACCAGATGCGCGAGCAACTCGATGCCTTGCAGCGCGCCGAAGCGCTCGCCCGCGCGGCACAGGCCGAAGGGGAGCAGGCGAGCCGGATGAAGGATGAATTTCTGGCCACGCTGTCCCACGAGCTGCGAACGCCACTCAATGCGATCCTCGGCTGGTCGCAGCTGATCCGTCAGCGGCCCGATGCGCAGATGATCGAAGAGGGGCTTTCGATTATCGAGCGGAACACGCGCGTGCAGGTACAGTTGATCGAGGATTTGCTGGATATGAGCCGGATCATCTCCGGCAAGCTGCGACTGGAATTTGAGATGATCGACGTCGCGACGTTCATCGATGCTGCGATCGAAACGGTGGAACCCGCGGCCAAGGCCAAGGGCGTGGAGCTTCGGAAACTTGTGGTGCACGGGAGAGATTTTGTCGCGGGGGACCTCAATCGCCTCCAGCAGGTGATTTGGAATCTTCTGTCTAACGCGATCAAGTTCACGCCGGCCGGTGGGCATGTGGATGTTCGGGCGGAGCGCCGCAAATCGGAAATTGCGATTAGCGTGTCCGACTCCGGGCTGGGCATCAAGCCGGACTTTCTCCCGCACGTCTTTGAACGATTCCGGCAGGCTGATGGCTCGACGACCCGGCCGCAGGGCGGATTGGGACTGGGGCTGGCGATCGTGAAGAACCTGGTCGAGTTGCACGGCGGCACCGTCGAAGCTCACAGCGCTGGGGAGCATCAGGGAAGCACGTTCACCATTCTGCTTCCCGCCGCTGCGCGGATCGATCATCAATCCGACCATCGACTTCGACCCCCTGATGCGATTTCCAAAGCGCCGGATCTGGGACGTGAATCCTTGTCGGGACTTAAGGTGTTGGTGGTTGACGACGAGCCGGACGCGCGCGACCTGCTTCGACGCTTGCTTGAACGACGCCAGGCGACTGTGATCACCGCCGGCTCCGCAATCGATGGATTGCAACTCCTGGAACAGGAAAAGCCGGACGTGCTGGTCAGCGACATCGGCATGCCGTTGGTCGATGGATATGAGTTCATCGCGCAAATCCGCTCCCTCGGCGCCGATCGCGGCGGACACCTGCCGGCCATCGCACTTACCGCTTTCGCCCGAGCCGAAGACCGGGCGCGAGCCCTGCGTTCCGGGTACACCGTTCACATGGCCAAACCCGTTGAACCGGCAAACCTCATAGCCATCGTGGCATCCGTGAGCGGCAGAGCCGGAGCGAAAGAGGAGAAATCGCGATAGGGCGGTGGAGGGGTCCGCTCCTCGAGTGGATATGGGACAATGAATTACCGTAAGGGTGGCTGCCACGTGGCTGCCACCTTTTACCGGGGTCGTACGTTAGTTGCCGTCGTCGTGGGTCAGTCGGCGGGCCGCCCAGAACCATAGGGCGGCTGCGATCGCAAGTTGGATGACCAGCGCCAAACTGACGGACAACATCGCAACCGCCTCCGACTGAAATCCGAAGGTGAAGACGAACGGGGAGACGAGCCAGATTCGAGGAACATCGTGCAAGCTGATCGCGCTGGGCCGATTCGGTGACCCCGTCGCGGCATACATCCCGGCCGTTGCGAGCAGCCAGAAAATCAGCACGCCGACCGCCAGCAATCCGGCTCGCGCTTCAGTCGGCAGTCGGACCGTCAGGGCGAACATCCACGCAAACAGCACGATGCTCGCGGCAATGCTCCGCAGATAAAGATCGATCATTTCCCGATCGCTAAGCTCTCGGCCGCCCGCCACCAGGATGCTCACAATCGCGGCACACGCCATTGGGCCCGCGCAAAGAAGCAAGCCCGAAATCGTCTTTGCGATGAAGATCCGCCACGACGAGACCGGCAGCGCCAGCAGCGAATGAATCGTTCCCTCCTGCCGCTCTGCGGGCACGAGGCCCATTGTCGTCAAAATCGGCAGCAGCATGACGCCCAGGAAACAGGCCCAGGTCAGCAGCGTTTCGTCCGATACCACGCGCGTTCGCAGCCCGATCATTGCAAACGCCGAAAGCATCAGCGCGCCAAACGCCAGCTTCCAGCGCTGCTCGTTCCATTCTTTCCAGATGAGGCTCCGCATCGAATGCTCCTCAATCGCCATCACATTGACGGCTTACCAAGCAGGAACAACTGATCGCCGCCGACGATCGCTCGTCCATCGGGCAACGGTTCAACGATCAGCGGATGAGCCGAGGGAACGGCAAAATGAGCGACCGGCCGGGGGTGCGCTGGATCGTCGATGCCAAAAACGGTGATCCCCTCCATGTCTTTCCCAGGGACGTTGTTCTTCTGAGACGCATGGACGGCATGCTGCGATCCCACTAACACAACCTGCGAATTTCCAAATATCCGTTCGAGAAGAGAAGGCGGCTGATAGCTGCCGGCGAGGGTGAAATAAGCGCCGCCGTCTTTAATTCGGTCAAGCTTGTACGTGAGCAGTCCATCCTCGAATGCGATTGCCACCGCATTGCCGGCCAGAGTGCGTTCGTATGGTGGCTCTCGCAAGATGATCGCGAGGAGTTCTCGTTCTGAAAAGCCGGGGATCAGCGGCAGTCGGTATTGGAACTTGGTGTACATTCCCTGAGAATAAGAACTGCCCTGATTGGATACATGTCCCCACGCAACCTTTTCCTCCGAAATTAGCCGCGGCTCGCTGGGCACATGAATGTCGAAAATCGCCAGCTTATCTCCCGTCAGCATGAAGAGCCGCTGGTCCCGTAGAAAGATGCCAATGAATGGATTCAGGCTATGCAGAACTGTGACCGACTTGGCGGTCAACGAGCCATTCAGGTCCGTTGACCGCAGTTCGGATGTGAAGGTCTTGTCCATCAACATCTGCTGGAACACCGAATACAACACGTGATCGCGAAACGCACACGCTTGCCCTCCAAACGGCAGCGACTGCGGCGGAAGTTTGATCGGCGGCCCCAGTGTGAGTCGATCGTCTTTCAGATCGATCAATTGCAGGCTCTGTTGAGGCGCGTGATTGGCTTCGATCGGATCGGCACTGGTAATGATCATCCCATGTGCCCCATTGAACCGGATAAGGCGCACATGCTCCCCGGCAGGCAAATCGAACTGCTGCAGCACCGGCAGGTTGGTTCCCAATTGAAATGCGGCGGTCGAAAACAGCAGCACGAGCGTCGATCCAATCGACCAATACATCATCCTCGTGCCGGAGATGATCCTCCAATTTCTCTTGATGGCGATCAGCGAAAGGAGCAATGCGATCGTAGCAATCGCCAGCATTCCTCCCGTGTAGCCCAAACGGATCGGCACGCCGAGCAACCAATGCAGTTGGTCAGAGTTCATCAGCCAGTCCGGCTGGGCATCAACACTGAGCCAATTCATGAACGGCAGCACCATCGGCAGGAAATAAATCAGCAGCATGCCCGCCAGGGCGAGCATCGTGGCGTGCGCCGTCCTTAGTATCACGCAGCCGCAGAGAAAAGCGATCGAATAGAGCACAATCCAGAGCGGCGTAAACAGGAGGATCGTTGCCGCGTTGATCTGGTTGTTGATCGAAATGGTGCCGAAGGTCGTGCTGCGAAGGTTGCCGATTCGCAGTTCCAGCAGCAACGGCACGATGCAGGAGACGAGCACGACGCCCAATCCCACAAAATACTTGATCAGGATCCAGCGCAGGGGATTGATTGCGCGCGAGCGCCAGAAATCCTCCAGCCGATCTCCCAGATCGCTGTAGGTGATCCCGATCGCTGTCAAAATCGCCAGAATCCCGCCCAGTGGAATCACCCAGGGCGACGCATTGAAATCAAAACCGGTGCTGTAGGTGAAGCGATTCTCGATTGCGCCAACGACGGGCATTCCAATGAAAAGCAGCAGCGCCACCGCCAGGAACCAGCGGACATCGTGCCATTCCTTCCAGATGATGGCGCTGATTTGCTTCATGAGATGCTCCGGTTGATCGCGTTACGCGTCCGCGCCGCACAGACGGTTTTGTCCTACGCGACTTTTTCCAGGTGCGGCTCACCATTCGGGCGTCCGCCCGGTGGCGGTCGATTTCCAATGACATACGCTTCGAAAATCTCGTCGAGGTTCAGGTCCACCTCTTCGACACGCGTGCCGGCCGGCGCAAGCGCGCGCAGCGCCGCATCGGCATCTTCGACGACCGCCGACACTTGCCTGCCGCTTCGCACGAAATCCAGAATTCCGGGAAGGCCCAACAGCGCGCTTTCCGCGTCGGCCGGCACAATCAATCGCTTCACATGCTGGCGGAGCTCTTCGGTAGCTGACTGGCGCATGATCCGGCCGCGATCGAGTATCGCCACCGCATCCGCCACCGGCTCGATTTCGTACAGGAGGTGTGAACTGAAAAAGACCGTGACTTGCTCGCTCTGCAGGTACGTTACCAGATCGCGGAGAAATTCCTTGCGCATGATCGGATCGAGGCCAAGCGTCGGGTCGTCGAGGATGACCAGCTTCGGCCGGTGCGCCAGCGCCAGCAGCAATCCGAGCCGCACGCCCTGCCCCTTGGAAAGATGTTTGGTGCGCGTCTTCATCGGAAGCTGGAATTTGTCGGCCAACTCGCGAGCCCGAGCCGCGTCCCACGTCGGATAAAAAGGCGCCATGAAGGAGAGCAACTGCTCGACGCGCATCCAGCCGAACATCGCCTGGTCTTCGGCCAGGTAGCCCACGCGCCGGCGGATCTCCAGCGCATCGACAGCCGGATCCAGCCCCAGCACGCGAATCTGCCCGCCATCGGGCTTGAGAAGTCCCAGCAGCATGCGGATGGTCGTCGTCTTCCCCGCGCCATTGCGGCCCAGGAATGCGAAGGTCTGGCCGGCGGGGACGGAAAGATCGACGCCGTTGAGCACCGGCTTTTTGCCGAAGCTTTTGGTGACGGCTCGCACTTCGATGGCGGGTTGGTCATTCATCGGCTTTGCCTCCGGCCTTCGCCCCTTTGGCGATTTTGGCGATTGCGTCTTCAATCATCGCAATAATCTCCTTCGGCTCGACGCCAAGCTGCGCGGCATGCTGAGCCAGCCGCCGCGCCTCCTGTTCAAGAAGCTGCCGCTGCGCCTTGAGCCGCCCGGCGGGGAGCCGGTCGGCTACGTACGTTCCATCGCCATGGCGGCGTTCCAGCAGACCTTCGACGGTCAATCGCTCATAAACCCGCAGGATGGTGTTCTGGTTGACAGCAAGCTGCTGGGCAAGCTGGCGCACGCTGGGAAGCCGATCCCCCGGACAAAGCGTGCCGCCGGCGCAGTGCGAGCGGATCTGATCCATGATCTGCCGCGTGATCGGAAGGCCTGAGGATGACTCGATGCGGAGGAACATGACGATCCAAGTGACTACATAAGTATAACAGTATACACTGCCGCGTCAAGGACTTTTTTAAACGTCAAGCGTGGAAGGCGCCCAGAATGATTGCGAGGCATTTAGTCCACCAGATGCCCGTAGAGTTGGATCCAGGGGGCATCCATACATCTCGGACCGGACCAGGCGCAAGATTTCCCTTGACAGTTTACCTTGGTAAATCTACTTTGGTGGAATTACTTCTGCCGAGGACGCGATGAAGCAAGTGCGGCTGGGTCGGATGCAGTTGCGGATCATGAAGGTCTTGTGGGACCGTCGCTCGGCCAGCGCTCGGCAAATCACCGAGGCCCTGTCCGAAGAGCGGCCGGTGGCCCACAGCACCGTGCAAACGCTTTTGCGAAAGCTGGAAGCCAAGGGGGCGGTGTGGCACGACGTGACCGAGCGTACATTCATTTTCCATCCCGCCATCGACCGGCACAGCGTTACGCGAAATGCCACGCGCGACCTGCTTGAGCGTGTTTTTGGTGGATCGGCCGCCGGGCTTATCGCGCACCTTCTCAAGGAAGAGCGAATCCCGCCCCAGGAACTCAAGGCGATTCGAAAACTGATCGACGAGCACACCTCTAAAAAGAGAGGCACGCCGTGAACGAGCTTACCGGTGGAATTGCGGCTGCGGCTACGTTGTTCATCGAAACATCAGTGGTGCTGATTGCGGTGATCGCGGTGGCTTGGGCGTTGCGCGGCCGCGGCGCGGTTCTCCGATCGGTCATCTTGCGGGCCGGGCTTGCGGTGGTCGTGCTCGGCCCGTTGGCCGCGGTCGCGCTAGGGGCGCTGGGTTTGCCGGGCCTGCGGGTGATCCCGGGAATCTATACGTCTATTCGCTCCGCACCTCTGGTGGATTCGCGCGACGTTCCGATGGCAATCATCGAGCCGCACGAGATTCCGGTGCAACGACAAGCAACACCGCCGCGCGAGATTGCCACTGAACGTCCAGCGGCGTTTGACACAGCAACCCAGCCGCACCGCATCGCGGTCGTCGCGGTGACTTTGGGATCGCCCGTCACGGCGACCGCGAAACCCGCCGCGCAAAAAGCAGATTGGGTGGATCGTTCGATCGTCGGGCTTTGGATGGTGCTGTCGGCGCTGCTGCTGTTGCGGTTGCTCGTCGCAAATGTCCGCGTGGCGATGATGCGTCGCCGGTCCCGGCCCGCTCCTTCGGATGTGCAGGAGAAGTGCCGCGCGATCGCCCGGCAACTGCGTGTGTCGGCGCCGCCAATTCTGGTCGGCGATGGCATTTGCGGTCCGTGCCTGGTCGGCTGGATCCGACCGGTCATCTTGCTCCCGCGCCACGAAGAGGTCGTCGAACGCGAGATTCTGATTCACGAGTTGGCGCACGTGACACGTCGCGATTGTGCCTGGCAATTGGTTGCACAGGTCGCGGGCGCGCTGGTCTGGTTTCAACCACTGATCTGGATGCTCGGCCGGGGAATCGAACGAGCCGCGGAGGAAGCCTGCGACGATCTGGTCATCGCCTTGGGCGGAAATCGCGCCACCTACGTCCGGACGTTGGCCGACCTGGCCGAGAAATCGCAACGCCGCTTCGGTCTGGCTCCCATCAGCGTCGGTGTGGTCGGTATTCGATCAGCGATGGGTCGGCGGGTCGCGCGGTTGTTGAATGGCGCCAAGCCCGCAACAACTAATCTCGGATGGCGCGTGCGCTCCGGCATCGCCCTTTGCGCGCTTGTTCTCATCGCCGGCTTCGCGACTCTCCGACCGGAGAACCGCGTCCTCGCGGACACGACTGCGCCTAAGACCACCGCGACCGCCGCCAAACATATCGGGCGTGTCGTGGATGCCGATGGGAAACCGGTCGCGGGGGCACAGGTCCTGCTCGTTGAAGATAAGGTATTCGAGAGGCCCGTGCTGGAGGCCACGCGCAGCGATGCCCACGGGACGTTCTCGCTGACCTACGACCAGAAGAATACGCCGGACAAGCGGATTGAGATTCAGGCATACGCGCCAAAGGTCGGCATAAACTCCCAACCATATGATCCTGCGGATGCGGCTGAAATCCGGCTCAAGCCACCCACGAGTATCACACTCACGATCACCGGTCCGGATGCAAAGCCGCTAGCGGGTTTGCACGTCTACCCGAGGGCAGTCGTGTCGGGCGCGATTGAGATAGACCGTGGCCGTGATCAGCCCTCCTTTTGGTGGGTGGATCCGGCGCCGCAGATCGCGCAGTTGATGGGTGGGACCACGGCAGCAGATGGCACCGTGACCCTCCGGGATCTCCCGCGGGGCTCGAAATTGGGTATTGGCTTTGACGATGAACGGTTTGCGTACCCCACCGTAACGCAACGGATCGAACTATCACCAACGGAGCCGATCAGCAATTCGGCACATGTGCAACTGGAGCCCGGCGCGACGGTCAGCGGGATGGTGCGATACGGCACCACGGGAACTCCCGCGGTGGGCGTGCAGGTATTTGCTCAGGGAACAAATCGGACCTATGCCCCCGGTGGAGGCGGAGTGACCACCGACGATCAAGGGCGGTTCCGCATCACCCATCTAATCGCAGGCGAATACAACATCATGCTTTCGCTCCGCGATGGGATGGAAAAGGACTGGGCCGCAACGGCGCACGAGTGGGTCAAGCTTGATTCCGGGGCGAGCCTCACCGGCATCGACTTCACTTTGATCAAAGGCGGGATCGTCACCGGCAAAGTCACGATGGCCGACACCGGCAAGCCGTTCGCTGATGTGCATGATCTGCGCGTAGGCTGCTATGGCCCGGCCCATCCGCGGAGCAGCGCCGCCATTCAGAGTGCGCAGGTCAATCCCGATGGAACGTACAGTCTACGCGTCCCGCCGGGGAAGCAGTATGTGTACATGTCGAGCATCTTCCCACCCGCCTACCGCCAGGACAAGCAGGACATTCGCGAAGTGGAGGTCGGCGAAGGGCAGACCGTCACGCTCGATTTCAAGATCCCGCGCCGAGAAGGCGTTCCCGTCAACGGAACCGTCGTCGGATTGGACGGAAAGCCCGCGGCGGGGATCACAGTGCGGGCACTGGTTAATCCGCGCGGATTCGACCCATTTGTGTATGCGACATCGAACTCGCAAGGCCGATTCCACTTCGATTCGGTGCCCAACACCTCGCCGCTGAGCGTACGCGATGGCCAATGGGGCACCGCTGAATCGGTCCTCTTCAATGAGGGAAAGGATGTTCGGATCCAGCTCGTCCAGCGGGTGAAACTAACGCTGCCCGGTTTGATCACAGACGATCAGGACAAGCCCATCGCCGGGGCGCGAATACAGCTCAGCGAAACCATCGCCGTCATGGGCATGAGCAGAGGCGAGCCGATCATCACCGGCCCACTCGGACAGTACGAAATCCCCGATCTCTACACCGACAGCGACTACCACATTGCCGCCGACGCGGAAGGATATGGCGAAGCGCAATCGCGGTTGTCGTTGAACCCCAACACGCGCGAGCTTCCGACGCTCGTGCTGCCGCGTGCCAGCGCCACGACCGGCGGTCGGGTGGTGGATGAGACGGGCAAGGCGCTGGCTGGGATCACCGTGCATCTCAACAATGGCATGTCTCCCAAAACCGCCGTCACCGACCAAGACGGCCGCTTCTCGTTCAAAGTTGTTCCCGGCACATACCACCTGATCTGGATCGCCATTAAAACACCAGGCAAAGTCGGCCCGAATGCCAATGGGTCGGCCGGGCGTGAAGACATCAAGCTGGTACTGCCTTCGCAGGAGCGGTAGCGCACATTTTCAAGCAGCCCTGCGGTAACAAAAGGTGAAATTCGACATTTGTTCGTTTCGGCAGGCCACGGCATGACCGGCCGCGAAGGGAGAAGGGGCAGACCTCCGGCAAGTTAGGCAAGAAATGGGGCGCGCATTTCGATTTATCAAAAATTTGCCAAAATGCGCAGGTACTGATCCAGTCAATGCTTATCGCAAAAAATGAGGCGTTTTTTGGGTCAAAAATGCGCAAACGGCGCCCCGTTTTGTCTCATTTTGTTCCATGTACGGTGACGTACTATCGTATTCGCTTGGTGATGCTCGACTTGTGACGAGGGGCAAAATCGGCCCTCCGCGGGGCGCTTTGCGCATTGTGCGCCCCGTGTCTCGCCCAAGCCAGCGGTTCGGATGATGAATTCGTCGCGTCCGGATGCGCGGCGCGGATTCTGTTGCAAGTGCGTGATTGAGTCGCACGCGGCAGCGGAGATTTCGCATCAACCTACCCGGCACATGGGACTCAATACACTAAGCCGGTTCTCCAGACGGAAATGCTTGAACATCGGCCCGATCCCGGCTAGTTTGCTGCTTATGTTCACGTCATCCAAGAGCCATTGGCTCAGGCGGCCTGGGCGTTCGATTGGGGTTGCGGCGATTGGCATGATCGCGGTCGCTTTGCTTTGCTCGGCGGAGGTTCGCGCTGCGACTCAGCCGACTGCGGAGCAGAAGCTCAAGGCGACGCCTTTCAAGATTGCGTGGGAGGCTTACGCCAACGGCAACTCTGACATCTGGATCATGAATGCCGATGGCTCCGGGAAGGTGAATCTCACGCAGACGCCGAACATTAATGAGCATTATCCGCAGATTTCGCCGGATGGGACGAAGATCGCGTTTAACGTCGATGCCGGCGAAGGGCGGTCCGCGGTGCGAAGTCTTTGGATCATGGATATCGATGGCACGCATCGCAAAAAGATTGCCGACCAGGCGCGCGAGCCTTTCTGGCGGCCGGATGGAAAGGTGCTGGGGTATTTGCCGCAGGAGTATGAGAAGTTTGCTGTGATCGACTATTACACCAAGGGGATGATGTTTTATCACCTGGACACCGGCAAAACTGAGCCGCACGTCAATAGCGCCAATCTCCGCCACCTGTATCACCCGCGCTTCTCGCCCAACGGCAAATGGATCGTCTCAACCGTTCATGGCGGCATGGGATTCAGTCATGCGATCCTGCTGATCCAGTCGGATGGCGACAAGATCATAAATCTCAAAATCCCCGGCTGCCGACCCAGCATCAGCCCCGATGGCCAGCACATCGCCTGGGGATCGGGCGATCATGAGATTGACACCGCGCCGATCGATACCGATTCCGACAATCCTTCGGTTGGCCCCTGGCAGATGCGCATTCAGGATGAGAAGAACAAGGTTTATCACATCGCCTGGTCACCCGATGGCAAGTTCGTCAGCTTCAGCCGGGGACCGGATGGTGAAGGTGATTTGCAGAAGAAAGGTACCTTTCAGGCGGCGTGCGAAATCATCGGCGTCTATGCCACCGATTGGAACATCTTCGCGGTGCCGGCCGATCATCCGCGCGTCGTGAATCTTGAAACCTGCGGCCCGGCCGATGTGGAGCAACTGACCAAGACCGGTGACAGCAACAAGGAGCCGGCCTGGTTCATTCCCGCCAAGCAGGGCAAGGAGTAGCCACGTGATTCGATTCTTATCTGCCGGGATGTTGACGGCAATCGCCTGCCTGGCGCTGCTCAGCGGCTGCAAGGAAGGGGCCTCCGCTTCCTCATCCAAAGCAGCGGCGCAGCCGGCTGTGGAGAAAACCGCATCGGGCATCGAGATGGTTTCGCTTCCCGGCGGCACCTTCACCATGGGCACCAACGAAGGCAACCCCGATGAAGGACCGGCCCACAAAGTCACCGTCAGCCCCTTCTGGATCGACAAGTATGAAGTGACGCACGACCAGTTTGCCAAGCTTCAGCTTCCCGATCCTTCGCATTGGCAGGAGAATCTGAAAACTCCCGTAGAGCGCGTGCGCTGGCGCGATGCGAAGACTTATTGCAACGAGCGCTCGCGCGCCGAGGGGCTGACTCCCTGCTACAACGAAAAGACAACCGAATGGGATTGCGATTACTCGGCCAATGGATACCGCTTGCCCACGGAAGCCGAGTGGGAATATGCCGCCCGCGCCGGAAGCGATTCGCTTTACACCGGCGGCTCTCCCGAAGCGCTTCGGCAATATGCCTGGTTCGCGACCAATGCAGATCAGAAGACGCACCCGGTTGGCCAGAAGAAGCCAAATGCCTGGGGCATCTACGACATGGATGGCAATGTCTCCGAATGGTGCGAGGATGTTTACAGCGCGACCTATTACAAGCAGAGCCCGGCGGTTGATCCCAAGGGGCCGCCCAATCCCGAGAAGGATGTGAAACGCGTGATGCGCGGCGGTAACTGGAGCGCGCCAGCCGAGGCTTGCCGCGTCACATTCCGTCAGGGGCAGCGCACGGGAAATACAGATGCCTGCTTCGCCACCGATTTCTGCGGGTTTAGATGTGTACGCCGCGCGCCGGCGCAGCAGGTGGCGCAGGCGCAGCCTGCGAAATGAATCATCTTCCGAACGCACCAACGCAAATCGGAATAGTGGATAAGAAGGGACTGGAGGGCGTCGCTCCTGCGACGCCGCGAGCGCCGCGATGTTACAGTTTTCGAGACTTCGCGGCGGCAGGGGACTGCCGCCCTCCGATGCGGAGCAAAGCACACAGGGCATTTTGATAAACACATCAGCAGGTCTGAAGCATGCTTTTTTTCAAGTGGCCGTTCCTGCTGTTCATGCTGGTCGTGCTGCCGGTTTTTTTCAGCCTGCGTAAGACACGGCTGTGGATCCCGTGGCTTCTTCTGGCATCCTACTTTTTCTACGGCTGGTGGAATCCCTATTATCTGCTGCTGGTAATCTATTCGACCGCGCTGGATTACCTGCTGGTCGCGCTGATGGATCATTGCCCGCTGGCGGAGCAGCCGACACCAATTGCTTCGCGCATCGCGCGAGGACCTGTGGACCGATTCTTGCGCGCCGCATTTACAGTCGCAGCCGTCCTGACAATTCTTCTGGTTTGCGGTGCACTCCTTGGCCCACCGTCGCTTCGCCCGACCTTTGCAGCGTTTGCGGTCTTGGTTTTCCTCATGGCGGCGGGGGCGCGGCTGGCCAGCCGGCGCATCTGGCTTTTCATCAGTATCTTTAACAACCTGGCGCTTCTGCTCTTTTTCAAATATGCGCGCTTTGTCGTGCAGAATCTCAATCAGGTATTTGATTCTCTGAATGTCGCCTTTCGATTTGCCGATCCATCGACGCTGATGCCGCACGGGTTTTCGTACATCCTTCCGGTCGGCATTTCGTTTTTCACCTTCCAGTCGATGAGCTACACGATCGACTTTTACTTTGGCCGGGTGCAGCGCGAGCGGAATTTTTTGCGGTTTGCGACATTCGTCTGTTTTTTCCCGCAGTTGATGGCAGGACCCATCGAGCGCGCCAAGCAGATTTTGCCGCAGTTTCAAAAGGCGCCGCCCTTCGAGCTGGCCAACATCGCCGATGGGCTTTCGCTGTTTCTGGTGGGCCTATTTAAGAAAGTCGCTATTGCCAATTACCTGGCGATCTACGTCGATCGCGTCTACGACAACCCCGAAGCCTTCGGCGGCGCTCGTCTTGCGATGGCCACCTTCGCCTTCGCGTGGCAGATCTACTTCGATTTCAGTGGCTACACCGATATGGCCCGCGGCCTCGCGCGAATGATGGGATTCAATTTAGTGTTGAATTTCAAAAACCCCTATCTTGCTTCGGGCCTGGGTGAATTCTGGTCGCGCTGGCATATCAGCCTCTCGACCTGGTTTCGTGACTACCTCTACATCCCATTGGGCGGTAACCGGGGGGGCACGCTGTTCACTTATCGCAATCTGCTGATCGTTTTTCTCGTCTCTGGATTCTGGCATGGATCGGCCTGGACATTTCTCATCTGGGGCGGGTTGCATGGTCTTGGCGTCATCCTCACGCGCGAGCTGGAGCGATCGCAGTTTTACCGAGATCGCGTGCCGATCTATGTGAAGCGAGCGTGGGTTTTCCTCTACGTCTGCTTCGCCTGGATTTTCTTCCGAGCCGCATCATTAGACGATGCGAAGCTGATTGTGACGCGCATTTTCACCACCGCCTGGCACGACCCGCGCCTGCCGGCGCTGGCGCTCGCGCTGATCCTTCTCGTGTGGCTGTATGAAATCATCTACGAATCGCGCCTGCAGGACTTGCTGAAATTCAGCTCGCTGCGCGTCGGCCTGGCCACTTTCATGGTCCTTTACCTGACGCTCTGCACCTCCGGCGGCGGAGCATTTATTTACTTCCAGTTCTGATATGCCCGCGCCGATTGAAACAATCTCGCCGCCTGCCAAAGCAGAGAAGACTCCGCCCGGCGGCTTCGCGTTTGGCGCCACCGCCATGCGACTCAGCGCCCGGCAATGGTTGATCGTGATTGCGCTCGTTGCGCTGGTTGTGACATCTGTTCCCCGGATTTGGAAGGCGTATGAGCCTTTCCATCCTGGCCCCGATTACCGCATTCCCTATGTCCTGAGCAAAGATTACTGGTTGTATCAACGCCGTCTCGAGCAGACATCGGGTGAAAACAATATTTACATCGTCGGCGATTCGGTGATCTGGGGCGAATACGTTCGGCCGGATGGAACGCTCTCGCATTTCCTCACCGAGCAATCGCCCCGGCATGACACCTATCTCAATTGCGGCGTGAACGGTCTTTTCCCCCTGGCGATGGAAGGGCTGATGCGAAATTACGCACAGACCCTGCAGCACAAAAGGGTGATCCTTCACTGCAATCTGCTTTGGATGAGCAGCCCGCGAGCGGACCTGAGCGAGCCCAAGCCGCAGGCGTTTAATCATTCGCGGCTGGTGCCGCAGTTCATGCCGCGCATACCGGCTTATAGCGCGGATGCGTCCGAGCGCATCAGCGCATTTCTCGATTCCCACGTGCAGTTTTTTGCGTGGACGAACCATTTGCAGATTGCCTATTTCGATCAGCACAGTTTGCCGGAATGGACGCTGCAGGATGATGGCAGCAATCCGCCGAGCTATCCGAATGCGTATCGAAATCCGATTGAGGTGCTCAAACAGGGCATTCCATCTGAACCCGCGAACGATCCCGATCGCGGCCCAGCAAGTCGAAGACATAAACCCTGGAATTCCGGTGGCGCGGAGCAGACGCATTTTGATTGGGTCGATCTCGATCACTCGCTGCAATGGAATGCATTTCAGCATGTCGTGCGACTGCTGAAACATCGCGGCAATGATGTAATGGTCGTCATTGGCCCGTTCAATCGCCACATGATCGCGCCGGAACAGGTGGCAACGTTTGATGCGATGATCGCCCAAGTGCAAAAATGGCTGGGGCAAAGCCATGTGCAATATGTCACTCCTGATACGCTGCCGAGTGAAATGTATGCGGATGCGAGCCATCCCTTGACGCAAGGGTATGAGGAGTTGGCGCGGGAACTTTTCGTGAATCAGACCTTCGCAAATTGGGCGGACCGCGGCAGGGGAGCGAAATGATTTCTTGCGAAACTCGGAATGTGTGACACCGTCACAGGCAGACGATTGCTTCCCTCTCCCGGTACTCTGGGGGAGGGTTAGGGTGGGGGTTTTTGAAATTCCGTGCGCCCTCGCATGGACCCCCTCCCCAGCCCTCCCCCGGAGTACCGGTGGAGGGAGAAAACGGGCAATCCGTTTCAAAATTGAATGCGTAGAATCACCGCAGATGAGTGACGTGGAACATCAACTCGATCCGAATCTCGGCATTCGTCAGCGAGACACTGCTAAACCATCTCCGCCGCGCTGGCTGGATCTGTCGGAACAGGCGCTTTTGTCCTCATGTCATTTCGATGCGTTTCGCGGGCCGGGGCCGGGGGGGCAGAAGCGAAATAAGACGAGTAACTCCATTCGGCTGACGCATGAGCCGACCGGCATTCATGTCGTGGCGGGCGAATCGCGGTCGCTCCAGGAAAATAAATTGCGGGCGATGCGCCGGCTCAAGCTTCGGCTGGCCACCGACATTCGCTATCCGGTCGATCCGCGCTGGTTCGAGCCGCCCGCCTGGATCGATGCGGTCAAGCAGCTTGGTCGGCTGGCGGCGTCGCATCGCAATGAGCATTATGCCCGCACGGCATCGCTCGTGCTCGATCTGCTGCAGGCACGAAATGGATCGGTGGGGGACGTGGCCAAGCTCCTGGGCGTCACGACAACATCCGTCGTCAAATTCCTCGAAGAGGAGCATCAGCTCTGGGCGGCGGCCAACGCCATCCGGAAAAATGCGGGCCAGCAACCATTGGACAAGCGACGATAAGCCGCCCAGTGGTTAAGATGCCGGCCATGAAATACGGCATCAACCTCCTGCTGTGGGGCGCCAACATCGGCCCCGAACACGACAAGCTCCTGGAACAGATCAAGTCCTGGGGATTCGACGGCGTTGAGATTCCCACCTTCGGCCCCGATGAGCATCGCTATCGCAAGCTAGGCTCGCGTTTGCGCGAGCTTGGGCTGGAATGTACAACCTGTGTAATTGTATCAAAAGAAACCAATCCGCTTGATCCCAGCGCCAAAGTGCGCGAGGCGGCTGTGGATCACCTTAAGAAAATGATCGACCATAATGTCATGGTCGGCTCGAACATGATGATGGGACCCTACAGCAGTCCCGTCGGCGGACTCGTGGGACGAGGGCGAAGCGACGATGAATGGAAGCGGGCGGTGGAAGTCTTCCAAAAGGTCGCGCCCTACGCCCAGCAGGCCAAAGTGAAGATGGCACTGGAATATCTAAACCGCTTCGAGCATTACTTCATCAATGATACTGAATCGGCCGCCCGGTTTGTGGATGAGGTGAATCATCCCAGCTTTCAGCTTCATTACGATACGTTTCACGCGAATATCGAAGAGAAGAAGATCCCTGCCGCCATCCGCGCGGGCGGCAAGCGCATCGCGCACGTGCATATTTCTGAAAATGATCGCTCGACGCCCGGCGAAGGGCATGTCGATTGGGAGGGCACCTTCCAGACACTTGCCGAAATCAGTTACGATGGCTGGCTGATGATCGAGGCGTTCGGCTGCGCGCTGCCGGAGATTGCCGGGGCAACCTGCATCTGGCGAAACATGTTTCCCGATGAGAAATACCTTGCGCAAAATGGGTTGGCCTTCATCAAGAAAAACGTCAAGCAGTTTTGGGCGTAGCAAGATTTGATAGGGGCTGCGGGATCGCATTCGAATTGGAGGAGCAATGAACGCTCGCCGGCTGATCGTCTTGATCGCGGTGTTGTGCCTGACGCCCTGGATTTGGGCCGATTCTCCATCGGCGCAGCCGACTGATGGCGCGCTGATCTATCACATCTACGCCGGCAATACGCATTCGCACACCGCCTTTACCTGGTCGCATGGCGAGCAGTGGATGAAGCCAACGCCGCTGCCGGATGGCACCAAGCCCAAGCTGCTTTACGTCGATCCGAGCGGTGCGCAATTTCCTTCCAAGTCAATGGTGCTCAAGCAAGACTGGCAGAAAGTCCAGGGTCCGCCTGATGTGCATTTCGCGCTGGCCAAAGCCAATGGATATGACTTTTATATTACAAGCGATCACTCCCAGGAGGCCAACCTCCAGCCACCCAGCCCCGATAATCCCAAATGGGTTGCCACCAAGCGCGCCGCTGCCGAAGCGACCGATGCGAATTTTGTAGCCATCGCGGGTTACGAGCATTCAGAAAACAATGGCCCCGGAGGCGCTGGTCATTTGAATGTTTTCAACACCGACAGCTACCTCAATGCCATGGCGCCGGGCATCGATCTGCCTTATCTCTACAAATGGCTCAAGACCGCCAAGCCCAATGGCGAGGGCCCCGTCGTCGCTAGTTTCAATCATCCGGGGCCCCATCAGTACAACGACTGGGCCTACCGCGATCCCCAGGTCACCGACATCATCACGATGCTGGAGGTGATCAATTCCAACGACAAGATTCACTATCCCGCTTTCATCAACGCCCTGGATAAAGGCTGGAAAGTTTCACCCGTCTGCGGCAACGACAACCATGGCCTGACCGGCATCAAGCGCCACAAATCGCGCACGTTTGTGCTGGCCACTGAAAAAACCAAAGCGGCCATTCTCGATGCGATGAAGCATCGCCGGACTTATGCCGCGCTCGATAACAACATTCAGTGCCGATATTCCGTCAACGGCTCGATCATGGGCTCGACACTCAATCGGCCCGATGATTTTTCGTTCGACATTTCGATCAGCGATCCCGATGTGGACAATCCCAAAGATGCCATCACCAAGATCGACATCGTGAAAGACGGCGGCGTGGTCGCGCAAACTTACGAGGTGCCGACGCCATCGCATCAAGTTTCCTGGAAGCCGACGATTCACGATTCGACCAGCGAGTACTTCTTCGTTCGAGTGTGGGATGCAGGCGGCGGAGACGCTCCAAACCCCAAGCCGAATCAGCCAATCGCGTGGCTCGCGCCGGTGTGGACGGGACGATGAAGTTTGACTGCCCTCCGCCCTGTTGAGATCTTTTCGCTGGGCTTGCGCGCATTAAATCGCATTTCATTACGCCCATAAGCCACTTATACAACTTGAGTTGTCTGCAATTGTGGCCCGCCCCGAGCCTCGTTAACAATCCCTTAATATATAACTCACTATCGCAAAACAGGCGGAAATAGGATTCCCGCACCTGTGTCATCAGGGTTCAAGGGTTTGGAGTGGTTCGGTTCACATCCCTCTCGAAGGGAAGGAGCAAAAGTGAAGCAGATGAATCGGCTTGCCAGGGCGGCGGCTACCGTCCTGACGCTGTGTAGCGCTGCAACTGCGCTGGCAGTTGGCCCAACAACGGCCCCCAGTTCGCCGTCGTCCGAAAAGGATCTGGGCGCGGAGATCCAGGCGCTTCGTGCTCGCCTCGATCAACTGGAAACGCAACAGAAGGAATCGCAGACGCGCCTCGACGAAGCCGTCCGGCAGAAGGAGCAAGCCGAAACGCAAGCCCAGATCAAGCTGGACGCCGCACACCACGATAATTTCCTCGACATCGGCAATCTCACGTCCGGCTACACCAACGACCGCTTTACCATCCAAAGCGATGACGGGCGGTTCGTGTTGCGTCCCTGGTATCACCTGCAAATCCGCGACGTCACCATGTGGCGGCAGGATCTGAAGCCGGGCAACCGCGACGATGTGGAAAACGGTTTTGAAATCCGCCGAATGAAGATCGGGTTGGACGGCAACATGTTCAGCCCCGACTTCACCTACTTTTTCAACTGGGCCACGTCCCGCGCTAACGGAAGCGCGAACGTAACCAATTCGTCGGGTCAGAAAATCGGCACCGTCAGCAACAGTCTTGGCGGAGTGCCGATCCTTGAAGAAGCGTGGGTCAAGTACAAGTTCGCAGGCACGGATCTTTACATTAAGGGTGGCCAAATCAAGGATCCGCTGCTGCACGACCAGATTGTCAGCTCGCGATATCAACAATCAGCCGAGCGATCGCTGACTGCCGACGTCTTTGCGAATGGTGACGCATTCACGGAAGGCGTCACGGTTATCTACGATCCGAAGACTTTCATCCGCGGTGAAGCGGGGATCAACCATGGCCTGCGCTCGGCCAACACCAACTTCCTGGACATTCCTACAAATTCGTTCGATTACGGTGTTGCCGGTCGCGCCGAATTCAAACTCTTCGGTCGTTGGCAGGATTACGGGCAAGTTGGCGCGGTCGGTGTGAAAGATCCCTTGTTGGTCTTCGGCATCGGCACCGACTATTCGGAACGCGGACATTCGGGACAGACGGTTGCCGTCGCGGACGCGCAGTATGCCGATCCAATGGGCCTGAACTTCTACGGCGCGTTGGTCGATCGGTACACGAATCACAATTTTGGAATTGCGACGCAGTCGGCCACGGGCGCGAGCATCTCGGCTCCCACAGCAGCGGTGCTGAATCATGCGACCAACGAATACTCGCTGCTTGGCGAAGCAGGCTACATCATCCAGAATCACCTGGAACCGTTCGGGCGATATGAATACATGCATCTGGCCGGCACGGCTGCGGGCAGCCACAATTACTTCAGCGTCATCACTGGTGGCGTGAACTATTACTTCGTCGGCCATCGCGCGAAGCTGACCGGCGAAGTCATTTACCTGCCAAATGGGATTCCGATCGACGACGGAGCGAGCGACACATTGACCAGCCCGAATGGTCGAAGTGAAGTTTCTGTCGTGGTTCAGTTCCAGTTGCTGCTGTAACGACGCAAGAACAGACTTACGGTACCGCACCGGGAGGACGGCCCTGAAATACCGCCCCCCGGTGTTTTATTTTGCGCCCACCTTTGGGGGCAGGCATCAACGCGTGTCGTTTGAGTTGTGATTTGTATCAACGCTTTGGTTGTTGTAATCGCCCGGCCGGCCCGGGTTTTCGCCAAAGGCGCCGTTTCCGCCGGCGGTGACGCCGTTTTCTCCCGGTGGAAGATTGTCGGAATTATTTGATTCGCACGCCACCAGTGAGAGTCCCGCCACGCCGAGGCAGATCGCCGCGGTCAAGGTGATCAGACGCTTCATGCAACAGCTCCTTTCGATTGCCAATCGATCTTAATTAATGATTCTGCAAAGATTGCGCCGGAAAATGGTGAATGAAGGCATTGTAATGATTGTGAAATAAAGGCTTAGAAGATTTGCAGCCGACACCCATGTCTTAACCAAACATTCACAATCCGCCGATTTCTCCTGAACCCAAGCCCCCTAGAACTGTGCCTGAACAAACACACAGGCAAGGAGAAACCTTATGCGGATTCAATCACTTCTGGCGGCAGCCGGATTAGCGTTCGTCCTCGGTAGCGCGGCTCATGCCGATGTGCGATTGCAGGGCGGCGGCGCGACCTTCCCAGCGCCCATTTATCAGCGGTGGGTCACTGAATATCAGAAGGCCCATCCGGATGTGAAGATTGACTATCAGGCGATTGGTTCGGGCGGCGGCATCAAGGGGATCACCGACAAGACCTTCGACTGGGCCGGGTCCGATGCCCCGATGAGCAAGAAGGAACTACAAGCGGCGGGTGGCGCGGAAAAGATTGTCGAGATTCCGACTGTCGCCGGCGCGGTTGTGCTGGCTTACAACCTGCCGGGCTTTAACGGAGAGCTGAAGCTCGATGGGCCGATTCTGGCCGACATTTATCTCGGCCAGATCAAAAAGTGGAACGACCCGCGCATTGCCGCGCTCAATGGCGGAGCGGCACTGCCCGATCTGGCCATCACGACCGTTCATCGCACCGACGGCAGCGGTACCAATTACATCTTCACCAACTACCTGTCCACGCAGAGCGAGACCTTCAAGAACAAGATCGGCGCAGGCAAGCAAGTCGAATGGCCGACTGGCACCGGTGGCCCGCAGAATGCCGGCGTGACGCAAATCGTGCAGACGACCCATGGCGCGCTGGGCTATGTCGAACTGGCTTACGCCCTGGAAAACAAGATCCCATTCGCGACGCTCAAGAATCGCGATGGCCATTTCGTCAAAGCCAGTGCCGAATCGGTTTCGATGGCTGGCGAGGGCGCTTTGAATCAGATGTCACATGGACTCGCGGTCAACATCTGGGACCAGCATGGCGAGAAGGCCTATCCGATTTCCTCCTTCACCTACATCATCGTCTACAAGGATCTGGATTATCTCAGGGACCAGGATAAGGCGCGAGCGCTGACCGATTTCCTCCGCTGGGCAACCAGCGAAGGCGAAACCCTCGCTCCCTCACTCGACTACGCTCCGCTGAGTGCCGGCGTGCAGAAGAAAGTGGCGTCGGCCATTAACTCGCTGACTTGGTCGGGCCATCCAGTCGCCACCGCCAGCCGATAGAGATTCATCTTGTCGGCTGCTCAATAAGACGCGGTGAAATCTATGTCGGCAGTTTCCGGCACACTTCAGTCGCCAATGCAAAGCCCGTCGCTGCCGGGCGATGGAGGACGCCTGCCGCAGGGCGGCGCCTCCATCGTCCAGCAGGGCGGCGCCGAGTCGCGGGCCGACATGTTGTTTGCCCTGCTGACGCGCGGGGCGGCGGTCTTCGTTCTGATCATGCTCAGCGCGCTGGTGGTTGTGTTGGTCACCGCCGCCATGCCGTCAATCAGCGCCTTTAAGATTCACTTTTTGACCAGTTCATCCTGGCGTCCCAACGAACGCGAAGTCGTCAAGCGGGATGCGCAGGGCAACATCGTTCGCGATACGGATGGCGAAGAGGTCACGGTCACGCTTCCGCCGGAGTTTGGCGCGCTGCCCGTTATCTATGGAACGGTTGTCAGTTCGAGCATCGCATTGTTTGTAGCTGTTCCGCTGAGCATTGGCGCATCGCTGTTCATCGTGCGGATTGGGCCGCGAATCGGCGTGCTGCTTGGTCCGGTTTCATTCCTGATCGAATTCCTGGCAGCCATCCCAAGCATCGCCTACGGCATCTGGGGTCTGTTCGTCGTGGCCCCGTTCCTTCAGGATCATCTCGAACCGGCACTGAACGCCATTGCAGGAAAAGTCTTTTTCCTGCGGATTTTCCATACCGATCAGGGGCTGACTGGTCGCGACATGCTTTGCGCGGGCCTGATCCTGGCGGTGATGATTCTGCCAATCATCACCTCGCTGGGGCGAGACGTGTTGCGCGGGGTGCCGCGCGTGCAGATCGAAGGATCGCTGGCGCTGGGCGCGACCTGGTGGCAAAGCTGCCAGGTCATGCTTCGATACGGGCGAACTGGTTTGTTCGGCGCGATCATGCTTGGGTTGGCGCGGGCGGCGGGGGAGACGATGGCCGTGGCGATGGTCATCGGCAACGCCAATCGAATCAGCAGTTCGCCGTTCGCTCCGGCTCAGACGATGTCGAGTCTACTCGCTAATGAATTTGCCGAAGCCAACAGCAATATCCAGCGATCGGCGCTGGTGGAAGTCGCCTTGATCCTGCTTGTGATGTCGCTGCTTTTTAACGTAGTCGCCCGTTACCTGATCGTCGGTCGCTCGGCGCGGCCAGCTGTTTAGTGAGCCCATTCCGGATGCAAATTGCCAGTGCATATATTCGCGGCAAAAGCCACCTGATGTTCGGGCTTTGCATCCTTTTCACGACAGTCATTCTTGCGCTGCTGGGAATGGTCAGCGGGTACCTGATTTCGCTTGGATATAAGTCGGTGGACCTGGCGCTGTTTACGCAATTGCCGGTGCCGGCTGGGGCATCGGGATTTCCGGGCGGTCTACAAAACGGAATCGTCGGCAGCATCATCATGATCGCGCTGGCAAGCTTGATTGGCATTCCGATCGGCATGCTGACCGGTATCTACCTCGCCGAATATAGCAGCCGAGCCTGGCTTGCCGGACCGGTGCGGTTCATCGCTGATGTTCTCACCGGTGTGCCGAGCATCGTCGTGGGCATTCTGGGTTACGAGCTGCTGGTTGTGCCGCTGGGAACTTACAACGGTTGGGCGGGAGCCGCGGCGCTGGCCTTCATCATGATTCCGCTCGTGGCGCGGACGACCGAGGAAATGCTGCTGCTGGTTCCGCGCGGATATCGCGAAGCCTCGGTGGCACTCGGCGCGACCAAGGCTCGAACGATCCTTCGCGTCATTGTGCCCGCGGCTTTTGGAAGCGTCATCACCGGCATCGTGCTGGCTATCGCCCGCGTAGCGGGTGAGACGGCTCCGCTTCTGTTTACCGCCCTGGGCAGCCGATTTCTGGAATCCAATCCCTCGCGCCCATTCCCGTCGTTGACGGTGCAGATTTATCACGCGGCAATGGAGCCTTACAAAGAAGAGAATCGCAAGGCCTGGGCAGGGATTCTCGTTTTACTGGCTTTGATATTTGTGCTGAATGTGACGGTTCGCCTGACAATGCGCGCCAGCGGCTATGGAGCGCGCGCGGCGAGATAGCAATCACCGGAGATGTCACATGGTAAAAATAGAACAGCCAACGGCAGAGCGCGGCCATGCCCGCGCCAACCGCGACACGCCGCAACCAGGCACATCACTGCCACCGATTCAACCGGTGTTGCGATCGCTCAACCCCGATGCCGCTCCGGGGCGCAATGGGCAAAACGCGGTGCACCTTCCCACCGCCACACCCACCGAGCAATCGCCTCAGGGGCCGACCATTCATGCTGAGTTGGCGGCCGAGCAGCACGTTCTAAGCACCGAAGATTTCAAGCTTCATTATGGCAAGAATCGCGCCCTGCACGGCATCACCATGCAGATTCCTGCCGGCAAAGTGACGGCGCTGATCGGCCCCTCGGGCTGCGGCAAGTCCACTTTGCTTCGCAGCTTCAATCGTCTCAACGATCTGATCGAAAATGTCCGCGTCGAAGGGCGCATCCGCTTTCAAGGGCAGGACATTCACGATCGCAAAGTCGATGTCATCCGGCTTCGTAAAAAAATGGGGATGGTGTTTCAGAAATCCAATCCATTTCCGATGTCGATCTTCGAGAACGTCGTATACGCACTGAGAATTGGGGGCGAGCGCCGACGTCGGGTGTTGGATGAAGTCTGCGAAAAATCGTTGCGTTCGGCGGCACTTTGGGACGAAGTGAAGGACCGCCTGCATGCCAGCGCCCTGGGCATGTCTGGCGGGCAGCAGCAGCGGCTTTGCATTGCTCGCGCGATCGCTGCCGAGCCGGAAGTTCTCCTGATGGACGAGCCATGCTCGGCTCTCGATCCGATTGCCACCGGAAAGGTCGAAGAATTGATGTATGCCCTGCGCGGCAAATACACCGTCGTGATCGTCACGCATAACATGCAGCAGGCGGCACGCGTGAGCGATTACACGGCCTTCATGTATATGGGCCGCCTCGTGGAATACGGTCCGACCAACTCCATTTTCGTCAACCCGCACCTGAAGGAAACCGAGAGCTACGTCACCGGCCGATTCGGCTGATTTTTAACTGGCCTCAAGTCGAGGCAATTGCCATGCGACATTTTGATGAACAACTCGAAGAGCTTTTCAAGCGCATCGTGATGATGGGCTCGATCGTCGAAAGCATGATCCAGACGGCGCAGCGCATTTACGATGAGGGCAATGAATCGCTGTCGATTGAATGCTTTTCGCGCGAGCAGAAGGTCAATGCAATTCAAGTGGAAGTGGACGAAACCGCCATCCGTCTGACGACGCTTCAGCAGCCGGTCGCGCGCGATGCCCGGTTTTTGTTCATGGCCTCGCGCATTGGCGGAGAACTGGAGCGCATCGCGGATCAGGCGATTAATATCTGCCAGAACAGCCATCATGCATTGGGCGGCCCGAGGATCGCGCCGCTGGTGGATTTGAGCATCATGGGCAATGTGGTGCAGGCCATGGTGCGCAGCAGCCTGTCTGCGATGAGCCAGCGCGATTGTGCACTGGCCGATGGAGTCCTCGAGCAGGAAGAGCAGGTCGATGCGTTTCGCGACCAGATTTTCCGCGTGGTGCTGACGCACATGATGGCCGACCCGCGCAAGATTCAACAGGGCATGTCGCTGATTCTGATCGCGCGCAATCTCGAGCGCATCGGCGATCACGCAACCAACATTGCCGAGGAAGTCATTTACTGGATTCAAGGCCGCGACGTGCGGCATAAGCGCGGAATGCCCGCGCCATCCGAGCAAGCTGAGGATCCGCTGATCTCAAGCAATGGAGATGCACGCACATGAGCACACTGACGACTACAATCCGGCGCGTGGCGACGTCCGCGCAGCCGCCCGCGAAGGAACCCATCATGGCCAAGGGCACGATTCTGGTGATCGACGACGAGCGCGATCTGATCGATCTGGTGCGTTACAATTTGGAAAAGGAGGGATTCGAAGTCATCGCCGCCACCGATGGACAATCGGGATTGGAAGTGGCCAGCAAGCATGCGCCGGACTTGGTCGTGCTGGATCTGATGATGCCGGGCTTTGACGGCCTGCAAGTTTGCCAGCGGCTTCGCGCTGACCCGCGCACAGCGCGGATGCCGGTCATCATGTTGACGGCCAAGGCGACCGAAGCAGATCGTATCGTGGGCCTGGAACTGGGTGCCGATGATTACATCACCAAGCCCTTCAGCCCGCGCGAAGTGGTGGCTCGCGTGAAGGCGGTCCTTCGACGGGTGACGGCGCAGCACGAGCAGCCAGCCGTCGTGCGCAGCGGCGAGCTTCAGATTGATCTTCTGGGGCACGAGGTGACCGTCAACGGCAACCGCGTGGGACTGACGGCCACTGAATTCCGCATCCTGCATCTGCTGGTGAGCCGGCCCGGGCGAGTTTTCAATCGGGATGAGATCATCAGTTCGGCGTCGACGAATGATTCAGCAGTCTTCGATCGCACAGTGGACGTGCACATCATGTCGATCCGAAGGAAATTGGGCGCGGCGGGCGACCAAATCGAAACAGTTCGCGGCTTTGGTTACAAATTCCGGCCGACCGGTACATAATATCGCTTGACGCCGATCTGGCCTGCACCCGCGCGGTGGCTGGTCGCTTTATTGAGGGCAATCTGCTTTGCTGACGAGTCGTTTTTTCAGGCGCCTGTTTTTGCCATATCTGCTGCTGGTGTGTGTCGCCATCAGTGCGGTGGGAAGTTTCGCCGGTTGGCGCATCCGCAAATCTTACTTGCAGAACATTCGTCAGCAGCTCGGAAACGAAGCGGGCCTGGTGGGAGATCTGGTCGGCCCGGAGATTTCGGGGCAAGACGTCAATCAAATCCAGCCGCGCGTTCATAGCCTTGCACAAAAGCTTGGCTGCCGGGTCACGATTATCGACTATAGCGGGCAAGTTCTGGGCGACAGCGAAGCCGATCCGGCGCATATGGAAAACCATCGGCATCGCGACGAAGTGATGCGCGCTGATGTGGCCGGGCAGGGGGAATCGATTCGCCACAGTGCAACCGTCGGCGTTGATTTTCTCTATCTAGCTCGACGTCTCCAGAGCCCGCAGGGGCAGCCGTATTTCGTCCGCCTTTCGATGCACCTGGCAGAGTTGTCGCGCCAGTTGCATCTGCTCTATGGTGCGCTGGCGGCGGTTTCACTGGCCGTCATTATCCTCGCGACGAGTTTGGGATACATCTTCGCCAGCCGGCACACTGCGCCGGTGCGCGAGCTCGCCGATTTTGCCAAGGGACTGACTCGCGGGAACATGCATTACCGCATGTTATCAAGTGGTTCGGGGGAGATCGCGACGCTCGCCGCCGCGCTGAATGCTATGGCAGACTCAATCTCTTCGCTGCTCGATCAGACCACAAAGGATCATGCCGAGCTACTTGCCATTCTGACGAGCATGAGCGACGGCGTCATCGCCATCGACATGCGCCAGCGCATTGTACTGGTCAATGAAAAGGCCTCGGAGCTTCTGGGCTTCCCTCTAGAAGGCGCACAAGGTCAAGCTTTGTTCGAACTTGTCGGCAATGAACCAATCTTGCGCGCCACGACCGAAGTTCTAAGCGATGGCCAGCGCCGCACATTCCAGGTGAGTCCGGCGGTGGGGCGTTACCTCGAAGTCTCCGCCTGCACGTTCCCCAGCGAAGGGCCGCCTCAGGGGCTTGTGCTGGTTGCCCACGATACGACGCGATCGGTGCGGTACCAGGAGCTTCGCAAGGAATTTGTCGCCAACGTCAGTCACGAGCTTCGCACGCCTTTGACCGTGATCAAAGGTTTCACTGAAACGCTCATGGACGGCGCACTTTCCGACCCGGTGGCCGGCCCGAAATTCCTCGGGACCATCCGAAAGCATGTCGATCAGCTGACCAACTTAGTGAGCGATCTTCTTGAGCTTTCCCGACTGGAAAGCCTGCCGGAATTGCCTCGGCCTGTGCGTGTCGATCTGGGTAGCGTTGTGCGGCGTGCGGCTGATCTGCTGGCACCCACAGTGCAAAAGAAATCCCAGACACTTTTAATTGAAATTAGCCGCGATCTTCCGCGCGTCCTCGGAAATGCCGATTATCTCGAGCGCGCTATCAGCAACCTGATCGACAACGCGATCAAGTACACGCCCGAAGGCGGGACGGTTCGCGTGTCGGCTCGGCAGGAGCCGGACGAGATGATCGTCGTCGAAGTTGAAGACAATGGCATCGGCATTCCCGCCGACGATATTCCACGTATCTTTGAGCGCTTCTATCGCGTCGATCGCTCGCGCTCGCGCGAAATGGGTGGAACAGGTTTAGGCCTGTCGATCGTCAAGCATGTCGCGCAAGTCCACGGCGGCACTATCGACGTCACCAGCACGCCGGGATCCGGTTCCTGTTTCCGCCTTCGGCTCGCTTCGCCACGCGAAGTGCTGGCTGCCGTCGGGGCAGCCTGATTTCATGATTTTCATCATTCCCCCACCGGGCGAAAACCTGAATTTTGCAGCGGGCACGAGCATTGCTCATACGCCCAGTAGCTTGCACGGCGGTTGAAGGTCGTCGTGAAGTGATGACGACTATGCATTGCTGCAAGCCTTGTTGAAGGGAGCGCGTGCCATGAATCCTGCCCAGAGCAATACGTCGGTTCGCGTGGATGCATCAGTTCCGGTCGATTCTGCCATCTTCTGCTTCGACGCACAGCAGATTGGCCGAGCCATCTCCTTTCACCTGATCGATTTAGGTCAGGCGCGGAGAGTTTCCACTCAAGCGCTCCAACGGACAGTAACGCGCCTGGGAAAGGAGCCCAAGGGACTGACAATTTCTCGCGGCACGTGGGCTTTCATGACGGATTCGCAGCGCCTGACCTGGCTCCTGGAAGAGAGCCATACCGTGGTCGAAATGACCGGCGATAAAACGGCTTTGCTTCGTGCCGCGCGGTGATTTTGGAGGATATTCGGAAAATCCTGCCTAATTGCGCACTGCGCGCAATACGGATCAGACACTTTTGCAATTGTCTGCCGCTGGCCTAAGAATAGGCCAATGCCTTCGCTTCCAACCGTCGCCATCGTCGGCCGTCCCAATGTCGGCAAGAGCAGCCTGCTTAATGCCCTCGCCGGCCGGCGCATCAGCATTGTTCAGGACATGCCCGGCGTAACGCGCGACCGCGTTTCCACACCCATTCCCATTCATGGCCGATACATCGACGTCGTCGATACCGGCGGGTACGGGTTCGTTGATCCCGATGAATTGACCGATCATATCCGACACCAGATCGAGCTGGCGATGACCCAGGCGCAGCTCGTTCTTTTCACCGTAGATTGCCAGGAAGGGTTGACGATTGCTGACCAGGAAGTGGCGACACTTCTAAGAAAGCGCGGGATCAAAACGATCCTCGTTGCCAACAAGGCAGATGGTCCCAACAAAGATACGATGCTCGGCGATTTCGCCCGGCTTGGTCTTGGCACGCCGATCGGAGTTTCGGCGCTCACCGGGCGCAACATCGATCAGGTTATATCTTCGATCGAATCGAATCTCGATCTGTCATCTGCACCGACCGAGCCGCCAAAACCGCAGATGTTAATGGCCATCGTCGGCAAGCGAAACGCCGGCAAAAGCACGCTGGTCAATTCAATCGCGCAGCTCTACGAAGGGCAGGGCGACCGGGTCATTGTGTCTGAGTTGCCCGGCACCACGCGCGACAGCGTGGATGTGCGGTTCGAGAAGGAAGGCAAGACTCTTGTCGTCATCGACACGGCTGGCGTGCGCAAGAAGCGCCACATGGTGACTAATGATATTGAATTCTACAGCTTTCACCGTGCCGAGCGCTCAATCCGACGAGCGGACGTCGTGTTGATGCTGATCGATGGGACCGAGCCGCTGAGCGAGCCGGATAAGAAGCTGGCCCAGTATATCGGCGAGCAATTCAAGCCGGTTATTCTCGTCGTGAACAAATGGGATCTGACGCGGGCTGAAGCGCGCGGGCGCCTGGGTAACGCTGGCCGCGATTCCGATCGCGTGGATGACACCGCCCTGATGGAGAAATATCGCGGCTACATCGATCAGGAATTACGCCACCTGGAATTCGCGCCGATCGCGTTCATCACCGCCAAGGAAGGCCGAAACATCCAGGGGCTGCTCGACCTGGCCCAGCGTCTTTTCAATCAAGCCAACGCGCGGGTGGCAACGCATCGCCTCAATGAAGCAATCCGGCAGATCATGGCCGAGCGGCAGCCCAGCACCCCCAGCGGCCGGCGGGCGCGGATTTATTACGTGACCCAGACCGAAGTGTCGCCGCCGACGATCGTGCTGTTCGTCAACAACCCGGCTTATTTCACTGACTCCTATCAGCGGTTCATTGTCAATCGACTTCGCGAAATTCTGCCTTACGCGGAGGTTCCCGTCCGCCTGGTCGTCCGCGAGCGTGAACGGCAGACACCGACCCAAACCATCGATGCCGATCAGGATTCCAAACGGCCTCAGAAGAGGGCGCAGATCAAAGCAAAGCCGCGCCGCAAAGCACCCCAGAAAAGTGCGGGACGCGCGAAACGACGGTAAGTCATCGATCGCGCATGACCTGGTCATTGCTTTTGCTGTCGCTCGGGCCCCTGCAACTCGACCCGATTGCCATCCGGATCGCGCACGAAGAAGCGATCGATCTCTTTGATCTTGTAACGCGTGTCCCAGACGATTTCGTAGCCGGCCGATTCGATGACCTTTGCCGCGCTACTGATGTCTTCCACCCAGAGACAAAAATGGTGCGGCGCGGGTGGATATGCGGTTGTTCGGCTGACCAGGTGCAGCACCTCCGGGCCGATCTGAAACCAGGCGCCGCCAAAATCGAAACTCTCCGGGCGCGGAATTTCCTGCAGACCTAATACGCCGCCGTAAAATGCTTTAGAGCGATCGACGTTGGTGATGTCGATGGCCACATGATCGATTCGAATTGCGCCAATGTGGTTCATGCGTTTGAAATCCAACATGCAAAAATGAATTCTTTCGAGTTGACAAAATGGGGTCAGGCAGGCATATTATCCCTTCGTTCGGCGGATGGACATTCCTTCCGGTTCGAATCGGTCGAGGTGATTTGAACTTCGGCAAAGACGATTCGAACTGCTAGTTGCCTTCAAGGCAACATAACTTTCCAACAGCCGATTGGGGTCGCTAATCACCGGTGTGATTTGCTGCCTACGCACGAGGCCGTTCAGAGCGGTTTCGGTCGTTTCTTCGTCCCGTTATTGGGATGGAGTCAGCTCTTTGGCAACTAAATAGTCGGAAAGCCGCGAGGATGTGTGGCTGGGGTTATCGCTGTGTACAGCGGTGGACTCTGGCGAAGCTAAAACTCAGACATCCTTGTGGTTTTACACGCAAAGTG
>Ga0134128_10000460_pt1 | contig 56778 bp, 45 predicted proteins | sample KB31754_FD_96462 | JGI IMG/M metagenome (GOLD analysis project Ga0134128, IMG submission 96462) | Terrestrial soil microbial communities with excess Nitrogen fertilizer from Kellogg Biological Station, Michigan, USA - KB3-175-4 | ecosystem: Environmental > Terrestrial > Soil > Unclassified ... | reverse complement strand
TTCATATGCCGATAGAACCCAATGGTTTTTATCACTTTAACGCCTTGCAGCAAGTATCCTATTTCATTGTCGTCTTTTTATTGGCGCCTGTTGCGTTGTTGAGCGGCATGGGCATGTCGCCGGCAATCGAAAACCGTTTCCATTGGTTTCCCAAATTATTCGGCAATCGCCAGGGCGCCCGCTCCGTCCACTTTTTTGTGATGCTGGCTTTTGTGGGCTTTATTATCATCCATATCGCCATGGTGGCGGCAACAGGACTCACCAGGAATATGAACCATATTATTACGGGAACAGATAATCCCGGTAGTCATGCCGGATTATATATCGGGACAGGCATTATTCTTTTTACCGTGGCCTTTGGATTTGTGGCTCATTGGATCTCGTGGCAAAGGCCAAGATCGTTGCAATACGCTGAAGCCGCCCTCAATGGAACATTGTGGCGTATCTCTATCAACAGATTTCATCCGAAGATATTTTATCAGCGCAAGGATATTTCGCCTTATTTCTGGGTAAATGGTAAGGTGCCGGAATCGGATGAATGGCAAAAGCTGGCGGCCGATGATTTTTCAGATTACAAACTAAAAATCGGCGGCCTGGTGGAGAACGCGATCGAGCTATCGCTCGACGATCTTAAAAATATGGGGATGGAGCAAAATATAACCATGCATCATTGTATACAAGGCTGGTCTGGCATTGCAGAATGGGGCGGCGTCCCGCTTAAAAAGATCGTAGAGCTGGTCAGGCCTCATTCCTCCGTGACGTCCGTCGCATTTTATTCTTTTGGCGAAGGCCTTTACGGCGGCATTTATTACGACACTCACAGCCTGGATAATTGTCTCAAGTCTGAAACGATCCTGGCCTGGGAAATGAATTATAAGCCGCTTTCAAAAGAGCATGGCGCGCCCCTCCGGCTCCGTGTTGAGAATCAGCTGGGGTATAAAATGGTTAAATGGATAAGCGCGATCGAGTTTTTAGAAACTGCCGGGCATACGGGGAAAGGTTATGGAGGTAAAAACGAGGATGATGAATATTATGACCTGTTGGCCGATACCTAGATAATAGATCACTGCATACACGAAGCGCGATCACAATAGAAAAGTCCGGCGCATGCATTATAAGGGTCTCATAGACCGATGATCACTGTTCTGGCTCCTTTGGGAGCAACTGACTGAATTTTAGTTCGTCTATGTCCATTTCCTTCTCTACTTGCCTCAAGACATCATTGCTGACATTTCCGTCTTTGTGGATCTGCAATAGCAGTTTGCGTTGGAAAAGGCCGATTTCAATCTGTGCGTTTTGCATTTCGGTAACCACCCTCACGGGAGATTGTTCCTTGCCCTCTTCATTATGCGTATGTCTTGCGATTTCGTTTTCCAATTTACCGGCCAATCGTTGATATTCCTCTTTTAGGGTAGCCCGCACCCGGGCCTGCAACTTCTCGTCCCCTTCACCATCGAGAAAATGCATCGTGCTCCGGACAATGTGCAACTGTAGCTTCTTCTCTTCCTTATCCTGATTGTCCGATGGGGTTAACGCGAGAAGCCGGACGAGCAGCGGCAGGGATAAACCCTGAACCACCAGAGTAACAAAGATCACCACGAAACAGACAAATATGATCAAATGTCTTTCCGGGAATGGCTTACCATTATAAAGTGTGAGCGGCAAGGCCAGCGCCGCCGCCATCGAGATCATTCCCCTCGTCCCCGTCCACGCCACTACCAGCACATTTTTCCAGGTGTCGTCAGGGTTGCCGTTGGCCTGCGGCGAGTCTTCTTTTTTGCCCCGCTTGCCGAGGATATGGAAGGACCAGGCGCCCCCAAAAACCCATAGGATGCGCACAAGAATGGTGACCAGACTGATCACCAGCCCATATCCTATGAGCGTCGGCAGCTTATAGCTCGTAAGCTGCCCGAGAATAACCGGCAATTGAAGGCCGATGAGGATGAAGATAAAGCCATTCAGCAGGAATATCAGTGTATCCCAAACGATCCTGGTTTGCATCCTCGTGCGGAATGCGAATATTTCCGGCGAATGCCTGGAAAGGAATAAGCTCGCGCTTACGACTGCAAGGATACCGGAAGTATGGGCCATCTCTCCCAGGAGATAGGCAAGGAATGGTGTTAAAAGGGTAAGGCTGGTTGCCAGAATGGGATGATCATTGATCCTCTTATGCACAATGCCCAACAAATAACCTATCAAAAGGCCGATAATGACGCCTCCGCCGGCAACCAATAAAAACTCCAATCCCGCCCGCCAGAGCACGAAGGTTCCTGTAACGCTGGCTATAAGTGCATATCGATAAGCGATTAAAGCGGAGGCGTCATTAACAAGGCTCTCCCCCTCTAAAATGCTTACGACCCGCTTGTTCAGTCTTATACCTTTGATGACACTCACCGCAGCCGTCGCATCCGGGGGTGAAACGATAGCCCCGAGCAGAAAAGCGAGCGCCCAACTGAGCTTTGGAATAAAAAGATGGGCCGTGATGGCGACGGCGATCACCGTGAAAAGGACGAGGCTAATGCCAAGCGCCGAAATAGGTCGTATGTTTAACTTAAAATCATGCCAGGAAGTATGCGATGCCGTTTCGTATAGCAGGGGAGGCAAAAAGACGAGGAAGATGATATCCGGGTCCAGTACCAACCGGGGGAGGTGGGGGATAAAGCCGATAAGAATTCCCGCCAATATGAGGAGGATGGGATAAGATAGCCGAAGCTTATCGGCCACGGCTGATAAGCTGATCAGGATGGCTAATGTAAAAATGATAACGCTGAAATTTTCCATTGAGAAGAAGGAAGTATAAAGGGAAGCTTTATACCTGCGTATGTTGGCTCCCCTGGGAGTTTTTAAAGGGTGCGTGCGCACCTATTTGTTCTTCGCTGCATAACGCTTCGCATCTTCCTTTTGGTGTTCTCCGGCCAGCAAGGAATGACTATAAGCAATAAGCGTGCTCTCGGTTGCCTTGTCATGAGCGCCGGCCTCGTAATGACGGGCTGCTTCAAGATGGTGTTTGGCGGCTAAGTGATAATGTCCCGCTGCCTTTTTATGATTTTCAACGGTTTTCTGAGTCTCATGCATAGAGATATCGGGCTTCTCTGTTTTCGCTAAATTGGCGTCCTTTGTCGTAGTTGCTAAAGTTGACATTTATTTTCTTTTTACATCGCGAGTACATTTTCACGATAGTGCAAAATTGAGTATTATAATCCAGCTTTTTACTTCACAAAACCGACTCTACGTTATATCATTCACACACTTTTTGTTTGCTATCGATTCGCCCTCGGCGTGTTTCCCAATCTTCTCTTCCACCGGATTGAAGGAATGTATTATTGCTGTTGTCAGGTTATTTTAGGCATAAACAAGATTTTAAACAGGAAAGGGCAGGATACCGATCCTGCCCTTTATTCTCCGATATCCCGTGAAAAACCATTACGAAACTAGGTCTTCCAGTGAGAGCAATTGTTACACAAAAACCGGCCCATATTGCATAATTCACATATTCAGGGCGGCAAGTTTGATCCGGACTCCGCATGTGTGAATTATGTAAGCTTTATTTTGAATATAATCATGCTTTATCGGGAAGATGTAGTATCTTTACAGGTCTCTCAGAAGGAGCAACTATCTCACCCCAATCTTCTCTTACATCCCTTCAACAGATTGTTCACAAACAATTTTTCAAGAACTGTATTCAAGCCGAGTACGTGGTTAGGTAGGTAATTTTATTCATTAAAAATAACGTTATGAAAAAAGTATTGCATTTATTGCCGGTGGGTATATCCCTATTATGCACTTCGGCCCGGGCACAAAAAGCCAATATCGACTCGCTCGAATTGGTCGCCCAAATCAGCCAGGATCAGCTTAAGCTTGGCAAGCTCCAAAAGCCTACAGCCAAGCCTGTGCCTGCATTACAAAGTGACACTACTGAGCATCAATGAATGATGAGGCGGATCTTTCAATAACATTTTTTCTTTTCTAAAAATCAACTTTATGTTGTACTTATTTCTTGTGCTGCCAGTCACTATTTTTTTCATCGTTATTCTGGCACGTGCATTCCGCCACTGGAAGAGCCCTATAGGCCTTGGATTGTATATAGAAGGACTACGGGACGAAAATAGCGGGCATTTTGAGGAGGCCATCACCGCTTATGAGACCGCTCTTGTGCAATGCAAAAAGATCAGGTTTCAGGGAGGTTTCAAAAATAAAATTATCGGGAAAGTAAAATTATTGCATGCTATTGTCGATTACAATAACAGCACCCGGTTCATTAGATAGTCTTTAGCTAACATCATTATCTTGAGGCTATACATCAAAAATATGGTATGTACCCGGTGCACTATGGTAGTTAAAGACGAATTGGCGAAACTGGGGCTGCCATACAGCTCTGTTGAATTAGGAGAGGCGCAGATCAATGAAAACATTAAGCCGGACCAGCGTGAAGCGTTGCGGGCAGCCCTGTTAAAATATGGGCTTGAATTGATGGACGACAAAAAGAGTGTATTGATCCAGAAAATAAAAACGTTGATTATCGAGTTGGTCCACCATTCTGACGAACCATTGTCTATCAATCTATCGACTTATTTAGCTGAAAAACTAGACCACAATTATACCTATCTTGCTAATCTTTTTTCGGAAGTACAGGGCACTACCATCGAAAAATTCCTGATTTCCCATAAAATTGAACGCGTAAAGGAGCTTCTTGTATATAACGAGCTTACACTGACCGCGATCGCATACAAGCTGCACTACAGTAGTGTGGCGCATCTCTGCACGCAGTTCAAGAAAGTGACCGGACTGACCCCTTCCCATTTTAAATCGCTGAAGGAAAAGAGGCGTTCGATGTTGGATGGCCTCTAGGAACGGTTTTCCCCGAATGCTAAGTCCATTTTTCTCCCAGCACGAAAGAGACCATATAATATACATCATCGGGAAAGACCGGCTTGCTCATAAAATGCGCCGCACCCAACTGCTTCAATCTCACCGATTCCTGGACATCCTTGGAGGTTGTATAGACGATCACAGGAATGGACGCCAGCCGCGGCTCCTTTTTTATTTCGAGCAGGCATTCTTCTCCGCTGAGACCGGGCATGCGCAGGTCGAGGAAAATAAAATCGGGTATTGGGTTGGCCTGGTCTCTGAGATAGAGCAAAGCCTCCTCGCCGTTGGAAGCGGGTATGCAGGTTATGGTGTCATCCACTTCCTTTGCGGCTTCGAAAAAGAGCTTCCGGTCATCTGCGTCGTCGTCTGCCAGAAAAATGGTCATATAGGTGTATTTTTAGATGAAAAGCAGTCGCTATCGTTCCAGCGGAAGGATAATACGAATAAGTGTGCCCGCTTCCTTTTTGGATTCTGCGCTGATCTCGCCGTGATGGTTGGCGATGATGCGCTGGCACAAGGCCAAACCGATGCCGGTGCCTTCGAAATCCTCTCTGGGATTCAGCCGTTGGAAGACCTGGAAGACCTGTTTGGCATAGCGCTGATCGAACCCGATACCGTTATCTTGTATACATATTTCCAGGTAAGGACCCTCTCCGGCTAAATCGTCTTTTTTTGACGTATTCTCCGATGACAGGACGCTCGAGGAGACATGGACCACCGGCGGTATGCCTGGTTTGGCAAATTTGAGCGCATTGCCCAGCAGATTGTGGAACAACTGGTACATCTGCAATGGGACAGCCCGGATGGAGGGTAGTGGATCAATAGTTATCGCCGCTGCCTTCTCTTTAATGAGCAAGTCGAAATCAGCTATGACGGTTTTGAGAACAGCTTTCAAATCAACCTCCTCGAATGTGTTGGCATCCAATACCTTTGCAAAATTAAGCATGTCCCTGACCAAGTCGGACATCCGCTCCGCCGAAAGATCTATCTTTTGCAACAGGTCCCCGGCCTCGCCTTCCATCTGGCTGCCATGGCGTTCGTTAAGGATATGGGCAAAGGTGCGGATCTTCCGTAGGGGCTCCTGCAGATCGTGTGAAGCGACTGTTGCATACTGTGCCAGGTTGTCATTCGATTGCTTAAGTGCAAGATTCGCCTGTTCGAGGGCGCGTGTCCTGTCCTTTACTTTTCTTTCCAGATCTTGCTCCCTGTCCTTGATTTCCGTGACGTCTTCGATGGCCAGCAGGATCAGAAGGTCGTTTTCGTCCTGTTGAACGATCCGGCTTGCGTTTAGCAGCAGGATACGTTCCCCTGTGTCTTCGAAAGCAAGCCTGAGTTCAAAATCCGTGATCCTGTAGTTGAGGGACAAGGAATTTTCAAGCATGGAATGCACGACAGGCAGGTCCCATTGCCGGTTGCCCAGCGAAAAAAAGGATCTTCCTTCCGTGTCCGGTTCCCGAACCCCGAATTTTTTGTAAAAAGAAGGGTTGGCGGTCCTGACCTTCATTTCCTTGTCGAGTACGACCAGGGGCTCCCGGATGGTCGCTACAATCGACTCCGAATACAACCGCAACAGGTTCAACTGTTCGTTGCGATCCAAAAGCTCGCGGTTGAGCGTTGTGAGCTCTTCGTTTGTGCTTTGGATCTCTTCCTTGGAGGTCTCCAGCTCCTCATTAAGGCTTTGCAGCTCCTCGCTGCCTGACAGTAACTCTTCATTAGCACTCTGCAACTCCTCGTTAGCCGTTTCCTGCTCCTCCGTTATTGCCCGCATATCTTCCCGTAGCCGAGCAAGCTCGGTTTCCAGCTGTTCGATCCGGAGGCTTTCCGTGCTGCGCTGTAGTGGGCCGGTCCCGGCCTTGCCGTCTTTTTGCGAGACGGTATGATCTGGCGGCTCCGGTGCCTCTTCCCGGAAAAGGACCAGGTAATACCGTTCGACCGTATTGGGTAAAGGGATGACCTCCACTATCACCCAATGCTGCCGGTCCATGAATCGCACAGGGATATGTTCCTTGATCTCCGTTTTGTCACCCGCCCTTGCCTTATGCAAGGCGTTTCTCAGCTCGAAGGCCAATCCTTCGCGCGCCATCTTCAAAACATTGAGGCTCGGCTTTCCGGGCGAAGCCTCCAGCCAGGCCCCCGTGGATCCCCTGAACTGCACGATCTCCAACTGTTCATTCACCACTACTCCCGGCGGCGTATACCTGGAAAGCAGCGTATCGTCGGCGCTCTTTTGAAAATCGTCCCGGGGAGGATCCTTCCTGGTGTTGTAGGAAGCTTTCCGATAATCCTTATCCGCGCCTTCCGTAACCTGGTGTACATACCTCCCCCGGCCCGGTTTGCGGAGATACAGTTTTTCGTGTTTCCCCACCGGCACATAGAGATCGGCGGCGGGCGCCACCGTTTCGGAGGTCCCAAGCAGCAGATACCCATTTTCGTTCAAGGCATAATGAAAGGTGGTCAGGGCTCGCTTCTGCAAAAACGGGTCCATATAGATCAGCACGTTCCGGCAGCTGACCAGGTCCATTTTTGCAAACGGCGGATCTTTAAGAAAGTTGTGAGAGGCGAATACGCACACATCCCGAATTTGTTTATTGACCTGATAGCTCCCGTTCATCTTCACAAAGTACCGCTGGAGAAGGGTATCACTCAGACCGCTCACATCTTTGCGCGAATACAGCCCGCTTCTTGCCCTGGCAATAGATCGTTCCGAAAGGTCGGAGGCGAAGATCTGGAAACTGCTATCCATAGTCCTGTCGCCCATGCATTCATACAAACAGATGCCCATGGAATAGGCCTCCTCACCCGTGGAGCATCCAGCCACCCAAATGCGCAGGGGAACTCCTTTATCCTTTGTCTTCAACATGCCAGGGAACACCGACTGCTTTAAAAGATCGTAAACCTCGGGGTCCCGGAAAAATCCCGTCACGGGGATCAACAGGTCCTGGTATAGTAGATCCTGCTCCGCCTTGTTCTCGCTGAAATAAGCGAGGTAGGCGGCAATATTCCCGATTTTGTTCAAGCCCATTCGCCGCACGACGCGCCGGCGTATAGTGCTTTGTTTATAATAGGTAAAATCCGTTCCTGTGCGGATGAAGACGCTATGCAGCAATTCGCGGAAAGCTTCCTCCCAGGCCGGCCTGATGCCGGGGCTGTCGTCTGCCGGGCTGCTCCTAAAGGCCTCCGCCAGATGGGCCAGTTGGTCGGGAATATCTTCGGGCGCGAGGATAAAGTCCACCACTTGCGCATCGATTGCGCTCTCCGGCATGCCACGGGCGCCGGCCGACGCCGGCTCCTGCGCAAAGGTAAATCCTCCCTGTTCCCTGATGGCTTTTAATCCCAGCGTGCCGTCGGTGGCATTGCCGGACAGGACCACACCGATAGCCCGGCTTTGATGGGCCACAGCCAGGGAGGTGAAAAACACGTCGATCGGCATATTCCGTTCGTTCTTCGGCGGCCGGGGGCTAAGCTGCAAGTGGCCGTCTACGGCAATCAGTACTTTATTCGCCGGGACGATGTAAATGCGGTCCGGTTTGACCTGCACATGATCCGTGATCTCTTCGATGGGTATGCCGGTCACTTTTTGGAGCAGTTCCGGTAACAGGCTTTCATGGGTCGGCTCCATGTGCTGCACCAGGATAAAGGCCATGCCCGGATGTTGCGGGATGGCTCTGACCAGCTTCTTAAACGCCTCCAGTCCCCCCATGGAAGCACCCACGCCCACCACCGGGAACAAATCCGGCGCGGGCCGGCTGGGGGTCATATCTTCATTCTCTTGCATGACACGTAATTGTAAAGGTGCTTTTTGTGACAAGGCATCAGGCCGTAAGGTACGGTTATTCCTAATCTAAGAAAATTTCGGTAAATTACAAGAACAGTCGTCCTTGTTTGAATCGCTATGAAACTCTATATAAAAGATATGGTGAGCCTAAGCAGCCGGGAGATCGTGAAGAGCGAACTGATAAGGCTCGGCCTTCACCCGATAAGCGTCGATAGATGCGTGGCAGATATCTGGGAGAACCCTTTTCAGGTGCAGCAGCACGAACTGCGAACGGCATTGGCCGAGGCGGGCTTCGAGCTGCTGGAGGATAAAAAAGATATCCTTATTCAGCAGATCAAGAACATGATCATCGAAGTTGTCTATGATATCGAGGAGCCGCTGGTTTACAATTTATCCGGATACCTGAGCGAACGCCTGGATCATGACTATACCTACATGTCCAACCTGTTCTCGGAACGGCTGGATACGACCATTGAAAAATTTTACATCCGGCACAAGATCGAACGGGTAAAAGACATGCTTCTTTATGAGAGGCTGACCCTTACTGAAATAGCTCATAAAATGCACTACAGCAGCCTGGCTCACCTCTCCAGCCAGTTTAAAAAGATTACCGGTCTAACCACCTCCCAATTCAAACAGCAAAATAGCAGCGACCGCCCCATGAGGGCCGATTATTGATCCGGACCCACGCATGGGAGGCTCATGAACTGTAAATTTTGTAACATTTATTGCAAATCCTGTAAGTGGCAAGCCGGTCCTCGTTGTTATCTTTGACCCTTGCCCTTTATAGGTTAGGGCTTTGATCAGGATTTGTTTTTATAGAAGTTGAAGTATACTTGCTAAATCCTATCCGCGGGCGGTCGGTACCCGGTCGCCCGCTTTTTTTTGATCACCCATAAGTGAGACCTTATGCGAACAATCATAACAGGCACAGGCAGCTATATACCAGGCGAAGTCCGTTCTAATCAAGACTTCGCCCTTGTGGAATTTTACAATGAACACCGGCAGCGTATCCGCGTCGAAGGCGTCGAGCTCATCGGAAAATTTGAGCTGGTCACCGGCATCGCACAAAGACGATATGCCCAAGAGGACATGAACGCCTCCGATATGGCAGCCCAGGCCGCCGCAGCGGCCATCCAGGACGCCGGTGCAGATCCGGAATCCATTGACCAGCTCATCGTAGCACATAATTTCGGCGACGTTCTAAAGCACACCTGTCAATCCGATGCAGTCCCCAGCCTGGCCACCCGCGTAAAGCGTGCTCTTGCGATCCGGAACCCATGTTGCGTAGCCTATGACCTGCTATTCGGTTGTCCTGGCTGGCTCCAGGGACTTATCCAGGCAGACGCCTACATAAAGGCCGGTCTCAGTAGCAAATGCCTGGTAATTGGCGCCGAAACCCTCAGCAGGGTGATCGATCCCTGTGACCGTGACAGTATGATCTATAGCGACGGCGCCGGCGCGGTTGTCCTCGAGGCTCGATGCGACGCCCCCGCCGATTCGGGCATCCTGGGCTCCATAAGCCAGACACATGCCCTGGTTGAAAGCGAATACATCACTTTGGGCCATTCTTACTCTCCGGCTGCCGATTCCCAACGGCGTTACCTCAAGATGCAAGGCCGCAAGGTGTATGAATTTGCGCTCAAAACCGTGCCTGCTGCCATGAAAGCATGTCTCGAGACCTGTAATATCGATATAGGCCAGATAAAAAAGATCTTTCTCCACCAGGCTAATGAGAAGATGGATGCGGCCATCGTAAAGGCGTTCTACCGGCTCTATGGCTACAAGGAGGCCCCTTCACCCATCATGCCGATGAACATCCGCGAACTCGGCAATAGCTCGGTCGCCACCATCCCAACCCTGTTCGACATGGTAAGGAAAGCTGCCCTGCCGGAGCATCGTCTGGACCGGGGAGACACCCTACTCTTTGCTTCCGTCGGCGCAGGCATGAACATCAATGCAATATGCTACAGAATGTGAATGGGGATCAGCACATCCTTTAACGCCTATAGGTTCTTTAATGCATAGTTCTTCGCCAGTTCCTTTTGGTATTCGCGGGCCAGTAGGGAGTGACCATAGGCGGCAACGGTATCTTCAGCGGCTATTTGAAAGGCGCCGGCCTCATGATGATGCGCGGCCGCGAGATGGCTCCGGGCGGCCAGGTGATAGTGGTCGGCCGCCTTTTTGTGATTGGCAACGGCCTTGTGATTTTCATGGAAAGAGCTATCGACCCCGAATATTCTTGAGAGATTACTGTCTCTAGTCGCAGATGCTGAAGTTGACATATATTTTCGATTTATATCGGGAGTGCATTCCCCGATAGAGCAAAGGTGGGGAATTTATGCCATGGCTTTGCTATACAAAACCTATCTTTCATTGCAACATTCACACCTATCCTGCCGATGTGTGAATGTTGTAAATCATTCCAGTAATAGTATAACGATTTAGACGAAAATAAGCAGCAATTTTGCAGGCAACATTAAAATAATCGCATGCACAAGGACAAAAATACGCCAGGCGAATATGCTCTTTTCTTATCTGACAGCAAAAAATGGGAAATGGATGAGAAGGCTAGTTTTTATGACCAGGACGCGTTTGCTATTAGCCAGTTAGAGCGGGCACTGGATCTAAGGAATTGTGGGCTCCCGATCGCGGGGATGGGGCTTCAGGAAAGGATAAAATATTATTTCTTCCAAAACTTTCGACCCTTCTGGGTCAAATAGGTGTGGCCGGGTCTTCGACCTCATCATCCCTTACGCCGCAAGGAGGAGTTATTACGCTTGCTGTCAGCCCCGACATCTCGAAATTCGTATTATCAAGCACCTTTATTAGTATGGGGGCCTCGATGACCCTTGTGGCGGTTATCTGCGCTTGCATTTTTCGCAGGTCGACATTGACGTCGCTGACACCTGGCATCGTTTCCAGCCTGGTCCTGAAGGCGGTGACATCTGCGCTGTTGTATAGTCCGCTGACGTGAAATTTATAAATGTATGTTTTTGGCATTTTCTCTCCTCTTTAGTTATTTTTTCGGATTATTAGGCGGCAAGGTAGGTACTGCCAAAGATAATTTGATCTTCGAGAAAAATAGTATACAGTTAAGGTATCCCGTTACATAATTCTCACCTCATGATAGGTTTCCCGGCTATAAGATAGTATGAGCCAGATCGATTTAGACGCTTTTGTAGCGAAATTTCAAGACGGGTATTATTGCGATAAAAATCAAATCCAGGATGCGCTTGATAGGGCACCATTCAGGCTTTCGCCCACCACGCTGCCAATTTAGCAGTGCTGCGGCTGGCAAATAGCGCCCGGCGCTCGACGCATTTTGATCGTACCATCCATTGAAACGAATTCCATAAAGCGTTTTTATTCCTCGTTTGAAACGTAAATGTTCAGCCGATGATGTGTATTACCCGGGCCGCCAATGGGTCTGCCGCCCTTATTTTTCCGATCGGTACGATGTTTGCATTCAACTGCGGCTCCTTCTGGTTCTCACTTGTTGTCAAAGACCTGCGAGAAATATATGGCAAGAAGGACAAGGGATCTATTGAAATCGGTAAGCATTCTTCCTCAGAGAACTTGAGCGTCTATGTAGATTTGCACAAGTTAGTTCTGCGACATTCAGCAATTCTTGGATCAACAGGAAGTGGGAAATCCAATACGACGGTTAGTATTCTAAAAGCCATTCTAAATGACTATAAAGGCTCCAGGGTTGTTCTGGTTGATCCCCATGGTGAATACAGCTCAGCCTTTCCGACAGCTAACGTTTTCAAAATTGATGACCCCCAAAACCCTCTTTATATACCATTTTGGTTGATGAATTTTGACGAATTGGCTTACTTTCTTGTGGGAGCTTCTCAAAAAGAAGCCATCCGGCCCATCACGATCTTTAGGAAAAACTCCCTGTTCGCAGGAAATGAACATGGAGGGGAGCGGGCCGCTCTGTTTTATTCTTTACTGGAGACTTGCAAGCTTAATGATATTGATCCCTACGAATACCTGAAGGATGTATACGATAGGATCCACGACTGTCCCGCCAGCGGGCTCATCCACCTGCTGCCGCCCTATTGGAAAGCAGGTCGACTAAAAAAGCAGGAACTGCCTACCAACCCATAACCCTCGGTCAAAGAACTACCAACCTCACTTCTGCAAATGCCCTCAACAATCAATTACGGTACAAAGGTAACAGCGCGTGTAATTGCTTCAAATATGTAACAGACGGAATGCTTACGTATGGAAAGGGAGATTATCAACTCTGAAATGATACAATCATTTGGTTATGATGTTGAAAATGGCATCTTGGAAATTGAATTTAGGAAGGGAGGAGCTATTTGGCAATATTTTGAATTTTCGGAAATTGCTTGGAATGAATTCTATTATTCTGAATCAAGGGGTCGACATTTCTTAAGTAATATTAAAGGACAATATCGGAGGGGTAGGCTAAACCGGATTTTTATTTAGAAACGGACCATATCTCACTCCTTTTTCGGATCACTACGTTTTTCCAATAATTCAGCGATTTTTCTAACTCGTTCTTGCTCAAATAATTCCTTGGCTTGGATTTGTAAAGAGGAAAAATCTACCACTCGCTGTTCTATTTTTTGTAGAGCTTGGCTAGGAGTGAGATCAATAAGCATTACAGGTTCTACAGAATTTTCTAACCCTTCTGTATCTAGTATCTGGGTTAAGACAATTCGTTTATCATTCATTGGGAACTTCTCACGATAAAAGTCAATCATTTGAGCAAATGAGAATTTTTCCAATAGGACAGCAATATCTACATAATCCTTTTTTTCTTTCCTATGACAGATAGCGTCTAGTTTGAAGGCGGCAATATCTTCCAAGCTGGCAAGCCGAATTTCGCCCTCCATTTTGATAGGACGAATAAATTTCACTGCCCAATTATAAACATCTAATTTTCTAAAATCATCGCCGTTTTCTGAAAGAGGTAAGCTAAAGCTGATTCCTTGCCTGGTTTCGTTCAAGAAGGTTACATTGGAATTATACCGGAAAATTGCATCTTTTATTTCTCTTACTTCAAATGACCGATCGGTGAAGAAATCGAGATCATCTGATTTCCGATGACCAATTTGAAGAGAGAGGGATGTGCCACCTACCAATGAAAAATTGGAAAGCTCAGGTAATTTACAAAGATCTTCTAAGACCTTAAAAAGAGGAGGATCAATTGTGCTTAAGTGTAGCATAGGCCTTAAAGTCCTGAAGGGGTAATCCTAACAGCGTATGGGCGAGAAAAAGACCAGGTCTGTTCAGGTATTTATTGTCCCGCAATACTTTTACAGATTCATCTTTCCCATAGTAAACAATGGTGGAAAGTACATCATCCAGTTTACCACGTTCAAACATCCTGGAAATGATAAATTCCTTATTCCTTGAAATATCAAGTTTTTCAGGAGTTACGTCCCAAAATGCGTATTTTGGCAGCAGTAAATCGATATTGTCCTTCACTTCCATACTTTAAAGTTACCATTATTTGTCGACATTTTAAGGTATCTCTTGCCTCCATCCAATACGACGGTTTCGACATTTTATCATGCGCTAAACGTTTTCAATGGAAAACACCAAAATGACGCCGCAGCGTGCTCAGAAGATTTTAAAGGAACACGGCACGAATCTCACTTTAGAAGAATCTGAAAAAGTTATTGAGTTTATGCAAATGTTGGCGAAAATAGCTGTAGCCCAATAAGAGCCTGTTAGCAAAGAAGATCAGAAAGAGTCCAAATAATAAGAAATCCAAGAAGCGAATGTCATTCTTGAGGTATTAGAACCTCTTAACAAATGATTCCTAAAGATATGGCTATTTCGAACAGGAAAGGAGGAAGGTTTTCGAACCAAAAAACCCGCTGACGTTGAGCGGGTTTTGAGAAAAAGTGAATTTCTGCGGAGAGGGAGGGATTCGAACCCTCGGTACGGTTGCCCGCACAACGGTTTTCGAGACCGCCACAATCGACCGCTCTGCCACCTCTCCATTGGGTGCCGCGCTGAGGCGCGGGCGGTTGGGATGCGCTGCTCGAAAGGGGGAAGCCCTCGCGGGCAGCGGGACGCAAAAATAGCGGTTTTGGGGCAAAGAATCGCAAATTTTCCCGGATTTGCAGGAGAGAAATGGGGGCGGGAAGGAGGAATTCGGGCGGGGGGTATTGGGGGGAAGAGGGCGGATTCGAGGAAAATGAATAGTTTTGCCGCCTAATTTGGTTGGAAATGTCAACGGGAATTGTTTTGATCATCGACGACGAAGAGAAGCTGCGGTCCTTGCTAAGCCGGATCATCCGGCTCGAGGGTTTGACGGTGTTGGAAGCGGATACGTTGAAGGCGGGTAACAAACTGCTGGATAAAGAGGACATCGATGTGGTCCTTTGCGATGTCAAGCTGCCGGATGGCAATGGCGTGGGCTTTGTCCGCGACATGAAGCTTCGGCATCCGCTTGTCGAGGCGATCCTGCTGACGGCCTATGGCAACATTGCCGATGGTGTTGCCGCCATGAAGAACGGCGCCTTCGACTACATCACCAAAGGCGACGACAACGACAAGATCATTCCGCTGCTTTCGCGTGCGCTCGAGAAGGTGCAACTGCAGAAACGGGTCAGCCAGCTCGAGCAGCAGGTGGGGAAACGTTATACTTTCGAGACCATTCTGGGCCATAGCCCGCTGATCGCCGAAGCGATCGTCCTGGCCAGGAAGGTGGCCCCCACGGAGGCTACGGTACTCCTGCTTGGCGAGACGGGTACGGGTAAAGAGGTCTTTGCGCAGGCGATCCATCATGCCAGCAAGCGGATCAACAAACCCTTCATTGCCCTGAACTACAGCGCGTTCAGTAAGGAGCTGCTGGAAAGCGAATTGTTTGGGCACAAGGTCGGATCCTTCACGAGCGCTATCCGGGATAAAAAGGGACTTATCGAAGAAGCCAACCTGGGAACACTTTTCCTGGACGAGATCGGAGAAATGCATATCGATCTGCAGGCAAAATTACTCCGGGTCCTCGAGACGAGCGAATTCATCAAGGTCGGCGACACCCGGCCGACACGCGTCAATGTGCGGATCATCGCCGCCACCAACCGCGAATTGCAACAGGAGGTAGATGAAGGGCGGTTTCGCGATGACCTGTACTACCGGCTCAACGTCTTCACCATCTCGCTGCCCTCGCTCCGCGACCGGAAAAAAGATATCCCCGCGATCGCCGAGTTCTATCTCCGCTTTTTCTCGGGCAAAGGCAACAAACGCATCGATAGCATGAGCAAGGAATTCCTCGACCGGCTGCAACAGCACGAATGGAAGGGGAATATCCGCGAGCTCAAGAACATCATCGAACGGGCCGTGATCCTCGCCGACGGCCATGAACTCACCATCGAGAATCTTCCCACCGAACTCCAGGTAGCAGGCCCCAAGACCAACGGCCCGCTCTCCGCCTTCGACCTGGCATCCGTGGAAAAATTGCATATCCAGCGGGTACTCAACCACACCCGCGGCAACAAGACGGAAGCGGCCCGCCTGCTGAACATCGGGCTTACCACGCTTTACCGGAAGATCGAAGAATACAAGCTCACGTACGACGCCTAGGGGCGCTCGCGCGAGGCCGACGTCCGAGACCCACGCCCGAGGCTCACGCCGGCGACCAAGCACCGGTGAAAGCGCCCACTCCCCCATTTCGACGAAAAGCCTTTCATTTTGACAGGGTAGGATGGCGGCCGGGAAACGGCGTCGCCGGCTGAAAGTCCCGGCTGGCGCGGGGCATAGCGCGCGGGAACGTTTCGGGCATCCCTTTTGGCTTCTCACCCGCAAAAATATAAGCTATGCAGACAGTGCTGCTTCTGGTAGCGGGAGCTACTATGATGACCGGACTCTTCATTCTATCCATTGCCGTGTTTGTTTATCTCTTGTACGTCCTGATCAAACCGGAGAAATTTTAATCTAAACGCTTTCATCATGTTTACTGAATTAACCGGCGTGATCTTCACCTTCCTGCTGACCCTGCTGATCGCTTTTCCACTCGGAGGGTATATCGCCAGGGTTTACAGGGGCGACAGGACGCTCCTCGACTTTATGGGTCCGTTGGAACGCTTTATCTTCCGCATCTGCGGCATCGACCCTGCCAAAAAAATGAGCTGGAAGGAATTCCTGAAAGCCATGCTCACCATCAACCTGCTATGGTTTGTTTATGCTTTCGTGCTTTTTCTGTTCCAGGGCAAACTGCCGATGAATCCTGATGGCAATCCCAGCATGTCGCCCGACCTGACTTTTAATACTGCGATAAGTTTCCTGGTAAATTGCAATTTGCAGGACTATTCCGGGGAGACCGGCGCCACTTATCTGACGCAGCTCTTTGTGATCACCTTCCTGCAATTCGTGAGCGCGGCGACGGGCATCGCCTGTCTCGTGGCGTTGCTCAACGGGCTCAAGGAAAAGACGACCCAAAACCTGGGCAATTTCTGGATGATCTTCACCAAAACGATGACCCGCATCCTGCTGCCTGTCTGTGTGGTCATCGCCGTGCTGCTGGCTTTTCACGGCACACCGACGAGCTATGACGGCAAAGATACCGTGATCACGATGCAGGGCGATACCGTGCAGGTCAGCCGTGGCCCTGCCGCAGGGATGATCGCTATCAAACATCTGGGGACAAACGGAGGCGGGTGGTTTGGCGCCAACTCCGCGCATCCGCTCGAGAACCCCGATTATTTTACAAATATCCTGGAGATGGTCGCGCAGATGCTCATCCCCATCGCGATGATCTTTGCATTGGGTTTTTATATCAATCGGAAAAAGTTTGCTTACGTGACCTTTGCGGTGATGACCATCGGCATGTTGTGTCTGCTGATACCGACGATGATCACGGAGATCCATGGAAATCCTGCGATCGCCAGGATGGGCATCGCGCAGCCAACGGGCGCCATGGAAGGAAAAGAGGTGCGGTTCGGTCCGGCGGCTTCGGCGTTCTGGAGCATCGTGACGACTATCATCTCCACCGGTTCGGTGAACTCCATGCACGACAGCTCCATGGCCCTCAGCGGCCTCATGCAGCTACTGGGCATGATGGTCAACGCTTTCTATGGCGGCTGTGGAGTGGGTATCCTCAACTACTATATCTATGTGATCATCGCGGTGTTCATCGCCGGACTGATGGTCGGCCGAACGCCGGAATTCATGGGGCACAAGGTCGAAGCCCGCGAGGTCAAGATCGCGGCCCTGGTGACGTTGCTTTCGGCCTTTCTGGTCAAGGGGTTCACGGCTTTGGCGTGTTATGTTCTCGTGTATCATGGCAATGCTCCCTGGGCCGTCAAACCATCAGCCTGGCTCAACAACCCCAGGTACCATGGCTTCTCGGAGATGCTGTATCAGTTCACCTCCACCAACGCCAACAACGGCAGCGGTTTTGAAGGGCTGGCCGACAACAACGTCTTCTGGAACGTCACCGGGGGTATCGTCATGATCCTGGGTCGTTACCTGCCCATCATCGGACCCATTGCCATCGCCGGCTTGCTGGCTAACAAGAAATATATCCCCGAGTCGTCCGGGACGCTAAAAGCGGATTCGCTCACCTTTGGTATCATGGTCTTTGTGGTGATCATTATTGTTACGGCCTTGTCCTATTTTCCGCCATTGGCCTTGGGACCTATTGCGGAATATTTTAGTCTAAAAGCGTAAAGAAAATGAAGAAATTAATCTTACCTGCACTCAAGGAGAGCTTTGTCAAGCTGAAACCGGGATCGATGTTCCGGAATCCTGTGATGTTCACCGTTTACCTTTGTACGATCGTCATGTTCTTCGTGTGTATCTGGATCATGAGTGGAGAACATTCGCAGGGATCGCTGACGTATAATGTCTCCATTCTCGTGATCCTTTTTATCACCGTGCTCTTCGCCAATTTCGCGGAGGCCATCGCGGAGGCCCGCGGGAAGGCACAGGCCAATAGCCTGCGGAAGACCAGGGAGGATACACCGGCCAAAAAAGTATTTGCGGTTGGCGAGATCTTTGTAGGCGAGGTCAAGGTCGTGCCTTCTTCGCAACTGCGGAAAGGGGATGTTTTCATCGCCGAGACCGGGGATATCATCCCGATGGATGGAGAGATCATCGAAGGACTCGCGACAATCGATGAGAGCGCGATCACCGGCGAGAGTGCGCCCGTGATCCGGGAAGCCGGTGGAGATAAGTCCTCTGTCACCGGCGGTACCAAGGTCTTAAGCGATAAGATCAAGGTGCGGGTGACCACGGAGCCCGGCGAGAGTTTTCTCGACAAGATGATCGCGCTGGTGGAAGGCGCTTCGCGGCAAAAAACGCCGAATGAGATCGCCCTCACTATTCTGCTGGCGAGCTTCACCCTCATTTTTCTCATTGTGTGCGTGACGCTCAAACCGTTTGCCGACTATGCACAGACTCCCATTACTGTTGCAGCATTTGTATCTCTCTTCGTCTGCCTTATCCCCACCACCATCGGCGGCTTGCTGAGCGCCATCGGGATCGCGGGGATGGACCGGGCGCTACGCGCTAACGTGATCACCAAGAGCGGTAAGGCCGTGGAAACGGCTGGCGACCTGGATACGCTGCTGCTGGACAAAACGGGTACGATCACCATCGGCAACCGTAAGGCCACACATTTCTGGCCAGCCGACGGGGTTGACGAAAAGAGCTTTATAGAAGCCTGCGTGCTCTCGTCGTTGGCGGATGAAACACCCGAAGGGAAATCGATCCTCGAGCTGGCGGGTGCAACGCCTGCCTCCTATAGCGTCAACGACGCACGATTCATCCCCTTCACGGCGGAAACACGATGCAGCGGGATCGATGTCTCGGGCATGAAGATCCGTAAGGGTGCGGTGGATGCCATCCGGACCTTGGTCAGCAGGGCGGGCGAGATCATCCCGCTGACGATGGAAGCCAAAGTCAAAGAGATCGCGTCCAACGGGGGAACTCCATTGGCGGTGAGCGAAGGCGGCAAGGCCATGGGCGTGATCGAGTTGCAGGACATCATCAAACCCGGTATCCAGGAGCGTTTCCAACGGCTGCGGAAGATGGGTGTCAAGACCGTGATGGTCACGGGTGACAACCCGCTAACGGCGAAGTATATCGCCGAAAAGGCCGGCGTCGATGATTTTATCGCCGAAGCCAAGCCGGAGGACAAGATGAACTATATCCGCAAAGAACAGCAGGGCGGGAAATTGGTCGCGATGATGGGCGACGGCACCAATGATGCCCCGGCGCTGGCGCAGGCGGATGTCGGCGTAGCCATGAACAGCGGCACGCAGGCGGCGAAAGAGGCGGGCAATATGGTCGATCTCGACAACGACCCTACCAAGTTGATCGAGATCGTAGAGATCGGCAAACAGCTGTTGATGACGCGGGGTACGCTGACTACCTTTTCCATTGCCAACGACGTGGCGAAATATTTCGCTATCGTGCCGGCGTTGTTCATCACCTCGATCCCGGCCTTGCAGGCGCTGAACATCATGCAGCTCAAGAGCCCCGAAAGCGCGATCCTGAGCGCCGTGATCTTCAATGCCATCATCATCCCGATCCTGATCCCGCTCGCGTTAAGGGCGTGGCGTACCGGCCGATTGGCGCCAGCGCCCTGCTGCGTCGTAATCTGCTGGTGTATGGCCTGGGAGGTATCATTGTTCCCTTTATCGGGATCAAGGCCATCGATCTGTTCCTGGGATTATTCATGTAATAATAAAAAGTATGAAAAAATATATCTTACCGGGCCTGAAGCTGAGTGCCGTATTCATTGTCCTGTGTTCGTTGATCTATCCGCTCCTGATCGCGGCCGTGGGTAAGCTGACCCCCGGCGGCGGCAAAGGCGAGACCGTGACCGTGAATGGAAGGGTTGTGGGCTATGCGAATATCGGACAGCGATTCACTGACGATAAATATTTCTGGAGCCGGCCTTCGGCAGTAGGGTACAATGCCGCGGGCAGCGGGGGGAGCAACAAGGGACCTTCGAACCCGGATTATCTAAAGGATGTGCAGGCGCATATAGATACCTTCCTGGCGCACAATCCCGGCGTAAAAAAGGAGGACATCCCGGCGGAGCTGGTGACCTATTCGGGCAGCGGGCTGGATCCGGATCTTTCTCCCGCCGGTGCGAAGATACAGGTGGCGCGGATCGCCGCGGTCCGGCATCTCGACCCGGATAAACTAAATGCGCTGGTGGATCGTTATACCCAGGGACCGCTATTGGGTATCCTGGGTCCCAGTAAGGTGAACGTTTTAAAACTGAATATTGCATTAGATGAGCTAAGCCATGGCGGACGATAAAGACCCGAGCGTACAACATTTTCTGGATCTGATCCGCGCGAGCAGGCGGGGTAAGTTCAAGATCTACATCGGCATGAGTGCCGGTGTGGGGAAGACGTATCGGATGCTGCAGGAGGCGCAGACGTTATTACGCAATGGTGTGGATGTAAAGATAGGCTATGTCGAGACCCATGGCAGAAAGGAAACCGAAGTGCAGTTGCAGGGCTTGCCGGTGTTGCCCCGGCGAAAGCTTTTTTATAAAGGTAAAGAGCTGGACGAGCTGGACGTACAGGCTGTCATCAATCTGCACCCTGAAGTGGTGATCATCGACGAGCTGGCGCATACCAATATCGAGGGCAGTCAGAATGAGAAACGCTGGCAGGATGTAATGGAGGTGCTCAATGCAGGGATCAATGTGATCAGCGCGGTCAATATCCAGCACATTGAAAGCCTGAATGATGAGATCCGGAAGATCACGGGTGTCGAGGTCGCCGAACGGGTGCCGGACAGTGTGCTGGAAGAGGCGGATGAAGTGGTCAATATCGATCTCACCGCCGATGAGCTGGTAGCCCGGCTCAGGGAGGGTAAGATCTATGCGGCGGATAAGATCGGCATCGCCCTGCAGAATTTTTTCCAGGCAGAGAAGATCCTGCAGCTGCGGGAGCTGGCGCTCAAAGAGGTGGCAAGCCAGGTAGAGCGAAAGATCGAGCTGGAGCTGCCCAGGGGGACTCATGTGCGGAACGAGCGGTTCCTCGCCTGCATCAGCAGCAACCATGAGACCGCTAAAAAGGTCATCCGGAAGACGGCGCGGCTGGCGAACTACTATCATAGCCGGTGGTGGCTGCTGTATGTGCAGACGCCCCGGGAGGATGGCGACAAGATTGGCCTCGCCGCACAACGACATTTGATCAATAATTTTAAATTAGCGACGGAATTGGGGGCCGAGGTGATCCGGCTAAAACAACCTAATATTGCCAAAGGAATAATGGAAACAGCTGAAAGTCATTCTATTACGACGATTTGTATCGGTAAGCCGCATTTGAGCCTGTACAATGTGATCCTGTCTACGGCCGTTTTTAATCAACTGCTGACCAAACTCGCGACATCGGAGATCGATGTGGTGATCTTATCGTAATGCCCATGAGTGTACGTCTGAAAACGAAATTATCGCTGGGGCTTGTCTTCCTGTTCGTGGTGATCCTGTTGTTCGGGATCCTCGGGTTGTTCTATATCAATCGCCTCAGCGATGAGGGGCGGCTGGTATTGAAGAACAACCATGAGTCGATCGTTTATTGCAACCGGATGCTCGAAGCGTTGGAAGACATCAACACCAACAAGCGGTCGCTGGACGTGTTCCGCGACAACCTGGCAAAGCAACAGAACAATATCACCGAAGTAGGGGAGAAGGAGGCCACAGATGAGCTCACCAAGAACTTCAACGAGATGCTGGTGGATCCCAGCGATCAAAGCAATTATGCGGATATCCGGCGTTCCATCAATAAGATACTGGACGTGAACGAGCAGGCGATCGTACGCAAGAATGCCAGCGCCCAAAAAACGGCGGAAGGCGCCAAGGAGGTGCTCACGATCCTGTTCACCATCCTGACCCTGCTGTCTTTCACCTTTATCTTCAATCTGCCGGGCATCATCTCCGATCCGATCAGAAGCCTGGCTGAGGGAATTCGCGCCATCGCGGGTAAGAACTACAAGAAGCGCATCTATCTGCGGCAGGGTGATGAGTTCGGGGAACTGGCCAATGCCTTCAATACCATGGCCGAGAAGCTGGATGAATATGAGAACAGTAATCTGGCGCAGATCAAATTCGAGAAGAGCCGGATCGAGACGATCATCAACCAGATGCGGGACGGCATTATTGGTTTCGACGATAAACGGCATATCCTGTTTTTGAATGCGGTCGCCGAGAAGCTGTTGGGGTTAAAGGAAAAGGATATCGCGGGCCAGTATGCGCCGGATGTTGCGCTATCGAACGATCTGATGCGGACCTTGCTGCAGGATGATCCGCTGAAAAAAGACCTGAAGATCTATTGCGACAATAAAGAAGGCTATTTCAGCAAGGATGTGCTGGACGTGACGAATAACCAGAGCATTATCGGGCAAGTGATCGTGCTCAGGAATATCACCCCTTTCCATGAGCTCAACGAAGCCAAGACGAATTTCATCGCCACGGTATCACATGAGCTCAAGACGCCGCTATCCTCCATCAAGATGAGTGCGCGGTTACTCACGGACCTGCGGGTGGGGGCATTGAATGGGGAGCAGCAGGAACTGACCCGGAGTATCATCGATGATGCCGACCGGCTATTGAAAATTACGGGGGAGCTGCTGAATATGTCGCAGGTCGAGACCGGCAATATCCAGCTGAAACTGCAACCGGCAGATCCGGCAGTCATCGTGCAGCAGGCCATTCAGGCGGTGACCTTTCAGGCTCAGCAGCGAAGGATCAAGGTTCATACCGAGCTGGCGCAGAGCCTGCCGTATATCCAGGCCGATGTAGAGAAGACCTCCTGGGTGCTGATCAACCTGCTGACCAACGCCATCAAGTATTCGCCCGAGGAATCGGAGATCGAGGTGGCGGCTTTTCGCAATGCCGACAAGGTGGAATTCCGGGTCCGGGATCATGGAAGGGGCATCGATGAGAAATACCTGCCGCGCATCTTCGAGCGTTATTTTAAGGTGCCGGGCTCGCATGACCGAAATGGAACGGGGCTGGGATTGTCGATCTCCAAGGAATTCATCGAGGCGCAGGGAGGCCGGATCTGGGTCGACAGCAGGTTGGGCGAGGGCAGTTCTTTTGGCTTTACCTTCAATGCAGCGTAGAAACAGAACCCGGGGCTGTCTTTTTGGGGTACTGGGGGACACGGGGACGGGGTTAGGAAAAAAATTTTCGAACGTTTCGACCAAAAGTTTTCCACAGACCAAAAATTGCTGCAATTTTTCTGCGGTCAGGCTATCCTGCACCATCCTGGTAAATGGGTAAAAAGGGCTGAAAATGAGCTCCTTGCAGATTAGTGATTTTCTGAGCTATAAAGATGTTTCTTACTACTTAAAATATAGGTGTTTTTGTTTATGCCTTATCGTAGTGATTTCAAAATGACCGCAGAAGATTTTTGTGTGGGATTTAAAAAAGAAGTACATTCATATTCTAATAGGATAAGGTTTAATGGTTATGGTATTTGATTAGTGCATCCCCGCTAAATGCGGGGATTTTTTGTTTGCCTTTGGCAAACGGGGCGGGGATTTTTTTATTGGCCTCCGGCCGTTTTCATGCAGATAACCAAAACCAATGGATAATGGTCTTACTATTTTAACCGTAGAGGATAACCCCAGCGATCTTTTTCTGCTGGAGCATATGATCAAATCCTCGGGTCTGGTCGTTCGCCAGCTGTGCTCCGCTTCCTGTATCCGTGATGCTTATGCCTTGCTGACTACCGAAGCTGTCGATGTCGTGTTGCTGGACCTTACGCTTCCGGATAGTTTCGGCCTGCATACTTTTATTCATCTGAAGCCGGTGGTTCAACGTATTCCGGTGATCATTCTAACGGGGATGTCGGATACGAATGTCGCGCTGGAAGCGATCAAGGAAGGCGCACAGGATTATCTTGTCAAGAGTGAGCTCACGGAGGGATTGCTGGCCAAGGCGATCCAGTACAGTTTGGAGCGCAAGCGGACGCTGGAACATCTGCGGGTGAGTAACGAGCGTTTCAATACGGTAGTCAAGGCCACCAACGACGCTATTTGGGATTGGGATATCCAGACGAATAAGGTGTTCATGGTGGGCGACACCTACAAGCAGCTGTTTGGATACGATTGGGTCAATGCCTATCCCCCCGGGGATCTGTGGGAAAGTATTATTCATCCGCAGGACAAGGAGCGGGTGTTGGGAAAACTGTCCGCGTTGATCAGCGAAGGATCGGCCAGCAAATGGGAGGATGAATACCGCTTGAAGAAGAGCAATGGCGAATACGCTTACGTGCACGACAGGGGGTATATCATCTATTCGGCGGAAGGGCGGCCGATCCGGATGATCGGGGCGATCCAGGATATTACGGTGCGCAAGCGGTCGGAGGAGATCATCCTGGCCTCCGAGGAAAAATACCGGCAGATCTTCTACAAAAACCCTTATCCTACCTGGATCTTCGACCTCGACACGCTACGTATTGTGGAGGTGAACGATGCAGCGTTGGAAAAATATGGTTTTGACAAGAGCGAATTCTACCAACTTACCATGAGGGATCTGCATCCCGAGGGTGAGGCGGAAACCTTTCTGGACAGCATCCGGCACGCTTCGCCGGAACGGCGGTTGTGGCATCACCGGAACAAATCGGGGGTGCTGATCACGGTGGAGATCACGAGCCATAGCATCGACTATTTCGGTAAGCTTTGTATACAGGTGATTGTCAATGATGTCACGGAGCGCATCAGGCTTGAGAAGGAATTGGCCCTGCAACAGCGGTTGAAGCAGCAGCAGATCACGGAAGTGGTGCTTGGGGCGCAAGAGCGGGAGCGGTTCGAGCTGGGGCAGGAGTTGCATGACAACATCAACCAGATCCTGGCTACGTCCAAGCTTTATTTGGATGTGGCCATCGAGGAGCGCGAGCCGCGGATGGAGCTGCTGGCCAAGAGCCGGAACAATATCTCGATGGCGATCGAGGAGATCCGCAGGCTGTCAAAGGAGCTGATCACGCCTAGCTTAAACGATTTAGGACTCATTCAGTCTATCAAGGAGTTGATCCGGAGCATCCAGATGGTCAAGAAGATGAAGATCAAGCTGACGATCTCGGGTGTCGAGGAGAATGCGTTGTTGCCGGAGCAGAAGATCAATGTGTACCGGATCATCCAGGAGCAATTGAACAATATCCTGAAGCATGCGCAGGCCAGTTCCGTCTCAATCGAGCTTAACAAACAGCGGGAGCAGATCCGCTTGCTTGTCGAGGATGATGGCAGGGGATTTGATCCAAGGATGCGAAGGGATGGAGTAGGGATCTCCAACATCATGAGCCGCGCCCTGCTTTACAATGGCAAGGTCGAGATCGACAGTTCCCCGGGCAAAGGATGCCGCCTGGAAGTGATCCTGAATTCCAAGGCTTTGCCGGATCAGGCGAAGGGGGAGTAAACTATCATATAAAAAGACGGGTAAAACTTAAATCGGTTGCAGTGGAAGATGCAAAGGGAGGAGGAAAAAATTACCTGCAAAAAATGCAGGCAGTGGGCCGGCCGGGTTTGGTTTTTATCGGCGCGGACCGGACGCAAATCTTACAAAAGCGGACTGTTGCTGCCTCTGTGCCGGATACAGAACGGAAATTGTTTAGCCAGAAAGTTCAGACGTTTCAACGTCTCTTCATCGGGGGGCGTGAGTTGTGGAGTTGCCTCCGGGACTCTTTTTGCGCGGGGATGTCTGACAATTTTTGCGGTCGGTAAGGCGGCCAGCGGCGAGCTAACGGAAGCGGACGCGGTTACGATGTTCGGCTTCATCTGAAAGGTGTTAAAGTTTGAAAATATTGGTTTATAACACTTCTTCCTATGCAAGCAACTCTTCATCAGGGACGAACCAAAGACAGGCGTTTACAACGAAATGAAGGTACGAAGGAATCTTGAACGGATCGCAACGAAAGCCGTTTTTTTTGTTAGAAAAAAATAATTTCAGGTATACGGCTGCGTAAATTTAACACAATTTAAAAATTAAAACGGTTTAGCAGGAACGGGTGTCACCTTGTAGGTGTAGTGGTGGGTGGAATCCGATGGGGTATTTAACAGCAAGAGCATTCGGGTGGCGTGGGTGGTGCTGTCTGCGAACACCAGTGTGCTGGTTTTTAGCAGCGAACTGTCGGCGGCGATGCGGAGACCGGCGCCGTCGTGGCCGGTGATCGTCAGCCAGCGTGTCTCGCGGGTATCCATGCCCGTAATCGGCGCGCGGCGTGTGATGTCGGGAAGCGCCGCCGAGTCGGTGGCGCCGAACCAGGTGAGGGTGTCGGGACCGGACGGAAGCAGCCAGCGCATGCCGAAACCGGGGAGCGCCGGGACGTGAACGGAATCGGCGAAGTGTTGCAGGGTATCGGCTTCGAGTATCTGGCTGACGAGCATATCGCCTGCGGCGTTGATGGTATAGCTGAGATGGAGCAGGGAGGCTGTTTCGGGCAGGGTATATTCCGCCCTCACGATGACGAGCTGTGGACCTGTGCTCGTGGAGAACAGTTGTAACCGCGGTGAAATCGCGGGCCAGAGGACCGGTTGTACACCGGCCGTATCACCCATGAGGAGGACATGACCGGCTTCGTAGTGCAGCAGCCAGCCGGATTGTTTATCGAATTCGATGAGGGTGCCGGGCGCGTTAATGGTAAAGATGTTATTGGAATCGGTGAAGGTCAAATCGCCGGTGGGTGGGATCACGGCGTCGCCGCGCCAGGGACTCAGCGGCAGGAGTTGTGTGAAGGTGGTGTGAGCATGGCGGCAGGTCACGCGGAGCCAGGCCTCGTTGCCACCGGTGGGTAATTTGAACGGCAGGTGAAGGAGTGCAGCGTGGCGGGGAAGGAGTGACACATTTGAAAAAAAGCCTTTTTGTCCGGGAAGACCATTGAGTAACACTTGCCATTCTATTCGTATATTTGTGGGAACCCGGCTAGTCAAAGCAATGCTCAGCTTCATCGAAGCTGTGGCGGTGGCCGGGATGAGTTCGATGCGATAAGGAAGGGTGTCGTTGGAAGATACACCGACGGCGAAGCGGACGGCGTCCGGACGGAAGGTAAAACGAACGACGTCCGGACGGAAGGTAAAACGAACGGCGTCCTGGCGGAAGGCGCAGCAAAGCGCTCCGAGGTATAAGAATAGCCCGCAACGCAGCGGCAGCACAAAGGGTGGGGCCTTTATCATATGCAGTTTTTTGGCGGTGGGCCTTCTTCAATAATAAGAAAAAGAAATAAATTAATTTAGGCTAAAACGTTTTAGTTCTTTTCTTATCTTTATAGTCCAATACCCCACTATACATGAAGAAAGTCTCCATCAGCGATATTGCCCGAAAAGCCGGAGTGTCGGTCTCCACCGTTTCTTTTGTAATGAACGACAAAGCGGTGAAAATGCGTATCAGCCGCGAAGTGATAGAGAAAGTGGAACATGTCGCCAGGGAAATGGGTTATCGTCCCAACCAGCTCGCCCGCGGATTGCGGACAGGAAAGACCAAGACCATTGGGCTGATCGTAGAAAATATCTCCAACGCTTTTTTTGCTACCCTGGCCAAGTCGATCGAAGACGAGGCGAAGAAATACGATTATAAGGTTGTGTACTGCAGTACAGATAACGACGAAGGAAAAGCCCGTGAGCTGATCAATATGTTATCGCAGCGGCAGGTGGACGGCTATATCATTACGCCTACGCTGAATCTGAGCGAAGATATCTGCCGCTTGCAGAGCGAGAACAAGCCCGTGGTGCTCATCGACCGGTATTTCCCGCAGCATGAGGAGATCCCGGCCGTGCTTGTCGACAACTATGAGGGCGTTTCGCGCGGGATGGAGTATCTCATCGCCAAGGGATACCGGAAGATCGCGTTGGTCTCTATCGAAACGGAGATGGCGCATATGAAGGACCGGCTTCGTGCCTACAGCGATGTGCTGAGCAGGCATGGCATAGAACCCGAGGAGCGGCTGGTGAAGATCGTACCTTATAGCAGCGATCACGAAGCTGCGTTGAAGGAGGTGGTGGAATTGCTCGCTTCGGCGGGCAAGAATGTCGATGCCGTATTCTTTCTTACCAACTACCTGGGTGTTCTGGGCATTGAAGCGATCAAGAAACTGCAGATAAAAGTTCCCACCGAGCTCGCGGTGCTTTGTTTTGATGACAACGATATCTTCCGGTTATATACTCCGACGATCTCTGTGATCCGTCAGCCCATTGAAGCCATCGGTCAAAAGGCGGTAAGCACGCTGATGGAACGGTTGAAGCAACCCGGGGAGGAACCTTTTCCGCCGCAGGCGTTGATCCGCCTGGAAGCGGATCTTATCAAGCGGGAATCTATTTAGCAAGATTTAGCTAAAAAAGTATTATATAGTGGTATATATTTATACCTAATTGTGATGCCGCACACCAAAATCCATAACGATCACTTGCTGCTTGAACAAATTGCCCAGCGCAATGAGCTTGCGTTCAAGACGCTCTTCGATGCTTATAAAGACCGGCTCTACCATTATATATATGGTATCATCAAATCGAAGGAGGTGGCGGAAGAGATCGTGATGGATGTTTTTCTGAAGCTCTGGCTCGGTAAAGAGCTGGTGAACCAGATCGAGAACATCGATGCATTTCTTTTCCGGGTGGCGTATAATAAGTCCATCGATTTTCTGCGCAGTGCGGCGCGTGATCCCCGGTTCAGGGATCTGTTGTGGGAGGAGATGCAGCTTGCCGGGGGGATGTATGCGGATCAGCCAATGATCACGCGGGAATATGAGGCGAAATTGCGGGAGGCTGTGGGCCTGTTGACGCCGCAACGCCGGCTGGTCTTTACGCTCAGCAGGGAAAAAGGACTTTCTCATGTGGATATTGCCCAAAAGCTTCAATTGTCCAAACATACGGTGAGCAATCACATCGTCGAAGCGCAGAAATTCATCCGCGCGTATCTTATCCGGCATATGGACGTGGCTATGGTGGTGGCCGCCCTTATCTTAAAAAAAGATTAAATTTTATTAGTTGTTGCTCCCGGAATAGTCGTCTTCCTTAGTATGGGTAATCTATCCAGTCGAAACGAGCGGCTAAACCTGTTGTTGGAACGTTACAGGTCGAATACCTGTACGCGGGAGGACATGGAGGAACTGTTCCGGCTGGTACGGGGGCGGGAGGAGCTTGCCTTGTTCGCTTCTCTCCAGGAGCAATGGGAGGGCGCGAAGATGGCGCCCGCCGTGAATACGGATTGGAATGTCCTGTTCCAGGAGATGATGCAGCAAGGACGGGAGATGGAGCAAGGGGGGCTGCGGCCGGGTGCATCGCCTATGTCTGAGGGGAAGGCGGTGGTGATCCGTAGGGGCATGCGGTCGAATACCCGTAAGCGGTGGCTGTTCGCTGCGGCCGGCATCTTTTTCCTGGCGGGCGGCGGCACTTTGCTGCGTATGCTGCACCGGCCGGCTGTTCCGATGGCGCGGGCGGCGGTCCGTTCGACCCGCAGGTTCAAGAATGATGTGCAACCCGGGGGCAACAAGGCCATCCTGACGCTGGCCGATGGGTCTTCCATCGTGCTGGACAGCGCAGGTAACGGCACGCTTAGTGTACAGGGAAATACCAAGATCTTAAAACTGGCCAGCGGCGGTCTGGCCTATCAATCGAACCGGCGTGGCGTGTCGGGCGTCGCGGATGCGGATGCGGGGCCGGTGTACAACACTATTTCTACTCCACGAGGCGGGCAATACCAGGTCGTGTTGCCGGACGGCACCAAGGTCTGGCTGGACGCCAACAGTTCCCTTCGTTTTCCCACCACGTTTGCTGGTGATCCCAAACAGCGGGAGGTTCAGCTTACAGGCGAAGCCTATTTCGATGTCGCGCGTAATCCGCAAAAGCCGTTCCGGGTCGGGGTATACGCAAATGAGCCCGGCAGGGGCGGGGAGCTACAGCATGTAGAGGTGCTGGGCACGCAATTCAATATCATGGCGTATTCCGATGAGACGGCGGTGAAGACGACGCTGTTGGAAGGGGCCGTACGGGTGGGCGGGGCGATGGGCTCCAAAGTGGAGTTAAAGCCCAATGATCAGGCCCGGCTTGACCTCGGGCAGGGCAATGGGATCAGTGTTGTCGGGGATGCAGATGTTGATGCCGCTGTTGCCTGGAAAAATGGGTATTTCGATTTCAACAAAGCCAATATAGAAACGATCATGCGTCAGCTGGCGCGCTGGTATGATGTCGATGTGAGCTTTCGCGGCAGTGGGAGCCGGGACCGGGTGTTCTATGGAGGCATGCAGCGCAATCTTACCTTATCTTCTGTTTTCAGGGTGCTCGAGCGAAGCGGCGTACAATTCTCAATCGATGGTAAAAAGGTTATTGTCGACCTATAAAAGTTTCATTTTCTAACCAAACACTGTAAGAACATGTATTTGACTGCTATTCGAAAGCTGATGCCTCAGCGGCGCAGACTGCTGATGGCGGCTATGAGAGTAACCAAACTGATTGCGATCATAGTCTTGGGATCCGGCCTGCAGGCCAGTGCCGGGGTCTATTCCCAGAACATCACCTTTTCAGGCAGGGATGTATCCCTGGAAAAGGTTTTTTCCGTTATCAACAGACAATCCGGTTATCTTGTCTTTTGCGATTACAGCATCATCAAGGATGCGAGAAAGGTCAGCATCCATGTCAAGGACGCTTCCGTGCAGGACGTCCTTACGGAGTGTCTCAAGGATCAATCGCTGGAATACGAGATCGTAGACAAGACGATCGTGATCGAGCGGAAGAAGGAGACAGCCGAGACGGCTGCACCGGTACCGCCCCCAATCGATATAAAAGGGCGCGTCACTAATGAAAAAGGGGAAGCTGTGCCTGGCGCTACGGTGGCCGTCAAGGGTTCCAGCAAGGTCGTTGCGACCAACGATAATGGGGAGTTCGAGCTGCATGGCGTCGACCAGAATGCCACGCTGGAAATCTCCAGTATCGGTTATGAAAAACAGCAAGTGAAGCTCAATGGACAGACCTCGCTCAACGTTCAGTTGAAGGTCGAAGCTGCATCCATGGGCGAGCTCGTGGTAACAGCGTTGGGTATCACCAAGGAGCAGCGCAAACTAACTTACGCGGTGACCACGGTGAGTGGCGACCAGCTTAACAAGGCCCGTGAGACCAATGTTGCGCTGTCCCTTGGCGGGCAGGTCGCCGGTCTGACGGTCCATGGCGCCAATGGCGGTCCCGGCAGCAGTGCCCGGATCCTGTTGCGTGGCATGCCGAGCATGAACTCGGGCGGTTCTCCTTTAATTGTCATCAACGGCATTCCGATGGACAACACCGTGCGTGGTGCTTCCGGCGAATGGGGTGGTTCGGACAACGGTGACGGGATCAGCAATATCAATCCCGACGATGTGGAGACCATGACCGTACTGAAAGGCCAGGCGGCTTCTGCACTGTATGGCACCCGCGCCAGCAACGGCGTCATTCTCATTACCACGAAGACCGCCAAGAAAGGCCAGGCGCTCATCGAGTACAACGGCAATGCCCAATTCGACAAGGCTGTCAACTATACCGATTACCAATATGTATATGGCCAGGGCGACGGCGGTCTCAAGCCTTCCAACGCGGCTAGTGCGCTGGCCAGCAACCGGTTTGCCTGGGGCGCAAAGATGGATGGCTCCCAGACCGTTCAGTACAACGGGCAGAGCTATGCTTATTCGCCCTTTAAAGACAATATCAAGAACTTCTATCAGACAGGGCCCACCTGGACCAATACGGTGTCGGTCGGAGCGGGTAACGACCGGGGAAATTTCCGGCTTTCCGCTTCCACACTAAACAATAACGGCATTGTTCGCAACAGCGGCATCGCCCGGCGGACCCTCAACCTGAACGTCAACCAGAAGATCACGGATAAGCTGAGCGCTACGCTTTTTGCCAACTACATCGACGAGCAGGACCACAACCGGCCGCAATTGAGTGATGGTCCGGGCAATCCGAACAACTTTCAGTTCCTGGCGCCCAATGTCGACGAGCGCATCTTCCAACCGGGACAGGACGCAAACGGCAGGGAGATCGTATTCAGCGATGACAATTACGTGACCAACCCCTGGTTCGTTGTGCGCAATTGGATCAACAATACAGGTCGCAAACGGCTTATCGGCGCTGCCTCGGTAAAGTATAATTTCCTGGATTGGCTATATGTCATGGGTCGTGCCGGGATGGATAAGGAAGATGACCGGATCTTCCAGGTAACGCCCACCGGGACCGACTATTCCTATAATAATAAAGGCCAGTCGGGCCAGCTCAACGGGTTGACCACGCTCACCACTACCGAGCTCAACTGGGACGGATTGCTCGGTATTTCGCACAAGCTCACCGATGATCTTCACCTGGATGCCACCCTTGGTGGGAATATCCGGACCAACGACTATGAGTACATGCAGCTGAACGGCAGCCAGTTCGTCCTTCCCTACCTGTATACTCCGAGCAACACGGCCACTTCCGGCACGCAGTACTACTTCTACAATAAGGAGATCCACTCGGGCTTTTACTCGATCGATCTGAACTACCAGGACTGGCTGTTGCTGAGCACTACGGGCCGTTATGACGCGTTCAGCACCCTGCCCAAGGGGGACAGGGGTATCTTTACGCCTTCGGTGTCCGGCGGGTTCGTCTTTTCGCATTTCCTGGAGAACACCGCACTCAATTTCGGTAAGCTGCGTGCCGCCTATGCGCAGACCAGCGGCGAGCCGATCGGCGGGCCGAACAATACTAACAGCGGCGCTTACCAAACCAACATATACTATGGGGTAAGCTCTAATCCCTTTAACGGAGTGTCTATGGGTACGCTGAACGGCGTAGGCAGCGTGCATGATGACCTGCCTTCCCTGCCCAACCTGTTCCTGAAGCCCTTTACCCTGACGGAGATAGAGATCGGCACAGAGCTCAAGTTCTTCAACAGCCGCCTGGGCATCGATGCCGATTATTTCACCCGGAAGACCAAGCATGAGATCCAGCCGGGAACGCTGAGCATGGCCACCGGCTACAGCACCTACTATGTAGGCACGGGTTCGACCCAGAACAACGGCTTCGAGCTGCAGGTCACGGGTTCCCCGGTAAAGACGCACGATTTCAGCTGGAACATCTCGTTCAACTATACCCATGTCACGAACAAGATCCTGGAAACGGACGAGGCCGGCAATCCTGTTACGCTGGGTACCTATCGTCCGCTGAATGCCAACACGGCCTTTGTGAAAGGTATGGCGGGTCCGCAAATCATGGCATATGATTATACCTATGACGCGAAAGGCAATGTCGTCGTAGACGCCAGTGGTCTGCCGGTAAGACCAAGCAAAGAGACGCCTTTCGGCAATGTGCTTCCCACGGATTATGGCGGCCTTCGCAACGACTTTACCTATAAGAATATCAATTTCGGCTTCCTGATCGATTACAATTACGGCAATAAGATCCTTTCCGCGACCAGCTACTATACCATCTATCGCGGTTTGAATAAGCTGACGTTGAATGGCCGCGAAAGCGGGATCACCACCGGGGTAACGTCCACGGGCGCGCAAAATACCCAAGTGGCTACCGCAGAGGCTTACTATCAGCGTATCGCCACAATCTCGCGGAACAGCGTGCTGAACGGCGACTATATCAAGTTCCGGCAGGTCACCCTGGGCTATACGTTCTCCAACAAGCTGCTGGGAAACAATCCGGTGTTCGAGTCCATCAACGTGAGCCTGGTCGGCCGGAATCTTTTCTATATCTCCAGGAAATCGCCGAACATCGATCCTGAATCGAACTTTACCACTTCTGTCAAGTATGCCGGCATCGAAGGCACGAGCCTGCCGTCCGCGCGTACCTTCGGCATCAATGTTAACGTCAAATTCAAAAAATAGTCGTATGAAGAAGAAAACAAAGATCTTTCTATATATGTGTTCAGCGGTCCTCCTCACGATGGGCGGCTGTACGAAAAAATTCGATGCGATCAATACCGATCCCACCAAGGCTACTGCCGATCAATACGATCCGAATCTGTTACTGGGCTCCGAGGAAGAAGAATATATAAACGCCACGACCGGTTATAGCGGCGCTCTGCTGCTGCAGAGCATGTGGGCGCAGATCCTGTCTTCGGCTGCCTATCCCAGCTACTACAGCAACGGCGACAAGTATGTCGCGTCGGGTAACCTGAATAGTTATGACGCCAGTCTCTGGAACCATTGCTACAACTCAGCCGGCTATGCTTATAACATACAGAGCCTGATCAATGGTAAGTCTTCGCTCAGCAACCTGAGCGGAATCTCCACGATCGTCGAGCTGATGGATTTCATGACACTTACCGATACCTACGGCGACGTGCCCTATACGCAGGCGTTGCAGGCCAAAACGGGAGTGTTACTGCCGGTATATGATTCCCAGCAGTCGATCTATACGTCGATCCTGGCCAAGCTGGATTCCGTGCTCCCGACGCTGGATGCCACCAAGGCGATCCCCTCGTACGACATTTTCTCTTATGCGAAGGATGCCGATGCCGCAACATATATCGCCCAGTGGAAAAAGTTCGGTTATTCGCTGATGCTGCGTATGGCCATGCGGCTGACCAGGGTAGACGCTGCCACTGCGCAGAAATATGCCGAGAAGGCCTATGCAGGCGGCACCTTTACAGGTATTGGGGACGACGCGTACATTACCTTCGACCATACCCACAATTACAATAACAATAACACCAGTGCGTACCAGGTAGCCGAAGACTTCTCCGAGGTGAAATGGGGTGCGAACGTAATCAGCCTGTTGAAGGCTGTAAACGACCCCCGGCTGGGAGTTATTGCCGAGGTTCCGCAGGCGGGGAAAACAGCCGCAGCCAACGAGAGCCTGGCCGGTGACGCCACGCCTGCCAACCAGGTCGGCATGCCCAGCGGTTATGATCAACTCGGCGGCGCTACCGATATAAGCAAGGCTCCGGGTTATCCGGGTTCGACGGGGACGGGGAATGATGTCTATGCTGTGGGCAAGTATTCCCGGCCGTCTATCGGCGAGTATATTAGCCTCAATACGCCTGCCTTTATCATCAACTATGCCGAGACCGAACTATTGCTGGCCGAGGCGGCAGCCCGGGGTTGGAGTGTAGGAGCATCGGCTTCCGTGCATTATGCCAATGGATTGACCGCAGCCCTGCAGAGCTATGCTACGCTTAGCAGCTATGGCACGATTGCAGCCGGCACCATTACGGCTTATGTTGCGGCCAATCCGCTGGTCACGACTTCGCTCACGGTGGAATTGGCGCAGATCAATACGCAGTACTGGCTGACCACCGGCACCCTTTTCGACTTCGACGAGGCATGGACCAACTGGCGCCGGAGTGGCTATCCCTTGCTGACGCCCGTCAACTACGCGGGTAATTTCACCGGCGGCACGATCCCGAGAAGACAGGCTTATCCGAGTACAGAGCCGCAAACTAATCCAACCAACTACCAGGCGGCTGTAGGCAAGCTTTCCGGCGGTGACCAGTATTCCAGCAAGGTTTGGTGGGATAAATAAGACGCTACCGTAATAATTAATATATTAAATTTGATAGACAAGACTACTTTATAGTAGTCTTGTTTTTTTTATGCTAAGACCGCTATTGCTGCTTATTCTGCTCCCCTGTGTATTGCGGGCGCAGACACCTCTTTTTCAATTGCTGCCGGCTTCCGCTACCGGCATACATTTCAGCAACGACATCAAAGAGACGGAAGAGCTGAACGTGCTGAACTTCGAATATTTTTACAACGGCGGCGGCGTAGCCGCCGGCGATATCAACAACGATGGTCTGCCCGATCTTATCTTTACCGCCAACGGCAAACCCTGCAAACTGTATCTCAACCTCGGCGGGTTCAAATTCAAAGACATCACGAAGGAGGCCGGACTCGAAGGCCGGCCGAACAGTTGGAAGACCGGCGTGACGATGGCGGATGTCAACGGAGACGGTCTGCTCGATATCTATATCTGCTATTCCGGGAAGAATGCGGCGCAGCGCGGCAACCAGCTTTTTATCAACCAGGGTGATCTGCATTTCAAGGAGGAAGCGGCGGAGTATGGGTTAAACGATTCCGGGTATTGCACCCAGGCTGCTTTTTTCGATTATGACAACGACGGCGATCTGGATATGTTCCTGCTGCGGCACAGCGTGAAAAAGATCGACAATATGGACCTGGCGAGTCACCGCGACGAGGTGGACCCGCTGGCGGGCGACGAGCTGTTCGAGAACCAGAACGGACACTTTGTGGACGTGTCGAAGAAGGCAGGACTTCGTCAAAGTCCATTGACCTATGGGCTGGGTATCGCCATCGCCGATATCAACAAGGATGGAAGGCCCGATGTCTATGTGACTAACGACTACAACGAACCGGATTATCTGTATATCAACAATGGCGATGGGACCTTTACCGATGCCGCCGCCAAAAGCTTCCGGCATCTTGCGCAGTTCTCCATGGGCGTGGACATCGCCGATGTCAATAATGATGGCTTGCCCGATGTGCTCAACCTCGATATGCTTCCCGAAGACAACCGGCGGCAGAAGCTTTTGCAGCTACAGGAGAACTATGAGTCGTTCCAGCTGATGACGGCGCAGGGGATACAGGACCAGTATATGCGGAACATGCTGCAACTGAACAATGGCGATGGAACGTTCAGCGAGATCGGGCAATTGGCAGGGATCGCCGCAACCGACTGGAGCTGGTGTCCGCTAGTAGCTGATTTCGACAACGATGGGTACAAAGATGTGTTTATCACCAACGGCTATCTGCGGGATTACACGAACAAGGATTTTTTGCGTTACTGGGGTGATTATAAGATCCGCAAGGCCATGGATCGGGAGCCGGTGCAGTTGATGGACCTGGTACAGGCCATGCCCAGTACCGTCCTGAAGAAATATGTCTTCCGGAACAATGGTAATCTCACCTTCACCAATATGCAGACCGGGTGGGGGATCGACCAGGGATCGGTGAGCGCGGGGGCGGTGTATGCCGATCTCGATAACGATGGTGATCTCGACCTCGTGGTAAATAATATCAACCAGGATGCTTTTGTCTATCGTAATATGAGCCGCGAGCAGGATCATACGTCCTACCTGGCGGTGAAGCTCGAAGGGGTGGGGAAGAATACGGCAGCGATAGGCGCCAAGGTCTATGTCTATGCAAATGGCATGAAGCAATACGAAGAGATGGATCCCGCCCGGGGATATCTGAGCTGTATGCCGGGGGAGCTCCATTTTGGATTGGGAAAGGCGACGGTCGTCGATTCGGCGGTGATCATCTGGCCTGACGGATCGGGGCAGACGCTGCGGAATGTCACGGCGAACCAGCTGCTTACGGTCAAAGAAGGGGCTGAAAAAATAATGGTGAAGGACGGCCTGCCTGCCGGGCCTACGATCTTCCATGCCGAATCTCCGTTGATCGATTATCACCAGGACGGTTTTGGCGACAACGATTTCAAGCGGCAGCTGTTGATGCTGTTCATGTATTCCCGGACGGGACCCGTGCTCGCGAAGGCGGATATCGACAAGGATGGCCGGGAGGACCTGTACGTCAGCGGCGGCAAGACGGCGCCGGGCAGAGTCTATCTCCAGCACGCGTCTGGTGTCTTTCAACCGGCAGCGCCGGAGATCGGGCATGAGGACAGCGCAACGGTAGCGGCGGCGGCGTTCTTCGATGCAAACGGTGATGGGTGGCCGGACCTGTACATCGCCCGGGGTGGCTATTCGCTTTGGGAGCCGCATACGCCGGCATTGCAGGATCAGCTGTATCTAAACGACGGCAAGGGAAATTTGGTCCTCGCAAACGGGCTGTTGCCCGATGTGAGCGCTTCGAGCAGGAGCTGTGTGCGCCCCTGCGATTACGACGGGGACGGGGACATCGACCTCTTTGTGGGTGGTCGCGTGGTTCCGGGGCAATATCCCACGGCACCGCAAAGCTATCTGTTGCAGAACGATGGCAAGGGACATTTCTCCATTGTTTCTACGCCGTTCGATCATATCGGGATGGTTTCCGATGCGCAGTGGATCGATCTGGATGGAGATGGCCGGAAAGACCTGATCCTTTGCGGCGAATTCATGCCGGTGATGGTCTTTATGAATACGCCCGGCGGGTTTGTCGATAAAACAGCCGATTATTTTGGTACTTCATCGCCCGGTTTCTGGAATACGCTGACGCTCGCCGATGTGGATGGCGATGGTAAGGAAGATCTGATCGCCGGGAACATTGGACTCAACAGCTGTTTGAAGATCTCCGACAAACAGCCGGCTGAACTCTATTATGCCGATTTCGATCACAATGGGTCGATCGATCCTTTCCTGAACTTTTATATCCAGGGGGTGAGCTATCCGTTCGTCAGCCGCGATGAGCTGAACGAGCAGATCCATCCGATGCGTAAGAAATTCAACTCCTATGCGGCCTATGCCGATGCTACCATGAAGGACATCTTTTCACAGGCGGAGCTGGATGCGGCCGGAAAGCTAAAGGCGACGGAGAACCGAACGGTGTGCTGGCTTCGGCGGGACAAACGCTTCATCCGTACGGAGCTGCCGATCGAGGCGCAGTTTGCGCCGGTGTATAAGATTCTCGTGCGGGATTATGATGGAGATGGACATCCGGATGTGCTGCTGTTAGGCAATCACACCGATAACCGGTTGAAGCTGGGCAGCATGGATGCCAGCTATGGTTGTTTGCTCAAAGGGGATGGCAAGGGAGGGTTCAGCTATGTGCCGCAGTGGAGATCGGGGTTGAGCATACGCGGGGATGTGAAATCGGCGGAAGACATGACTATTGACAAAAAACGGATGCTGGTTGTCGGAGTGTCAGAGAGCTCGTTACGATGGTTATCTTATTAGAATCCGGGGTTATTGACCTTTTTCCTTATTTTTGCCCCAAATTTTTTCTCCATGAACTTGCATGAATATCAGGCCAAAGAACTACTGAAGAAATATAGTGTTCCGGTACAAGAAGGCATCCCGGTGGACAATGCGGGGGCGGCCGAAGAAGCGTACAAGCATCTAAAGGTTCAGTTCGGTAACAGTTTTGCCGTAGTGAAGGCACAGATCCATGCGGGGGGACGGGGAAAAGGCAAGATCCAGGGTACGGAGCAGCGCGGAGTAGCCGTAGGCAAGAGTGCCGAAGATATTAAACAAATTGCTTCTAATATCCTGGGGGGAACGCTGGTGACGATCCAGACGGGTCCTGCGGGGAAGAAAGTGAACAAGGTGCTCATCGCCCAGGACGTATATTATCCTGGTGCCAACCCGGTAAAGGAATTCTATCTGAGTGTGTTGCTGGACCGGGCCAAGGGCCAGAATGTGATCATGTACAGCACCGAGGGTGGGATGGATATCGAGGAGGTGGCGCACAATACCCCGGACAAGATATTCAAGGAGTGGGTATATCCCGGTGGCGGGCTGCAGCCTTTCCAGGCGCGGAAGATCGCCTTCAATCTGGGGCTGAGCGGCGAGGCTTTCAAGAACTGCGTGAAATTTGTTACGAATATTTATAATGCGTATGTAGGGCTGGATTGTTCCATGCTCGAGATCAATCCTTTGTTCAAGACCAGCGATGAGAAGATCATTGCCGTGGATTGTAAGATGAACCTGGATGACAATGCCCTGATGCGGCATCCCGATCTCGAGGCTATGCGCGATATCAGCGAAGAGGACCCCACGGAAGTAGAAGCCGGCAAGTACAATCTGAATTTCGTCAAGCTGGATGGGAATGTGGGATGTATGGTCAATGGCGCCGGTCTGGCCATGGCGACCATGGACATGATCAAACTGAGTGGTGGTGAGCCTGCCAATTTCCTGGACGTCGGTGGTACGGCCAATGCCACGACGGTGGAAGCCGGTTTCCGTATCATCCTGAAGGACTCGAAAGTAAAAGCCATTCTCATCAATATCTTCGGTGGTATCGTCCGGTGCGACCGGGTGGCTCAGGGGGTCATCGATGCCTATAAGTCCATCGGCGATATCAAGGTACCCATCATTGTCCGCCTGCAGGGTACGAATGCCGAAGAAGCCCAGCAGCTCATTGCACAAAGCGGTCTCAAAGTTCAGAGTGCTATCCTGTTAAGTGAAGCAGCGGCTCTGGTCAACAAAGCCGTGAGCTAATATGGGGTTAACCATCTTACAGCAAATCGAAGAAACGGTTACCGTCATCCGGCGTCTCTACCCCAAACTCAATGAGTCCATGGGGCCGAAAACGGGGATTGTCCTTGGAAGTGGTCTGGGTAACCTGGCCAGCGAGATAGCTGTCGAGGCAGCGATCTCCTACAACGATATTCCTCATTTTCCCGTGTCCACGGTAGAAGGGCACCAGGGGAAACTGATCTTTGGTCAGATCAGCGGTAAGCGGGTCGTGATCCTGTCCGGCAGGTTCCATTATTATGAAGGATATACTCCCGCACAGGTGGTGTATCCTATCCGGGTGTTGAAGTTCCTGGGGGTGGAAACGTTGCTGCTTTCCAATGCCGCCGGGGGAATGAATAAAGCCTTCAAGGTCGGGGATCTGATGATCATCCACGATCACATCAGTCTTTTCGTCGTGAATCCGCTCCTCGGAAAGAACGAGTCTTCGCTGGGGCCGCGCTTTCCTGATATGAGCGAGCCTTACAGCAAGGTGCTGATCGCCCGGGCGAAAGAGATTGCAGCCTCGCTGAAGATACCGGTACACGAGGGCGTATATGCGGGTGTCACGGGGCCAACCTTCGAGACCCGTGCCGAATATAAGCTCCTGCATATCGCCGGCGGTGATGCCGTGGGCATGAGCACGGTTCAGGAGGTGATTGCAGCCCGGCATCTGGGGCTGGCGGTGTTCGCGATGAGTGTCATCACCGACCTGGGTATCCGGGAGGAGGACAATATCATCACCCATGAAGAGGTGCTGCAGGCTGCCGCCGCGGCCGAGCCCAAGCTCACCGCTTTGTTCAAGGGGATCATCGAAAGTCTGTAGACAATTAACTTTTCATATATCCACCGCCACCTACCTAATGAGTAACTTGTCCGGAATTATTTCAACTTTGAAAGGACGACTACACTTATATGTGGTTTTGATGGCCCTGTTGTCGGGAACGAATGCGCTGGCGCAGAATCCGCTGGGGCGTTTTGGCAATATAGGTGGCGGCGGGGGCGGGGGCAAGGGCGATTCGCTTCAGCATCGCAAAGAGGATACGATCACGATCAATTTCCGGTATCTCGACAGCAGCCGGTATGAAAAGCTGGACTCGTCTATTTATGACCTCGGCAACAAGATCCCCCGGCCAAATAGCTGGATCAATCTCGGCAATTTCGGTACGGCCGCCAAGCCCCTGGTGTTCAATCCGCGGATGATGAGTGGCTGGGACCCGGGCTTGCATTCTTATGATCTTTACCTGTTCACCGTCGACGAAACGCGTTTTTTTCATACCACGAAGCCGTATACGGAGATGGGGTATATGCTGGCAAGCCGGGCGGAGCAGTACATCGATATCTTCCACACGCAAAACGTCCGGCCCAACTTTAATTTTGCCTTCGAATACCGGTTGATCAATGCTCCGGGCTCCTTTCAAAATCAGAACTCCAATCACAACGACTACCGGTTCAATACCTGGTACCAGTCGAAGAATAAGCGGTATCAGAACTTTTTTATCCTGGTGGCGAGCCATCTGAATGCTTCGGAGAATGGCGGCATCACCGATCCGAAAGACCTCGACAGCGCGCAATATAGCAACCAGAATACGCTGCCCGTTTATTTTGGGCAAAACCTGGTACAGGCCACGAATAACCCTTTCAATTCGCTGGTGACTACGGGGATGAAATACAACCAGGCGACGTTCCTGATGCGGCAGCAGTACGATCTGGGGCAAAAGGATTCGATCGTTACGGACTCTTCGGTGATCCCGCTTTTTTATCCGCGGTTGCGGATGGAACATACGATCGCCTACAGCACCTATAACTATATCTTCAAAGATTACTATACGCCGGGGGTTTATAACCTGGATACTATTTATTATGCGCACAACCTGGGTATGAACTATGTGGGGGGGGCGGATACGGTGATCCGGCAGGATATCTGGCATAATTTATCGAATGATTTTAGCGTATATACGTTCCCCGACGCCCATAACCCGCATGATTTCCTCAAGCTCGGAGCCACGCTGGAATTGCTGAAAGGGAAATTCGACACCTCACGGCTTGTCAGCCGTGTGCTCAACACCTCGCACCAGGTCTCGGACCAGAATGTCTTTGCCCATGCCGAATACCGGAACAAGACGCGGAATCAGAAATGGGACATCGAGGCCTATGGCCGGTTGTATCTCAACGGGCTGGATGCGGGGGATTATAATGGCTATATCAGTTTACGCCGGCTGATCAGCCGGAACCTGGGCTATTTTCAGGCCGGTTTCGAGAACTCGAACCGGACGCCGGGGTTTGTCTTTGACAGGGCCAGCAGTTTCAATATCGACACGACGGCAAAGAAGCAGAACTTTCTCAAGGAAAATACGACGCATGTCTTTGCCAGCATCGATGTGCCGCAGCATCAGCTGAGTCTCACCGGCTCGTACTATCTGCTCAGCAACTATGCCTATTTCACGAAATATTACCAGGAAAAGCAGGAGGGGACGCTATTCAATATCCTGCAGATCACGCTGCGGAAGCAGTTCACGCTGTACCGGCACTGGAATTGGCGGACGCTGACGACGATCCAGCAGGCGACGGGTTCTTCACCCGTTCATGTACCGCTGATCGTTTCGAACAACCAGATAGGATATGACGGCAATTTCGGGTTCCACAACCTCAATATAAGCTTTGGTACGGAACTCCGGTATATCAGCAGTTATAAAGCCGATGGATATGCGCCGGTTACCGACCAGTTCTATACGCAGAGCTCGGTGCTGAGTCAGAAGCTACCCGACATCAATCTTTATCTTCACTTACGGATACGGTCCTTTACGGCGTATGTACAGGCCGAGAATATCAATGCGATAGCCTTCAAGCCGAGAGGGTTCGGCTGGTACAACAACAATTTCGTGGCGCCCGGTTATCCTGAACCGGCGTTGATCATCCGCGTGGGTATCTTCTGGGGATTTATTAATTAATGCGGGAAGCTGCAAGAGCGGGGAGCTCGCGCGCTTAACATTCGTCGCAGGGCGAATTTTCCATTTCGATCTCGAGGGTGGCGTGTTGGATGTTCTGATGGAGCAGCTCGTGCTTGATGGTATGTTTGAGCTTTTCGATGAATTCCATGCTGGCGTTCCGGTCTACACAAAGATGAGCGGTCAGGGCGTTCTCGGTGGTGCTGATGGCCCAGACGTGGATATGGTGAAAGTCTTTGACGCCGGGGACGCGGGCGATGGTGTCGCGGATCTTTTTGATCTCGATGCCCTGGGGCACACCGTCGAGCGAAAGACGGAGGCTGTCGCGGAGCAGTTGCCAGGTGCTGAAGAGGATTACGATGGCAACCAGCAGGCTTAAGACGGAGTCGATCCAGAACAGGTGGGTGAAGGCGATGACGATGCCGCCGATCACGAGGGCTGCGGAGACGATGGCGTCGGAGAGGAGGTGTAGGAAGGCGCCGCGGACGTTGATGTCGTTCTCGCGGTCGCGCATGAACAGGAGGGCGGTCACTGCGTTGATCACGATGCCGATGGCGGCGACGATGGCGATGGTCTTACCGGGAAGCGGTTCGGGTGTCATCAGGCGGTGGACGGCTTCGTAGCCGATGGCGCCAAGGGAGATCAGCAGGATGGCCGCGTTGAGGAGCGCGACGAGGATGGTCGTCTTTTTATAACCGTAGGTGTATTTTTCGGTGGGTTTGATCTTGAGGAGGCGGATGGCGATGAGGGCCATGGCCAGCGAGGCGACGTCGGCGAGGTTGTGGCCTGCGTCCGAAAGCAGCGAAAGGGAATGGATGGCAAGGCCCACGATGACTTCGATGATCACGAAAAGGAAGTTCAGCACGATGCCGATGACGAAGGCCCGATTCACCTTTTCGAGGTTGACGGGATGGTGGTGGTGGCCGAAGCCATGCCCATGGTCGTGGCCATGATCATGCCCGTGATCGTGTGAATGATCGTGGGTATGCGTATGGGGATGATCGTGCTGGTGGGTATGTGCCATAGTATACGGAATTTAGCGGTAGTCGTCGCGTGCGGGGGAGAAGGAATCGATGATCTTGCAGTCGGTGACGGCGAGGGCCGAATGCGGGACATTGGAAGGGATCACGTGAACGTGGCCCGGGGTGAAGCGGTATTTCTTGCCGCCGATGGTCATTTCCAGCTCGCCGTCGACGAGGTAGGTGATCTGTTCGTGGACGTGTTTGTGTTCGGGGAGCGAGCTGCCTTTTTTGGCCTCCCAGAAAGTCAGGGTACTGCTCTCGCCGTGGACCATTTTTCCGAAAAAGCCGGGGACGATCTGTTTGGCGGGGATATCGTTCAGGTGTTGCATGCGGGAGGATTTGACACAAAGGTAGGCCGAATGTGGATAAGTGGAAAAGCTAAGATTGCAGCATTGGTGCAAATGGAGTAGAATTGGCGAAAATCCCTATCAATGAAACCAGTTTTGACCCTGACCGTGGCCGTGCTGGCCTGTTCTTCTCTTTTCGCACAGCATTCATTAACACATGATGACTCCGCGGTGCTGGCGGAGGCTGTTTATCCGCCCACCCGGGTGGCCGATTTTCCCACGGTGATCGATGCCGTGCTGCAGGATTTTCCCAACAATCTCCGGCATATCAGCGGCGAGCTGGTGATGGCGCAGGGCGAGTTCGAGAACTATGCTTCGGTGCTGACGCCGCCCGATGCGCAAGAGTGTATCGTCACCCGCTGGCATTCCAGGCGGGATACCACGGCGAGTTGGCAGGCCAGGATGTTTACCAGTGATGATTATGGCGCCGCGGAGCGGCGGTATCACCGGCTTTACCAGCAATTGAAGACTTGTCACATGACGTTGGGGGATAGCAGCCTGATCCTGCTGGAAGGCGATTGGGAGCCGGCGAAAGAGGGTGTGTCGTTTACGACGTCGACGCTCCGGCTGAAAACGGATGATTGGCGTTACCGGGAGGTGAAGATCGATCTGGAACTTGTTTACCAGCTTACCAATTGGGCCGTGCAGATCAATATTGTCAGCAAGCGGCCCGACGATGCCGTCGGGGGCGACGAGGTGGTCGAGGGGCGGCCGTGAGCCGATCAATACGGCGCCTTGATGGCGCCGCCATCCACCTGAATGGTAGTTCCCGTGATATAGCCGGCGAGCGGGCTTGCGAGAAATGCGACGAGTGCCGCCAGTTCTTCGGGTTTGCCGATGCGACCCAGGGGGATGTCTTTGGCGCGTTGGGCCATGGCTTCTTCCAGCGAAGGGGCATTGGGACCGGAGGGGATCATGGTTTGTCGGAGCCTATCGGTGAGGATCGATCCCGGTGCTACGTTGTTGACGGTGATGTTGTCGGGGCCCAGTTCGGTGGCGAGCATCTTGGCCATGCCGACGACGCCCATGCGCAAGCTGGTAGAGAGGATGGAGCCCGGCACATAGGTCTTTACCGAAAGGCTGATGATATTGATGATGCGGCCGCTACCGGTCTTGCGCATATGCGGAAGCACCAGACGGCAGAACCGGACCGTGCTGAGCAGGCTGAGCTCGAAAGCTTTTTGCCAGGCGTTGTCGTCGAAGGATTCGAAGGGCGCGAAGGGTGGCCCGCCGGCGTTGCCCACGAGGATATCGATCTTACCGAAGGTGGTAGCCGCGGCGGATATGATATCCGCGACCTGTACGGCATCGGTGACGTCTACGGGGACGGCCATGACGCGGCCTTTGCCGAATGCACGGAGGGCGGTAGCCGTTTCTTCCAGTGCAGCGGGGTTGCGGGCACCGATGATGATGTCCGCACCTTCGGCTACGAGGGCGGTTGCACAGGCTTTGCCCAGGCCTTTGCTGGCGGCCAGCACGAGGGCTGTCTTCCCTTGAAGTTGTAAGTCCATAGTTGTCGATTGGAATACTAAAGTTACGAGGTATCTTGCTATCCAACATGGAGAGGATCTTTCAAATAGTAGCTGTTTTCATTTTGCTGACGCTGTTCATCCACAGGTGGGTCAAGGGCCGGGAGGTGCGTTACCGGCCGTACGACTTTATCAGGCGGATGAGCCCTCCGTTGCCGGAAGGCGTTGAGGAGAGGCTGATCGCGGCAACCCCCGGGGCGCCGGAGGGATTGACGGAAGCCAGGGTAGATATGTTCATCGCCCATGACGGGCTTGTCTTTTGTTATGGTGCCGAAGGGCGGCTTACCATCTATCGGCAGGACGGCGATAGGTACAGGCAGCGGCAGGAGTTGCCGGTGCCGTTAGACTGCATCGCAATGGCGTTGGACCCGGCCGATGAGAAATTGTATCTTGAAGTGAGCGGGTTCATCTTTATCTATGGTTAGCCTTTATCTATGGTTAGCGTTCGAAGAAGCCTACGGTCCCGCCGACCCATTCCTTGTCCTTATTGAAATTCACGCCGATCATTTTTCCCTTGCTGAGCCGGGCCAGGTTGATGGCCAGGGTGGGGCGTGCTGCGCCGTCCTTCCACAGATACATCATGCGGATCTCGGCTTTGGCGCGAACGCCATCGGGGGTGGGTATGAGTTCGGCGTAGCGGACCTTGCGCTGAAGGATCCAATTCCCGGGATCTGCGACTTCGAGGTCTGCGGGTTGGACATCGATGATGACGCCCTGGCCGGCAAAGGAGAAGAGCGGCTTGAGCACGTAGTTCTCCAGATCGGCGGGGGGCTGTTTGAGTTCGTTGAGGAAATAGGTGGGGGGAACGAAGGGATGGCGGAGGAAGGGGAGGGTAAATTTGCTTACACGGTAAAACCAGTTAGGGTGGGCAACCCATTGCACGTCGAGATCCTGGCGGATGTCGACCATATTCTGAGCTTGTTCGAGTTTTGCGGAGTGCAGCTCGTCGAAGATCATGCGGTTATAGATGCGACGGATGGGGGTCTTTTTTCCTGTGGCGGGGTGCAGGTAGAAGAGCTGGCGTCCTTCCCGGATCAGTTCGGTTAGGCATACGGGTACGATGCCCAGGTAGTCCTGGGTGCAATAGAAATCGATGCGGGTCTTTTGTTCGTGGGGTTTTATTTCCAGGAGGATGACGTTCTCGGGGGCGGCATCGCCGATGATCGTATCGCGTAGTAATTCGAGATAGCTGTCGTGATCGAGGCCGCTGAGAAATTGGCTATAGTTGTCAGGGATGGAGAAATGCCGCCGCAGTATTTCGGGGTAATAGACCTGGAAGCCATAGAGGCTGGCGAAGCCCTGCATCTCGATGAGCTGGGGCATAAACCCGCCTTCGCCGTCGTCGCAGATGCCGAAGTCGAAGACGAGAAAATGCGGATGATCGTTCTCGTGTGCGACCCTATCCGTCCCGGGGATCGATCGTTCGGTCCATTCTTTAAAACGCGGTTCCAGGATGAGATCGATGATATGTTCGCAGGCTTCTGCGAGCTGTGCGGAGAAATTTCGGGGGATGAAAACGGGTGTCTCGGCGAGCCGGAATTCAATAGCGCCCGGGTACCGGCTGTTCAGATCAGCCAGGAGTTGCTCATACTGTTGCCGGGTGAACGCGTTGTTGAATGCTTGGCGCAGGGCTGGTACCATCGGCGGCTTTTCCTGAAAGTTACATCGTTTTCGCGAAAGACCGGCGGATGTTCACATGGCCGGTTGCGGTGCGTGGTGGAGTGCGTAATCCAGAAAATTGGGGATCACGTGCGCGTTCGTCCAGCGGATCTTGTCCGGATCGCCCAGCTGGGTGATCATGCTTTTCCATTTTTCTTCGCCGTGTTCGGCGATCACGGTGTGTTTGCGGTCTTCGCGTTGCAGGTACATGCTCATGCCGGTGGCGTCGGCTTCGGGATGGAATTGAGTGCCGATCATGTACTCATTGAAACGGATAGCCATGATCGCTCTTTCCAGCGGGACATGCGGGCGTTCCTTTTCGATGGCGAGGAGATGGCCGCCCATCGCAGACATTACGTCCTGGTTCGGCGTGATCACCTGGTAGCTGCGGCTGTCTACTGCATAAAAAGGGTCGCGGAGACCGGCAAAGACAGGCTCGTCGATGCCGCCGTCCACCATATGAACAGGAAACACGCCGAACGCGGTAGATTTTCTGTGTGTTACTTTCGCGATGCCATAGTGGCGGCAGATCAGCTGAAAGGAGTGGCAGATGAAGAGTACGTGTTTGGGCTGGATGGCTGTAGGATGCGAGTTGTATTCCTCGATGCGCTTGAGCCACTGCCAGTAGGCTGCTTCCCACTGGCTGTCTTCACTGTCGAGCGGGCTGCCGGGACCGCCGCTGGAGATATAGATATCGTAGGAGAGATCGGGGACCTGCTTTTGCAGGCGTACTTCGTATTCGTCGTAGAGGAGATCTATGCCGTGGGTCTGGCCATATCCGGTGAGTAATTCGCGGATACAACGCATGCCCTGATTTGCCTGCCCCTCATATAGATCCAGGATAGCTACTCTAACCATGGGGCAAAGTTAAGAATTTTTGGCCGTCTAAGAATTCCACTCGATGATCTGGTAGAAATCGTCCTTGAAGCTATCGCCTATGGGGATAATCTTCTTGCCGATGTAGATCTCGTTGCGCGCGATGGAGTCGATATGGGTCAGCGAGACGATAAAGCTGCGGTGGACGCGGATGAACTCTTCGGGGGGCAGTTTATAAGAGAAGGATTTCAGATTGCTGAGGGTAAGGATGGGTTCGGTGCGGCCGCGGACATAGATCTGGGTATAGTCCTTCATGCCTTCGCAGAACAGGATATCTTCGAAACGGACCTTGATGATCTTGTATTCCGATTTGACAAAGACGAAGCGGTTGTTGCGGTGATGGATATAGATGGTCGTGGAAAGATAGTCGCGGATCTTGTTCATCGTCGAGAGGAACCGTTCGAAGGAGAGGGGGCGGATGAGATAGCTGAAGACATCCATCTCCGTTTCTTTTTCTTCCTGTTCCTGTTTGTCGGCGATACAGATGACGATGGGATAGTAGCCCGATTCGCGGAGGCGAAGCATGATGCGGTTGTCGAGCAGCCGGATGTCCCAGAAGATGATGTCGGCACGGTGCTGGGTCACGAGGGCGTAGACATCGGTGGCGGACTCGCATTTGCCGGAGAAGGTCAGCTTCGGTGTCTTGGCGATATAGTCTTTGAGCAGGGCGCTTTGCTTGTTGTTGTCCTCCACGACGATGCAGTTGAGTACTCCCATCATCGGGAAGCCTTTCATCTGCTGATGGAGGTCGAGCATAGGTTAGTCGAATTTTCTGCCTTTGGTGTACCAGATGGTTCCAAAGTTGACCCCGAAGGTCAGGTTGATATAATTCTCGCGGATCAGGTCGTTGTTGGTGGTTCCCTTGATGCCATAGTTCAGGGTCAAGTTATAAGCCAGCGGCGTCTTGAGGCTGTTGACGCCGAAACCGACCGTGACACCCATGTCATGGAGCTGAGTGCCGTTGATCTGGAGATAGTCTTTGCCGTAATAGATGCCCGTTTGGAAATAGCTGAGCTCGACGAGGCTGTTATAGAAAGCCTTTTTCTTCGAGACCTCGAAACCAAGCGAGCCGCGTTCGCTGCTGATGATGTTGTAATCCTGACCGGGAAATGTATTCTCGCGTTGCACCCCGTTCCAGTTCGAATATTTGTAGTCTCCCGTCCAGGTATATTTATGTTTCCAGGTCACCGAGAAGCCGCCGCCATAGGTGTCGGGCAGGTACATATAGTAGTCGGGGTTCTGCGCGTTGTACAAGCCGCCGCCGCCGGTGGCGGTGAGCGAGTCGGTCCCGGTGCCCACGCTTTGGTTAGGCGAGGCGAGGAGGGCGACTTTTTGCGAATAGACACCGCCGAGGGTATAGTCGAGCTTTTTGCCGATATGACCGTAGAGCTGGATGCCATAGGTCATGCGGAGGTTCTGCAGAAAGATGTCGTTCGTCGTCGAAGCATCGCTGCCGCCGGTGTTAGTATTCTGCAGAATTGTTTTCTGGTTGAGGTCGCCGAAGATATAGCCGGCTTCGACACCGAGGGACAAATGATGAAAGAATTCGAACGAATTCCCCCAATAAGCTTTATTGACGCTGCCATGTCCCGTGGTATACTGGTTCGCAACCGCCTGGTTGCTACCCTGGACATAATAGGGGACATTGAACTCGTAGTTCTGGGTAGAATAAGGAACGAGACCGATACTGGTACCCCACCATTTGGCGGCTTTGATCCCCATGACGAGACGGCGGAAGGTAAGGTCGCCGGACTGATTGCCGGCGGCGGTAACGGGTTGACCGGCGTAATCGATAAAGCTGCCGCGAAGGCTCAGCTCCATGGTAAAGTACTGGTTGGTAAGCGCGGAGTAAGAGGCGGGGTTATTGTTGATCAGGAAACGGTTGCTGCGGTAGGCGATTCCGGTTTCGGCCATGCCGCTGGTCCGGTTGTAGAAGCTGTTGTCGAGCTCCCCGAAGCCGAATTGGGAATAAGGTAAAAAGTTGTTTTGGGCCATCACCCCGAGAGATGCAACAGTAAGCAGCGATATGAGGATCGAGAGACGTATCATTTGTTTTATTGATGGGGGTAAAGCGAGATATAATAAACGTTCAGGATGATCTGTTCGGTCTTTGGATAGGTTTGGTCCGCGACGATGAGCCTTTGGAACGCAGCGTTGTCCGCCGGAGCGGGTATGCTGAGCATAAGGCCCGTCTGCGAGGCAGCGGGGCTCGGGTTGGTGAGCTGTGCTGCCACGAACGTGGTGACATCGTAGGTGTACACCGAATTCAGCGGATTGAAGTAATCGATCAACGGGGCGCCGGTTTGTGCACCGGCCAAACCTACTGCGGGGATCGGGGTGCCGATGAGATTGTTCAGGTCCGTATAGTAGATACCGACGGCGGGTGGCAACCTCCAGATCTGGGAGAAGCTGCCCGGAACCGGCCGGACGATCAGCTGTGCCCGGAGCAGTCCGATAAAGTCCCGTCGCAAGGCGATGGAGCTCAGGTTAGGAAACGTGAGTTTTACGTTGAGACCGTTGATGGTCGAGACATAGCCGGCGTTGCCGATCCGGCTCGAAAGCGTGGCTGGCGGCGTTTGCGGTTTCTGGGTGGGCGAATCCAGTTTGGAAAGGGGAAGGCTGGCGGGAGTAATACGAGCGATGTTATTGAACTGGAAACCTTTGTTCGTCAGGGTAAAGTCGAGGTATTTTTCCGAGCTGATCTCGGCATTTTCGCGATAATAGATACGCATGAGACAGCTGTCCTTGAAACCGGTCATGATATTGGCGGCCCCGTTCCTGGTGTCGGGGGAGATGCAAAGCCCGTTGAACCATCGCATCCACTTGTCCGATTTCACTACCGTATCGGACTTGTTGTAGACCATGTTGTAGATCGTGCGGCCGAGGTTGTCGTCCATGCGGATACGGACGGTATCGCCGGTGCCCTGGCTGGTATTGGAGGCAAAGTTAACGGGGCGGTTCGGTTCGATCCGGACGCTGCTTTCACCGAGCATCGGACCCAGCGGCAGCGTATAGCTGCTGAACCAGCCATGCTGGAAGGCGCCCAGTTGCCAAAGGGTGTCCACCTGGTTTACCATATATGATTGAAACTGGGTGGTATCGCCGTAGTAGGGATTGCCCGGTTTAAAGAACAGGACCATTCCCATGGAGTCGTAGGTGTCGATCCGGGGATCCAGCGTAGGGAGGCCGGCGGGAGGGATTACCTGCAGAAAAGCCCGCGAGGTGATGGTTCCCATATACGCATCATTATAGGCGCCTACCATCAGGTAACCGGTGGCGGCGGTGGCGGTGGAGTCCGTGTATACGGTGGATACGTTAACAGTAGCCGTGTCCACCAGTACGATATTTGCACCGGTATTATCGTCTACGTAAGTGGGGCCAAAATTGAGCGTTGGCTGTTTTTCGCAGCCCGGAAAAAAGCAAAACGCCGACAGGAGACAGGATAGAAAAAAAAGCAGTTCTTTTCTCAAAAAATTATGTTTAGTCATGCTGGTTTTCTTGTTCGATCTGATTCGATGCTGACGGCCAATAGAGTAAACAGGGCGCAAAGTTCGCCCTTTTTCACAAATTGCTGCAATATTAGGGGCACCAGTTGTTACTATTTTGTTAGTATGTATCAAAGGTACAGAAAAAACGACCAAACGACTTTTTTCATCTACTAATCCAAACGGGGGAAAGGCCTGCCGAACCGGTGGCAAAGGGGGCAATAGTGCGCTCTTAGTCCTTCTTTTTCAGAGGGATACACGAGCGCAAAATGGGGAAGATGAGGAGGAATGCCAAAAAACTCGGAAGGAACGGAATTGGTATATGAAACATGCCCATTTATCTATTAAAATAATGTGAAAATACATTTTAACGAATTTCCTATGTAATGTTCGAATACTTTAGCGGAAAATATCAAAAAAAATATGAAGCGGATCAACATTACTTTGTTCGCGTTAATGTTACTAGGTATCCTGTTTTCCTGCACCAAAGCTAGCATCAACTATACACAAAACGGCAACTGGGTGGCGCGTGCCACCTGGCCAGGCGTGCAGATGGGCTATGGCTCGGTATTCGTGATCAACAATGTCGCGTATGTCGGCCTCGGGATCAACCCTTTGAGTCCCAATGCCCGTTTGACTGCCTTTTATAAATATGTGCCTGATTCGATCAACTATTCCCTGCCCAACGGTTATGATTCCGCATATGGCAAATGGACGATCGTCGCGCCTTTCGCCGGTGCGCCCCGCAGCAATGCCTGTGCGTTTGCGACCGAAGGCCTCGGGTATGTCGGCACCGGTGTCGGTAACGACGGTTTTACGCCGATGGCCGATTTCTGGTCGTACAACCCCGGTTCCAACAGCTGGTCCGAGATCGATTCTATCCATGACGACTCCACCAGCTATCCCCGGTTCGATGCGGTGGCCTGGGGTTTCGATACCACCGGATATGTGCTCACGGGTACCGACAACAACTATTATTTTGGAGATGTGTGGAAATACAGCCCTGCTACCGGTCACTGGACGCAAATGACCTTCCTGCCGGGCAATCAGCGTTCCGGCGCTACGACCTGGGTATACGGTAATAAAGGGTATATTATGGCTGGCTATACACCCGGCAGCCGTTGGGCAGCTAACAACATGTGTTATGATTTCTGGGTATATGATCCTCATGCCGATGCCATCGGTGATCCTGTCCATACCTGGGTGCGGCTGCATGATATCTATAATACCAACCCGGCCACGTTCGATGACGGTTATACCAACATCATCCGTAAATATGGCGCAAGTTTCCTGATCCCTGCAACCAACAATCAATATGGCAATACCCGCGACAAGGGTTACATCACGCTGGGTCAGAACGGTACGTCGATCGGCTATACCTGGGAATATGATTTCGCTACGGATCTCTGGACGGAAAAGACGCCTTATGAGGGAACGGCCCGCAGTGGTGCGGTGGGTTTCACGTTGTCGAATCGCGGTTTTGTCGGTACCGGTTTGGGTACGGGTAATACGGCAGGTTTCTCCGACATCGAAGAATTCTTCCCCAACCAGGTCTACAACCAGTTCGACTAAGCATGGCGTTCTTTCGTAAATGGGGGCTTTCCATCGGGATGCTCATCGTGATCATCGGAACGTTCTCGTATGGGATCTATAAGCGGAACAAGTGGAAGCAGGAGCATGCGCTGATGGAGCTGAAGGCGATCGAAGTGCCGAATGGCTGGGGATTCGATATCCTGCGCGACGGACATCCTTATTTTCATCAGAACATCATGCCGGGTATACCGGGCAACCGGGTCTTCCGGACCAAAGAGGATGCGCTGGCAGTGGGAGAGCTCTTGTGTAACAAGATCAGGACGGGCCAGCTGCTGACGGTAACGGAGCAGGAGATGCGCAATCTGCATGTGTATATCCCGCCGGATACGACGAGCGCTGCCGATTCTACGCGGTATGTGGATTCGGTGAAGGTCGCCATGACGGCCTCCGCTGCCGCCAAAGCGAAAGCCAAAGATTCTTTAAAGAAGACTAAATAGCGTTATTACTTGATATTTTTTGACCCCGCGCAAGGATTGCGCGGGGTTCTTTATTTGGAGCCGCTGGAATCTTCTGCTATCTTTAGCCTATGAGAAACATGAGTAAGGTTCTATTCACGCTCCTGCTTGCCCTACCAGCCGGAGAGTTATCGGCGCAGACTACGCCCGCTTCGCATTACGATCAGCATAAGGCATTCGATCCGCTTTTTTATTCTACCGGTAGTACCGTTTACCGCAGTGCGAGTGGTGCGCCGGGGGATAAGTATTGGACGAACAAGGTCGATTACTCGATCCATACGACGCTCGACACGACGGCGCATTCTTTGAGCGGGGAGGTCACTGTAGCCTACACCAACAATAGCCCCGACGAGCTGCCTTTTTTGTGGATGCAGCTGGATCAGAATATCTACCGGGAGGATTCGCGCGGCGAGGCGGTTAACCCGGTGACCGGCGGCCGTTGGTCGAACAAGAATTTTACGAAGGGTGACGAGATCAGGTCCGTGACGATCCTGCGGCCGGACGGCAAGGAAGTGAAGGCCGATTATGTGATCTCGGATACGCGGATGCAGGTCATTTTGCCGGAGGCCTTACGGGCGGCGGGCGGGACGGTCCGGTTCCGGATCAACTATGGTTTCTCCATTCCCGAATATGGTACGGACCGGATGGGCCGGCAGCATGTGGGTGAGGGATGGATCTATGAGATCGCGCAGTGGTATCCGCGGATGGAGGTCTATGACGACATCAATGGCTGGAATGTGATGCCGTATCTGGGACAGGGCGAGTTCTACCTGGATTATGGCAATATCGATTATACGATCACGGCGCCGTCCGATCTGGTCGTAGTAGGATCGGGGGAGCTGCTAAACCCCGCGGAGGTGTTGACACCGGCGCAGATCGGCCGGTTAGCCAAGGCCAGAGAAAGTGATAAGACGGTATTCATCAAGACAGCGGATGAGGTGAAAGCCGGCACCGCGCATCTGTCCAAGGCGACGCTTACCTGGCATTTCCGGTGCAACCAGACCCGCGATGTGGCCTGGGCAGCATCCAGGGCATTCATCTGGGATGCCGCGCGGATCAATCTGCCGGGCGGAAAGAAGGCCCTGGCGCAAAGCGTTTATCCCGGGGAGGCGGCGGATGCCAAGGCCTGGGGCCGGAGTACGGAATTCGTCAAGGGTTGTATCCAGCTCTATTCAGAGCAGTGGTATCCGTTTACCTATCCGGTGGCCACCAATGTGGCTGGGCTGGTAAATGGGATGGAGTATCCCGGGATCGTCTTCTGTTCTTCGGGTGAGCGTGGCGGCGGGCTTTGGGAGGTCACCAACCACGAATTCGGGCACAACTGGTTCCCGATGATCGTGGGATCCAATGAACGGAAGTACGCCTGGATGGATGAGGGCTTCAACACCTTCATCAATGGCGTCGATACCAAGGTCTTCAACAACGGGGAGTTCTATCATAAAGAGGATGCACAAAGAGCAGCGGGGTATATGTTCGGCGACAAGAGCGAGGCGATCTTTACCATTCCCGATGTCATCCAGGGCAATAACCTGGGTGTCGCAGCTTATATGAAGCCGTCCATGGCGCTTGAGCTGCTGCGGAAATACGTGCTGGGTGAAAAGCGGTTCGACTATGCGTTCCGCACCTATATCCGCCGCTGGGCGTTCAAGCATCCTACGCCGTGGGATTTCTTCCGGACGATGGAGAATGCGGGCGGCGAGGACTTGGGATGGTTCTGGCGGGGTTGGATCCTGAACAATTGGAAGCTGGACCAGGGGGTGAAAGGGGTGAAATATGTCGACAACGATCCTGCTAAAGGGGCGATCATCACGATCGAGAACCTGGAGGAGATGGCGATGCCGGTGGTGATGGCGATCCAGCAGGAGAATGGCAAGATCGATACGCTGCAGCTGCCGGTGGAGATCTGGCAGCATGGCGCCGAGAAGGCCTTCGCGTATCCGTCGACGTCCAGGATCAAATCCATTACCATCGATCCGGAACATGATTTCCCGGATATCAACCCCGCCAATAATATCTGGACGGGTCAGGCGCCGGAACGGCCCGTTCCGCCGGGTGTCTCCGCGAATGATGTCATCGGCAAATACCTGACGGCCTTAGGCGGCAAGGACAAGCTCCTCGCGGTCAAAGACCTCGAGACGGTTGCCACGGCGTCGGTACAGGGACAGAAGGTGGTAACGACCCATCGTTTCGT
>Ga0134128_10000459_pt1 | contig 56806 bp, 119 predicted proteins | sample KB31754_FD_96462 | JGI IMG/M metagenome (GOLD analysis project Ga0134128, IMG submission 96462) | Terrestrial soil microbial communities with excess Nitrogen fertilizer from Kellogg Biological Station, Michigan, USA - KB3-175-4 | ecosystem: Environmental > Terrestrial > Soil > Unclassified ... | reverse complement strand
GAATACGCACAACGAATTCACAAGCTTAATCATCAGTGGTGGCATGATCAATTCGGCAATCGTCTGGATCGTAATCCGGGTGAGCTTCTAATGCTCGTGGTTACTGAACTTGCAGAAGGTGTTGAAGGTCTTCGAAAGAATCTTATGGATGATCATTTGCCACATCGCAAGATGATTGAAGTTGAACTTGCTGATGCTATGATCCGGCTTTTTGATTTTGCTGCTGGTTTTGGTTATGAGCTTTTCGGTAAAACACCTGTAATTCTTGAAGAAGAAAACGAATCAGAAATCCTCCTTTACGCAACTCATTATGTGTTTGACATTTATAATGCACACACACAAGAAGACCCCGCATCTTACGACATCGAATTTGCTATTTCATTTATCATAGCATACGCTGAAAAATTCGGCTATGATGTTTGGGGCGCTCTAGAAGAGAAGCTTGAATATAATCAAAAGCGCGCTGATCATAAGATCGAGAACCGTTTGAAGGAAGGTGGAAAGAAGTTCTGATGCAGGGAATTGAAGTAACATACAAAGGTCATTTCGGTTCTGATTTGGAACACGTAAATGCAGCGCGTGTCTCATTTGGTCGTGAAAGTGATTGGCAGTGGATTCCAAATCCAAATAAGATTACACGAGATATGGTAAAGTCTCTAAAGGATTCCGATAAGCGATTGCTCCAATTCCTTGCACGAGGAATTACGTCCGATGATTGGGAAACATTTCTTCACGAATTGGAACATTGTGACGCAGAAAGCATTAGCAATGTTCTATGGCAGTGGCGCGATATTGCAGAACATCGTTCGCCATTCAATCATAGCTTTATCTCTTTGCATGTCAAAGCCCCTATCTTTGTTGCACGTCAGCTTGTGAAGCATGAATACATGCCATGGAATGAAATGAGCGGACGCTATATCGAATTCAAGGAAGATTCATTCTTTAAGCCTGAAGAATTCCGCTCTAAAGTTCGTGATAAGAAGCAAGGCAGCGGTGATCCAATTGAAGGTGACATGAAGCTTGTTCTTGAAACAATCTTTGATACGAATTCAAAACAAGCTTTTTATGATTATCAGAATGCCTTGTCTGCTGGTCTTTGTGAAGAACAAGCGCGTGGGCTATTGCCTCTCAATCTATTGACTGAATGGCGGTGGTCTGGTACGTTTGGAGCATGGGCTAAGGTATTGCGTCATAGATTGGCAAGCGATGCTCAAAAAGAAACACAATACGTTGCAAAGCTTTGTGGTGATATCATTAAGCCTTTGTTCCCTGTAAGTTATGATTCTCTAGTTGAAAGGAAGTTTTAATGTTTAATGTTGGTGATAAAGTTCGTGTGCTGAATGACGATGATGACCGCTTTCCAAAAGGGTCAATTCAGGAAGTAAAATCGCTTTCCGATGATTATGATGGTGTTTACGTTATTGATGAAAGTTCTGGACTTCTTTTCTTTACTGATGTTGAAAAGGTAGATTCAGTTCCCGTTTACGATCCACGAGAAGATACTTGGTCAAAAGTAAAGATCGATCTAAACTCTCTCCCTTCTGTTAGTGATCATATTAAAATTGGCGGTGAATTGGTAGAACAAAAGAAATTCTCTCATGAACGCTATCAGGAAATCGTCAACCAAACGGTCGAACAGATTAATGAACTTTCTGAAAAGAAGGGAGGAGAATATGCCGGTGATGTAGATCGTCTTGCCAACTTCCGCCGCAATGCAAAAAATCTTGAACTTACGATGGAAGATATTTGGTCTGTATATGCTGGCAAGCATTGGGATGCAATTCAGCAATACGTCAAAGACGTTCGTTCAGGTAAGAAGCGTGAGCGACTTGAAAGCATTTCAGGTCGTGCCGATGATATGATTGTATATCTCATCTTGTTTAAGGCTATGGTTGAAGAAAGGGGTAATTGAGATGGATTTTAAAGATAGTGGAATTTTCGAAGTTCGAGAATATGAAGGAATCAAGGTTCTATTCAAGGTAGACTGCGAGTATGATAAGAATCAGTTTGAAGAAGTTTACACAATTGAGTTATGTTGTGAAATAAATGAAATAGTAATGTCAAAGAAATTTTATGCTTCTCCTGATGCGACTGCGCTTGAATTTTGGTCTGAATTCAACAGCGTTTCTGGTGAAGGAGAAACGATAATTGACTGTCATGGTCTTAATCTTGTCCAATCTCTTAAAAGAGCCTTGGTAGAATTCAACTCTTGACTTGTAACAATTAACCGTGTAAGCAGGTCGTTGAAAAATGGCCTGCTTATTTGCATGTAAAGGGAATTAAATGCAGTTTGAAAATTTGGAATCAATTCCATCAGTAAAGAAGTATCTTGACCGCATTGGAGCCGAAAGTCGTTCTCTGCTTGTCGCGGTTATCAAGGAAGAAGGATCAGCCGGATATTGGCGCGATACTCATGTTATTAAGTTCACGAAAGAGGGTGACATTACCGTCACTCCTGAAAATAACCCGCTTATCAATCCAACTGGAGAAGAAGCAACACTAATCAAGAATGAATTCGGTGGCATTCAATGGCCTGAAGCCGTCTTCATTGAAGATGTTAACGATAAGTCTTTGCCTAGTATGTGGTTGAACGCCACAGATGAAAACAAATTCGTTTATCGTGACGAAAACAAGAATGTCGTTATGCTTCAGTTGCGCATTGATGACAGAAAGGGAAAGAAATACGTACCTATTTCCAAATGGTCTGATGGCAAGTACCGATTTGCAGAGCCGGGGGAAAAGCTACCTCTTTTCGGACTAGAGCATATCAAGAAAAGCCCATATGTCTTGATCGTTGAAGGTGCAAAGACGGCACGTTTCGTTCAATGGATGATTGATGGTGAAACTGCTGAAGCTCGTCAAGCCTTGGAAAATCATCCTTGGGGCGACAAACTAAAAGCTTTTACTGTTGTAGGTTGGGCTTCTGGTGCATTGTCTCCTGCAAGAACTGACTGGAGCGCTATTAAGAATAACGGTATTGTTAAGGCTTATGTTGCTCTAGATAATGATGAACCGGGGCGTGCTGCATTGCCACAGATCGCAAAAGCTTTGCGTTGTGTGACACATGCTATTGAATTTAGTCAGGAATGGCCTGCAAGCGCTGATTTGTTTGACCCTTTCCCTCCTGTATTCTTTAAGGAGATTGACAGCCGTAAATATTATATTGGCCCTAGCTTTGATGATTGCACATATCCAGCAACTTACATGACTGATTTGATCGTGGTGCCAGACGGAAAGAAGGAAAAGACTGTTCCCGTTCTTCGTTCACATGCCAAGAACCTTTATCAGTGGGTTGAAGAAACAGGATCATTCTGTTACTTGGATATGCCGCACTTGTCTTATAGTGCAGAGACTATTGATAATGTTTTGCGTCCATTTTCTGACACAAGAAAGGTTAGCGAACTTATTTTACAGAACTTCAACGGTCGTATTACGTCCTTTGATTATTCTCCAGCAACAAAGAAGCGAAGGATTATTGTTAATGGTAAGGCGGTGATCAATCTTTACAATCCATCATCTATCAAACCACAATATGGTGATCCCAAGCCGTGGCTTGAATTCGTTGAACAGTTGATTCCAAAACAGGAAGAACGTGAACATTTGTTGCGTTGGGTTGCAACTCTCTATGCTCACCCTGAAATTCGTATGATTTGGTCGCCTTTGTTGATTTCTACACAAACAGGAACGGGCAAATCTACACTAGGTCAAATTGTCGCAGAACTGGCAGGACGCCACAATGCTTCTTTCCCTAGTGAGCAAGTTATTGCTGGTGAATTCAATAGCTGGATTGCGCAAAAACGTTTGGTTGTAGTCAATGAAATTTATCAGGGGCAGTCATGGAAAATGTTTACGAAGCTAAAGGATTTGATTTCAGAGCCTTTGATTACGCTTCGTAAGATGCACCGTGACCCTATTGACATTTCTAATTGGGCGCACTTCCTCATGTTTTCTAATTCGTTAGCGGCCTTGAGAATTGACGCACAAGACAGACGTATCTTTGCACCTACTGTCACTGAAGAACGTTGGCCTGATGATAAATGGCACGAGTTTCATAACTGGCTTTCTTCGGGAGGTTATTCTATCATTGCTCAATGGTGCCTTGACTATGGGGATTATGTTAAGCGCGGTGAGCGAGCGCCTGAAACAGAACGCAAGTATGAAATTATTGAAGCTTCTCAGTCTAAGGCTCATCAGAGGATTGAAGAACTTTCGGGAATGGTTCGCGATGATAAGAATCCTATTGTGTTGAGTTTGACACATGTGATTGAGTGGATTGAACAGTCTACTAAGAGCAAGGTTTATGAAACGCCATTGCAGATTAGGAAGCTGTTTGGTGAGTCTGGTTTGGTTGATGCTAAGGATTTGGGATTGAAGTCTCGTATCAGTTACAAATCACATCTAACTTATTTCCTTTTGAACAAAAAAGCTGTTGAAATGACAAGCGGATTGTGCGATAAGGAATTAACGAACAAGCTAAAAGAGTTTGTTAAACAGCCAAATCAAATTTTGAACGAAGATGAAAGCGTAGTGTGATGGATAGGAAATATTGGGAACAGTACATTGAAGAAGGTGAAAAGACTTCAATGATTGGGGATATCGCAAAAGACTTCTTGAAAATGGTTTCTCTTGGTGTTATCTTGGTTTCAATGGTTCTAATCGTTGCAGCGTTTGCAGGAGCAATCTAAATGAAAAATCTTCTAATCGCTCTTATTTCCCTTCCAATTCTTGCCGGATGTAATTTGTCCGGCAAGATCGACTACAAGGCTGAAGGAGAGATTATTTCTAAGAACATGACGCATAATGTAATGTGTCGCGGTGTTAGTGGTTATGATGCTGGCGCTGGCGATGTAGCTAAGGCGCGTGTTGCTTACCTAAAATCCAAAGATGGTTTCGATATGAATGAACTGCACTTTTGGGTTGACTTTAACAACGATCTTCAGTTGATCAAATTGAAGAATTCGGGGCTTGAAAAATTCTGCAATAAGAAGAAGTAAATTGAATAAGACAACGTCTAATAAAATTTGGTTGATCGTTACAACTGCTTTGGTTACAATAATTCTTTCTGGTGGTGGTTATGTCACTGGCAAGGTGGAGGCGAACGATTCATTTAAAAATATGTGCGATAAGGTAGGAGTGGTTCTAATTGATAAAAAAGTTTACACATGTAATAAAGAGTAATTCTTATAAATTCGATGGATTGCTTGCCTCATGGCTGACACTCCTAACTTTGATCCTTGTTTTGAAGGTTGTATGATGAGACATTTTAGAATCTACACAAAGGACGGTTGTCCGCATTGCGTCAACGCCAAGGCTTTGCTTAAGTCTTATGGGTTCTATATAGAAGAGCTCAACTACAACCCTGATGATCCCAACGATCAAAGAATTATAGAATTATTTTTTGATCATGGATGGAAATCTTTTCCATTGATTTTTGAAATTGGTGTATTGCCAAACAAACAAGCGCTTTTGATTGGTGGCTTTAGTGATTTGAAGGATTATCTTGATGACGAACTTTAAGAAATTTATGCGAAAGCCATTGATTAAGCTTTTATGGCTTCCTTTCATTTACATTGTTATGGTTGGAGTTGCAATTATTCAAATCGTAATTGATGTACTTCGTAGCGATATTTGGGAAGAAGTTTCTAAAGTGTTTGGAGAAATTACCACAGAAATTAAGAAGACTTTTAAGGAGTTGGTAGGAAAATGACAAGAGAAGAATTGAAAACTTGGATTCTTTACGATAAAGATACGGGAAAATTCTTCTGGATATATAATAAATCAAGGCGCAAAGAATTTATATCAAAGTTCGTAGGGAAGGAAGCTGGACACTTGTCTAAAACAAGTGGCTATATTTCTATAAAAATAAATAATATTGTTGATTTTGCGCACAGATGGGCCTTCTTATATGAATTTGGTTACATTCCTAAATATGTAGACCATATTAATAGAAAGAGGGATGATAACAGAATCGAAAATCTAAGGGACGTTTCTGCTATCGTAAATGGTAGAAATTGTAACATTAGCACTAATAACAAAAGTGGATTTACGGGCGTTCATTTTGATACAAAAAGAAAGAAGTGGGTCGCCACTATAACAGTAAATAGAAAAATGATACATTTAGGCAGATTCAATGCCAAAGAAGAAGCTATTAAAGCTAGAGAGGAAGGAGAAATAAAATATGGGTTTAAATAAAATAGTTAGCAAAAGTGAATTCGATGAGCATTTAGACTTGCTAGATGAATACCGTAATGCTAAGGAAGACAATGCTAAGAAACTTAAAGAAAAAGCTGCCGGATACTCGCCTTACGATCTTGCGCTAAACGTTCAGAAGAACGAAGAGAAGTTTCGGATTCAGGTTAACGACATTCGAGATACATTTTTTGTCATTAATGGAAGGGGAGTTTGATATGATCGATTGGATTGAATGGAATTATAAGGTGATTGGCTAATGCGTATAACTTACAAGTCTGAAAATTATGAATTCAATAAAGTCAACAGCGAGCATTTCGGATTGATTGAGCATGATGGTGCATATTCAGCCGTCTATGAACAAAGAGACAGAAAAGGAACAATGATTAAAACATGGCAATGTTGGATAAAGAAGCCTGAAGATGTTCTTGATTATCTTAGCGATTTTTATGAGACGCTACAGGAGGCGACAAAAGCAATTGGAAAATCATACTGGATGGTAAGGGTTTAATATGGAATGGGAATTCGGAGATAAGTTTAGGATTCGTCCTGAAGCGCTTGATTTGTTTCACGAAAATGTAAACAGCGACACTATTTATACGCTTGAATATCTTGGCGATCCTGATTTTTATCACTTCTATATCAAGGTTGATGATTTTTGGATGTTGCAATGCATCAAGCGTGACGAAATTAATGAACAAGTGGAAAGGATTACAATTGAACTATATTAAAACACTAAACGGAATCTTCAATTATGACGACATTGAATCAAACGTTTTAGATGTTGAGTCTATTGCTCATTCTCTAAGCCTTCAGTGTCGTTATGGTGGTCATGTTCCTGTCATGTATTCGGTTGCAAATCATACTTTAGGTATGCTTGATCAATATGTTCTTGATCATGGCCTATACGATGTAAAGCTTGTTACACTTGATCACATTCGAGTAATGAAGCAAATTCTTATGCATGATGCTGGTGAGGCTTATCTTACTGACCTTATGCGACCTATCAAGCGCCTTATGCCTGAATATATGGAAGTTGAAAAGTGTGTTGATGCTCACATTTTCAATTTCTTTGGCTTGGGAGAGAAGCTTGATATTGTCAAAGAATATGATAACCGAATCCTAGCTGATGAAATGATTTCATTTTGGGGCGAAAGTTATGTTGACTTTGAACCATTTGGGCGTAAGGTTGAAGGTGATCCGTCTGATTTCAGAATCTTGAAGCAGGGTTTCATTGTCACTTGGAATGCAATTGTTGAAAAGGAAAAGGAACTAAAGAATGTCTAAGAAGTATTTTATCGATATCTTCCGGTCTGCTGATGAAGATTATGAAGCTCGTGATGAGTGGAAAAGCCTTAGCCTTGAAGAAGTTGTTCTTGTTCTGGATAATGTTGACTTTGAAGAAGGCGCTATTTATTGCCTTTCCGAACAGGGTGGCGAAGAAGATGTAGCGCGATGGAATAGCTACGATAAATCAGTTATTAATGCATATCTTACGTACCTTTCTTACAAGGAACAATTCGATTTTGAAAACGACTAAGCATTGTTTATACGCAACAACGTATAATTAAAATCAATACGCTAATGCGTATAAATTTAATTGACTTTTAAGACTCATTATGTTATAAGTAAAAAGACCCTGCATCTTTGGTGCGGGGTTTTCTTTTATTTGCGCAAATAATAATGGGAGTTTTTAATGGCAGAGTTGCCGCATACTTATACTAAATTAATCCATCCGCAAGTTGTTGACGAACTTTGGCTAAAAAAGAGCGATGGAACTTACGAACGAATGCCGTTTGATGGAGATGGTTCCCCAATTACTATGGATTGGGATGATATTCAAAACAAGCCTTCAGTTATTTCTTTTGGCGAAACTCAAGCTGAAGCTAGAGAAGCAATTGGGGCAATTGGGGCTGATGACATTCCTGAATTGCCAACTGAAGACAGACTTATCCCTTCAGGGGGTTCTGCAGGACAAATTCTTAAGAAGACTTCTACAGGCGTAGAATGGGTTCAAGTTGAAGAAGGTGAATCTTATAGCAATATGCTACAATCTGTTGCTGATGGTAAAGTTAGCACTACTGGAGAGCTTATTAGTTCTCTCGTGCTGAACACAACTATTGGGAATAGAATTACTGATCTTCGCGGAAAGCCTAATGGACTCGCAAGTCTTGACGCTTCTGGCGTTGTTCCTATGAACGAACTTAACGTTTCAGGGCTAGAATTTAAAGGCGCTTGGAATGCTGACACTAACACTCCAGCGCTTCTTGATGGCTCTGGAGTTGTTGGAAATTTCTACAAAGTAAGCGTTGCAGGCTCTTATAATTTCGGCAACGGTGAATACGTTTTTCAGGTTGGTGATTGGGTTATGTATGCCGGTGGCACATGGCAAAGAATCGGCGTTCATGAATCTGTTACTTCTGTAAATGGAATGACGGGCGCTGTTGTATTGCCAAGTTCTCCCGTTCAATCTGTTAATGGTCAAGTTGGCGCAGTTTCAATTAACGCTTCTGACGTAGGTGCAAAACCTGAAAACTATACTCCAGATTGGGATGAAGTGAATAACAAGCCTCCAAGGCTTTACAGTTCAAGAAATCGTATTAGTCAACCAGTTCAAGCTTTTTATCGTATTGCTGGATCGGTGCAAAGCCTTGCTAATGGAAGCTATACAACGCTTAATATTTTTAGCGGTAATGGTTTTGATGATTTCAGTATTAGGAACGGCGCAACCTTTACAGTTCCTTCATGGGCTAAGAGAATGCGAGTCACGGCTCAATTAACATTTGATGCTATTGGTTTAGATAAGCTCGCTTGGTTGGGTGTTAAATACAATGGCTCATATATTGCTAGTGTTTCTAACAATGGATATGGTACTTTTAGCAGACCAGTGCTAAACCTTTCTACTGGTTGCCATGGTGTTGTTGGCGGTCAAACTTTTACAATTGATGCTTATCATAATAATGGAAGTGCAATTAACACAACGGCTTATTCAAGCTTTCCTTCTTTTCTGAGTGTTGAATTTTTTGAAGAGTTGCCAGAATAAATTAAAAGCGCTGTCCTTAACCGGATGGCGCTTTTTTTCGTTTGACATGGCTTATTGATTATGGTTAGGTGTGGTAAATCAAACGAAGGAGAATTAGAAATGCCTAGCAATGTATGGGATAAAGGAAACTGGATCGGTATTCGTGATAGCCTTGGAAGGGAAATCCAAGTTGGAGATACTATCATGTATGATGCAACTGTTTGGGGATGTAGTGTAAGTAATCGTGGCGTTGTGGAATATGATGCTGAAGAAGCTTGTTTTGGAGCAATCGGAACGCCTTCAGAATGGTCTGAATTTACAACTATTATCAAGAAGTGGGATGAATAATGACTTGCACTGTAATGTTTAACAAAGATACAATCCATTATCTTGAATATGTTCGTAAGAGTGATGAACGGCAGTATCTAGGAAAAGATATTTATACTGTATTTCGCCACCCTGAAAAACAGCAATTCATTTTCAAATGGGATAACCGTTTATTTTTGTACGATCCTACATACTCACAAAACCCCGAATATATAAAAAATCCTCATCGTGAGACAGTTCTTTGTATGGAGGTTTTTGATATCTTTATGGATGGATTGAAATGACAGACTTCATTCATTTCGCAAAAGATACTGACGATTTCCTAGATCATATCGACAAGATTGAGCAATCATGGTCTAGGGTTATTGATGGTTTTGCCTACGTTGGCGAGTCTAAGAAAACTGTAGACTTTAGCAGGATCGTTGCAATCAAGGCTGATTTGCTTGAGCCAGAAAAATATCGTTGGGTTAAAGGTAAAATCGTGAGGAATTTTAAGGTTAAGGGAGAGTTGAATTGAACGTGTTTTATCCTACCCAATTTGTCAAGTGCATCGTTGATTTCTCAAAAGCCACAAACAAGGTTCAAGTTAGCAAGGTTCCTAAGCTTAATGAGATTTGCATCGTTCGTAACACTGCATTCGAAGAAAGTGAGAACTTTGTTTATGTGACAGGTGCTAAGGCTTATACGCCAAAGATGCCAACACATGTTTTCATTGCAGTTAAAGATTGTTCAGGGATGAAGCTTTTGAAATCGTTCTTAGACGATCCACGTAAAATAATTCAGGAAACTGCATTTTAATTGTTGACGGACTTTTTATCATGTGCGATAAATGATCATCGAAAGAAGGAAAGGGATTGTTGATTATGGATAAGCTGAATTACAAAATCGCTCATGGTGTAATGCCTGAAGGAGTAGACCCTAATGACTTTGTTCGGGTGGTAATGCTTGATGGCTACACTGAATATGATATGGCGAGCTTCATTGATTGGGATGAAGTTGAAATGTATGCAACAGTTGGAGAAGAATAATGCTTAAAGTTGGTGATAAAGTTCGTGTTGTGAAGATTATCAATGGCGGAGAAGATTCCATTGGTACAATTTCTAGAATTGTTAAAGTAGATCGTGACGATCCAAGACTCACCTACATGCTTGAAAAAGAGTGGTGGTATAATGACGAAGAACTTGAGTTGTTTTATGACGAAATGAATCCCGTAAAGGAAGTAAAAAAGTATCTTGAGCATGGCATTTATGGGAGGTTTTTTGTAAGAGAAGAAAACAGCCATCAGGAAGGAATTAATATATCTCTTGTTGATAGGGGTGGAAATGATGACAAAACTATTCACATTCTAAATGCTGAAGAACTTCGAAATGCAGCAAAACTTTTCAACAACTTGGCTGATTATCTTGAGGAGAAGAATAATGCTTAAAGTTGGCGATAAGATCAAGATTATTGATTATGGTTTGTTCTCTATCCATCCTGATATTCGAGAAGAATATTATGTGATTTCTGAAGTTGAAGATTACGGATTTGAAAAATATTATTTTAAGGTTGATAATCACGGTAGCATTTATTCTCAAGGATTCACTGAAGAAAATATCGGAACATACGTAGAAAAGATTGAAGACTAAAATTAAGAGCGCTTCGGCGCTCTTTTTTGTTGCTTATGGTTGTGATATCGTTTAAAGTGGTTTATGAAGGAGATCGAAAGATGGAAAAAGCATTAGAATATCTTATCGAACAGCATAAACATTGTCAGGATAAGCTTGATTTTTATTCAAGCCCCGGAAATGGAGCATGGGCTTTCGCCAACAATTACAAAGACAGGTTGAAACAGCTTGATGAAGCTATTGTTAAGTTGGTAACTTTTGAAAAGGCTGAAACATGAAATTCTTATTCGATGCAGAAACAAAACAGTTGTCAAACTGGCTTTATCATATTAAGGTTGATTCGGGCTGGTACGTCACTAACGATGAGAAATTGTTTGAACACTATAACAAGTTGATTGGAGGGTTGGTTTAACATGACATGGAAGGACGTTAGTATTCACCTTATTTGGGCTTCTCTGATTGCGTTTTCAGTTGCATGTTGCACTCTGAACGAATCAAAAGCTGGTGAATCAGTATTCGGACCAAAAGACACACACATTGGTACATTGTATATGGTTGATAATCCTGTCGAGAGTTTGGGTGAATTTTGGAGCTTGCAACATTGTGAGTTTGTCGGTAAAGGAATTGAGAACCACTTTAAAGAGAAAACGTTGCAGCGGCCATATGAGACAACACCGCAGCAAGCTTTAGTGTGGATGACAGCAAAAGTTAAATGTGAAAGGAAATAAGATGGTTGAAGTTAAGATTAAGAATGATAAGCATTGGTCTGTCACTAATGGATATCTAAAGGCTAATAAGTGGTATCCAATTGAAGAACTTTGGAATGGAGAAACTTACACAATTTCAGGAGAGGATAGTGAACATGGCTTTCCAGTGTTTCTAAATATTTATCAAGATATCGATGTAGAAGTTCGAGAAGTTCTTAAACTGGAAGTAGGCAAGAAGTACGTAACCAAGGGCGGCGTTGTTGTAGGGCCGATGGTCAAGAGTGATAGAGGTTGGGTTGATCAATCTGGCAACAAAGACGAATTTGAAGATGACCGTGATTGTGTTTATTCAGGAAGCGGAAAATTCATCTATGGCGATGAAGAAGATTGTGAAAATATTGTGAGTGAGTATGTTGAAGAATTCCATACTATTGAAGAAGGATTTCGCGCTCTGGAAATAAAAATTGATGGTAAAAGTGTTGAAGAATATGTAAGGGTTTTCTATGAAACTTTGGAAGAAAGTAAACACAATCCAGTTGAAGAAGTAACCGTTAAGCGGCTCAAGGCTGGAACGTATGGACGGTTGAAACTGTCAACAGACGGTTATCATGCAATCAATATCAGAGTTGTTGATGGCGGTCGCACATGGTCTAAGGATGATATTGAACAGGCAATTGAAACTTTGACAAAGATTAAGGATGCTAGGTGATGAGTGATTACTTTCAAGGTTTGTTTTGTGGCATTCTTGTAGGTGCTGCAATAGTTTGCACAATTGGAATATTCATTTAACAATGAAGGGGTTTAATATGGAAAAAGAAATAATTAAATACGAGATTCTAGCTCGCATCAAAAACAATGATGAATTTACTTTCGCTTTCCTTCATTCTGGTCTTCCTGATGCAGCTTACAGGATTGCAGACAGGACATTGCAGAAGCTTCGCAAGGAAGGGAAGATTTCGTTTCGTAGGGAAGGGCGTACAGTTATATGGAGGAAGGTTGGTGAGTGACTCGTTCATGCTTTCAAGCATTTTGGGAATGTTTGTAGGAGCCGCTATTGCAATAATTGTAATAGTCAATTTCATTTAACAATGAAGGGTGTGCTTAATCGGCACATCCCTTTTTTTTTGCGTTTTGGGTAAAATAGTTGTTGCACATGGTTTATGGATGTGAGATAAAGGGTTCAGAGAATAAAACAAACGAGTTGGAGAAACGGGAATGAAAACCGAAGCAATCTACATCACACCCGCAACAGACAGCACTTGCGCTTGGAATAAAGAAAAGAAGCGCCTCGTAAGTGTTGATCGCGCCACCAAGTTTGAATCTTTGGAACACGCGGTCAATTACTGGCATGAAAACAAGGCAATCTTCCCGGAACACGTTGTTGTTAGAGAGTTGGTATTCTAAACCTTCCGGTTTCCGCCTTACGGGGCGGTTTCCCGAATGTTTGGTAAAAGGAGAAAAAGAAATGAAAAAGCAAGTAAAAATCCATCACCTTAAGAGTGACGAAGTAGAAATTGAATTGTTTGCTGAATTCATTTTTCGATATGGTGAAGTAATTTATCATGTTAAAGAAAATGGATTAATCGCGAGTATCAATTTTTATTCATATGAAAGAGCTTCTAATACTTTTAGAGAAATAGCTAATTCATGGGGATGGATCACAAGCGATTGTGAAAGGAGTTGAACGTGTTAAACGACAAAACAATTGAAGAAGTAGCAAAAGCTATTTATTATAGTTGGGAAAATTATCCTCACGCTTCTGATAGGTCTTGGGATAAGCTAAATGAAAAGCTTCCGGGTGCTGTTGAAGTTTTTAAGAAACATGCTGTTGCGGCTATTGGCGCGATTGCTATTCATAAGGAAAATTGATTATGAGTGAAGAATCAAAGACAGGAGGCAGCAACCATGGCGAATGAATTGAAGCCTTGTCCGTTTTGTGGCGGCAGTAATCTCGACACCTACTATTGCGATATTGAAGGCTGGATTGCTCACATCAAATGCGATGATTGCGACGACATGATCGGGCCTATGAGCGAGTTTAAATACGAGAACAAGGAAGAAGCATACGAGGACGCATCTAAGCGCTGGGACACCCGCCCCGCCGCTCCGGTCGAGGGGTTGAAGACGGTTGGCTTTGACCTTGAGGAAATTCGCAAAGCGGTATTCGGTGATGTTGGCGACGAACCCGATGTTTATTCCGACTATGATTATCTCTGCGAATTGTCGCGAAAAATGCGCGAAGCTGTTCGGTTTTGCTCGCAGGCCGAGGCCATCATTGCGGCGAAGGATGCGAAGATTGCTGATCTCGAAAACGAGTTGAGCAGTTTCCGTTCCAGCTTCAAGGAACAGACATCATTGAAAGCCGACAACGCGGCGCTGACTGCGCGGTTTAAGGAATTGGAGCACGATCTTAACGGCGCGAAAGGTAATGCGAAGAACGCATCATCAAACTCTATATACTGGCGCGGTCAGTATGAAGCTTTAAAGGCCGAAAACGAGAAAAAACAAACAGTAAAGTGGGATGCTGATGGCTTTTGAAAACCCGAAAAAGAACGCGCCGCATTGGAGGCCAAGCCATGACAATTAACATTGAATTCGGTTGGTGGCTAATCCCCGCTATCATTACAGCCATATCTTTTATCATTGCCTTTTGGCGTAGCGATAAGAGTTACGCCCATGGATTGAGTGCTCTGGGGCAAGCAATGTCGAACGCCTTCCTCTACCTTTTTGCTTTGGTCGCTTCTCTCATATCATGGCTGGTTTGGAGCTTAATTACATGACCCTCATTGACAGACTATCCAAGCTGGACGGGCCGAACAGAAGACTGGACCACGAAATTCATATTCTGTTTTTTGTTGCAGACGACAAGAAAGACACCGTGGAATGGAACCATTTCGGATCATATTCATGGTCGCCATCACCTGATCATGTCATGATCGACAAGGTTCCTTCCTACACCGCCTCTGTAGACGCGGCTATCGCGCTGGCAGAGAGGGTGTTGCCGGGGTGGAAATGGTACGCTGGAAACTGGAATGTTCACGCGGCTGTTTTGTCGCCGGACCGGAACAATGATCAGCGCGCCGTAGCTGCAACTCCCGCCATAGCTCTCTGTATTGCTGTGCTCAAAGGACACGCCACCATCTTACGCGTAAAGGAGGCAAGTCATGGTCAATGAATTAATATTTACATTTCTGATCTGGCTGTCGGGCGTCGCCATTGGATATTCCTTCCATGATCTATGCAGACGACAGGCCTATAAAAATACAGGTGAAGCCGATGAATAAGGACATGGAAAACACGTTCAACCTTATGGCCGAACTTGGCGGCAGCGATGAACGTCTTGGCGCGAATACTACGCCGATCATTAACGCGCCATTGCGGCACAACACATCAAAGCCATGCGGCGGTTGCGGCGCGACAATTGAGCGTGAGCGCTGTATAGGCTGTATGCACGATTTCGGAACTGCGGAGAGTGCATGGGTGCGCGCCATGCTCAACGCCAGCCCACTAGGGGAGCAGAGCGAATGAAGTAAAATAAAGCGCCTACGGGCGCTTTTTCTGTTTGACATGGATTATGGTTTGTGGGATAAAGGGTTATCAAAAGGAGATGAGTGATGGATTTTTCTAAAGAGGAGATAGTATTCTTAAAAAGAATGCTTCATCATTTCATAGAAGGTAAGAGCGTAGAGGATTGCGCGAAAGCAGTTATTGAAGACGATGAAAGAATTTTTGAAGCTTTATTTGATAGAAAGACTAGCTATTTTATCCCCACTTATGACGAAAGAGGAAGATCACATTCTACGAATGAAGGGAAAGGAGATGTGATAGCAAGAGAGATTTCTAAAAAAGTATATAATAGGTTTAGAGAAGGAGAAAACAAATGATAACTGTAGAACGCATGAGCGAAGATAAGCTTTCAACAATTGTTTGGAAGTTCACAACATATATGAACACAAGCACTGATCGCGTGACTATGAGAGTTAATTTTTACGGTGAAGGTATCAGGGAAACAAAGCGACATAAGTTCGTTTATGAAGTGAAGTACGATGGCAGTGATAGAAGAAATTCTACTATTAAAGAATGCCCCGATATCCCTGAAGATGTTTTTCAAGAAGCTATCAAACAAGTTGGTTTTGAGGTTAAGAAATGACCAAACAAGAACGCGCCAAAGCTCTTTATAAATATGGCAAGAGCTATCCACAAGCGTTTCCGAACGCTCTTGAACAAGCTTGTGAGTTATATAAACAGGATCGGATTGAAAGGGGTGTGGAGTGATATCACAACATCTAAATGAAAGGTTTGTGAATTTATTCCTATATAATCCAATTATAGATGAAGAGGAAGGAGTGGCAACATTCCTTCTTTATAATCTTTCTGGTCAGATATGCGGCTATCAACAATATAGACCTTCAGCAGGGAAAGAGAAGAAAAACCATCCAAGAGAGGGTAGGTATTTCACCTATCGAACAAGCGGAAAGGTTGCTGTTTTCGGTCTTGAAGTATTCAATAGAAATGGACCTTTGTTTGTAACTGAAGGAATATTTGACTGCGTAAGAATTCATAATTTAGGGTTTGCTGCAATAGCAACACTTTCCAATGATCCAAAACATATAAGTAGCTGGCTTAACACTTTAGGAAGAAAAACAGTTGCTGTTTGTGATCCGGGCGCAAGCGGAGACAGAATAAAGAAATACACAAATTATTATATAAAGCCTAATATAAACAAAGACTTAGGAGATATGACTAACAAAGAGGTTGAAGAAGTTTTGAAAGATTATTTGAAATAAGGGCGCTCTAAGCGCCCTTTTCTTTTATCAATCTTCCAACTCATAATAGCCGTCATGCGTGACTGTAATGCCATATTCATGAACATGACCGGGGAAAAAGTATTTCTTCTTCTTCAGGCGGATGCCGGTGATAAACGCAGTCATTGACAGGTAAGTCATCATTGTGTTGAACTGCTTATTAAAGTCTTCCTCATTGTTGGCGAAAATTACATTAACGCTGTCGCCTGCATTCATCTTATCAAGGGGAAGGAATGATCGGCGATCACGCTTTTCATTGTTATTTCGCTGGTTATAATCAGCATATGGGGCGCGTTCATTATAGCGCTGAATAGGAGTGACGAGGTATTTTGTAGTACGCTTTGCCATGTATTTTCCTTAAAATTAGTTGACATTGACCATGGATTATGGTCTAGTGAGGTTATGAAAACTGATAAATTTGATGGAAGTCAAAATCAATTTCATATAGTCTTATAGCACATTGTGCATATGAATGTCAATAGATCATATAGATCGAAAATGGCGAATCCTATGGACATTTACTATGGATCATATACTGGAATTTAGAAATCATTAAGTGAGAAAAAGGGCTAAAAAGGCTATTTCATATAGTTTTTCTTGCTAAAAAGGCCGATTTCATGTTATATGATTTATAGAAAGTGTATTATGGTTTATGGAAAGTGTATTGTTGAAAAATGCGTCAATGCGACATATTGTCACTACAGAACATCAAAATTTCCATCAAAAATGTGTTGAAAAGCCAAAATTGATGGATTTTAAAAGCTCAATAAAAATAAAGGTTTAGAGAGATATTTCTTTCTTTCTTTCTTTATTTTAATCAATTTATCAAAAATAAATAATAAAAATAAAATTATATACAAATTTCACAATATACTTTTCACGCTCTTTTAAGAAACTAACCAAATCACTTGTAAAATTGATGGATTTTGGCAAAAACTGATGAATGGAGAAAACATGAGAACTGAAGACGATTTTCGAAAAGACATGACAAACATTTTTGATCGTGATGGCGTATGGTGGTCAAGAATTGAGCCAGCGAGAGGAATGAAGCCGGGGATTCCCGATTTGACTGCTTTGCTTTGCGACTACCCTTTTTTCATTGAATTGAAAGTTGGGGAGTTCAGAAACGGCCTACTTTATCCAAGGAAGGTTCGACCGGCGCAAATTGGTTGGCATAGGTCGTTTAATGAAGCTGGAGGCAAATCCTTTATTTGTGTTGGTGTTGAGGATGGAGATAGCTGGAAGGCTTTCTTTTTGAAGCCTGAAGATATATGTGGTTACGATGTCGGAATTCCGACATCGAAATGTTTTTTGGTTAAGTCTTTTGATAATGACTTCACATATAGAGTAGAAAGGGCCACAAAAAGACATTTGTGAGCATTAACACCAAAGAACAACGATAACTCTTGTCGGGTAGGATTTTACCTGACAGGGGTTAAAATCGCGTGAGCGGCTTACCGCTGATGTAAATAACAACTAATGAAAGGAGTATCATGATCGAAATTCAACTTGAAGGCTCTTTTACTGCTCGATACAAAGAGCGAAGCATGGCTAAAATGAAAAAGTCACCTATCTGCCCTTTGGTGAGAGATTTGATTGCTGACGGCACAATCAAGCCTGAAGACCCTATCCTTGTCACTCGTGACGGTAAGGAGGTATTCAACATCCTGCCTGCTTCATATTGGGCTGAATATGACTATATCGAAGATGACAGATATGGACCTAGACGCAAACAGTTTGTTGAGTTCGAAGGTTTTGAGAAATAAAAAAAGGAGCCTTTCGGCTCCTTAATTAGCTAGATGTGGTTTTTGCTACAAACTCTGAAATGATCAAAATCTTCTTTAGTTGCAACCCTTAACTTATCTGACTCTCCAATTGCAACGAATCCATCCACCCAATTATCGCCGCCAATCTGTGGCTTCCCTGCAATGATGTTGAAGAATTCAGGCTGTGCAGGATAAACATAACCAAGAGTGTTTTCGTTCTTTACAAAGTAAGTTGCATTCATTTCCGTAACTCCTTGTTTCTCTGTGATTTTGTTATCGCATATCTCTGAAGCCACGTCAACACAAAAAGACCGGAAAAGTGAAAATAATTCCACTTTATCCAGCCTAATAAGTTACTAAACCTATGACAGACTTAGCTTTAGTTATAGGAATTATATCAAGCAAACAAACCCCTCTCCATCATCCATTGCCCTCAATCTCGCGCACATGAACCATTATCCATGCTAATGATATACAAGGTCAATCATTTCAAATGGAATGATTAGGATGCTAACTACATAACCATTCAATAAAAAAGAACAAAGCAAAGGCGGCAAGTATTATAAGAAAATCAAAAATAGTCATCTTCTCTCACCAATATACTTAGGCTTATAGCCTTTCTCCTGATAAAGAGCTGCATACCATCCTTCATTCCAATCCCGCCAATCTTGGCTTGCATATGTGAAAGGATTCTTAAAATTCCCTTGACGATAGGCATTTATTCCTAGCCAGTAAGATATCATCTCAAGTTCTCCTTTACTATCCACACATAAACCATGAATATTGCTACCAGAAATACGATCACTATGCCATGTGCTATCAACATTATCTTTTAAGCCTTTTATTTCTTTCTTCAAAGTCAACAATGTCACCACTAGGGATCATACGAAAAGTACCATCGCCAATAGGATCAGCCCCATAATCTCCAGTCTTGGATAAATCAATTGGGTTAGAGACTAGCTTTCCTTTTCGCTGTTGACCATCAAGGATATCTTGAAGATCATAACCAAAAACCTTGTCTGACATTGTTATCTCTCCTTGGTTCGATAATCATTTATCGCATAGATTAAAATGCATTGCAACAGGAAAAATGCATTTAGGCAAAGAAAAAGGCGCTTAGAGCGCCTTAGAAACAATATCATTGAAGCTTTCAGTTGTTGCATATAGACGACCTGACTTGTGCCAGCTTTCGTTGACATGACCATCATTATAGAAGCCATGGCAATTCAAATCATGTCTTGTGCTAACGATGGTTACTGTAACAACATCACCACAACGTGTTACGTATTCACCCGGCTCATCAATAATTACAGGGAGTGAAACCAGTGGAAGGAAGTAAGCTTTAGCCATTCGTATGTTTCCTTTGTTTTTCTCTGAATTCTTTATCGCACAATCCATAGACCATTGCAACAGGAAATTACATTTAGGCAAAGAAAAAGGCGTTAATAACGCCTTTCAATATAAATCCTAATTTCTTTGAATTTCGGCTTACCGTCAATTTTTTCGTTTAAATACATTTGAACACATTCTACTACTTCATCAGCAGGACAATTAAGCATAAGCCATCTTTTCATTCCACATGAATAGACGCCATCTATTCCGTATGTTGAACTCATGAGAACACACAATCTTTCACAAACTTATAATCTTTGAATATGCGATAAGTCATGCCAGATAGGTTATGTTTGTTCTTAAGCTTCATACCATTAATGCGAAGCTCTTCTACAGTTTCACCAACGCATTCAAGATATGTTCCAAGAACCTGAATCATGTATTTAGGCATCTGCTTATCTCCTTGTTTCGATGACTTACATTCCCATACCATGAACCATAAGTCAACAACTAAATTACATTTAGACAAAGAAAAAGGCGCTTAGAGCGCCTTTCTTGCAATTTCAGCAACCCTGTTAAACTGATAACGATGTTTTTGTGGGTTTAGTTCTGCATACTTTCCATTTTTGCGTTGAACGTAAACAGTTTCAATCATACGGCCATTGAATTCTACAAATACTACGCAATATTTCTCATCTTCCAGCATCGTATTCTTCATTTCGATTTCAACTTGAATTCTGCCTTCTTCCTTTGAAACTACCGTAACGTTCATTTCCGTATCTCCTTGCTTCGTTGCATTCTTTATCTCACGATTCTTCACAGTTTACAATAGGAAAAATGAACCATGACAAATATTTTTTGGATCATAAAAATGCCTGTTTTTAGTGATCATTCCGCATCCGAAACAGTTCCATAATGCATGTTACGCGATCCTAAAGGACAAAAGAAAAGGCGCTTAGAGCGCCTTAGTCTTCAATTGTAACGATAATACTTTTGAATCGCTTTTCCCCGTTAGGGGTTCTCTCTTCAAGATAATCTTCAATATGTCTGCCGACCTCATCTTCAGGACATCCAATAGTCAACCATTCTTCATATCCGTGTTGGTAAACACCATCAATCCGATACGTCTTCATTTCATTATCTCCTTGTTTCAATAACCCATAATCTCACAACCATAGGTCATAGTCAATGGCTATTTCTGATTAAAGAGCCTTACATTACCCCTTAATGCTTGTTTTAGTGGTAATAGGTCATATATGTCACTCACTCTCCAAAAACTCTGCAACTTCATTCAATGTTTGTGCCAGCTCTCTAAGTTCTTTGGCGTTTAGAACTTGCATATTAGCAAGTGGATCGCACTCACCAAAGCGATTGACAATATTAAACGTTGGTTCTCCTTGAATTTCTTTAATCATCACCCGCCCATAAACGCCGTCAACCAACACCCGCCCATAAACGCCATCAACCAATTCCTTAGTCACTACTTCACGCACTGGCGAAGGTGTAGGATTTTCGCGGATGATGAAGTCATAGTCTTCTAATGAGTACGAGTATCTTTTCCCCCAAGAATTCAAAACTGTAATGTTGTTACCTTCAGACTCAACAACCTCGTAAAACTTACTCCAACCATTAGCCTTCACCCAATCACCAACTTTAATATCAACCATAATCAATAACTCCTTATCTCGTGTTTCGTTTCCTTAAACTCTCACATCTGCAACCATATGTCAATAAAAAAGGCCGCTAAATGCGACCTTTATGTTTAATGGATAAAGATTTCTACAGCTTTGTTTCGTTCTTTAGTATAGTTACCAAAGAAGTCGTAAGAGCAAACATCATATGGTGTTGTATCTCCTGCCTTATGATAGTATTTTACCACCAAATCACCATACTTCTCAATCTCCGATTCTAGCAACTTGATTAGTTCACTTGCTTTCATATTGTGGCAACCCTTTACTACTTTCGTTTGAATTAAGGAATTCTGTCCATCTGTCAGTTCCATAACTTATGACTTCGTAATCATCACTCATCCAATGAAATTCCCAAAGTTCAGAATAAAAGCACCATGTTTCGTCAGGCCATAGAATGATATCATCCAAGTCACGTTTCATTCAATTCCTCCAATAGATTATCAGCCACAGTCACTAGAACGTCAGCCGGAGTCCAAGGAGTTTGATTATAAGTAGCAATTTCATCAACTATACACTGTGATATGTAGCTCATCTCCTTATAAGTCAAATCCTTGAGACTATCAGCAAACATTGAAAGTCTTGTCTTACTCATTCCGTTAATGTTGTCTGTCATAATCAAAACCCTTCCTTCTGCGAGCAATAAATGATAACAGTAGACAAAAGTTCAAAACACTTTCTATACTCTTCTGCCGATCTGAATTCATGCTTATTTACTGACTTTACATGTTCGTAAGTCAATCTTTCATAGATTGAAATCAACCTATCCATGTTTGTTTCTTTCATCGCCTCATCCCTTTCAAAATCTCAATAGCCTTGTCAAGTGCATTCATCTCGCTTACATGGACATGGATATCCTCATAAGTTCCATAACTCCATGCACGAAAATTCAAACCCTCTAACTCTTTGATAATGCTTTCTCGCTCTTTGTTTACTACTTCATTGACGACTTCGAAATCACCAATAAACCTAAACCTAAGCCTTTTATTTCCGTCTTTATCAATAAAGATATATGCTTCTTCATTATAATTCAATGTAGCTTCAAAAACGTCACCCTTTTTGAAACCACTCCAAGGTGAATCATCAACTAATGCTCTAATCTTCATAATCTCTTTCCCAATATCTAGAGTGTTTCAACGCCATATCAATATCCTTTTCAGGATATCCAGCATCCTTAAGCTGTTTTGTATAGTCTTCCTGCAATGGTGCAGGAAAACCATACCTCCAACCACTAGGCGGATCAACGATTGTTTTACCAATCTGCCAACGTTTTTCAATATCAATCATGGTAGTTCAATCTCACGCTTAAATGAAAATGGAACATCGTGAATCTTCCATGAATATGACTCATATTCGCCATTGTTCATTTTGTAAAAATACATCGTCACTGTTTTAGGCTTTGGTTTATACGATTTACCAAAATTACTAATTCGCACTTGGTATTCGACATCGTCGTGTTTTGCCAAAGCAACCTTCTCACCGACAGCAGTAACTTCATACTCAAGACCATTGTCATGAATCCACAGACTACCGACTTCAATCTTTGGTTCTTTTTCTACGACTTCGAAGTGAAAGTCAGGAATGTAACCGTCTGTGTTACCATTATCATCAACAACACGCCAATATTCTCCACCCTCTGAAATGCTCACTACATCATAAATCTTTCCAGCGGTAAGGTTTCGGTGACAGCCTTCAATAGCTCTAACTTTCATTTTATTTCCTTTCATCAATCAAATCGTTAATAATCCCAATTGCATGAACCAGCGCTTTTCGCTCTGATTCGTACACCCACCAATCATCACCTTCTTCATTACTTAGCGTTAGTCCCATTCGCTCAAGCAAATCATTCAATTCACTGACAATAGTCGTGTACTCCATCATCCATGCCTTTCAAACGAATCAACCATCATCCTGTGATACTGCCATACCTTAATGATTTCATCAGCACTAAGCAAGTCATATTCATCTATATAACCTGAAGTAAGCCAAGAACCATCTTCATGCCTGTGGACTACAAAGGGCATTTCCCCATCTTCATGGGTATGCACCTCTACTTTTTCCATAGGATCAATCCAATCATAAATATCGGACACTACATAATATTTTTTGCCAACTTCAATCATACTTCAACAACCTCATATTCCCATTCATAAAGGAAACAGCGCTTATCACCGTCAATGATCACTACACCTTTATCTTCTTCATCAAAACCATCTTCATGGATTTCATACACATGTCCAATAACAAAGCCTTTGTTTGTTACATACGAATAATCGTGCCTGTCGTCAATCTCTTTAATTCGAACTTTCATAATCAATCCTCCACAAACTCCAGCTCATGTTCCCAAAACAATAGTGCATCACCATCGTTATCGCTAATGTAATATCCGTCATCCCAAATAGTATGCCTTTTGATAACTGTATAAGCCTTACCTTCAGTCACCCATCCAGCGTCAAAATCAAAACCGCCTACCTTTTCACGAATAATTTTAACCTTCATTTAGAATCTCCTTTGTTTGTTCTCCTCGTGCTTTGGCGAGGGTTTTTTCTGCGCGTTTAAACATATTATTAGGCACGTAGTCACTATCTTTGAAATCCATGAATTTAGATAGCACCTCCACCAACTCATCATGCATTTTAACGCACTTGACGATATGGTCGGCATCTTCTGAAGATGAAGCTCTAGCAACCATGTAAGAGGTCGGACCCTCTACACGTATCACAAGGCTTCCCATCGTGTCCCAAGGCGTAGGCGTGTGTTTAACATCAACCATCACACAACCCCCAAGAAATCTTCAACCTTAACAACTTCTATAGGCGTTAGCTTTCGCCCTTCATTCAAGATGTTTAGTAGCGTTTCCTTGAACTTCTCTTTGTTGTGAATAGAGACTTGCATCAGGTTCCATGGTTCAATTGCTTTTTGCGCACTTTCTACTAGGATGAAGTCTGAAGAGTGGTGAAATCCGCCGACATAATTTGCTGATCCATTATTGGAATTATGATCCCAACAAATTTGTATAAAATCATCATTGATATTATCAATTGCATGAACAACACCATAGGGATTAACTGGTGCTGAATAACTAACATCCTTAACCCTATCACCAATTTTAAACTTTGTCATTTATTTCTCTCCTTTTGTGTTTGATTCTCTAAAATCACAATCTCATAATCTATGCACCATGTCAAACAAAAAAAAGAGCGCCTAAGCGCTCTTATTCTGATTCAAGGTCTACAAAACCTTTATGGATGTACATTGATGTGACTCCTGCATAAGCTTCATCATAATCAACATTCATATAAACATCATACTCCCCAACCTCAAAATTCTCTTCAACGCTTTCCTGTAGCAGTTTAATTAGTTCATTGACTTTCATTTCTTCACTCCCGGCACCAATCTCATAAATATCATATGCAATAGTTCTGGATGTCTAAGAATAGCTTCAAAATCTTCATAGAATAATTCAACGCTATTCGCTTTCAGGCTTTTTAAACTATATATCGACTGTGTTTCTGTTTCACCATTAGTTAAATTTACTTTCATCTAAATCACCACGAATAATAAAATTGAGCAATGAATGTTGAGATAATTGCCAACAAAGAAACACCAGCCACAACCAAAATAAAATTTACGGCAGGCAAAAAGAAACTCCATGTAAGCAATGCCGCTGCAATAGTGCTAACAACGTGTAGAACAATATTCATAGACTCTTTCCTTTTCCGTTTAAAATGTTGACAACTTCTTGTGCGCTTTTGTTTAAATCAAAATAATCATTTGTTGTAATGATTCGTGTTTTGTCAACACCTATAATTACTACCTGTTGCACATGATCAGGGTTAATCCATGTGTTTTCATTAATTTTAATCAGCATTATAACCTCTACCATGTTCTTTCGATAATATCTAGAATATCTTCTTCTGCAAAGAATTCTGTTATCTCAAACCAATCTAGCTTTCCAATACGAATTAGGTGATCGCAAATTTCTTCTAATCTGCTCTCATCTTCTTCAGAAAAAGGAATGATGATAGGCGCTTCATAACATTTGCACAATTTTAGGTATTTCATTTCAAAACATCCCCTTCAATATATTCAATTGCAAGACGCAAAGCCAATATTTCTTTCCTAAGTGTCCTTGCTTCTGACTCGTGATCTACTGCCAAACGAACAACGTAAGTGTTATACCCTTCTCTACTTTCAAATAGTCCCATTTCAGTCGCAAGACGTTCAACAACCCTTTCGCAATTTTCTAATCGCTGCTCATAAATTTCAAGCATTTTTCTAAGAGTTTTGATTGTTTCTTCCATACTCAATCCCTCTTATCTGAAATAACAAAGCTTGGTTCAAATTCAGTATTTACGATATGTTTTGTCACGACTCCAGTTTCCACACAAAGAACGTGGTATTCTCGGCCTTGTGGATATCCATCGTAGAACCAGCCATTTCGATCACCATCAAGTAGATAATTCTCTAAAGCTGCATCAGGACAAGGGAGAATATGAATCTCATATTCAACAGCATCGTGAAAAATTTCACCTGTATTTGGTTCAATTACTTTGTACGTTTTCATTCTCCATCATTCTCCCAATGATCAACGATTTCTAGAAGTTGGTTTGCAAGCTGTTTCAACTCTTCTGAATTACACTTCCAGAAGCTGGAAGGAAACAAATCGACACTAACTCCATAAGTGTTTTCATTGATCTTGAAATTTCCAAAATCACCGATATTTAGCTTTTTGACAGTTGTAAAAATACCCTTCTCTTCGCACCACTCTCTTACAAGATCAAGTTGACATTCAGATTCACCATTCAAATATTTTCCATTCTTATACCAACCATAACCTGTCAATGTATCCGAAGGATCATAAAACTGATCAACTCGTTTTTCCATCGGACCTACTTTACGTCCGTCACGAGTGCGATAGTATTTTCCTTTCTGAAGTTCAAATTTCATCCTAATTTCTCCTTTTTGTGTTTTAAGATAATAAACCATAGGCTATTCACAATCTCATGTCAAACAAAAAAAAAGAGCGCCGAAGCGCTCTTTGTTATTAATATTTGTATAGGGTTACATGCTTATATTCGGGGAATATGACAACATCCACGATAGGGGTTTCTACATCTTCATCGTAATATTCGCGTTCATTATTCATATTGATTTCATATTCCATAGCTGATGGATCGTTATCAATAAAGTTATTCAGTATTTGTAGTAGTTCTTTAACTTTCATCACACTATTCCCAATTATAAAGCCAATACTTAGGCGTTGAGTCAATAATGTTTGGCAAAGCGTCAAGAATTTCAATATCTCGATACATTCTTTCTTCACCTCCATCATCCGTTTCTTCAAAGCAAAGGAAAACTTCGTGATCTGCAATATCAGGATTTTCCTTTAGATGCGATGTCATCTTTTCAATAAGTTCAATTACTTTCATCACATAACCTCATGAATTTCGTTTAGGGTTTTGATAAGGTCACCCAATGTTTGTTTTGTGAAGACATTGCTATTCACTTCAATAGTGATGTGCTTATCAACACCAACTTCAAAATTATCTACCCAAACATGACCATATTCACCAGCCTCAATAACCCTAGTCACTTTTTCAGTGACAATAGTCTTTTCTTCTTCGTATGGAGTTGTGTACTGATCTACAATGCTTGATGTATGAAATTCTTTTGTACTTCCATCTTCATATTCAACTTTAATTGTATTGTGCGTGCTATAGTCATTTCCTCTGATAGAAATTACCTTTACAATCGCATCCGAATACCCCCACCAATCAAAACCAATCTTATACTTCTTACCGACTACATATTTATTCTGCGTCATCATCTTTCCTTTTCATCAAAATGTTAATCGTTGTCATGATAGAGACTATGCCCCAAAAGAAGGCAGGAGTCAACCAGCTGAGATAAATGCATACAGCCACAACCAATAGACTAATGACTAGAAGCACGAAATTAGATTTCATCACTCTTTCCAACCTTTTCAAGACCCTCGGTAACACCTTCTACAGCATCATTCAATGTTTTGCCATTGTCGAGAGGCAATAGTGCCGCTCCAATAGGTGCCTTGATCGTGTTAACTGTTGCTTCAACCAAACCTTCAATTGTGTTAGTGAAGATAGAAAGCATTTGTCAATCCTCTCTTAAACTTCCCAATAGCTGATATCAATATCAGAAAGCTCCTTAGCTGCTTCAGCATCCCAAGCATACTCAGGATCGCCATATTCGATCTTCTGCCATTCAAGGTCGTTAGCAACAAGCTTTTGTGCATATTCAATCCATTCTTCGAATGGCTCTTGACAGTAACCGGCAAAAGCTTTTGCAACTTCGATTTCAAATTCTTCTCTAATTAATTCACTCATAGTCCATACACCACAAAACAGTAACTAAGGATTGCCCCGGATGCAAAAGCAATTACAAGCTCTGCTGTCTCTTGCCAAGGGCGGCGATTTTCAAATAGAGCTTCCATCAAGCTTGGCCCATAATTCTCCATAATCAACTATTTCCTTCCTTCCTTTGTTGAGATAATGAGTTATCCTATACGCAATTGTTTTTGTCAATCCATAATCATGATCAGTTTGAAAGAAAAACTTCCATTGGTGATCCAACATATCACTATCATCATCAACAATTGCGTATCGTTCAATTTCAACTTTACTATTGTTGAGCCAAAATTGAATTTCACCTCCACGAGGTCCGCTGAATGAAGGCGTTACATCATAAATCTCAATTCCATAATATTCAAGCGTCTTAATGGCTTCATCCCAAAGTCGCCAAGCAGAAGACAAAACAATCCTACAATCAGTCTGCTCTACAATATCCTGCAACAAACGAACTTTTTGCGTATTGATGATAAACCCTGAATCATCATGCTCGAACCTTCCAGAACGAACAGAAAGATCATTAGTATCGTTCAATACTCCATCGCAATCAAGAAAAAGAACCTTCATCGTCATCATCTCCATAAAAGAAGTAAAGGACTAGATCATAAATTACATGACCTAGGAACGATCCTACAGCAACCACGATCATAAGCGTGAAAGGATCAATCATTTGTTTTCCTCCATAAGTTGCTTTATCCATTTTTCTTCAGCTTCAAATGGTAGAAAATAATAATCATTTTCTAGTTTATATTTTATGAAAGCTACAGCTTCTTCTCTACTACGAATCAAGATATTTAATCTCCCATGGGTTATTAAATTGACCATTCGAGCGTTCCATATAATTTAGCGCAAGAACGGTATCATATGCTGTTTTGAACGAACGGTATGATTTAAAAAATTCACCCGTATATGAGTTAACGATTTTGTACTTCTTCAAGCTCTTTAATGGCATTCTCTAAAACCTCTACTAATTCTTTGATAACGTGGTTTGGGATATCAAAATCCTCAACAAACTTAGATACGATATCTTTCTTCTCGTCAAGATAAATCTTTGCAAAGTTTGGATCATATTTGACGATTGTAGATGTGTTATCGATCAAATCTGCACACTTGATAACTTTCGCCTGCCAAGGAGCTTGCGAAAGTCGTTGAACGTCCATTGTATGACGCTTTGCACGATTGCCAGCCATATGAGGAACATTTGTCAAATGCCATACGTATTGAGCTGTTGTAAATCCCCAACCATCTTTTATTAGATCAAACGAATAATTACAATCCTCTACAATATCATGCAATAATGCGGCACAGATCATATGTGTATCATCAAAACCCCAAGAAACCAACTTGGTAGCTACAGCTTCAACATGATTAATATAAGGCTCTTCCGTGTATTTTCTTTTTTGATGTACGTGTAAAAGTTTAGCTTTCTCTCTTGCAGTCCATATCATCCAACTATGATGCCCTTCTTTCGAATTCATAATCTATCTCCAATCTTGACTTTTTACGTTTATAATGGTATATAAACATAGTTTTATTTACAATGCAAGCGGTAAAAGGAAAATAAATGGCGCGAGCTACAAAAAGAATTCAGAATGAACAGACTGGCGTCTTTGAAAGCAAATTCGACATATCTGTTGGTAAGACGGTAACTGAACTATCAGAACAAGGATATTCCCTTGAAGCTATTGCTGGTCAACTAGGCGTCAGCAGGCGAACAATTTATAATTGGGTAAAGAAATATCCTGAATTTGCTGAACTTTGTGAGATTGCATCTGACAAGCGTTTGTTTGCTTGGGAAACAAAGATGATTAAAGCGGAAAGCGGTCCATCGGTTCAGGCCGCAAGTCTTGCGCTTCGTGGTTCTGGTCTTGGTCAATGGCAGGATAAAAAGCAGATTGATGTTAGCGTTGAAACTAACCACAAGATCAATCTTGAAACAATGTCGCCTGAAGAAATCAAGGCTCTGATGAATATTGTTCAAAAACAAGAGACTTTGGCTATTGAAGCTGAATATGAGGAAGTAGGGGAATAATCCCCTACTCAATCCAAACCGAATAAGCTTCTTCTTTGCGCCTTTCAGAACAAAGATGTCCATCTTCGTCTATAACTGATATTGAAGTTACCGTATAGTTAAAACCTGTTTCTGTCTCAACCCGAAGATCTCCAAATGTTTCTTTTACCTTGTTTAGCTTATCGACAAGCTCGCTGATTTTCATATTTTCTCCAATTCTTCCAAATAAAACGGAAATACATTTCCACAATCAAATTTAACATGAATATGTGTTTCCTGACGGTTAAAGTTATTCTTAGACCATGTATCAATTACGCGCCCAACTGATCCCGGCGCAAGTGACGGGAATTTTTCGTCATACGAGTAATCTGGAAAGTCCTTGATCCTTACTTTTTCGTTAATGTGAAATTTTACTCTATTAATAAGGAATCCTTTCATGTCAAGTTGCGATGATAATAGACCACATGGCGGTGTTCCCGCTACTCCTGCAACCTATTGCGGACACAAGAAAACACAAAAGCGGACTCCTTTGGGAGAAGTAATTGACCGCGAGAAATCCGCTTATGCTGTAGTTGAAGACGATTATGATGACTATGGAATTTGTTAGTCTTCGTCGTTAAAATAACCGCCGTCTTTCAAAGATTCATAATACCATTCCCAATTATCTACTCCTCCATTTTCAAGACAATTAAGCTTGAATGATGAATCGACTAGCGAATCGTATTCTTTCTTTGTTATTGTAACCATTTCTTCTTTAGTCATAAAAACTACCTTCATCAAGATCATCGAAATATTCAAGCGGATTATAACCAGTGCCGCAAAGACCATAGAACAAAGCCCTTGCAATGAATTCCTGATCATCTGTTAGAACGGTAATGTGTTTCTTCCATTCATCGGAATAAACATCTGAGTGTTTACCAAGAACTTCACCGAAGTAAACGGTTTCTGGAGCGTTAGAAATTTCTTCTTCTGTCGCTACAAAGATTCCTTCCAAATCACCCATACGACCAAAGTCTTCATAATATCGGAAAATTTTCTGCATTCTATTTCTCCTGTTAAAAGTTAATAACCATCTACGCATACACAAAAAGGAAAACAATGTCAATCGATCTTTCGCAAATTAATTTGCCAAGTTTTAAGGAGCTTCAGATTGCGCTTGATCGCGCCGAATGTCGTGAATCTTTGGCAGAATTCGTTAAACGCTCATGGCACATTTTGGAACCATCAACGCAATTGCGTTGGGGATGGGCGATGGACGCTATTTGCGAACACCTTGAAGCCGTAACTGATGGACGTATTAAACGGCTTTGCATCAACGTTCCTCCCGGTTTCATGAAGTCTTTGCTCACGTCTGTTTTCTGGCCTGCTTGGGAATGGGGACCGGCAAATAAACCTCATATGCGATATATTGGAACTTCGCATGTTAAAGACCTTGCAATTCGTGACGCCACAAAAACAAGAACACTGATTGAATCAGATTGGTATCAAGAGAGATGGCCTCTCAATCTTAAGGACGATCAAAACGCTAAGTCTAACTTTGCAAACAAGCATGAGGGTTTTCGTGAAGCTGCTGCATTCACTAAGATGACTGGTAAGCGTGGCGATAGAGTTATACTTGACGATCCTATTGGCGCACATGATGCAAACTCTCCAGCCGAGCTTTTGAGCGCTGAACGTGCGTTCATGGAAACTCTTCCAACTCGTGTTAACGATGAAGACTCTGCAATAATTGTAATTATGCAGCGCTTGCACGAGCGGGATGTTACAGGGATCATTCTTGAGGAAGAACTAGAATATACGCACCTTATGCTTCCTATGCGTTTTGAGGCTGAACGTAGATGTTACACTGATATTGGATTTGTAGACCCTAGAAAGAATGATGGTGAATTGTTGTTCCCTGAATTCTTTAGTGAAGAGCGCGTGAACACACTTGAAAAATCTCTTCGTGAATTTGGTACTGCTGGACAGCTTCAACAGCGCCCTATTCCTCGTGATGGTGGTATGTTCAAACGTGAATGGTTTGAAGATAAATTTATTGGCGCTATGCCAAACGATGTTGTTTGGGCGCGTGGTTACGATTTGGCGGCTGGCACAAAGAAAACAAACGATCCTACAGCAAGTGTTAAAATTGGTCTGACAACTGATAATCGCGTTATTATCGCTCATGTAAACAACGAACGACTTTCCCCAAATGCTGTTCGTGCGCTTGTGAAACAAAATGCTGAATCAGATGGAACTCATGTTCGAATCTCCATTCCTCGTGATCCGGGGCAAGCATCGTTTACACAGGTTGAACAATACAGGCAAGACTTGATTGGATATGATGTAAGGTTTTCTCCTGAAACTGGCGATAAGGCTATGAGAGCTACACCATTAGCGGCTCAAGCTGAAGCAGGTGGCGTTTATTTGGTCAAAGGTGATTGGAATGCAGAATTTCTTGATCAGATTTGTAACTTTCCAAATGCCAAACATGATGACATGGTTGACGCCGCAAGCCGAGCTTTCTCTGAAGTTTTGCAGATGGTTCGCAAACCAAAGCCTAAAATTAGTACGTTTGGTGGTAGGATCGTTCGATAATCCATCAGTTTTCCATCAAAAATAGCAGAAATCCATCAGTTTTGTTTAAAGTGATGACTAAGCGTTTGAATATAACACATTGATTTTAAATGGTACTACACGGTACGCTAATCAATTTATCACTTTCTTCTACCTTTTTATATATAAAATATAATAAAAATTATAATATAGAAAAACGGCCCTCTAAGACTTAAAACCTTTTGGCCTGATAAATTGATGGATTTTGGACATTTTTGATGGATTTTAATTTTTCGCACCGCTATTGACTTTTAAAAGTGTTTAGTGTATAAATGATAAACAAAATCTCGGTGTAGCTTAGTCTGGTCTAAAGCCCCGGCCTTGGGAGCCGGTATCGTTGGTTCAAATCCAGCCACCTTGACCAAATTCATTCCAGTTCGTCTAGCGGTAGGACAGCGCACTTTGAATGCGCTAACTATGGTTCGAATCCATGACTGGAAACCAGATATCGCGTCACCTTGTCCGCGATTAATTAAATGCGCTTTCTCCTGTCTCCTTCCTTCAGCGCGGTCGTGTTTTTCTTCCTTTCGTGCGGCTAGATGAGGTACTAACAATTTTAAAAGGGTGTATTAATGGCAATTAAAGATTATTTTGGAAAGTGGCTAGGCGGCGCTTCCAAGCGAACTACTTCCGCCTATAAGGAAGCTGGTAAGTCTTCAACTGCTATTCAAGGCGGTACCGTTGTAACGAAAGAACGCAACCGCCGCCTTATTGGTGAAAACAAATTCAGAACCTACGAAGATATGATTTCCAACGTGACAATCATCTTCGCAAGCGTTAGGTTATACACAACACTTGTTGCTTCTTCTGCTTGGTCTGCACAACCAAAAGACGACAGTTCAGAATCTAAACAAATGGCTGAAACCGTTATGGATATCCTTAACGATATGGAACAGCCTTTTGTTGATGCGGTTAAAGCTGCTTCTCTTTATAAGTTCAACGGATTCTCTTGGCTTGAAATGACGGCTAAGAAGCGCGATGATGGAACTATTGGCCTAAAGTCAATTGAACAGCGTCCATGTAGAACGGTTCAAAAATGGGATGTTGATGACAATGGCAATATTATTGCTGTTGGTCAAACTTTACCGTTGACAAATGCGACTGCATATATTCCTCGCTGGAAATCAATTTACTTGGTTGAAAACCTTCTGACTGATTCTCCTGAAGGTTTTGGGATGCTTCGCGCCGTTGCTGAAACAGCAAGCCGTTTGCAAGAAATTCAAAAATCTGAAAAGATGGGTATTAACCGCGATATGCGTGGAATTCCTGTCGGTCGCGTTCCCTATGCGGCTCTTTCTGAATCTGGTATGAGTAAAGAGCAAATTGAAGAAGCCGCTTCTGCTGTAGAAGAATTTGTTAGAATGGTTCAGGTTGGTGAAACAACTGGCCTTGTTCTTGACTCTGCAAATTACGTTTCTGGTTCTAGTACGCAAACAGGCGAATCTCAATCTGTAACAGGCAATAAACAATATGATCTTGAACTTCTAAGCTCTGGAACAACCGGCCTTTCTGATGTCGATACGATCATTCGTCGTTTGAATATGGAAATTGCTCGCTCTCTTGGCAGTGAAGTTCTTCTTCTTGGCGATGGTGGTTCTGGCTCTCTCGCTCTTTCGAAAGACAAATCTAGCAACCTTCTAATTGCAATCAATTCATTGCTTAAGGAAATTGCTGATCAGTTTAACAAAGATCTTCTTCCATTCCTAGCAAAGCTTAACGGTTGGGATTTGGACTCTATGCCTATTCTTACACCTTCTGAAGTTTCTCAACGTTCCATTGAAGAAATAGTTTCTTCGCTTCGTGATCTTGCAAGTGCTGGTATCACTTTGGATAGGCGTGATGAATCTGTCAAGGAAGTTTTCAGAGCTTTGGATTTGACTCCTTTGGATGAAAGCATTAAAGAGGAGGATTTGTTTTAATGGCTATGATCACTTTTAACGGAAATGAATATTTCTCATACGCTTCAATTGAAGAAGCTGACACTTATATCGGCCCTACTGAATATGGGGCCGTTTGGAACATTCTAACAAGCGACCAAAAGGCCGGTTATCTTATTCAGGCTACAAGGTTCTTGGATTCTCTACCTTGGAAAGAAGAATGCGGTTCTACTCAAGAACTAAGACTTCTTAATCCAAATATTGTTCAAGCTTGCATGGAAATTGCAGCACGTCTTGCAAACGGTGAAACCGATATTATCAATGGTGGAAGTGCTGAAGGTGGCGTTCAAACTCTTAAAGCTGGATCGGCTCAAATTTCTTATTTCCAGCGTAGAAGCTGGAAGTTTGGAATTGGTGCTGTAGGAGCTTTGATTACTGGACTTCCTTCCGCTGTAGCTTCTCTTATTATTGAATGTATAGATGCGCCTAATCCTACTGGTGTAGGAAGGGCAAAATCATTTGGAACCTGTTATAAATCAACACTAAACAAATCTTGGGATTTATCATAATGGCAGAAGAGTCTTTAGAAGATAGGAAGTCTTTGGAGGCTCTTCTTACTAACCAGACTGATGAATTTAGGAAGTTTGTTAAGAAGTTCATCCAAGATATTAAATCTCCAGAATCACAAGAAATCATTCGTGGTTATCTTGATCAAGGAAGAACTGATCTTGTCATTGAATATATAAATAACAATTCTGATAATTTCAATGAGGCGATTCTAGCCGCTTTCCTTGCTGGAGCTAATTGGGAAACAAGAGCTATAGCCTCTAAAATCCTCGACAAGACTATCAGTGTTTCTTTCGACATAACTTATTATCAATCTATTTCAGAACTTGCAAGAATTCAATCACAGTTTATTCGTGATTTTAATGCTTCCTCTTCGGAATTGTTTGCTAAAATATCTCGTGATATGATTGGCGTTGGATATTCAGTTGATGAGGCTGTTAGGCTGATAGTTGAAAACTATGGATTGACTCCTAAACAATACGATGCTGTTCAATCCTATAGATTGGCTCTTACTAATCTTTCATCAAATGCACTTCAGCGAGAATTGCGTGATGTAAAATATGACAAATATGTCAAAGCTGCAATAGAGAACAACAAACCTTTTTCTAGAAGCGAGATTGATAAGATGGTTGCCGCTTACAGGCGAAAGACTATCGAATCAAGAATGCTTACAATAGCCAGAACTACAACAAAGACTGCATTAGAATCTGGAAGATCGCAAGCCGCTTTGCAGGCTGAACTTTCTTTGAATAGATTTGGCCTTGGTCTTGTAAAAGAATGGCGTTCAAGACGAGATGGTAAGGTTAGATATACTCACAAGCATGGAAACCTTGATGGTCAGGTAATACCTGAAAAAGATTTCTTTGTTTCTCCTTCTGGAGCAAGGCTTGCTTATCCCGGTGATAGCAGAGCGCCAAGACGTGAAACTATTAATTGTCGTTGTTTTTTGTTGAGATATGTATCTGCTTTAGAAAGAAGCTATTGACATTTGTTTCAACATAGTATATAAAGGATACAAAATGACAGAAAATGTCATTACTACATCAAATATTGCTAAAGTGGATGAATCTCTTGGTCTAGTCTTTGGTTACGCAATGGTATCAAAGATTGATGGCGAAGATCATTATGACCTTCACGGCCACCACATTCCAGATTCAACTATCCTCAAAAGCCTTTTCAAATTCGCTCAAAAGCCAGTAGCAAAAGAAATGCATACTGGAGAACAAATTGGCGAATTTGTTTTCATGTTCCCCCTTACTGAAGAAATTGCAAAATCGCTTGATATTACTGCAAAGCAATATGGCGCTTTGGTGGCAATGAAACCAGATAGTAAAGAAGTAGTTCAGAAATTCGTTTCTGGCGAATACACTGGTTTCTCTATTGGTGGAACTGCCACAATGCGGAAAGTAGATTAATGGAACGATATATTCTTGATGATATCAATTTGAATGAAATCTCTGCTGTTGATGATCCCGCTCAACCAACTGCAAAGGCAACCATTTTTAAACGTGCCGGTACTTCCGGCGAAAACACCAACCCGGAAGAGGAAAGCATGACCCCGGAAGAAATTGAAAAGAAAATTTCTGAAGCTGTAACGGCTAAAGAAGCGGAGCTAACAAAGTCTTTTGGCGAAGACCTTGCTAAAGCTGTAAATGAAGCATTCGAAACAATGTTTGCTTTTGATGGCGATGAACTTGAACTTTTCAAGGCTAAGTCGAAAGAAGATCAGGATGAGCTTATGAAGCTTACTCCAGAAGAGCGCAAGAAGAAGCTCAAGGACGAAAAGGCAACTGACGAAGTTGTTAAGTTCGAAGGTAAGGAAATTGCTAAGTCTGCTGTAGGCGATGCAACTTTTGCACTTTATAAGCGTCTTGAAGCAATGGACGTTGAAGTTGCTAAGGCTAAGGAAGCTGAAGAATTTGCAAAGCTTGAAAAGCGCGCTTCTGAAGAATTTGCTAATCTGCCGGGAACTGATGTTGAAAAGGCTTCCATCCTCAAAGCTGTAAACTCGCTTGACGCTGAAGTCAAGAAGAATCTTGAAGCAATTCTTAAGGCTGCAAACGAAGGCCACAAAGAAGCATTCGTAAAGAAGGGTTCCGACAAAGCAATCGATCTTGATGATATTGCAGTTAAGAAGGCCGCTCTTGATTCAAAAGTTAGCGAAATTATGAAGGCGCGTGATGTCACAAAGACTAAGGCTTTTGAAATTGTCGCTGTAGAAAATCCAGAACTTATCTAATTATAAGGAATTAATTTAATGGCTGTTCAGCGTATTCTTGGCGAACATCGTGATGCACTGGTTGCCGGTGCTGATCTTACTGATGCTCTTTTTCTTGCCGCAACTGTAAACTCAAGCAAGCAGATTGTTATTGCTGCTGCTGATTCGAATCCAACGGGCTTCATCATTGAAACCGCTCCTGCTGGTCGCCCTGCTTCCATTGCTACGGGTGGTATTATCAACGCTAAGGCCGGTGGCGTAATTGCTGCTGGTGCAGAACTTTCGGTTGCTGCTGGCGGTAAGGTGGTTGTTGCTGCAACTGCTGGTGAAGGCTTCGGTTATGCACGTAGTGCCGCTGCTGCTGAAGATGATGTTGTTGAAGTTTACTTCAAGTAATAATTAAAAGGAATTTTATAAATGGCTACTGGTACTGATAACATCGTTGGTGATATCCATATTGACTCTTTCCTAACGAACTATTCGGAAAGCTTCATTCAGGATGAATCGACTTACATTTCTAATGCTGTTGCAACGGTAATCCCCGTTGACAAGCAGAGCGGCGTTTATCAGAAGATTAATCGCTCGTACTACCTCCGTGATGAGCTTGCACCTCGTCCACATGGCGGCACCCCTGTTCAGGTTCGTTATGGTGTTGAACGCGCTTCGTACTTCGTTGACGAACTCGCAGCAGAACACTACATTGATGACCGTCAGCGTGCACAGAACGCACTTCCTGCAAACTCTCTTGATCAGAACGCTGTTCGACTTCTGACGACTAAGGCTCTTGTTAGCCGTGATCGCCGTTGGGCCGCTGCTTTCTTCCGTCCGGGTGTTTGGTCTAACGACAAGACAGGTATTGCTTCTGGTACTCCTTCGGCAAGCCAGTTCATTCAGTGGAATCAGGCAGGCGCAAATCCTCTCTCGGACATCCTTCTGGCTAAGGATGAAGTTTCGGCACTGACTGGCAAGGTTCCTAACACTATCGTTCTTGGCGCTAATGTTATTACCCGCCTTCTGCTTTCTCCAGCACTGGTTGAACTGATCAAGTACACGCAGCGCGGCGTTCTTACCGTGGAACTGCTTGCATCTCTCTTTGGTGTTGAGCGTGTTGTTGTTGCCCGTTCGGTTTACAATGCTGCTGATGAAACTTCGCTTCCGGGTACTCCTACCAATCCAAATGGCGATACTCTTGATCTTCAGTACATCGTCAATGCGAATGGTGCTTGGCTTGGTTACGTAGAACGTACCGCCGCAATGGATGCGCCAACTGCTGTTGCAATGTTTGCTTGGACTGGCTATGAGCCGGGCTTGGTTAACTCTCAGGGTGGTATCATCCGCCGTGGCCGTGATGATCGCGCTCGTTCGGATTGGTTCCAGATCGTTGACGCAACTGAATTCGCCGCTGTATCTCCTGATCTTGGTGTTTTCTTCAACAACGCTGTTGCTTAATAGCGCTTAATTTAGGGTGGCGCAAGCCACCCTTTTTTTTGTTTTCTAGGAAAGGAAAAACTATGGAATATCGCGTATTACGTTACAACACTCTTATTGGTGACAAGACTTATTCTCTTGGTGATATTGTAAAGCATTTTGATGGCTACCCTTGGGATCAGGCAATTCACAACAAAGCAATTGAAGCTGTTGAATTCAAATCACCAAAGGTTGAAAAGAAAGAGCCGGAAACTAAGACCCCTGAAAAGGTTTTTACAGATAAAGAAGTTTCCGTAGTTAAGGCTGGCATTTGGTATAAAGTTTTGGATGCCAATGGCGAACTAGTAGGAAAGGCAACTCGTAATGAGGAAGAAGCAAACAAGATCGCAGAAGATTACAAGAACTCCTAAATATATCGCTATGACTAGAATTACCGTTGCCGAACTTGACACTGTAATTCGTCGCGGTGAGGAATTCCCCAATGATCTTTTGCTTGTCAACTATGAAAAGCTACTTGCACAAAAACTAATCGTTACGCAATCTGAATGGGATTCTATCGATCAATCTATTTGTTTTAGTTGTAGGGTTCATTAATGGTAAGCTTCCTAGACCCTAATTCAAACACTGGCCTAAGAAGCCAACTCGCAAAAGGATTTAAAGGCCGTTTGTTGGTAGGTGTTTTAACACGTAAGACAAATGGTGATGTAGATGAAAGGGGAATTCCTCAAACGATTGAAACGTCATATAGAATGGAAGGGTTTGTTGATAACTACTCTGCATTTTATCGTCGGAATGCTGGCATTCCTGACAATGACGTTAAAATTGTATTTATTGCTGGAAATTGCGATACTGATCCTATTAAAGATGACAGGATTAAATTTGCCAATTTTCCGCAATATCAAATTCGAGCGGTGGAAACTGATCCTGCTTTAGCTCATTTTAATTGTCAATCTTATTCGGTAATTTGATATGGTTTTGGTTTGGAATGATAAATTAGTATCAAGGATGTTTGAGGCTGTAGATGATGGCGTTGTTGATGCAACGCAAGAAGTTTATGATGAGACTTTAAGACTTGTTTTAGATACTCCTAAAACTGGCAACATCTATAGAAATAGATTGCATAAAAATGCAACACATCAAGCATCTGCACCTAATGAATCTTTTGCAAACGAAACAGGAAATGCATTAAAAAACACCAAGACTGAATTTAAAAAATATGAAGGTGTAATTTCTGCTGATTACGAATATGCCCTAGCGCTGGAATTGGGAACCGTAAAAATGGCCCCTAGACCTACTTTAACTAGAGCGTTGCTTTATAAAAGAAAAGACTTGGCTAATATAATATCAAGGCCGTTGAAGAAAGTGTTAGAAAGATGATTGATTTAAGCGTTGCTATTCGTAAGCATCTATTGACTATTCAGGACTTCGTTGATATAATCGCTAATTATAATAACAGTGAATCTATATTCACTTATAGGCCGGTTCCTCAAGATGCGCCATATCCTATGTGCATCATTTCAACAACTTTAGGCGGCAATGATAGCGATTACATTAATTGCTTCAAAAGAAACATTTTATATAACGTAATAGTTTACGATAAAAACTTAACTCCAAATCAATATGTAAATATAGAACGTGCTGCTAATTCTGTGGCACGTTCTTTTCATCGAATGAATCCAACTTCTTTGGATATCCAAGGCGTCAGAGTTGTTTCTGTTACGGCTTCTAATCCGTTCCCCGCTCCAACTGATGACAATGAAACTATAGCTAGGGCTATAACTCTCAACTTCGAAGTTAATTATTAAGAGGAATATAAATAATGGCTATCTTTACTGGTGCCGGTACTATTGTATCTATGACCCCTACCACGACTCCACCAGCAACTAATGATGAAGCTGGTTATGCCGCTCTGACATATGTTGAAGTGGGTTGTGTTGAATCTCTTGGTTCTTTTGGACCTACGCGAAATCAGACTGAATTCACCTGTCTCGGCGATGGAATTCTTCAGCGTCTTCCGGGTGCAGTTGACAATGGACAGCTTGAAATGACCATTGCATATGATGACACTACTACGGCTTTCCCACTTCTCGCTGATGCCGTTGATAGCGGTCTTACTTACTACTTCAAGATCGAACTTCCAAATAAGCAGAATGCAACTGGCACGAACGCTATTTGGTATTTTGGTGGTAAGGTGACTGCTAACGCTGTTAACGTTGCTGGTGCTGATGACGTTGTTACGACTACCACGACTGTTACGATTAACACTAAGCCTGTTCGTGTAGATTCTACGGCTGGCACATAAGGAAATATAAATGTTTGAAACCGTGAAAATTGAATTTCCCGGTGAAGGCGTTTTTGAATTGGTTCCATCGCTTGATGCGGTGGAACTGATTAACGAAACGTTTGGGGATTTCAACCGCGCAATTGAGGCTGTAGGTTCTTTGAACTTCAATGCAATTGTTGACGTTGTTGATGCTGGACTTGAAAAGAAGATTAAGAATTCTGCAAAGGGTTATTCAAAGGCAGGACTCAAAGAATCAATTTATGCAAAAGGCTTCATGGAAGTAATGCCTGATGCAATCGAATTCATTATGCTTTGCGCTAATGGCGGTAAAAAGCCAACTGAAGAAGATGACGGCTCTAAAAAAAAGACCGAATGACTTATGAAGATTTCTTGAAATGGCTCTTTAAAGTTGGAACTGGCTGGATTGGCTGGAGTGCTAAAGAAACTCGTGCGGCTCATATGCAAGAAATCATCTTGGCTTATGATGGTCACGTTGAAAAGCTTCAAGCAATCCATGGTTCCGGCGAAAAGAAGAAATCTAACAGCAAGAAATCATCTAATGAGCCTACACCTAAAAAGGCTGTAAGTTGGGAAAATTTAAATTCCATTTTTGGAACCACAGAATAAGAGGTTTATATCATGGCCGTTGTAGGTGAGGCAAGCGTAAAAATCACTGGCGATCTAAAGCCCCTTGTCGATGCTTTGGCAAAGGCTAAATCAACAGTTGCGCAATTCGATAATTCTCTAAAACAAACAAGCTCTACAGCGACTAAGCTTTTCTCAAAGCTTCAAAATCAGCGTGTCAAGATTGATTATTCTGCTGTAACGAAAATGAATCAAAGCTTTGATGCTGCTCAACGAAGAATTGAAAAGATCAATGCGACGAAGATTAGGCCGCAAGTAGATGCTCCTAGCCTAAGCTTTTTTAATAATCTTCCAGATCAAGTGAACCGCGCTCGTAGTGCGGTTTCTGCGTTTGATTCTACCTTCAATAAGGTGTTCGCAACCGTAGGCGCTTATCTTGGAACAAAAGAGCTTATCAATTATGCTGATACTTGGACGCGACTAGGAAACGAAATCGCCGCCGCTTCTCAAGTAGCTGGCAGGCAAGCAAGATCACTCGAACAGCTTAACGATTTGGCTAATCAGTCACGTTCTGGAATCAGTGAAACGGTAAACCTTTATGCTCGTATTCTTCGATCAACAAAAGATGTTGCTAAGAGCGAAGAAGAAGTAGCAAGGGCAACTGATACTGTCAACAAAGCATTTAAGGCTGGTGGCGCTGCTGCATCGGAACAAGCGGCGGGTATTCTCCAGCTTGGTCAGGCTTTGGGTTCCGGCTTCCTTCAGGGTGACGAACTTCGCTCCTTGCGTGAAAACGCTCCTCTCGTAGCTCAAGCAATCGCTAATGAATTTGGTGTAACTATTGCCAAGCTTAAAGATTTGGGCGCTGAAGGTAAGCTTACAACGGATCGTGTTTTCCGTGGCATTCTAAATGCTGAACAGAATATCAACGCTATCTTTAATACGACTACAGCAACCATCGGAGAAAGCATAACAAGAGTTAGCAATGCACTGACTCAATACATTGGTCAGGCTGATAAAGCTCAAGGCGCAAGTGCTGTTATTACTTCGGCTCTAACAAAACTTGCAAACAATATTGACACTGCTGCTGACGTTGCATTTAAATTTGCTGCTGTTTTGGCTGGCGTGTTTATTGGAAGGCAGATAGGAACAGCGATTAACAACATTGGCCATATGGGTTCTCAATTGTTGACGTTTACACGTTCTCTTAGAGTGGCTTCGGCTACAGCCGGTTCTTCTTCTATTGCATTTGGCGCTCTTGGCGCGGCCCTTGGTCCTTTGACTGCTATCATTGGTGGTCTTGCAAGCGTTGCTCTTTATTCTTATATTTCTTCCGCTGCTAATGCCGAAGCTCAAACTGCTACCCTTCAAGCGGAAATGGTTAAGCTTGGTATCGTCTCGCTTAAAACCGCTGAAGAAATTGATAAGGCTTCCAAAGCAACAGATAATCTCTCTGATGCATCAAGACGCCGAAAGATTCAACAGATTCGTGACGAAATTGATAATGTTCGTGAAGGTTGGGCGCTTCTTGGTAATGAGAATAACTTTGCTGCTGTAATTGATCAGGCTAGAAATTCTGCAATCACTTTTTGGGCTAGTGTGAACGATAAGCAAGGCGCTGCGGGAATTGAGAAAGTCCTTAATGATTTTAAGAACTTTGAAATCTCTGCTGCTACTGCAAAGATCAGACTTGAAGAAATCAGAAACACTGATATTACAAAGCCTGTGGCTGATGCTGCTGATAGGGCAGAAGAACTAGTAGAACAGGTTAACAATCTTAACACATATCTTATTTCTTTGGGTGAAGTTCCCGGCCTTCTTGAAATCAATTCTCAATTTGAAAGCTTGAGAAATAGTGTTCAGGGTTTCCAAGATCAAGGTTTCTTGAGTCAGGAGCAAGCCGATTCTCTTGATACTGCAATCAAAAAGATTATTGAAACTGGAGAAGTTACGGAAGAAACTAGAAAGACAATTGAAAGTCTTAGTGGTATTAGCCCTAACTTGGGTGGATTCTTCCAAAGCCTTGATACTTTGGTCGGCAAGCTTAATCTTGCTATCGCCCGTTCTCGTGAACTTAAAGCAGTAAATGTTGATGGTGTTGATAATGGTCAATTAGGGCCGGATGCTGCTCCATTCTATAAAGATCGTGACGCTAAGGCATACGTTGAAGAGCAAAAGAAGTCCGCTGCTCTTAACGATAGAGACTATAAGCTTTCCAAGCTTCGTGAGCAAGTTCGTAAAGAAGCTAAAAAAGACGAAAAAGACCTAACAGAAGAGCAAATCAACCAGATTGCACTTGCTCGTTTGCAGGGTGATATTGACCGTCAGAACGAACGTAAAGCGGAACGCGAATCAAAGAAGAAGCCAAAAGAAAAGAAAGAAAAGCTTGACGACTACCAGAAGGAAGTTCGCTCTACTCAAGAACGAATTGCCTTGCTGCAAGCAGAACAAGAAATTCTTCAGCAATTCAACCCTGTAGTAAATGATTATGGCCTTGCACTTGCTAAAGCAGAAACGGCGCAAAAGTTGCTTTCTGACGCAAAACGTGCTAATATGGAAGTATCAAAAGAAGAACTAACATTGCAAGAATTGCTTGCTGGTGACTTCGATAGACTTTCTCCAAAAGCTCGAAAGCAGGCCGAAGACATTTACTTCCTTGCCGATTCTTATGGTGCTGCTGTTGCAAACCAAAACCAACTTAAAGAAGGAAACAAAGAATTAGAAGAACAATGGAATACAATCCGTGAAGCTTCTAGGTCTGCTGGTGCTGGAATTGTTTCTGATCTTGTCAAGGGTAAATCAGCCGTAGAAGCATTGCAAAATGCCCTTGGTAAACTTGCTGACGCTTTCCTCAAGATTGGTCTTGACATTCTATTTGGTGCTTCTGGTTCTGGTGGCTTTGGCGCTATTGGTAAAATCTTTGGTTTTGCTGACGGTGGTTACACTGGTGATGGTGGCAAGTATGAGCCAAAAGGTGTTGTTCATGGCGGCGAATACGTCATGTCTAAACAGGCAACTAAGAATATTGGTCTTGGAAACCTTGAAGCCCTTCATAGAATGGGTAAGAGGGGTTATGCAAGTGGCGGTTATGTTCCAAGTGGCGTTGCTGTAAACAATTCTTCTTTGTCTCGTCGTGCTGGCTCTATTGGCGGTGGTTCTCAACGTGTAGGTGTTGACGTTGGTGTAAGGAATTACGTTGACGAAGATGGTAATTGGCGTGCCGCTGTTCAAGAAATTTCTTACAGTGTTAGCCGTGATGTTACGCAACAAGGCATGGCTGAATATAACAGCCTTCTCCCTGATAGAATGCAAGAAATCCAAATGAATCCTAGAAGGAGAAGTAGAGTATGACGAAGCCACTTTCATATCTTAATGATCTTTTGTGTATTGAAAGTGTCGTTTGGGATATTCAGAGAAACGATGAACTTTCTGGAACTGGTGACGGAAGGGTGTGGCAGGCAGAGCTTGCCCCGCCTCTTTGGACGGCAACATTTAATGTCAATGTGAATTATCACGATGAAATTAAAAGACTAGCCGCGAGGATAAGAGCTTTGAGAGGTTCGCAAGAGCCTCTGCTTTTAAATGATCCTATTTCAAAGAATCCACAATTTGATAAAAACGGCGCTCTAGCCGGAACAAACACTATAACGATATCGTCAATCACAAATGGTGGTTATACGATTGGTTTGAATGGTTTTTCTCCTTCATTTCAATTGAAGGCCGGAGATAAATTTGAACTAAATTATGGAACTGGACGAATGTCTTTCCATGAAGTTAGTGAAGATTATACATCTCTCTCAACTGGCGAATTTGGAAATGTAAATATTTTCCCTAACATTCCAGCCGGTGTTGCTGTTGGTCAAGTAGCTAAATTCTACAATCCAGCTTGTCAAATGATAATTTTTCCAGACTCATTTAATCCCGGTAGCGCTTCAGGGTTGTTTACCACAGGTCTTACATTTAGGGCAATTCAAAAGAAATGAGAAACATTAATCCAAATTTTCTTGCTGCCTTGTCGCAGTCTCGCGATAGCGGGATTGTGCCTAGGCAGTTTCTTTTTATAGAAACAAAAGAAATCTCAACTGGCGCTATTGTTCGAATTGGTTTTTGGAATGGTGATGAAGATATTAACATCACGGTAATTTCTCCTACAACCGGCTTGGAAGAAGCTAGACAATATTACGGCGCTCAAAATTTAAAGATATCACCAATTCCAAGGAACTCAAAACTTGAGATTGAGGAAGTAACAGCAACTCTGAACCAAATTTCTGTTCAAGCTCAAACAGCCGTTCGCGGCTATGACTTGAGGCTTTCTAAAGCAGAAATACATGAATGCTTGATGAATGGTCGCGATCCTGTATCTCCTCCAGAATGTGTTTTTCTTGGTGAGATTGATGCTGCTCCTCTAAACACTCCTGAAGTTGTATCAGAAGGCAATATCTCAATTACTATGGTTAGTGATGCCATTTCAATGTTGAGTATTGTTAACCCTTTGTTGTCTTCTAATGAAGGACAGAAGCTTAGAGATATTAATGACAATTGGGGCAAGTTCGCTTCAACAGTAGCAAAGTGGGATGTTCCATGGGGAAGAAAACAGAAATAAAGCGAATAGAAAAATGGCGCGAGCCTTTTAGCAAAGCTGTAGATGATCTTTATCATAAGCCTTTCAAATGGGGCGAAAATGATTGTGCTATAGGTCTTGTTAGAAAATTGGTTCTTGCTATGACAGGAAAAGACTTAGCAAAGGAATACGAAGGTCAGTATTGGGATGCTAAGACAGCATTCAAAGTTATGAAGTCGAATGGTTTTAACGATGTTGCTGAACTGGCTTCTTCTATTCTTCCTGAAATTCATTTGTCGGAAGCAAAAATTGGCGACATTGCAGCAATCAAAACTGATGACGGATTTGGTTATGCTTTGGGCGTAGTTAATGGAGAGAGAATTATCGTTCTCTCTGAAAATGGAGTTGGAAGTGTTGATTTGTTTTCAGCCTCCAGATTTTTTAAGGTAGGTTGATATGCTTTGGCTTTTTATTCACACTCTCATAGCCTTCTTCTGCCTAACAGTAGTTGCTAATGCTGGATTTGTAGCTGCTGCATTTACTTTCGTAGGAAGTATTTTTGCGGCTGGTGGTCTAGCTGGTACGCTTCTTAAAGGTGTATTATATGTAGCTTTGTCAATTGGTGCAAGCCTTTTGCAGAAAGCACTTGCAAAGAAACCATCTATTGAATCTGGAGGCTCAAACCTTGAAATTCAGATGGGTGATGATCAGCCTGCAAGTTTCCCTGTAGGTGATACGGCTTTAGGCGGGAGGCGAAAATATATTGGTGTTTGGGGTAACGATGGCGACACGCCAAATGCTTATTTGACTGACGTAATCGAATTTTCAAGCTTGCCAACTTCTGGCGATCCTACTTTTTGGGCTTCAGAACAAAAGCTAACTCTTCTCATGAATCAGCCTCACTCTGATGGTCGTGGTTATCCTGTCCTTGAATTCCGTAAGGATGGTAAGGATTATATGTGGATTAAATGGCATTTGGGTGATCAAACTGCCGTCGATCCTTACTTGTTCAATAAGTTTAGAAACAACGAACGTGGAATTGACGCCAACTTTATTGGCATAGGTAATTCATATGCAATCTTCACTTGCCTTTATGATAGTGAAGTTTACACATCTGGTCTTCCACAATGGCTTATTGAGCCTAAGTCTATTAGGCTATATGACCCTAGAAAAGATTCCACAGTTGGTGGCAACGGAACACATAGGTATTCTGATCCTTCTACATGGGAACCTTCAAACAATCCTATGGTTATTGCATATAATATTATTCGTGGTATTAGATACGGCAATCAATGGATGTTTGGGGGTCAAAATGTAGGAGTTCATAGATGGCCTCTTTCTAATGCATTTGCTGCAATGAATGCTTGTGATCAAATTGTTGATGGTGAGCCTGCATATAGAGCCGGTGCAAACATCACTCTTGATATTGAGCCGCTTGACGTTCTTCAAGATTTGTTTTCTGGCTGTTCCGCTCGTCCTGCCGAAGTAGGTGGATTCTTTAAAGTCACCGTTGGTGTTCCGGGCGCTTCTGTTTTTGGTTTTACCGATAATGAAGTTATTGTCACAAAATCGCAAGAGCTTGAACCATTCCCAAATCTAGGTGAAACTTTCAACGGTGTTACGGCGCAATATCCTGAGCCTCAAGAAAGATGGCAAACGAAAGATGCTCCTCCTAGATACATGGCTGATCTTGAACTTGCAGATGGTGGTAGACGTCTAGCTTCTGGAGTTTCTTTCCCTACCGTACCTTATCCTAATCAGGTTCAGCGCCTTATGCTGGCGATGATTAAGGAATACAGAAGGTTCAGAATTCATAGAATTTGGTTGCCACCTGTAGCATATGTTCTTGAGCCTAACGATGTTGTATCTTGGACTTCTGCAAGGAATGGCTACACAAACAAACAATTTGTTGTGCTTGATGTTGAGGGCTCTCAATCTATGGCACAGTTGGTTACTATCAAAGAAGTAGACCCTTCTGATTATGATTGGTCTTCTGATGATAGATTGCCTATGGATTTTGGTTGGATTGGCGTTATCACTCCCCCTTCACAGGTGGTTAAAGGTTGGTCTGCTGAAGGTACAGAGATTAGGGATTCTAATAATAGAAACAGGCGAGCAGCTATTAGAGTTTCTTGCGCTCCAGATGTTGAAGGTGTAACCCATGTTTGGGTTCAAGCTGTTCACTTGTCAACTGGACAAATTGTTTTCGATTCTGATCAAATTGTTTATGCGTCTCCTTTTAGTTGGCTACTTGATAGTCCAAACATATTGCATGATCAAAGATACATGGTAAGAGGCCGTTATATATCAGAGCTAAACCCAAATCAAAATTGGTCTGATTATATCGAAGTTTTGACGCCAAATATTCGTCTTGATCCTTATCTTGATATTGACACTGAAGCTCTTGAAGATTTCATTGGTGTTGCTGATGAATGGATTGGTTGGAATACTCGTGAGAGTATTGAACAAGCAAGAAAGCTTATGCTTCTTGACATTGACCAAGACGTTTCAAACTATAAGGACAAACAGCAAGTCCGAATAGAAATGGCAAGCACTTACCAGAATGCTGCTGCATATGCTGACGTTGCAATTACTGTTGCAACCGGCCCAGGATCGGCTATTTCTCAAGCGCTTATTGATCTTACTGCTAAGGTTGATAATGATATTGCTAACGCAATTACTGTTTTGAGCGCACAGATTCAAACTGTTGATGGAAAGGCTAACGCAAACGCAACAGCTATTACAAATCTTAATGCTAAGGTTGACAATGTAGAAAGTAATGTTACAATACGGGGTGAAGCTCAAGCAAGCCCCGGTGGCGGTTGGGCGCGTTATGGTATTCAAGTTAGAAGTGGTGGCGGCGGTAATTGGTCGCAAGCATCTTTCTTTATGGATGCTCAAGCTGGCGGAACAAGCCGTGTAGTTTTCTTGGCTGATCAATTTGTCGTTGGTGATGCTAACGGAAACATTGAAAATGCATTCATTTATCAATCTGGTGTTCTTTCACTAAATGCCGCTCGTGTAAAAGAATTGCGTGCTGGCCTTATTCGTAGTGCAAGTGGTGCCGTAAGATTTGACCTTGATGCCGGAACTTTGATTTTCAGTGACAACACTTAAAGGATAAATTATGGCAGATAGACTATATATGAAAGATAATCCACCCCGGCTTATTACCTCTAAGCCGGGGTATAATGCATCACCTTCACTGGATTATATTTACAAGACGTTTGACAGTGATTGGTTTAATGGTGCTGGAATTCGTTGGATGTTTAGAGTTTATTTTAGCTACGGAGGTGTTACAAGGCAAAATAGAACTGTAATGTTTCCATATGCTTTAGATCATGTTCCAAAATATTCTTGGTTTTGGGGTGGATATAATACAAATGCTAAAGACGCAACAGCACCTTTTTCTAATTTCTCACAACAACCGAATAAGAATCTACCCATGTTTAATTCAGCTTGGCAGACTGCTCCCGGTGGTGGTAGTTCTCAAACACCGAATAACAGCTTCAGGGTTTATAATGATAGATGTGAAATCATAGATACTCTTGTTGCTGGCGTAGATAAATTTGGAACTTTAATAGTGTATCAATCATGAGTGAAAGACTTTTTCTAGGCCAAACACAAGGAAGGCAACTTCTAAGAATTACACCTCCCGGTGTTAATGCAAGCAATCTTACTTCAAGAAGCTCGTTTTCTTCAGATGGCGATTATTTACGGGTTCATGCTGTAGTTGATCAGCAATTGAACAGAACCAATAACTATCATTGGGGTGATTATAGCTTTCCGGCTCTTGGTTATTTGCCTATGGCTTTCTTGAGTATTACACACACATCTCTAAATCGCGTTTTTTATCCGAATGATAGAAACCCTGCTACAACAGAAATGAATAATTTTTGGGATTGGCAACTGCAAGATGGTCATGTGTGGATTTACACAACAGCCGCTTCCACTTTCGGAGGTAATTATAGAGCGCGGGTACTTATTTTCAAAAATAGAGCAGATGAGTTTATAGGCGCATGACAGACAGAATTAGATTTGATGCAAGTGGAGCTAGAATATCAAAACCGGGGATCGATGTTAATGTTGCAAACGAATCGCAGCTTACACTATACCCCGGAATGTCTTCTATGTCTCTTGCAGCACAAGACACAGTTACTATTCCGGGTGGACAGAGAATAACTGTTAATTTCAATAACCCTAGTCAAAGACTACCATATGTTATTTTAGGTGCAACTGATGGAACAGCCCCGGATAGAGAAACGTTTTGTGCGGAAACATCGCCACCATTCAATTATATGTATATAAGAAACGATGTTCAATCTGGAGCGCCGACAAGACAAATAACATATGCCGTTTTGGTTGACAATCTATTTATTTAAAGGAAGACGATGAAACAAATTAATATATCGCCTGAAGTTGCCATAAGAGAGGCGGAAGCGTTAGCTGAATTTTGGCGTAATCGCGCCCTTGGTCATTCCCAAATGGCTTATGTTCAGCAAGCAAAAATTCAAGAACTGGAAGACATTATTTCTCAAGATGAGAATGAAGGAGTGCCAGTAGTGAAATCAGAGGTAATTGACAATGGCAATTGATATTGATCAGAGTTATTATAATACTGGAACAGCAACAGTTGCGAATGGTGGAACCGTTGTAACAGGTCAAGGCACACAATGGACTAGCTCAATTAGAGCTAACGATATATTTGGAACACATAAAGGTGATGGTGTAAGAATTCTTTCTGTTGAAAGCAACACTAGCCTTACACTTGCTTATCCTTGGCAGGGAGATGCACAAACGGCGGCAGCTTATGAGATTCAGTTTACTCCTTACGACACTGGCTATTATCCAGCAGTAAGACAGCTTTTGCAGACTATGACAAGCGGCAATGTTGAGGCTTTGGCGGCTCTTGTCGGTGCTCCTAATAGAGTTCCTATTTTTACAGGTCCGGGTGCTATGACGTTAGCAGACCCATCAACCTTTGGTATCCAAGACCCAAACAGCAGTCTGGCGAAGCTGGCGGCGCTTACGTTGGCTGCAAATAAGCTTCTGAATACGGATGCCAACGGCGACCTTGCGTTGAGCGATATTACAACAGCTGCAATTGCACTGCTTAATCTAGCTGGATCGCCCGTGGAAAACAGTATGCCGTTTTTCTACAGCGATACAGCAGCTGCCCTTACGCCTTTAACCTTGCGCGCCCGCACATTCATGGCCGCATCAACAGGTGCCGCGATGATGACAGCTATGGGCGGTGAAGTGTTCGGAACAGTGACCAATGGTGGTGTTATTTGGCCGAATGGTGAAATGGAGCAATGGGGAGAGGTAACGACACTGGATAGCGGTGGAGGAGCCAATATTACTTATCCGCGTGCTTTCGGGAGCATTTCTGTTTTTATTCCAACCCTCCTAACGGATTGGAACTCAGTCAATTTTACACCAGTAATCTACCAATCATGGGATTGGGGAGTAGACCGAAGAACGGGTCAAGTTGTTTGGTGCCGTCTCATTAATGGTACGAGCGGATCAGGACCGCTAACAGTTGGCAATATCCGTTGGTATGCGAGAGGTAAGGCCTAATGTCAAAATTTGCAATGTTTGACGAAAGCGGCTTCCCAACCGCTTTTTATTGGCAGGACAATCACACTCCGGAAGTGCCGGTTGGTGCTATTGAAATAACCGACGAACAATGGCTGGAATTTATTGACAATACTGGCTTTAGGAAATGGGAAAACGGGCGTGTGGTTGAATACGAGCCGCCAACTCCCGAACCTCAGCCGGTTGTCACTATCCTGCCAGCTGTCACATTGTGGGAAAGATTGACAGAAGCCGAGGCTGATCAGGTGAATGAAGCTATGGCAACGCAGCCTTTTCGTACTCGTAAGATATTCGAAACTGCTGCAACATTCCGCTCTGATCATGAGCTTTGGCCGCTGCTTGAGCAGATAGCAAATCAGCTATTCGGTGAAGCAAGAGCTTCAGAAATATTATCAGGAGAATAAATAAATGACCATTAGTCTTGATATTGGCGACAGCCGCCATATTATCAAAATCGCAAAAGAAATGGGGCTAAACATGGCCCCACCTCTTTTTGTTAATTATTAAACCAATTAAAGTTCTGGTCACTCCATAAATTTTAGATATATCTGCTTGAGAATATCCACCATATGAATACATTTTTCTTATATTAATGACATCAACCTCTTTCAATTTAGAATTTGGCTGTTTTTCTCCATAAGTATGCCTACCCTTTGAAACCATATCATTAGAATTGTCTTTCTTAGAACCTAAGAAAAGATGTTTTGGATTTACACAATAAGGGATATCGCATTTATGACATACGCACAAATTTGCGTCAATTTTAACTTCGTTGTGAAGTTCGTATGAAAGTCTATGAGTATATATCAAGCCTTCATTTCTCCTCCCTAATCCTATTTGACCGTGACCAAATTTGTCACGATATCCATTCCAATACCAACATTCATCAACAGAACGTTTATCAACCTTATTCCAAAATCTATCTTCTAGCGTTTTCATAAACGTTTGATAAAATTAAAAGAAAGAAAAGTCAATGACAATAAATTTAGATTTAGGCGATTCAAGATATATCATTAAAATCGCAAAAGAGATGGGCTTTCTTCGAAACGAGTTAGCTTATGTTTTATCCACAGCATATCACGAGACTTGGCATACTATCAAGCCAATTAAAGAGACACAGAAGCCAACAGAAACAACGGTTTCAGATGCAACGGTTAAATCGCGTTTGACTAATGCTTTCAAGAAAGGTCAACTTTCTTGGGTTAAAAAAGATTACTGGACTTCTGGATTCTTTGGTCGGGGTTATGTTCAGCTTACGCATGAAGATAATTATGCAAAAGCAAAGAAAGAGCTTGGCGTTGACTTTGTAAAAAGTCCTTCGAAAGTAATGGAACTTGAATATGCAACTTTGATTATGCTACGTGGCATGAAAGAAGGTTGGTTTACTGGCAAGAAGTTGTCAGATTACATCACACTTTCCAAGAGCGATTATTTCAATGCTCGTGCTATTATTAATGGCGACAAAAACAAGGTTGATAACGGCAAGAAGATGGGTGATCGTATTGCAGAATATGCACGATCTTTCGAAAAGCTACTTATTGCCGAAGGTTATGGAGTAGAAAACGTTGGACAAAAACAAGAAAGTGTGGTAGAATCTACACCTATTTTGGTTCCTGAAGAAACACCTGAAGAGGTTAAACATGAAATTTCTGATGCTGGTAAAGAAGCTGATAAACCAGTCCTTAAGAAAACAAGAACTTGGACTTGGGGCAGTGTTCTAGCCGCCGCTCCTATGCTTGGTTTTGGTGGCCTTCATTGGGGCGCGCAACTTGCTCTTGTTCTTGGCGTCATGGGTGTTGCTATTTACGCTCTTATCACGATCCCGGCTGTAAAGAAAGGGATTGAAAAACTTTTCGAATAAAGGTTGGGAAAATGAAATACCTTGTAATCATCGGTGTTGCATTGGGTATTGTTGCGGGGCTGATGTATATTGGCCCTAAGCAATATTCTAATGGATATGAAGCCGGTAAAGCCGCTATCGCTGTTGCTCTGGCAAAGAGCAAAGAAGACAACTCAAAATTAAAAGGAAAGACTGATGCGGAAATTGATGCTATGTCTGGCTCTGATTTGTGCATCGTCCTTGGTGGGTTGCCAGACGATTGCCGTAAGTGATCAGCATACAGAATTCAAAAAGGTTGAAATGCTTTCCCCTACTGCCAAATATCTTGTTGAAAATGATATTGGTGCGGCAAAGACGATAGCCAAAAACAATGCTTATGGCAAGGCTAAAGGGTGGTGGGATTGATGTTTGATTTAAATATCTCTATCAGCACAATCATTGCCCTTGGTTCTATTGTTGTTGGCTTCATCGTTCAGTGGGTTAGTTTGAAAAGCCGATCCGAAACTAACGCTTCTAAGATTCAATCTAACACAGAAAAAATCACACACTTAGAAAATACAATGGTTGAGATGCAGCTTGCTATCGCAAAAGAATATGCACCAAAGACCATGATTGCTGATGTTGAGAGTAGAATTCTTGATCGCATGACAGAGCAAAACAGGCAGCTTGCTGAGAACATTAAAAACCTCACAGACGAATTTCGTGAGGTTAGAAAAATCCTTATGGAACGTTGACATAACCCTTTCATTATGCTAAGAGATTAACATCTTTTAACACAGTGGAAGGGTTTTATTGTTTTGGATTTCGATATTATTAAAAATGCAGCGCGTCTATACGCAGAATACGGAAATAAGGCTAAGGTTGCTCGTGAACTTGGCGTATCTCATAGGACCGTTGGTCGCTATCTGGAAAAAGCAGCGCTAACAGGAAATGACGGCCTATCATTGAAGTCTGTTCCATATGGTCACAATGTTAAAGGTGTAAGCACTCTATATGACGAGAACGGAAACGTTCGCGCACAGTGGGTTAAAACTCGTGTTGATGGTCCTGATGTAGAACAGCTTGCCGAATACTTCACTGAAGCTTTCAAGGATATTGAATATTATTCTGATTTTCAGAAGTCGCCAGACGTAGTTAATGATTACAAGATGACTGTTTATCCTCTTGCTGATTTGCATTTTGGTATGCAGGCTTGGGGCGAAGAATGCGGCGATGATTATGATTTGAAGATTGCTAAACAAACAGCTATTGAAACGTTCGCGAAGCTTGTCGAAAAGTCAGAACCAACAAATGAATGTTTGATTGTCAATCTTGGTGATGCAATTCATATCAACGATTCAAAGAACATGACTCCAGCTTCGGGACATATCCTTGATGTTGATTCGCGATATCAGAAGATAATTTATACGGCTGTTGAAGTTTTTGTTAATATCATTGACATTGCTTTGAGTAAGCATAAGCGTGTTGTGTTCCGCAACGTTGCCGGTAATCATGATCCTGATGCTACAGTTGCATTGAATATTGCTTTGAAGATGTTCTCTAAAGACGATGATCGAATTGTTATCGATGATAGTCCGCGACAGCTTAAAGCGTATAAATATGGTGTAAACCTTATTGGTATGTTCCATGGTCATACCATGAAAGAGGAACGTGCTGCAATGGCATTGGCTTCTGAATATAGCGAATGGTGGGGGCAAACAAAATTTCGACACTTGTTGCATGGTCACTTCCATAGCAAACAAAACAAAGAGTTTGGAGGGGTTGATGTTGAAGGATTCAATACTATCGCAACTAGAGATGCTTACTCTGCGAATGGTGGGTATGTATCTAAGCGAAGATTGACTTCAATAACATACGACTTTGAAAAAGGCGAAGATTCACGCAGTTTTGTTAATCTGATTTGAGGTGATTACATGCCTGATCCTATAGAAATCTGAATAAAATAAAAGGGGCTTTTAAGCCCCTTTTTTAGTCTCTTAATTTAAGCAAACTTCAGTTGGCGGCTTAAATCTATATTTAAAACTATCTTCAAGTTCATTTTTCATTTCATCAGTCATAAAAACAGTTACAAGAACTGTGCTTCTATTATAATTTTTATCCATACACCACACAGAGCCTATTTGCGCTCCAACTCTTATTACGTGGTGAAAGAACTCTCCCAATGAAGATTTAGTTAGGTTTGGTGAATGGTGGTCACTTGTATGCCACCACTTACCACCATTATTCTTTATTCTCCAATCTTCTGTTATCATGCAAACATCTCCCTAATGTCATCAAGTGTATAAGTTGACAAGTCGCGCTTACCTTTAAGATTCTTCAGAATCTTTCTGTCTGGAGCGCCACGGCAAATCAAATCAGTATAGTAAGCGACACTGCTACCACCAACACGCAATGTTCTATCTTCAGACTGCTTACGGTTTACGTAATGTTCAGAAGAAGAATAATAGATTGCACGAGTACAAACATGTTGTAGGCCGTCCGTTCCTGTTCCTGCTGAATCTGGTGTTGCCACACAGAAACGAATTGACGGATCAGCAATGAATGCATCTTTGTTTGCAACCTTTTGATCACTGGTAACATTACCAGACAAATCAACGGCTTTGTTGCCAAAGTTCTTCATCAACAATTCAGCGTCCATTTTAAAACGGCACCAAATAACAATCTTTTCATCTTCTGGCATAGTCTCAAGCCAAGCATTCAAAGCGTGCATTCTTGCGTTATCAAGGAACTGATAAGTTCCATCATCACCGACAAGGAAGCCATTGCTAATCTGCTGCATTTTAAGAGCCGCAGACAATGCAATTGAAACAGTAGCAAATTCGCCATTGTCAAGCTTTGTAAGCCATTCGTTTTTGACAAGATCGTAATGCTTCTTTTGTTCAGCCGACATGTCGAAAACAAATTCATCACGAACTTTCTCAAGGCCCATTTCTTCCTGTGAAACACGAGAAGAATATGCTTCAATTTTCTTATACAAATCTTCAATGTTTTTGTGACCTACGATTTGATCGGCAAAGCCATTCCAACGCGTTTCACAATATTGACGTTTGAAGCCTGTAATGAACTTATAGCCTATGATTGATGGATTAAGGAATTGGAAAATTCCAAACACACTAATCAAATCCTTTGTGATCGGCGTACCTGTCAAAACAGCTTTCCACCGACACATTGAAGCCAACTTAACACAAACCTTGTGTCTTTGGCTGGATGGATTTCCAATCAGATGAGCTTCATCAATACCAAAATTTATTCGGCCTTTATGCCTCTTGATAAACTTTTCAAGCAATGCTTTGCCTGAAGGAGTCTTCGCAGCGTCAATGTTCATTACAACAGTCTGTAGACCATCATAAGAAATCATATGTTCATAAGCGGCTTCAGCAGCTTTAGACTTTTTCCACAACCACGCCTTGTTG
>Ga0134128_10000458_pt1 | contig 56846 bp, 40 predicted proteins | sample KB31754_FD_96462 | JGI IMG/M metagenome (GOLD analysis project Ga0134128, IMG submission 96462) | Terrestrial soil microbial communities with excess Nitrogen fertilizer from Kellogg Biological Station, Michigan, USA - KB3-175-4 | ecosystem: Environmental > Terrestrial > Soil > Unclassified ... | reverse complement strand
CCACTTATAGTTGGGAATACATTATCCTGGTCAAAGTTTATGGAACGGGTAATCTTTACAAGATATGGTCCAGGCTGGTCAGTAACATTCCCCTCAACTACATATTTTGGAGAGCTATCATTAAGGTGCACTTGTATCACCTTTTGGCACGAACAAAAGCCAATAAGAATGGATACAACGCAAATAATTAAAAAGCTATTTAGGAATTTCATGGCTGTTTAGAATTTAAAGTTGTAAGACACTGATGGAACCCAGCGGAAAAGAGAGGTTTGTACGGCTTGTGTTTTATTGGGGTCGTTTGGGTCTGTCTGGAAAGTAATGGCATAAGGATTCTCACGACCATAAGCATTATAAAGGCTAAAGACAAGCTCGGACGAAAATCTTTTTTTACGATTATGTCCTAACTCCTCAGTAGCACTTATGTCAAGACGGTTGTAAGACGGCATTCTATAACCATTTCTTTCTGTATATAAAAAGTAAGTGTTATTGTTTACCGTATATTTCCCACTTGGAAAAGTTACCGCATTGCCTGTATAATAAACAAAGTCTGCAGAGAGCGTCCATTTGTCTGATAATTTATAAATTCCTACAATTGATATATCGTTCGTTCTATCCCATCTGGCAGCATACCAATTATCATTATTGATCCCGTTGATCTGCAATTCAGTACGGGACAATGTGTAAGATATCCATCCTGTAAGTTTTCCAACTTTTTTCTTGGCATAAAATTCTATCCCGTAAGCTCTGCCAAAGCCAAATAATAATTGTGGCTCTATGGGGTTATTACTTATTATATCTGCATCATCTCTATAGTCTATCTGGTTTTGCATGTATTTATAATACCCTTCTACACTTACCTCATAGTTATCATTATCCAGACTGCGGTAATACCCTAAGGATACCAGGTCGGCGATTTCGGGCTTTATGATGTTATTGCTCGCTACCCATTTATCAGTTGGGTTACTTGCCAGTGAGTTGCTTATCAGGTGCAGATATTGCGAGTTACGTGAGCAAGACATTTTTATCGACGATACATCATTCAAGATATAGCTGGCTGTAAGGCGCGGTTCAGGGATCACATAGGTTTTTACGATCTGACCTGAAGTATAATGCAAGGTATCTGTTATAGTTCCTGAGGCATCCAGGTTATACATATCTGACCCTCCTAATACTGAGAAACTGCTAAGCCTTACGCCCAGATCTACATTTAGCTTGCCGGACACTTTCCAGCTATCGGTAAAGTATATCGCATTTTCCCAGCTATTGGTTGTTGGCTGATTGCTAGCTGTAATATTTTCTCCTGTTACCTGTCCGGGAGTTATTGTATGGTATATAGAACTAAAACCTACGCGAATTGAATTTTTTGGGTTGGCAAACAGCTCCAGTTCTTCTTTTAGATTCCAATCCTGTAATTCAGAGCGGATATTGGCATTGATACCGAAACTATTTATGCCAATATTGTAACTATAATCGCTGAATATAAGAGAAGTATTGGAAAACAGCTTATCATTTATAATATGGTTCCAACGAAGTGTACCAGTAGCATTTCCCCAGTTGATGCCAAACAGATTTTCCAATCCAAGATCATCCTGCCCAAAATATCCTGATAAATATAAGCGGTCTTTGTCTGACAGTTTATAATTAAGTTTTGCATTAAGATCATAAAAATAAAGCCTACTTCTATTTAAAATCGTATCATTAGATAGTTTCAGGAAAAGGTCAGCATAAGTTCGACGGGCAGTTATCAAAAACGACCCTTCATCTTTTTTAATTGGCCCTTCCACTTCCAACTTGGAGGAGATCAACCCTATTCCTCCGCTCACGTGATAGCTCTGGTCATTTCCATCATTCATTTTTACATCCAACACACTCGATAGCCTACCACCATACTCCGCTGGCGCAGTACCCTTGTATAAAGTAACATCCTTGATAGCATCAGAATTGAATGTGGAAAAGAAGCCTAAAAGATGTGAAGGATTGTACACTATTGCTTCGTCCAGTAATATCAAATTTTGGTCTGCAGCACCCCCTCTTACAAAAAAACCGCTATTGCCATCTCCTGCCGGTACAATTCCGGGAAGGAGTTGTATCGTCTTCATAATATCCTTTTCACCGAATATCACAGGTATCATATTCATTTCCTTTACAGACATCTTTTCCGAACCCATTTGTGCCGAAGTAATTTTATTCGCTTTGTCCGTAACTGTTACTTCTGATAATTCGTTCTCTGAAGGTCCCAGGGAAATGTTCTTACTGACATTTTTATCAAGAGATATTGATAGCTCTTCTTGTTTGTAACCCAGGTACACTACTTCTAATTTATAATTACCGGCAGGCAATGTAAGCGAGTAAAAGCCATACTCATTTGATATAGCACCATTCGATGAGTTGCTGGTATCCTTTATAGTTGCGCCTATTAGCGCTTCTCCTGTTTTTTTATCTGTAATAGTCCCACTTACGGTGAATTTGTTTTGACCAAATGTCCTGCCAATAAATAATAATAATACAGGCAGTATGAGAAACGCAAGCTTTTTATGCATTTACTTGGAGTTTAAAAAATCCTCGCAAATGTATTCTGTTGGGACGGATTAATTTCACAGATTATAGCAAATACAACAATTCTTATAGAAAACCTTTTGGGTTACAAAAATGCCATTATTAAAATTTGAATACATAACAGATAGTAAATTTTTCTACAGCATAGCAATTCTCTTCATCGGCAAAAATGAAATATCAATAGGCAATGCTTATCGCAACTACTTCTTCGACGAGTTTGTAGCTAAAAAATTGCTGAGCAGATAAAATCAGAACTTACTCAATCGTAATTTTCATCACTGAATAACCTTGTGTTGATTGTACTTTTGCAAAGTATACTCCATTTGCTAAATTTGAGATACCGAATTGTTTGCTATTTACACCTTGTTGCACATTCCAATATTGTGAGTTGACCGTTCTACCCGAAATATCAAATACCTGTACAGCAATTTGTTCGTTTCCTTTACTGGTATAGTTAATGGTAAATGTTCCCTTATTAGGATTCGGGAATAAAACACAATCAAGCGGCGACATATTTACACTCTGTACACTTTCCTCTTTTACAATAGATTTAATTGCACCATAAGCATTTATTTTCCCATGTCCCCATGTATTACTACCACTTGCTGGTAAGGTACCGGTGAAAAAATCAGTGATAGCAGTACTGTTTATAATACTTTTTACTTCATCAGGCGTAAGAGTTGGGTTTACCTGCAGCATCATCCCCACAATACCTGCTACACAAGGCGATGCCATCGATGTGCCCGCAAGCATAGCATAAGGAAACACCCTGCCACCTATGGTATCTGCACTAACTATCGAAGAGAAATTTGAACCATCTGGATTATAAGTTGTATCATACGAGCTTACAGAAGATGCAAGCGCAAATCCGGGTGCGGTAATGTCTGGCTTAACACGGCCGTCTTCAGTAGGGCCAATACTTGAGAAAGGTGCGATCCTGCCACGACCAGAACCAGGGTAAACAAGTCCCACACCATTAATATTTGTGAATGACGTTTTTGACGTATAAGCGCCGGCGGTAATTGCAGAACGCGTACAGCCAATATCCGAAACAGTCATATTAACATCTCCGGCTACTGCCCATGGATATCCAAGCTTTCTTAAATAGCCATAATATCCTTCCGGGGGAAATACATAGCCTTCCCACATATTCACTTTACCCGAAGTCGCTTTAGTTGTGAGACATATATTATCGGGCACTTTACTATACAAGCTTACCAGCGCATGTGGTTTGCCATTATATTCAGAAACAACGGTTGTTATAGTAACATTGCAGGTATCAAAATTGGAACCAATAAGTTTAAAGTTGAGGGAGGTATCACCGAGGCAAACAAAACCTGTTGAATCGATCGCGGTAGATGAACCGTATAATTTTATATTGACGCAAAATGTTTTACCGGTATCTCCCCAAATATCTACCCACGTGTATCTATTGTTACTATCAAGCAATGGCGAGAATGTAACAAAAGTGCTTACCGTAGAATCTGTACTGCTGAAGACTTTTTGCAGGTGCACAGTATCCTGTCCGTTATTCCCCGCTGCACACACAAATATTTTTCCCGCCCCAGTAAGTGCATCACACGCCTGGCTAAAAAGTGAATTACCATCGTGAGGACCAATAGTACTGCCCCAGCTAAGATTTACAACTGCGGGCTTGCTTACAGATGTAGCATATTTAAAAATATAGTTCATGCCATCTATAATATCGGATTCTCCTGCTGCAGCCCACTCAGGAGGAGCTGGCATTATGCCGACCATAACCATCTCACTTTCGAAAGCCATGCCTCTGAAACGACTGTTTGATTTATTACTGGCATACCCAGAGCCTGCTGCTATCCCAGCCACATGTGTACCATGAGAAAGTATGCCTGTATCATATCCCAACATTCTAATTGTATTCGTATCAGCCAATTCATTCCCATAAGAAAAGCCTGATGGTGGTACGCCGGTTTTCTTCTGTGCCCATACCCGATTGATACGATACCTGCTATATGTGGTATCATACATAGTCGGATGGTTAAAATCAAATCCGGCATCTATAATACCCATTATCACATTCTTGCCAGTTACCGGCATCGGCAGGTTGACACCCTCTTGTGCAGAATCTGCTCTTGTTTGCTTTCTGGCAGAATCAAGAAGTGGAACAATCGGCATATCCAATGCTATATAACCTATACCCGGAACAATTGTGAACGCCTGTAAATTTTGTATGGGTATCTGCACAGTCCATATACTTCCAGCCTTAGTACCTACCAACACTCCTATTGCATCAAGCTTAGATTGATCAATGTCGCTACTTACCTTTATTAATGCGCTGATATATGTTTTGCCATCAATTGTTTTATAAACATAGCCCGTAACAACCTTACCTTGTTTGTTATTGAGTTTCAGATATTGCAGGGTAAATGCCGAAAGCTTAGCCTTTGTAATATTGTTTTGTGCTTGTGCTGCGATAAAGGAGCCTAAAATGATGATAACGATAAATAATTTTTTCATCTGGTAATAATCTGCAAGTAATTTAATGATATTCGTTTGAATTGTAAGAATTTAATATGAGGATAGATATATAGAAATATGTGGAACTGTTTTTAATTATTTCCTAAAGAGTCTAAAAGGTTTTGCTACCTTCAAAATATGGGACAACTGATAATAGCAATAATATTTCTTGTCATTTTAGTTGCGGTAATTTCGTCATTACGATCATCACGGAAGAAAAAAAAGTTATTAAATGACAACCTGAATAAGACCTTCCCTGAATCATGGAAAGCAACACTCAACGAAAAAGTTGTTTTTTATAAAGGGTTAAGCGAAGAAGAAAAAAGGCTTTTTGAAAAACGAGTTCAGCTTTTCCTCGCTACCAAGAGTATAGAAGGGATAGACACCTCTATAGACGATATGATACGGGTATTTGTTGCGGCAAGTGCTATCATCCCTACTTTTGCGTTTCCTGATTATAACTATCCTCATGTACAAACAGTACTTATTTATCCTAACAGCTTTGATGAACATTTTCAAACGCAGAGATACGAAGGCCATAAAGAATTTATCACGGGCATGGTGGGCAATCGCTTCATGGATGGAACTGTTATTTTATCAAAGCCGGACCTCATAAATGATTTTAGCGGACAGTTCAATAATTCCAATGTTGGGATTCATGAATTTGTCCATTTGCTGGATAAAGAGGATGGAGCTGTAGATGGTATTCCGGAAGCACTAATAAGCCAGCCATTTGTAGGTCCTTGGCTGCACGAAATAAAAGCAGAAATAAAAAGAATAGAACAAGGAAGATCAGATATTAATCCTTATGCCCTTAAAAACAATGCTGAATTTTTAGCTGTAGTTAGTGAGTACTTTTTCGATAATCCGGCCAGGTTTCAGGATCGTCATCCTGAACTTTACCAGCTTCTATCTGTTATCTTCAGTACAAAGAATCACCTTGAATAAAATTATTTTTTCTTTTCTAATTACGTGATTTTCATAATATTAGGTTGATTTTTACATCCCTTCTTTAAATGAAAATTTTGTCATTTAAATTTTATTTATACTTTTACATCGTTGTTTAACAATTTTGTTAAACAATTAAGTTCAATACATTTTTATGACTGCGGATAATAACCAAACAGAACAAGTAATTCTAACAGCAGCTAAAAGCGTTTTTATGAAACGTGGATTTGCTGCTGCAAGAATGCAGGAGATAGCAGATGAAGCAGGAATTAACCGCGCTCTTCTACACTACTATTTCAGAAGCAAGGAAAAACTTTTTGAAAAAATATTCAGTGAGGCTATTGGTAATATTCTTCCTGGTGTTAAGGAAATAATAGATTCTGATGCTGCCCTTTTTGAAAAAATAGAACAAATAACCGCTCGCTATATCCAGTTCGCAACTGAGCAACCATATCTACCGGCTTTCGTCATTCAGGAACTGAATCAGCATCCGGATAAAATTCAGATGCTTTTTAAAGAATCAAATAATTTACCAGACCCCCGGAAACTTGTGAAACAAATTGATGAGGAAGTAAAAGCAGGAAACATTATCCCCATTCAACCGGCACATTTACTTGTAAATGTTATTGCACTTTGTGTTTTCCCTTTTGTAGCAAAACCAATTATTCATTTGGTTTTCGGTTTGTCAGAAGAAGGTTTTAAAAATTTTATACAGGAACGTAAAAAAATTGTGGCTCAAACTATCATCAATTCTATTAAGAAGCACTAAATAAAATTTTATGAAGCGCTGTAGCATTTTGTTCATTCTTTTTGTCTTAGGTATTACAACATCCCAGGCTCAAAATACAAGAGCATTAACACTTGATGAAGCAATACAGCTTAGTCTGCAGAATAGTAAGCAACTAAAACTGGAGCAAGCTAAAATAAAGGAAGCAACAGCAGGTTTGCGGGAAGCACGCGACAACCAGCTACCTGATGTTTCTGCTACCGGCTCATACTTGCGGTTAGACGATCCCAAAGTAGACCTTAAATTAAAGCTCGGTGGTCCTCAACAAGAGAACAGTTCTGCCAATCCACTATCTAATATTAAGATAAATAGTGTAGCCTATGGCCTGGCAACAGCTTCGCTACCAATATTTTCAGGTTTTCGTATACACTATGGTATAGAAGCTCAAAAATATTTGCTGCAGGCTGCTCATTTGGATGCAGATAAAAATAAAGAAGACGTAATAGCAAATACTATACAGGCATATAGCAATCTGTACAAAGCACAGCTATCAATAAGCATTATCCAGGAATACATAAAAGAAGCACAAAGCAGGGTAACAGATTTCATCAACCTTGAAAAAAATGGTACGCTGGTACATAATGATGTTTTGAAGGCACAATTGCAGGTATCCAATCTTCGATTGTCATTAATGGATGCCAGCAAAAATTTTGATATGGCAACCTTAAGTATGAACCTGATGTTAGGATTACCAGACAGCCTGATATTAACTACAGACAGCAACAGTTTTCACAGCCTGAGTGATACAGGTAATATTTCAGATTGGGTTCAAAATGCATTGCAAAACCGTAAGGATATAGCTGCCTTGTCTGTACGTGAAAAGGCTGCTAATACCAATATAAAAGCAATAAAAGGAGAATACTATCCCGGTATAGCACTAACAGGAAATTATATAGCTGCCGATATACCTAATCTCTTAACCGTTGACAATGCCCTGGGTATTGGGCTTGGATTGAAATACAATTTATCCTCTCTATGGAAAACAAACGCAAAGGTGATGCAAGCAAGAGCGCAGCAGGAACAATTAGTTATTAACCAGGAAATGCTCGCCGACAATGTGCAGATCCAGGTTACACAAGCATACAAAGACTATGTAATAAGTCTCCAGAAAATAAATGTTTATGAATCTGCTCTTCAGGAGGCCTATGAAAACTATAAAATAACACAGGCAAAATATTACAACAAAGTAGTTTCCTCTACCGATTTATTAGATGCAGACAACGCACAAATACAGGCTAATTTGAATTATGTTTTTTCAAAAGTAGATGCTGCTGTTGCATACTATAAGTTGTTGGAAAATTCTGGTCTTTTAGCAAATAATTTAAACATTCAATCTAAATAAGAGGTTATGAAGTATAAATGCATAATATACATTGCTGCTCTTTCTTTCTTTTTTACTGCATGTACAAAAGAAAAAAACACTTTCGATGCTTCAGGAACATTTGAATCCACTGAGGTGATCGTATCATCGCAGGCGCAGGGCCAGATAATGCAATTTGATATACAGGAAGGCCAAAATCTGGCCGCTGGTACACAGGTGGGTTATATAGATAGCACGCAACTGTATTGGAAAAAGCAACAGCTAATAGCCAGCGGTCAGGCCATTGCTGTTACTGAACCCGATGTATCACAGCAGGTAGCTGCTATACGGCAGCAAATAGCCAATGCCGAGACAGAAAAACGCAGGACACAAAATCTTGTGTCCGCAGGTGCTGTTCCTCAAAAACAATTAGATGATATTAATGAGCAGATCAGGGTATTACAAAAACAACTGGATGCGCAGCAATCAACTGTTACCAAAAACGCAAAGGGAATTCAAGGACAGGTAAAACCCGTAAGCGCCCAGATACAGGAAGTAAATGATCAATTGAAGAATTGCAAAATAGTAAATCCGATAACAGGTACCGTCCTTGTAAAATATGCAGAACAAAATGAGATAACAGCACCGGGCAAGCCCCTATACAGTATTGCCGACCTCAAGACAATGACATTAAGGGCATATATAACCGGGAGCCAGCTATCTGAAGTAAAGCTGGGACAAAATGTGAAAGTATATATTGATAAAGGAGCAAATGATTATCGCGAACTGTCCGGCCAGGTAACCTGGATATCTGACCAGGCTGAATTTACACCTAAAACAATACAGACAAAAGATGAAAGGGCTGACCTTGTATATGCTGTAAAGATCAGCGTACAAAATGACGGTTATGTAAAAATAGGCATGTACGGAGAAATAAAATTGCAATAATCATGAGTGCAATAACAGTAGAGCATATTACTAAAACGTACGCGCAAGGCAATGCAAAGAAGACTAAGGTTGTTGCATTGAATGACATTTCATTCTCAGTAGAGCAGGGACAATTGTTTGGATTAATTGGTCCCGACGGGGCAGGCAAAACGTCATTATTCAGAATATTGACAACTGTTTTACTAGCGGATAAAGGGAATGCAGCGGTAGACGGATTGGACGTAGTAAAGGATTATAGAAAAATACGCAATATAGTAGGATATATGCCGGGGCGTTTTTCTTTATACCAGGATTTGACAGTGGAAGAAAACCTTAATTTTTTTGCCACCATCTTCCATACTACTGTTAAAAAGAACTATGACCTCATCCATGACATATATATTCAGATCGAGCCTTTTAAAAAGAGAAAGGCAGGGGCGCTTTCAGGTGGTATGAAACAGAAGCTGGCATTGTGTTGTGCATTGATACATAAACCTAAAGTTCTTTTCCTCGACGAACCTACCACAGGGGTTGACCCTGTATCTCGCAGAGATTTTTGGGATATAATAGCAAGGCTGAAAGCCCAGGATATTACAATACTGGTTTCAACACCATATATGGATGAAGCAAACCGTTGCGAAAAAATCGCGCTGATACAAACAGGAAGAATTTTATCAGTAAGCACTCCTGCTAAGATCATTGAAGAGTTTGGGCATTCACTTTTTGCGGTTAGGTCGAATGATATGTATGGGCTACTTCAATCTTTAAAACAAAATTCAAGTATCGAACAGTCATATCCTTTTGGTGCTTATTATCATGTGATACCGAAAAAAGGATTTAGTGATACTGATCTTGTTCAGTATCTCGAAACAAATGGTCATACAGAGATTGAGGTCAAGGCAATAAAACCGGATATAGAAGACAGCTTTATAGATTTAATGAAACAGAACGCATAAGCAGAACTATGGATGCAGTAAATAAAGAAAAGGTTATTAGTGTTGACAAGCTGGTAAAACGATTTGGAGATTTTACAGCTGTCAACGAAATAACTTTTGATGTATACAAAGGTGAGATATTTGGCTTTTTAGGTGCGAATGGCGCTGGTAAAACCACAGCCATACGCATGCTTTGCGGCTTATCTACCCCTACAGGCGGAGCAGCAAGTGTAGCAGGACTGGACGTTTATAAACAAGCAGAACAAATAAAGAGAAACATCGGCTATATGAGCCAGAAGTTTTCATTGTACGACGACCTTACTGTAAAAGAGAACATACGATTATTCGCCGGGATATATGGCCTGAGCCGTAAAGTAATAAAAGAGAAGAGTGAAAAAATATTAAAGGAGCTAGGTCTGGAAAAAGAAGCCGATACCTTGGCAGGCTCTCTACCGCTCGGCTGGAAACAAAAGCTGGCCTTCTCTATCTCCATATTTCATGAACCAAAAATTGTTTTTCTTGATGAACCCACGGGCGGTGTAGATCCTATTACAAGAAGGCAGTTCTGGGAAATGATATACAATGCAGCCCATGAGGGCATTACCATATTTGTTACCACACACTATATGGACGAAGCAGAATACTGTAACCGTGTAACAATAATGGTAGACGGGCAAATAGCTGCCTTAGATTCACCTAAGGCACTGAAAGAACAATACAAATCTGCATCCATGGACGAAGTTTTTTATCAACTGGCACGTAAAGCTACACGTAAAGGCGACTAACTATGAAACAGCTATTCTCATTTGTTCGTAAAGAGTTTTATCATATTTTTCGCGACAAGCGTACAATGATAATGTTATTAGGCATGCCTGTGATCCAGCTTATTTTATTCGGGTTTGCCGTCACAAACGAGATTAGAAATTCTTCTATTGCTATCCTGGATAAATCAAATGACATTGCGACACAAAAAATAACCGAACGCTTTCGGGCAAGTAAATATTTCAACGTAAAAGAAGTGCTTCATAGTGAAAGTGATATCCAGAATGCGTTCCGTTCCGGAAAGGTAAAGATGGTCGTGGTTTTCCCTCAAAACTTCAATAATGATTTATCACATACTAACAGCGCGCAGATACAATTAATTGCCGACGCTTCCGATCTGAATACGGCGACTACCCTGATCAACTATGCAAGCAATATTATAATGGAATACCAGTCTACAATATTAGATGCAGATATCCCTTATCGAATTAATACAAACATTAGGATGCTGTATAATCCACAGCTAAGGAGTGCCTATGATTTTGTTCCGGGTGTCATGGGTTTAATTCTTATGCTTATTTCTGCTATGATGACATCGGTTGCAATAGTTAAGGAAAAAGAATTGGGCACTATGGAGATTTTATTGGTATCACCTATAAAGCCATTTTTAATAATTATTTCAAAAGTCATCCCGTATCTCATCCTGTCGCTTATCAATATTTTGAGCGTATTGTTATTGTCAGTATTTCTCCTGAATGTTCCCGTTGCTGGCAGCGTGTGGTTGCTAATGGGTGAGAGCACATTATTTATTATCACTTCCCTCTCATTGGGAATAACAATTTCTACAGTTACACAATCACAGCAGGCAGCCATGCTCATCTCCTTAATGGGGCTGATGCTACCAACAATACTTTTATCAGGCTTTATTTTCCCGATAGACAACTTGCCTTATTTATTACGCCTCTTATCAAACATAGTACCGGTAAGATGGTATATAGGCATTGTAAGATCTGTTATGATAAAAGGCACAGGATTCGGCACTGTGATGAATGAAACTATAATACTGATAGGTTTTACCGTAGTATTTATCCTGATAAGTCTACGGCGTTTTAAAATTCGTTTAGAGTAAAAAACCAGCTTATGCGCACGTTATTATTTCTATTACAGAAGGAGTTTTTACAGATATTCAGGAACAAGACAATACTTGCTATCATCCTTGTTGTTCCTGTTGTACAACTACTTATTCTACCGAATGCCGCTACATTTGAAATAAAGAATATTAAGATAGCTATTGTGGATAATGACCACAGCACTTACTCTGCAGAGCTGATCGATAAATTTGTTTCTTCAGGCTATTTCATACTTGCAGATTATGCAAACTCATACAACCAGGCAATAAAAACGATAGAACGTAATAAAGCGGATTTGATATTAGAGATACCTCCACATTTTGAAAGAGATCTTGTAAAGAAGAGTGTTACTAACCTTTCTATCAGTGTAGACGCAGTGAATGGAGAGAAAGCAGGATTGGGAGCAGGCTATGCGGGACAGATCATCCAGGACTTTAATAAACAAATTCGTACAAAATGGATAGCCTTACCAAAATACAATTCAGCTCCCGTTATCAATATCACTTTTTCAAACTGGTACAATCCCTTAATGAACTATAAAACATTCTTTGTCCCGGGTATATTGGTTCTATTACTTACGTTAGTAGGCGGCTTACTAACCGCATTAAATATTGTGAGAGAAAAAGAAATAGGTACTATAGAACAAATAAATGTAACCCCGATAAAGAAGATACATTTCATCACAGGAAAGCTTCTTCCTTTTTGGCTCATAGGATTATTCATTCTTACAATTGGCTTTATTATTTCTGCACTTGTTTATCACATAGTTCCTGCCGGCAGTTTTTTTACCATATATCTCTTCGCAGCTGTTTACCTGGTTGCCTTTTTAGGATTTGGATTACTGATATCTACCTATAGCAATACACAGCAACAGGCGTTATTTGTTGTCTTCTTCTTTTTAATGATATTCTTTTTGATGAGCGGCATGTTCACACCGATAGAAAGTATGCCACGCTGGGCACAGATAATAACATATTTCAATCCCATCCGCTATTTTATAGAAGTGATTCGTCTGGTAGTTTTAAAAGGCAGCTTATTAAGGGATGTATTTCCGCAGCTGGCAATAATGTGTGTGTTTGCTGTGGTATTCAATGTTTGGGCAATAATTAATTATAGGAAAAAAGCATAAATCCATAAAACAGATAACCCAATTGAAAAATAATAAAGCCTCCGCAAGTAGGGAGGCTCTATTATAATATTTATAAATTTTAATGTCGGTCGTGGCCATGGTCACCATGATCATGATTACCATGATCATGATTACCATTATCATGATAACCATCGTGGTTGCCATGTTGTTTTGCCCATTGCTCATGTTGCGGATGGCCGGGATTTTGATAATATTTTTCTTCATGACTATCCCTTATTGCCATTTGGTCATGATGGCCGCGAAAGCTTGCATATTTTGTCCTGTATACCCTGTCATGAAGCCATGGACTAGGCTCATTTACAACAACTTTATGAACACTATATAAATCTACATTGCCGTACTGTCCGGGTAATGAACCTGCATTGATCCAGCGGCCTCCTTCCTGGTACACAAATACACGGCGATTCACATCGTAATAAGCATCTACATCAGGTATATAATAATATTGAACGTTATCATATCCTGTAGGCCCCCATGCCGGCTGAACGCCTATGTTGACACTTACATGAACCTGGGCATAAGTACTATTGCTAAAACAAGCAACAAAAGCAAGCGCTAATAAAAGGAAGGTTTTTTTCATAAAAAAATTTTTAGATGTTTAAGTGTGATAATTAATGCACGATATAGACTATTAAAATTGTGAATAGTTTATTATCTCTTTTATCTGTAATTAAAAATTGTGCCTACAATTTTGTGGGTATGGTAATATCACATAATTATGATTGGCCTTTTTCTTGTAAGAAAACAAGAAGGTTTGTGTTTTTGCACAGACCTTTTTCGTATGCCACCAGGACTTGAACCGGCCCCACCTGATTTATGACTGGTCTCTTTCTTATAAAAGAAAAGGATTTCTGATCAGGAATCCTTCATGGGGCCCACCAGGACTGAACCTGGGATCACCCGATTATGAGTGGAATGGCGTCGCCTTCACTAGAGTTCCAGAATGCAACTATTAAAATTGATAGTAAGCATGTCAGTAAACAGATTGAAGTTATTCATCCTAAAAAACCTCATTCCAGACACTGTAATGCAGTTCTTATTTAAACAGAATTAGACGTGAATTTAGTGCGAGTTTTAATGCAGCTCCATTTATTCTGATATATTAATATTTTGTATAATACATTACAATTTAACAACTTCTTTGAAGGTGCCTCAATTAAAAATAAGACCATTCCGCCAGACCTCCATATTATTTGGAATTCAATTTTCTTTTTAAACAGGATAAAGGCGAGAGAGTAAAAATTTAAAAATTAAACCGCGAATCCGCCTTTTCTTATTTCTTGGCATAACAATTATAACGAGTAATGGTTATCATATTGCTCAGTTTAAAAAAATGTATGGAGTTTACTGCATATTTAGGTCAGCCATTCCCATTAGGTTCTACATGGGATGGGAAAGGGGTAAATTTTTCAGTTTATGCAGAGAATGCTACAGGAGTTGACTTATGTTTGTTTAATAGTATAGAGGAAGATGAAGAATACATAAAGCTTAAAATGATTGAAAGGTCGGGTAACGTGTGGCACATATATATACCTGGTTTAAAACCTGGTCAGATTTATGGCTATCGTGTATATGGCTCTTACGATCCTGCTAATGGCGCACGATACAATCCTAATAAATTATTGATAGACCCCAATGCAAAAGCAATAACAGGTCCCATAGAGTGGGACAATGCATTGTTTGGATATGAAGTGGGAAGTAGTGCGGAAGACATGAGCTTTAGCCAATCGAATAGCGCAAAATTTGTTCCTAAATGTGCAGTAATTGACCCTTCATTTGATTGGGAAGATGATGCTCCACCAAAAATCCCGATACATAAAACCATTATTTACGAAGCTCACGTAAAAGGACTTACCAAACTTCATCCCGATATACCGGAAAATATCAGAGGTGCTTACGCTGCTATTTGTCATCCGGTTATGATAAATTATCTGAAAGATCTTGGCATCAATGCTATCGAGCTGATGCCAGTTCATTACTCTATTAGCGACCATCATTTAGAGAAAAAAGGGCTTACTAACTATTGGGGATATAATACCATTGGATTTTTCGCGCCCGATTATCGCTATTCCAGTAGTAGCATGCTAGGCGAACAGGTAAATGAATTTAAGACAATGGTCAAAGAATTGCATAAAAATGGAATTGAGGTAATTCTTGACGTTGTGTATAATCATACAGCTGAGGGTAACCAAATGGGGCCTACATTATCATTTAGGGGAATAGATAATTCCAGTTATTATCGGCTTACGGATGATAAGAGGTATTATATGGACTATACAGGAACAGGAAATACTTTAAATGCCAATTTACCCGGAGTGTTGCGACTGATAATGGATAGCCTTAGATATTGGATACTGGAGATGCATGTGGATGGTTTCCGTTTTGATCTCGCATCAGCTCTCGCGCGCGAACTGCATGAAGTAAACAGGTTAAGTTCATTTTTCGATATTATATACCAGGATCCCGTTATTTCTCAAGTAAAACTGATAGCCGAACCGTGGGATATAGGAGAAGGTGGATACCAGATAGGTAATTTTCCGCCTGATTGGTCGGAATGGAATGGAAAATACAGAGATTGCATTCGAGACTACTGGCGTGGAGCGGATAGTATGCTCGGCGAATTTGCCGAGCGCTTTACAGGAAGCTCAGACCTTTATCGGGCTGATGCGCGCAGACCTACTGCAAGTATTAATTTTATTACCGCACACGATGGTTTTACGTTGGAGGACCTTGTTTCTTACAATGAAAAGCATAATGAGGCTAATGGCGAAAATAATAACGATGGAGAGAACAATAACCGGTCATGGAATTGTAGTATAGAAGGCCCCACTGATGATGAAACAGTTTTAAAACTAAGAAAAAAGCAAAAACGGAATTTTCTAACAACACTTTTTTTGTCGCAGGGAGTTCCAATGTTATTGGCAGGTGATGAAATGGGACGCACGCAAAATGGAAATAATAATGCTTATTGCCAAGACAACGAAATCTCCTGGCTAAATTGGGCAAAGGCTGATAAAGAGTTACTTGAATTCACAAAGCGATTAATACATTTTCGTACGGCTCATCCTATATTTTGTCGTAAGCGATGGTTCCAGGGACAGGCTATAAGAGGTACTAATACTGAAGACATTGCATGGTTTTTACCGGAAGGGACAGAAATGACAGAAGAAAACTGGAATAACAGTTTTGCGAAATCGCTCGCTGTTTTTCTGAATGGAAATGGAATTCACTCCCTGAATGAACTGGGCGAACGGATAGTAGATGATAGTTTTTATTTAATATTCAATGCTCACTATGGTTCTGTGAAATACAAGCTTCCTGATAAGAAGTATGGAAATAGCTGGACAAAGGTAATAGATACAAGTGCTGCCATTATGGATGAACAAAAAGAGACTTTTTCGCCCGGCGATGAGATTACAGTAAAAAGCAGATCATTGGTTGTACTGATAACCCCCCTTCAAAAAAATGAATAAAACAAATGTCCTTGAAAGGGGAATAGGAATTAATTATAAAAAAGAAAGATCGGAAATAACACTGTGGGCTCCGCATGCAAAAAGTGTAGAGCTTTTTATGTGTGATAAAAATATTGCCTTGCCACTACAGAAACAGCAATTTGGCTATTGGCATACAATACATAACATCAATGTTGGTGATAATTATTATTTCATATTGGATGGGGAAAAGCAACTACCTGATCCAGCCTCGCTATCACAGCCCAATGGAGTACATGGTTTCTCGCAGGTTGTAGATTTAAATGATTTTAGATGGACAGATAGATCATGGAAAAATCCGGCGTTGCAGGATTATATTTTTTATGAATTGCACATCGGCGCATTTACTCCAGCGGGTACATTTGCTGCACTCGAAGAAAAACTGGATTATCTAAAAGAGCTTGGCATTACTGCCATTGAAATAATGCCTGTTGCTCAATTTCCAGGAGCAAGAAACTGGGGATATGATGGAGTTTTCCCTTTTGCTGTTCAAAATACATATGGGGGTGCAGGCAGTTTACAGCATCTAATAAATGAATGTCACAAAAAAGGCTTGGCTGTAGTGCTCGATGTGGTATATAATCACTTAGGTCCTGAAGGGAATTATCTGAGTTCATTTGCGCCGTATTTTACTGATAAGTATCATACCCCTTGGGGTAAAGCAATAAATTATGATGATGCGTGGTGCGATAATGTGAGAAAGTACTTTATTGAAAATGTTTTAATGTGGCTAAGAGATTTTCATATTGATGCCTTACGGTTAGATGCAGTTGACACTATTAAAGATTTTAGCCCCAAACATATACTCAAAGAAATGAAAGAGTATGTTGATGAACTAATAGCTGCTACTGGACATAAACACCATTTGATTGTAGAATGCGACCTGAACGACACACGTTTTATTGATCCTGTTAAAGAAGGTGGTTATGGCATAGGCGCACAATGGCTGGATGACTTTCACCACTCCCTGCTTGTCGCAGCCGGTCATGATCGTAAAGGTTATTATGCCGATTTTAATGGTATTCAGGATCTCGCAAAGTCTTATAGGAATGCTTACGTGTATGATGGTGTCTACTCCGCTTATCGACAAAAAACGTTTGGCACCAAAACCGATAAAAATGTTACAAAGCAATTTATCGCGTTTTCACAAAATCATGACCAGGTTGGTAATCGTATGTTAGGTGAGCGCACAAGTACATTGCAAAGTTTTGAAATGCAAAAGCTTCTCATCGGAGCTGTTATGATAAGTGCTTATTTGCCATTTTTATTTATGGGAGAAGAGTGGAGCACACCCAATCCGTTTTTATATTTTACCGATCATTCGGATCGTGAACTAATTGAAGCCGTGCGCAAAGGACGCAAAGCTGAATTTGCAGCTTTTCATTTAAAGGGTGAAGCTCCAGATCCCGATGCTGAGGAAACATTCGATAACTCAAAATTGAATTGGGATATACAGTGCATTGAACCTCATAAAACTATGTTATCCTATTATAAAACGTTGATAGGATTAAGAAAACACCGACCTGCGTTATATAGCCTAATAAAGGAAAATTTATATGTCAAGGTTAATGAAAAGCAAAATGTATTGATATTAAAGCGTTGGTATAATGATGAAGAAATTTTGTGTTTGCTCAACTTCTCAAAAGAAAAGCAATCCGTTGCAATATCGGGTTCGGGAGAGTGGTATAAACTTTTCGATTCAGCAAGTGTCAAATGGAGAGGTCCGGCAGATGCGCCTGAAAAAGTAAATAAGGATGTTACATTACAACCTGAGTCACTAATAATATATACCAATAAGCATGTTTGATCCTGGCACAACTTATCGGATACAGTTTCATAAAGATTTTACTTTCCAATCTTTAGAGGAAATAATTCCTTATTTGCATAAGCTGGGGGTAAGCGCCATATATGCGTCTCCAATATTTGAAGCAGTTCCCGGCAGTAATCATGGATATGATGGTGTAAATCCCAACAGGATAAATCCTGAAATCGGAACTATAGAGCAACTAAGGCAAATAAGCAAAAAGCTAAAAAATCTAAACATAAACTGGATACAAGATATTGTGCCTAACCATATGGCGTTCCATTCTCATAATGCATGGCTCATGGACGTTTTGGAAAAAGGTGAAGCTTCTCCTTTTGCGCCTTATTTTGATATAGAATGGCGCAAGGATGGGAAACAAGAAAGATTAATGTGTCCTTTTTTAGGTGACATTTTGGGTGATGTAATAGACAAAGGAGAGCTTACGATCATTTATTCCGACGGAAAATTTGCGTTTAAATATTTTGATAGTTTTTTTCCATTGAAATATGGTTCTTATGCTGCAATAATTAACTACGGTAACAATGAAAAAATAAAAGACACTTTATTGCAATTATTGGATAAAAGTGATACTGAAACACTGCAAATAGAGCTAAAAGATAATCATGTTAAAACATACATTGATAAGTGCCTGGAAATAACTAATAGCGATAAAGTATTACTAAAAAATATTGCTGATGAACAACATTACAGGCTGTGTCATTGGCAGGAAACAAATGTTCAGATAAACTATCGTCGTTTCTTTACTATCAATGGGCTCATTTGTCTTAATATCCAGAGTGAAGATGTATTTAGTAATTATCATACTCTTATCAAATCATTAGTTGATGAAAATATTTTTCAGGGATTACGGATAGATCACATTGATGGATTGTATAATCCTACTCAATACCTTTTTGATTTGAGGAAATTAACGAATGAAGACATTTACATAACCGTGGAGAAAATACTTGGGATAAAAGAAGAAACTCCATCTTACTGGACTGTACAGGGGACTACAGGATACGATTTTCTTGCGATGGTGAACAATGTGTTTACTAACACAAAAAATAAAAGAAAATTTACAACACTATATAAGACGTTCGCCAATAACCCTAATAATGTTCATCAACAGTTTTACGATAAGAAAGCATATATCCTTTATGCCTACATGAATGGTGAGCTGGACAATCTATATAATCTCTTTAAAGAATTAGATCTTGTTGAAGAGTCAGTTTTAGCTGCTATTCCTTCGGATATCTTTAAGAAGGCTATTGGTCTGTTTTTGGTTTATTGCCCGGTGTACAGATACTATGGAGACAAGATGCCTTTATCCACCGAAGAGAAAAATGCCATACAGCAAATATTTAACGAAATAAAAGAAAAAAATGAGACACTCGACGCTGCAGTTTCGATTTTAGAAAAAACATTATTAAGCGATAAAGATTCAAACAAAAATGATGTCATAAGATTTTACCAGAGGTGTATGCAGTTTACAAGTCCTCTTGCAGCAAAGGGGGTTGAAGATACACTGATGTACACCTACAATCTTTTTATTGCTCATAATGATGTTGGCGATTCCCCGGAATTATTTGGAATCTCAATTTCTGAGTTCCATAGCATGATGCAGGATCGCCAAAGGAAATGGCCATACACCATGAATACAACCTCAACCCATGATACGAAGCGTGGTGAAGACGTGCGTGCCCGTTTAAATGTACTTTCCGATATTGCTGATAAATGGGAAGAGGCTGTAAAAAGATGGCGAGGATATAATTCTGAAATAAAGAAGAGTATTTCATTGGATGCTAATGATGAGTATTTCATATATCAAACATTAATAGGCACATATCCCATGCAGCAACAATTGGATAATGATATAGTTCCTCGTTTGCAGGCATATATGATAAAAGCCGTTCGGGAGGCTAAAATTCACTCTGATTGGCAACAGCCGGATAGCAATTATGAAAATGATGTAAAGACATTTATCAATGCTTTGTCTGATACAGGGAGGCCATTCTGGAATGACTTTAAAATGTTTCACGGGCAAATGGTAGATCAGGGTATTATTAATTCATTGTCGCAATTATTATTGAAATTTACGTGTCCCGGTATTCCAGATACTTATCAGGGATGCGATCTATGGGACTTAAGTATGGTTGACCCTGATAATCGCAGGCCCGTTGATTATGAGTTACGGGAACAATGGCTCAATGAAATAAAAAGTAGAAAAAGCAATACAGAATTAATAAGCGAACTGTGGCGCGAGCGCTATAACGGAAGGATAAAGCTTTGGCTTATTAACAAATTGCTGGAACAACGCAGGGATAGCAATAGTTTTTTTGTAAAAGCAGATTATATACCACTAAAGGTTGAGGGCACATATAAAAATAATATACTAGCATTCGCACGGTACTATGATGATGATTGGTATATAGTGGCTTTGCCGTTACATATGGCAACGCTTCAAAAAGATAATGAAAATAGTATTAATATCGATTGGAAGGATACAAGCATTGTGTTACCTGAATATGCACCTTCTGAATGGAAAGATTTATTTACTACCAACATACTAAGCGGACAAAATAAAATACGCATTGATGATTTCAGGAACTTTCCATTTATTCTGCTCAAAAATATAAATGTTAAAAGCAATCGCAAGGCAGGCATATTATTTCCTGTATTTTCTATTGCTTCTCCATATGGTATAGGTGATTTTGGTCCTGATGCAAAAGATTTCGTTGACTCTTTACACCGCAGCAGACAGAAAGTGTGGCAAATATTGCCACTCAATCCTACAGAGGCCAAAGCCGAGCACTCGCCCTATAGCTCTACATGCAGTATGGCTAGTAATCCATTATTTATCAGCCCTCGTCTTTTGGCAGAAGCGGGTTTGCTGGATAGAGATAAATTAAAAGAATATCAATTACCGCTAAATGACAAGGTCGATTATACAACCGCAGAAAAAACAAAAAAAGAAATATTTGATACGGCTTATAATGCCTTTATAACAGGCGACTTTATTTCATTAAAATATAGCTTTGAAGTTTTTTGTAAGCAGCAGGCTCACTGGCTTAATGACTATGCAGCGTATACTGTTTTAAAAAATAAATTTAATGACATCCCGTGGTTTCAATGGCCTGAAAAATATAAGAAACATGATGCAGAATTTTTAAAAGAACTTAAAAATACTGAGGCACAATCGATACATAAGATTAAATGGCTTCAATTTATTGCCGATAAGCAATGGAAAGAACTAAAAGAATATTGTAATAAATCAGGAATAGAAATATTTGGCGATCTGCCATTTTATATCAGTTATGATTCATCCGATGTCTGGGCTAATCCTGATATGTTCTGCCTTGATGAGAATGGTAATATGGAAGGTATTGCAGGTGTGCCTCCTGATTATTTTAGTGAAACTGGTCAGCTGTGGAATATGCCTACCTACAACTGGAATAATCTGAAAGAAAATAATTATGAATGGTGGATGGCAAGACTGAAGAAAAATTTAGAGATGTTCGATATAGTACGTATTGATCATTTCCGCGCATTTGATGAATATTGGCAGGTGCCCGCAGGTGAGGAAATTGCCGTACATGGAGAATGGATAAAAGGTCCCGGTATTGATTTCTTTAATATAGCAAAGGAGAGGTTTGGCGTATTGCCGATAGTCGCCGAAGACTTAGGAGATAATATGGAAAAGGTATACGAGCTGCGAAATGCTGTAAATCTACCCGGTATGAAAGTCTTGCAATTTGCCTGGGGAGAAAACATGCCTTACTCCGTAGATATACCACATAATTATTTGGTAAATTGTGTTGCGTATACGGGCACGCACGATAACAATACAACAATAGGGTGGTACAAAGAAGAAACAAAAAAAGCTGACCATGAAAGAATGCGGCAATATCTGGATATAGGTGTAAACAGGAAAAATATAAATGATGTTCTGAATCGTGTGCTATATGCCACCGTAGCAAATATGGTTATCCTGCCCATACAGGATGTTTTAGGGTTAGGTAAAGAAACCCGCTTTAATACGCCCGGTACAAGTGAGAATAATTGGCTATGGCGGTTCCCTGAAAATTCCCTTCCATCGCGAGTTGAAAAACAATTAAAGTCGTGGGTAACCATGTATAACAGGTAAACACTATCGTTACATATAGCTGCCGCTTTGTTTTAGTATTATCACTCCTAAGGGGGGTAGTGTAAGTGATAAAGAATGTGTTTTACCGTGTCTTGAGATTGGTGCTGTTTGCAAAATATTATCATTATGAACATTGCTACCACCAAACTCGTCACTGTCTGAATTAAATATCTCTTTATAATAACCCATATATGGCACACCCATACGATAGTTATATAATACCATCGGAGTAAAATTGCATATAAGCACTAATGAATTACCTTGTTTATCCTTACGCAACCAACTAATTACACTGTTGTTTGCATCATTAAAATCTATCCATTCAAAACCTTCTGGTGAGAAATTGTTTTCGTGTAGTTCCGGCTCGTTTGTATAAAGCTCATTTAGTTTTTTCAACAATTTTTGTATCCCCTGATGTTGTGGATTATTATTTTCACTCCAGTCCAGGCTATGGTCGTGTCGCCATTCATGACCCTGTGCGAATTCCCCACCCATAAAAAGTAATTTTGCTCCTGGATGTCCATACATATAACTATACAGCAATCTAAGGTTAGCGAACTTTTGCCATTCGTCTCCCGGCATTTTACTTAGCAATGAGTATTTCCCATACACTACTTCGTCGTGAGATAATGGCAAAATAAATTTCTCACTGAAAGTATAATAGATATTAAAAGTGAGTACATTTTGATGGTAGCTACGGTAGATGGGATCATGAGAGAAATACCGGAGTGTGTCATTCATCCAGCCCATCATCCATTTAAGATCAAACCCAAGGCCACCATCTGATGTAGGATGTGTAACCCCAGACCACGCTGATGACTCTTCTGCAATGGTAATAGTATCTGGATAATAGGTATGCATTGCATCGTTAAAATCTTTTAAGAAAGCAACAGTCTCCAGGTTTTCGCGCCCCCCAAATTCATTGGGTGCCCATTCACCTGGTTTACGGGAATAATCTAAATATAGCATTGATGCTACTGCATCCACTCTTAAACCATCTATGTGAAATTTATCTAGCCAGTACAAGGCGTTACTTATTAGAAAAGCTCGTACCTCATTCCTGCTATAATTAAAAATATAGCTCTTCCAGTCCGGATGGAAACCCTTGTTTAAATCGGCATGTTCATATAAATGTGTTCCATCAAAGTAAACAAGCCCGTGCTCGTCACCGGGAAAATGAGAGGGTACCCAATCTAAGATCGCACTTATGCCGAAATTATGAAGCTGGTCTATCAAATACATAAAATCCTGCGGTGTTCCGTATCTGCTACTTGGTGCAAAGTATCCCGTTATCTGGTATCCCCACGAACCATAAAACGGATGCTCCATTATCGGCATAAATTCCACATGAGTAAAGCCCATGTACTTACAATATTCAGGTAATGTGTCAGCCATTTCTCTGTAAGTCATAAAACGACCATTATCCTCCACAATTCTCCTCCATGATCCTATATGCACTTCATAGATGGACATTGCTTTTTCCTGCCATTTTACTTTTGGCCTTTCTTTCATCCATTTTTTATCATTCCATTTGTAGTTGTCTTCCCATACTATTGAGGCCGTTGCCGGTGATGTTTCCCAATGTATCGCGTAAGGATCTCCCTTTTCAACCCTAAAACCATTATGTGATTCTATATAGTATTTATAATACTCACCCTGACCTATGTCCGGAATGAAGAGCTCCCATATTCCGGAGCCATCCCATCTTATATTCATAATGTGAGAATGCCTATTCCAGTAATTGAAATTTCCTATTACAGAAACAAATGAAGCATTAGGTGCCCACACAGCAAAATAAGTCCCCGCCGCTCCATTTATGATAACTATATGAGAGCCTAATTTATCATAGAGCCTATAATGCTTCCCTGCCTTAAATAGATCAATATCATAATCAGTAAGCAATGAAAAATATGGTGATGCATCAGTTGTTATAACCACATCACTTTTTGTTGAAGTATTTTTTTTCGCCTTAGCTGCCATATTATTGTTCTTTACTCATGATTGCTTTTATACCCCTTAGTGGAATAATAACCCATTCAGGGCGATTGTTTAGTTCATAATTAAGCTCATAAATAGCTTTCTCAAGTATATATGTTTTCAATAATACATTCAGGTCGTCTCTATCTTCAGGCACCAGCATACTTTTTTTAATTGTATTCAGATACGAGTGCAGGTAAAATGCGCTCATGTAGTGTTGCCATTGTTCTACATAAGGAATAAGTGTTTCTCTGTCTTCATTTCTGATGCTGTTGTTTAGAAAAAGACTTCCATAAGCTGCATAATGAAACGATCTCATCATGCCTGCAACATCACGCAATGGGGAGCGTTTTAATCGTCGCTCACTATAGCTTTTCAGGGGCTCGCCTTCAAAGTCAATTATCAGAATATCCTTACCTGTAAACAATGTTTGCCCTAAATGATAATCCCCATGAATGCGAATTTTTAAGGCGTCAAGTTTTTTACTATATATATTACGAAATTTATCAAGAATATCATCTCTCAATTCTAACACTTCTTCTGCTTCAGGTACTATATGCTCAGGAAGAGTTTTCAGCGTTTTGTATAAAGTTTGAAAAGCTCTACGCACAAGTGATTGAAAAGATGAAAATAATGAGCGTTGATAATGTAAAGAAAACTCTTCTGGTTTAAAATCTTTCTTATCCGTTGCCGTAGCAAACGCCAGGTGCATTTCTCCCGTCCTTATCCCTAATAGTTGTACACGTTCGGTAACTGGTGCTTCCAGCAATTCTTTTAGGTTGGCCGGAAGGTTATCATATGCCACTATGGATTCATCTATTCCAGAAGGTACACTCGGGTTTTGTGCCGTTGTATTGATTTTAATATTCGAAAGTATTTTTTCATTATATGAATTCAACCTGTCCAGCATATAATTCCAGCCATCCGTATTGTTGCCTATCAGTTCCTGCATCATTCCAAGCGCCATAGAATCTCTGCTCGATTTCCATTCTATAGAGCCTATATAGGCAGGCGTACGTTTAAATTTGGCGACTTGGGTTAAATAGCGCGTTAGCTCCAGATCCGGATTCGTAACACGATCTACCTTTCTGTATATTTTTAGAAAGAATGCATTATCATAGACAATAGAGGAGTTACTTTGTTCTGCGGATAATATTTTGGTTTTTATATTACTGTTTTCTTTTATGTAGTTCTTCAATAGTTTATTGCTTGAAAAATGTATGTCTTCATCATCGCTCACTTCAATATGGTGATTAGCTCCCATTAGTTTGATCATTGTTGATCTGAATGAGTCGCTATACAAAGCATCATAAAGAATACCAGTTTCATTTTTCTTTTTTATATTACTTATAACTGCCTGCGGATGATTTTCCTTTATTATAGTTGCATTTTTTTCATTTGCAAAGCTTACAGGCAACTGATAAATTTCTGGCAAACCACTTTTATATGTAATTTCTACAAGCAGTATAACTGTTTCGTTTTCTTCTATTGGGATTAGTGCATGGTCAATTATCCTTATACTATGTATAGTACGTGCTTTGCCACCAAACCATCTCATCTTCATCAGGTAGTCAGGTAGTATCACATTAGTAAAATCTTCAGAAGCTTCTTCAGCGATATCTTTCAGATTGTCTACTTCCAATGTGTACAGTTTGTGATCATGATTAATAGCATGACCTGTTTTTTTTAATAAAAACCATTGGCATTCATATGAAGACAATGTTATTAAGTACGGGGTATTTGCTTTTATTACTGGAAAAGCATTGTTACTGAATACCTCTATCGGTTGATATCCCTTATATTCAGACATGTCAAGTTCTGCCGGCAACGAATAGCGGGAAAGATTGACAACAACTAACATTATTTCATCCTCATAAGTTCGTGTAAAAGCAAGCACTTTAGGATTTTCTATATTGACAAATTTCATTTTTCCCCTGCTGAAGGCTTTATATTTCTTTCTGGTGCTGATAAGCCTTTTCATCGACCATAACAGTGAAGATGTATTGCGGTTTTCTATTTCCACATTCACGGACTCATAATGGTACAAAGGATCTAATATAGCAGGCAGGTATAGACGTTGAGGATTAGCTTCAGAAAATCCCGCATTTCTGTCTACTGACCATTGCATAGGAGTTCTTACGCCATCACGATCGCCTAAGTAAAAGTTATCACCCATTCCTATTTCATCACCATAATATATTACCGGTGTTCCTGGTAAAGAAAATAACAGGTAGTTCAACAACTCTATTTTGCGACGGTTATTTTCCATTAAAGGCGCAAGGCGATGTCTGATCCCAAGATTTATACGTGCTTTCGGATCTTTTACATATACCTTATACATGTAGTCTCGTTCCTCGTCAGTAACCATTTCTAATGTTAGCTCATCATGGTTGCGCAAGAATATTGCCCATTGGCAAATATCAGGTATATCAGGCGTCTGGTCGAATATATCTATAATAGGGTAGCGATCTTCCATCTGCAGCGCCATAAACATACGCGGCATTACAGGGAAGTGATAATTCATTTGACACTCATCACCATCACCGAAATAATGTACGGCATCTTCAGGCCACATATTTGCTTCCGCTAGCAACAAGGTTCCGGGATAATATGTATCTACGTGTTTGCGAAGGCTTTTTAAAAAAGCATGCGTTTCAGATAGGTTTTCACAGTTTGTTCCTTCTCTCTCAAATAAATATGGTACAGCATCTAATCTAAACCCATCTACACCAAGACTACACCAGTAATCAATGATTTTAAAGATTTCTGCCTGTACATTTTTATTGTCATAATTCAGATCAGGCTGATGATGAAAGAACCGGTGCCAGTAATATTGCTGTGCTACGGTATCCCATGTCCAGTTAGAAGATTCAAAATCCTGGAAAATAATTCGTGCATCTTTATATTTTTTTGGATCATCTGTCCATACATAATAGTCTCTCTCGTTAGAACCTTTAGGTGCTTTTCGTGCTCTTTGAAACCAGGGATGCTGATCAGAAGTATGGTTGATTACTAACTCCGTGATTACTTTTAGGTTTCGTTTATGTGCTTCTTTTAAGAATTTTTTAAACTGCTTTATATTTCCATATGCAGGGTTAATGCTATAATAATCTGCAATATCATATCCGTCATCTTTTAGCGGAGAAGGGTAAAATGGTAACAGCCAGATAGCGGTTATACCTAGATTCTGCAGATAATCTAATTTTCCCAATAGACCTTCAAAGTCACCAATACCGTCACAATTGCCATCTCTGAACGCCTTAATGTGCAACTCATAGATTATTATGTCTTTGTACCAGTGTAGATTGTCATTTATGGAAATATTGTCTTTCATCGTGGGGGTAATAATTATTTAATTACTTTAAAAACGTGCCCGGGGATATCGTATGGATTAAGCCGCACATAATTCCATTCTGCATACCATATATATTTATCTCCGCTTAGTAAATCGTGCACAGTATAAGTATCGCCTTGCTCTATATTCATAACTTTTAATGGGAGCTTTACATTGGCACTCTGGACATTATGTGGATCAAGGTTAATGGCTACGATTATTATATTACTGCGACTATCATCATATTTCACATAGCATATAATATTGTCATTGTTCGTTTCGGCAAACTCTATGTTCCATGTTGTCTGCAAGGCTGCATTCTCATGTCTTATCTTATTAATGCGAAGAATGATCTCTCTGATTTTAGTATAGCCTGTCCAGTCCCAGCGTTTTATCTCATACTTTTCATTGTGTATATATTCTTCCTTGCCTGCCATAGGCTCATTAATTCCCAATTCATAAACTGGTCCATAAAGACCGTAATTTGAGGATAAAGTAGCGGCGAGCAAAAGCCTTATAACGTGAGCATTTTCACCACCAACGACCAATTCTGGGGCAAGTATATCAGGGGTGTTTGGCCAAAAGTTAGGGCGGAAATAATACCTTCGTTCAGTTTTGGTCAGCTCGTTTATATACTCTATTAGCTCCCATTTAGCATTGCGCCAGGTGAAATAAGTGTACGATTGTGTGAAACCTATCTTGGCCAATCTCTCCATTATCCTTGGCCGGGTAAATGCTTCAGCAAGAAAAATTACTTCCGGATATTGTTGTTTTATTTCCGGTATCATCCATTCCCAAAACGAAAAGGCTTTTGTGTGTGGATTATCTACCCTGAATATCGTCACACCTTTTTCTATCCAAAACTTGATTATGTTTTTCAACTCTTCCCATAATCCCATCCAATCCCTGCTTTCAAAATCAAAAGGGATAATGTCCTCATATTTCTTAGGTGGATTTTCCGCAAATTGTACGGTTCCATCGGCACGCCATTTAAACCATGCGGGATGCTCCTTTACATAAGGATGGTCCGGCGAGCATTGAAATGCAATATCCATTGCTATTTCAATGTCATGCTTTTTAGATTCATTAACCAGGCTTTTAAAGTCTTTTAGTTGCCCAAGCTCGGAGTGTATCGCTTTATGCCCTCCCTTTTTATTTCCAATAGCCCAGGGTGACCCCGGATCATCTTTTAATGCTGTTAGCGAATTGTTTTTCCCTTTACGGTGAGTAAACCCTATTGGATGTATAGGAGGCAAATACAAAATGTCAAACCCCCATTTAGCAATAAGGGGTAGTAATTTTTTTACATCATTAAAAGTGCCATGCTTCCCAGATTCTGAGCCCGCAGATCTGGGAAACAACTCATACCAGGTACTAAACTCTGCTTTCTTTCTGTCTATGATTATTTCAAAAGTTTCCGAAGTGGTTATCCTGTCTTTATCTATGTATTTGCGTAATATTTCGCCGATCATTTTATCCTTTACTAATTCTATTCCGCTTGCGTTATCGGCCACATAGCCAAGCTCATCAGCCCATTTGGAAAGGATCTCTTTATTCTTCCCTTTAGCTTTTGCTATCGCTCCATCAGCTATCTGTATTCCCGCTTTAAGGTCTGTAACAATGTCTTGTTGGGCATTATATTTCTTTAGCACACTTTCCCGCCATGTAGTATAATGATCTATCCACCCGGATATATTAAATTGATACACACCTATTTTGTCGGGAACAAAAGGAACTTCCCACCTGTCGTTTGTAGTGAACTCTAACTCTAGTTCTTTCCAGTTTTTATCAGAACTGCATTTTATTAATATAAAAGCTGCGAGCTTATCATGACCATCAGTAAAAACATCTGCTGAGATAATAACCGAAGTATTTATTATTGCTTTTGCCGGGAATTGCCCGCATTCTACAGTAGGCATAACATTACCTATAATAACCCTTTTTCGTCCGGCGATGTCTGTCATTGCGAAAATCTGTAATTAAGTGAGTACCAGTTGCTGGCGCAGTACACTATATATAAATTTCATACCAGCTATAACTTTTACATTTAGTAAGCCGTATTATGAGTTTTGTAAGCAATTGTTTTATTTCCTTTATTTCTTTTTGAGATTCACTGTTGTACTTATTTTATTTCAAGATCAACAACCTTTTGGAATGTAATTGCTATTTTAGTTAAGAACTTTATTAATCTGAATTAACTCTCGAAATTTTGGCTTTTTTTAATTAAGCTTATTTATAGCTTATCGCCACTTTAATATCACTCATCAGGAAAAAATGCCTATGTAGATGGGTGTCTATAAAAGGTCAGTCGATGGTAATAGGAAAATAATTAAGTCCAAAGAATAGGCGGACCATAGCCTGTTTTATACAACTGCTGTCCTACTATTTAGATGGAGAAGTTTATGAATGATAAATTACGTCTCCGTGCAATATTTTTGATGGATATCCCTAATACTGTTGTAGAACTCATCAAATAAATTATCGAGATGCTGTTCACGAGTCTCCAAAGAGTAATTTACTCTATTGGCAACATTTTCTTTAGTAATGCTGAATTCGCTTATTCCTATTGTATTGAGAATAATACCCAAACGATCCAAACAATCCCGTATCTGTTTATATGGAATTTGCGCCATTATATGCTGTTATAAATTAGAAATGATTTATCCGCCACATTGGAGAATGCACCGCTGTTGACGTTAATAAACTATGCCATCAAAGCTTAACTATTTACCAGCTACCAACGAGTCATTCATTAATGGCACTCTTCTTCAAACGCAATGAAGACAATGAGCAAAAGTTTAATGTAGCAATAGTGTACGGACCAGGGTATGCCGACCACGTCATCAAAGATCAGCTACGATTACAAGTAAGACCAAAAATGCAATAATTTGATATAGCCTAAAAGTAAATCCTCTAATATTTTCAATGCCTGCCCGATTAAACTATATTCCAAGGCTAAAGCGTTTAAAGGTTTCTTTAGTGATCATCCGGCAGTTCTTTGATACCTGTTCCAATGTGCAGTTCAGCATCTTGATATTCACAGGTATGCCTTTACGCATTTCCATAAAATCCAGCCGCAATACGCCTTCTCTATCTATATCAGGCTTACCTGCAAGATTGCTAAAAAGCTCATATGCCATATTAGCATCATCGCCGATGTAGAACCGGCCATACCCAAAATAATCGTCACCCTTCTTTACATTGAGGTCTATGTAAAATGCAGTGTCCGAATTACTAAATGAAGTATCCATAAATTATCATTTGATACCGATGACTATTTCTTCTGCCCGCGCAGCAGGCCCGGATAGTTCTTGTCAAAGAACTGATCACGCATAGAATCCATTTGCTGCATCATTCTGCCTATGTCAAAAGACTGATCTTTCCACTTGTTCATAAAATAGTCAGGCCGTATAAAGTTTTTATAAAACAGGCTGTCATCCCAAATGGTTTTCCCAAACTGTTCGTTGAAGATTGATGGAAAACTACTATCGAATTGTTTTTGAAATTGTTTCATGACTGAATCAACTTCGACATGTTGCATGTTGCCTGACTTATTGGAATACGACCACACATAAGTGGAATCATAACCGATGACATTCCCTTTATCATCATACTTCTTTGTTACTTTGCTGCCGATAACCGGTTGGCTACCGGATTGTTTTGATATGACCTTATTGTCTTTATGTTCCTGGGCATTGCACCCCGTAATGCAAAAGGCCATCAGCACTGCTGCTATTGACTTTTTCATAACCTTATTAAAATAACCGCTGCAAAATAAATAATCTTCTCACGCGGTAGATTGAAAAAAAAGTTAAAATGAATTTCAAAAAAATTGAGATGATTATCAAATCGCAGTACCCTAAGACCGTGAGTGAAAATACCTCCATAAGTCCTGCTATCGGTTACCAGAAGATATTTACTTTCACAGTTTTTTAAAAATCTATGGTACGTAGTTTGTTTGTCGTTTTTCAGATCAAAATATATCGGTTATGAACAGGAACATTGTTAAAACAACAACTGCTTTTCTGTTAGCAATAGCCCTTTATTTTCTTCTGGATTTTGTGGGCCTACCACCGCTTCACAGGGAAACGGCGACCATGCTGAGGGCTATATTGCTGGTTCTGGGCGTTACCGTCTTGTTGATCCTTTATAAGATCAGCAGGAACAACGGGCTATTACAATAGCAATTTAAAAAACTAATTGATTACGCCCTGACGGCTGCCATCTTCGGCGGCCGTTATTGTTTAAGTATATGTTGTGGGACTGATTTTTTTTCATGAGTAAATTTCACATTATCTAACTTTTTTTCAGTTTGGGGTTGTCATTTTTTCCTGTTTAAAGCATTGGCATCCGGTTTGCTTTTAGCTAAGAAAAAAAGGAGGTCAATATGAACAACACAGTAATGAAAAGGGACAATGGCCATACACCGGCCTCATTAAGTGGTTTGGTTGATCAGATCTTTGAGAACAATCTTAACCGCTTTTTCCGTGATGATTTCTTCGGCTCTTCCGGACTGCAGAATGCGAGTGTCCCCGTGAATTTGCAGGAAACCGACAATACATTTGTAATGGAAGTGGTAGCGCCGGGTTTGAAGAAGGAAGACTTCAAGCTCAATGTAAATAATGACGTGCTTATGGTCGGCTTCGATCATAAGGAAAGAGAACAGCAGGAGTCAAAGGATGAAGGCTGGTTGCGTAAAGAGTATAGGAAACGTTCATTTATGCGTAGCTTTAACCTGGACGATTCCATTGATGCGGGTAAGATTTCAGCTAAGTATCTTGACGGTATCTTATATGTTACGCTTCCAAAGAAAGAAGGGGCACAGAGAATATCCAGAAGCATACAAATCAGTTAGGTTTTTCATGGTTAACTAATATGATAAAAGCGGCAATATTGCCGCTTTTATCATGCGAATGATTTAACTATTTACATATATCCGGAATTGCAATCAGGGAAGAGTTGGCATATATACCCCCTATCAATAAAAAGCTGATAAACGTAATTATTGAAACGCCACAACAATCACAAAACAAATACTGGAAAAATCTGATAATTTACATGTCTGGATGGGAGATTACAACCGTTGCCACCACCGTTGGATTCGGTAGCTGCAGAATATATTAATTCTAATTACGATTTTCTTTATAAAATGGAAGAAAATGCTCAAATAATAAATAAATCCACATGGTTTAATTTGAGAGCTGACGAGGAAGACTCCACATTTTATGAATACTGTATCCCAACTAGACGATATAAAACTATACTCAGCATTATTTGGGAAGATTAACTTTTACTTCTTAACGTAATTAGCAACATATCATCAATCAGACTGAAGATTATTTCTTACACATATCTTGCTTCCAGCCTATAATGTTTTTGCCATTGAAAAATAAAAACCAGCTTTAATGCAAGTTTTAGTGCGAGGACAAAAAGAAAGGATCCCAAAAAGATATGGAATCCTTGCCTGTCTTGCGGTGGGCCCACCAGGACTTGAACCTGGGACCACCTGATTATGAGTCAGGTGCTCTAACCAACTGAGCTATAGGCCCTGGCTGTTAAGCCAAAAATTGGATTGCAAATGTATAGCATTTTCTTAAAAAACGGGAACCAATACAAGAATTATTTTTGCAGAATGCTACAAAACATAAAACACATAATCTTCGATCTTGGCGGTGTGTTGCTCAACCTGGATTATAATGCAACTGAAAAAGCCTTTACAAAGCTTGGTATTACTAATTTCAAAGAATTGTTTTCACAGCTCACCCAGAATTCTTTATTCGATGATCTGGAAACAGGTAAGATACAGCGTAGCCAGTTTGTATCTGCTATTCAGGATATATCAGGTGTTTCATTGGAAGAACAGCAAATAATTGATGCGTGGAATGCTATGTTGCTTGATTTTCCGTTAAGAAGGCTACAATTACTGCAACAACTACGATTGCATTACTATCTGTTTTTGCTTAGCAATACAAATGAAGTACATGAGGAAGCATTTAATGAAATATTAATGAAGGCATTTGGCATTCCTAACATTGGGACTTTCTTTGACAAGGTGTATTACTCTCATAGAGTCGGCATGCGCAAGCCCGAGAAAGAAATCTTTCAGCATATTTTAGATGAGAACGAGCTTAAGCCTGAGGAAACATTATTTATAGACGATAGCCCTCAGCATATTGCCACTGCTCAATCATTGGGCATACAAACTATATATCTGGAAAAAGGAATGACTATTGAGGATGACGTCTTTAAGCCAAAAGGATGATTATAGTTACTTCACCTCTTCGTAATCTATATAATCACCTTCTTTTATATGTGACCTGCCTGTAGACCGGTTATTTACCTTATGCTCCATTTCCTCCATTTTATGCTGCATCTGTCGCATACGGTCTGAAGCCATTTTGGTTATCTTGAATACAGGAAAAACATATTTTGCCAAAAACCGGTAAAGTATTACTATAATAAAGGCCCAAAATAGTACTCTGAATAACATAGTGATGTCAAAGGTAATGAACCTTGTTCTTACATGAGTTAATGAAAGTATAATTATAATTAATGCAGAGTTTGCTATAAGATTAAAAAGTTCGTATATTTGCATTGGATTTTAATCGAAAAAGAAAGGGGACACTCAGTTGTCCCCTTACTATTTATTCCATGGCTGAGACAATTGAAAAAATTACAGATTTATTAAGCCCATTGCTAGAAGGAACAGATATGTTTATCGTTAATGTTAAAATTAAGCCGATAAATAATATTAAAGTCTATCTCGATGCTGATAATGGGCTATCTATTGATAAAAGTGCTTCTATTAATCGCAAGCTGTATGCCTTAATAGAAGCAGGTCAAATGTTTCCCGAGGGAGATTTTTCGCTTGAGGTTTCCAGCCCGGGAGTTGACGAACCCCTTTCCCAATGGCGCCAATACAAAAAGAACATTGGAAGAAAGGTATTAATAACGCCTCTGGAAGGCCCCGATAAATTGGGTGTTCTAAAGGATGTGAACGAACAGCAAATAATACTGGAAATACCGGTACCTAAGAAAAAAGAAACAACAATAGAAGAAATACCATTTTCAGAAATAAAGAAAACAGTAGTACAAATTATTTTTTAATTCAAAACCCCTGCTGGAAGCAGGGATATAAAATGTGAGATCATGGCAAGTATCAATCTTATCGACTCATTTCAAGAGTTCAAAGATGCCGAAAACATTGACCGGCCAACCTTGATGAAGGTAATTGAAGATGTTTTCAAAACATTGCTTCGTAAAAAATACGTTTCGGACGAAAATTTCGACGTAATTGTAAACGACCAAACGGGGGACCTTGAAATCTTCCGCCGTCGCGAAATAGTGGAAGACGACCTCATTGAAGATGATAACTTACAGATACCTTACTCAGAAGCTATAAAAATAGAGCCCGACTACAGCGTAGGTGAAGAAGTATATGAAGAAGTAGATGTGCGCGACTTTGGCCGCCGTGCTATACTAGCAGCAAAGCAAACACTGGCTGCCCGTATCGGCGACCTTAAGAAAAATAACCTTTTGAAGAAATATGCGGAACGTGTGGGAGAGATTATTGGAGGTGAAGTGTACCAGATATGGAAAAAAGAAATATTACTACTTGATGATGAAGGTAACGAGCTGATCATGCCTAAATCAGAACAAATACCCACTGACTTCTTTAAGAAAGGAGAGACCGTGCGGGCAGTAGTAAAGAAAGTGGAAATGCGCAATAACACACCTATCATCATATTGAGCCGTACCCATTCTTCTTTCCTTGAAAAACTTCTGGAAATTGAAGTACCTGAAATAATGGACGGCCTTATAGTTATAAGGAAAATAGTACGTGAACCTGGCGAACGCGCCAAAGTAGCTGTAGAAAGCTATGATGATCGTATAGATCCGGTAGGTGCTTGTGTGGGGATGAAGGGTAGCCGCATACATGGCATTGTTAGAGAATTACGCAATGAAAATATTGATATAATTAACTTTACTAATAACCAACAATTAATTATTCAGCGTTCACTTACGCCTGCGCGTATCAATCGTATGGAGCTCGATAATAATGAGCATCATGCGGATGTATACCTTGAGCCCGACCAGGTATCACTGGCGATAGGTAAAAAGGGCGTAAATATTAAGCTTGCGCAGGAACTTACAGGCTACAGCATAGATGTATATCGCGATGTGCAGGAAGACCTCGAATACGATATCGATCTCGATGAATTTTCAGACGAAATTGAAAGCTGGGTTATTGACGAGTTCAAGCGTATTGGTTGTGATACAGCATTAAGCATCCTCGATCTTTCAGTTGAAGAATTGGTGCGTCGTACTGATCTTGAAGAAGAAACAGTGAAGGATGTACGCCGTATACTGCAAGCTGAATTTGAAGATGAAAAATAGTTATTTTTTTTAGTAATATAACTATTAAACCCTACATAAAACAATGTTTAAGATTACGAAAACCAGCCATTTTTCAGCAAAAATGGCGTAGGTTTGTAGATTAGGCATAGGCTAACGAAAATTTAGCGCAAAATTTTTTTTGACTACGGAATAGAATGGCAACAGCAACAAAAACACCAAGATTACTGGCAGCAGCCAAAGAATTTAACATTGGTAAGGAAACGCTTGTCGAGTACCTTACCAATAAGGGATTCGAGTTTAATGCAAGTAATCCAAATACCAAACTGACTGAAGAAATGTATGACGCCTTGCAGGCGGAGTTTGCTCAAGACAGGCTCGCCAAACGCAAGAGTGAAGAGATAGCCTTGCCTAAAGGGTCATTGTTGGATAACCTTAAGAAAACTAAAGACGATCTGGACCTGGGCGTACGCGATAAGAAAGAAGAACCTGAAGTGGCGGCACCAGCCCCGAAAAAGGAAGAACCTCTTAAAGAACAGGAAAAAGTTAAAGAAAAAGTCCCGGAAGCAAAAGCACCGGAAACAAAAGCATCAGAAACTCCCTCTCCTACTCCAGAAGAATCCCCAGCTAAAAAGACAGCAGAACATAAAAAGACAGAAGAACCCGTAGAAGAGAAGAAACATGCTGCGGAGGAGAAAAAAGCTACGGCAGAAAAACAGGAAGAACAAGACTCTGAGGGACATATTAAAGCTAAGTCTCAAAAGTTGGAAGGGCCAAACGTTCTGGGAAAAATAAATCTTGAGGAGTTAAATCTTTCTTCCCGCCCTAAAAAAGGAGCAACAAAGAAGAAAACCAAAAAAGAAGAAGAGCCTGAAGCAAAAGCTAATGAGGAAATAACTGAAGCTCCTGCAAACATTGAAATACCTGCTGCTAAAGAAACACAGCCGGAAGAAAAACCACAACGTCCTGTGGTCGCTGAAACAAAAGAAGTGATTCAGGAAGATACGGATCAGGATGAGGAAAATGGAGACAGGCCTGAGCATATCGAAATGAAAGCTCCGAAATTGGAAGGGCCTAAAATTATTGGTAAAATAGTGTTACCAGTTGCAGGAAATAATGCTGCAAAAGGTGATAATAAAGATAAAGACAGGGACAGAGAAAAGCGTAAACGTAAGCGCATCCCTGTTGAAAAGAAACCCGAAACATTTAAACCTGACCAGCAAGGCCAGAACAGAGATAGAAACCAGAATAATAATAGAAGCGGTCAAGGAGGACATCCGGGTGGTGGTCAAGGACAAAATAACAGGCCTCAAAACTTCAATCGCGGCCAGGGGGGAGGCCACGGACAACAAGGTGGTGGCCAGGGACAATTCGGAGGCCAGCAACGTGGTGGTCAGGGACAACATAGCGGTGGACAACAGCGCAGTGGTGGCGGTGGTCAGCAAAGAGGCGGCCAGCAACATGGTGGCGGCGGGCAAGATAGAAGAGGCGGAGGCCGTTTTCAACCTCGTCCTGCAATAACGCCACAGCAACAGGAAATTGACACAAAAGCAATTCAGGATAAAATACGTGAAACCCAGGCCAAACTCACAGGTGCCACTCGTAGCAAGAGTCTTAAAGCCAAATATCGTCGTAACAAACGCGAGGAAATGGCTGAAAAGAGAGCTGCTGCTGAACAATCAGAACAAACGAATGTGATACAGGTAACGGAGTTTATTTCTGTTAGTGAGTTGGCTAATCTGTTGAATGTAAGTTTTGCAGATGTCATCAGTAAGTGTATGAGTCTCGGCATCATGGTGTCAATTAATCAGCGTCTTGATGCAGAAGTAATAGAACTGGTATCGAGTGAATTTGGCTACGATGTCGAGTTTATCGACTTGGAGCAGGAAACTGAAATAGAGGAAGAAGAAGTAGATGACGAAGAGGATTTACAACCGCGCGCCCCTATCGTTACGATCATGGGTCACGTCGATCATGGTAAAACATCTTTGCTTGATTACATACGTAGCGCCAATGTAGTAGCTGGGGAGGCAGGTGGCATTACACAGCACATTGGTGCTTACCAGGTTACAACAAATGGTGGTAAAAAAATTACCTTCCTTGATACACCGGGTCACGAAGCGTTCACTGCCATGCGTGCCCGTGGTGCAAAGGCAGCAGATGTTGCGGTTATTGTAATTGCCGCAGACGATGCGATAATGCCTCAAACAAAAGAAGCGATTTCGCATGCCCAGGCTGCATCACTGCCAATGATATTTGCCATCAACAAAATAGATAAGGAAGGAGCTAATCCTGAAAAAATAAAAGAGCAGCTTGCCAACATGAATATATTGGTAGAAGACTGGGGAGGTAAATACCAGAGCCAGGAAATATCTGCCAAGAAAGGTTTGAATGTTGACTTGCTTTTAGATAAAATATTACTTGAAGCAGAATTGCTCGACCTGAAGGCAAATCCTGATAAGAATGCCAATGGTAGCGTTATTGAAGCATCCCTCGATAAAGGGCGCGGCTATCAGTCTACCATTCTGGTGCAAAGCGGAACGCTGAACCAGGGTGATATGATTGTTTGCGGACAATATTATGGTAAGATAAAAGCAATGTTTAACGAACGCGGACAGCGTGTTAACATTGCAGGCCCTTCAGCTCCGGTGCAGGTGTTAGGGCTGAATGGGGCACCGCAGGCTGGTGAAAAATTTAAAGTATTTGAAGACGAAAATGAAGCTAAGGAAATGGCTACTCATCGCTCTCAAATCATGCGCGAACAAGGCATCCGTACCCGCAAGCATATCACGCTTGACGAGATCGGTCGCCGCCTTGCATTGGGCAACTTTAAAGAACTTGGAATTATCATCAAGGGCGACTTCGATGGTTCTGTAGAAGCCCTGAGTGATTCATTGCAAAAACTTTCTACCGAAGAAGTAGCAGTAAATGTAGTACATAAGGGTGTTGGACAGATCACAGAAAGCGACGTATTGCTTGCCACCGCATCCGATGCTATTATCGTTGGCTTCCAGGTACGTCCGTCTATGCAAGCTGCAAGACTTGCCGAACAGGAAAATATAGAAATTCGTACATACTCTATCATCTATGACGCAATTGAAGAAATCAAGAGCGCAATGGAAGGCCTGCTGGAACCTAAAGTTGAGAAAAGGACTGTTGCTAATATTGAAGTACGTGAAGTCTTCAAAATTAGTGGTGTAGGAACTATTGCTGGTTGTTATGTACTGGATGGCAAGGTTACACGCAATACAAGGGTTAACCTGGTACGCGATGGTATAGTTACATATACAGGTGAGCTTGCTTCCTTAAAGAGATTTAAAGATGATGCAAAAGAAGTGAACGCAGGATACGAATGTGGTTTGTCTATTAAGAATTATAACGATGTTCGTGTAGGCGATATCATAGAAGGATTTGAAGAAGTAGAAGTAAAGCGGACGTTATAGCTTGCCGGAATATAATTTAAGCCGTTAACCTGGTTATTTCAGGTTAACGGCTTGTTTTTAAAGTGTACTTAGTTTTTATATCAATGAATTTAATGCAGCGACTGGATAAAGTAGAACGACTTGCTTCTTCGGGTAAGGTAGCCCGGTTATTGCATCATCCTTTCAAATATATAAATACAATCGCTTATACCAGGTATGATTATTTGAAGAAAGAAAATTTAGAATCTGGTAACATTGTTTTTATTAAGAATAATAAATAAAGAATTTAGAAGTTATTATTATGCTGGATAAACTCGAAGCAATAAAGGCCAGGTTTGATGACTTGGGGGTTGCACTTACTAATCCTGCGATTGTAAGTGATAATAAAAAGTTTTCGCAAGTAAGCCGCGACTACAGAAAGCTGGAAAAGATTGTCGATGCTTATAAGCAGTATAAAGCTTGCCTTGAAGGTATTGAATTTGCGCGGGAAGTGTTGACTACTGAAAACGATGAGGAGTTGCGCGAACTGGCAAAAGAAGATCTGGATAAACAGGAGCAGCAAAAAGAAGTGCTTGAAGCAGATATTCGTCAGTTACTGATACCCAAAGACCCTCAGGATGAAAAAAATGCAATACTTGAGATCCGTGCCGGAACAGGAGGTGATGAGGCGAGTTTATTTGCTGGTAATCTCTTGCGCATGTACCTTCGTTATTGCGAAAGGAAGGGCTGGCAAGTGTCCGTTTTAACGGAAACCGAAGGGACTGTCGGGGGTTATAAAGAAGTCCAGCTCGAAGTAAAAGGTGAAGATGTTTATGGAACATTGAAATTTGAAAGTGGAGTACACCGTGTGCAGAGAGTACCGGAAACAGAGGCCAGTGGCCGTGTACACACTTCTGCTGCTACGGTAGCAGTATTACCTGAAGCGGAAGAAGTAGATTTTGAATTAAAGGATAGTGATGTAAAAATGGAAACCGCGAGAAGCGGCGGAGCTGGCGGACAAAACGTAAATAAAGTAGAAACAAAAGTTATATTGACACACATTCCTACAGGAACAGTTGTAATGTGCCAGACTGAACGCACACAGTTAGGCAATCGTGAAAAAGCTATGGATATGATGCGTACCCGTTTATATGAAGAGCAGGTGCGCAAGCAGGAAGAAGAGATTTCAAGACGACGTAAAAGTCTTGTAAGCACTGGCGACAGGTCTGCAAAGATCCGTACGTACAACTATCCTCAGGGACGTGTTACTGACCATCGAATTAATATGACTATATATAACCTCGACGATTTTATGAATGGTAATATCCAGGAAATGATCGAGGCATTGCAATTTGCTGAGAACGCTGAAAAAATGCAGGCAGGCGAGACTGTAGCTTAAAATAACAGCATTGTTCAGTACTTTTTTTTATGTTTAATAAATTTTTTAACCACATATAATTTAAAAATGTCTACACCAAGCTTTGATCTGGTTGATATTGTTCATACCATCCGGAATCGTAGAAAATTTGTGCTCATTATCACATTGCTTGCCGCTATAGCTGGAATATTATTTCATTCAGTCAGGAAAAAAAGATATCAGGCAAAAACCGAATTCCTGATTATGGATCCTCTGTACACCGATCGCAATAATATCTTCCGCAATACTGAAATGAGATTTATTGATTACTTCGCCGGTGAAGATGATATCGACAGGGTCATTGCAATAGCCGAATCAGATACCGTAATTGACAAGATCATCCGCGTTAAGGGACTTGCCGTAGCTTATAACGTAGACACTACAAAACCCGGAGGATTTGATAAATTAAGAACAATTTTCACTAAGCTTTATGACATAAAACGCACCGAATATAAAGATGCTGTCCTTACATATATAGACGAAGATCCTACACGTGCTGCGCAGGTAGCTAACGAGTCTGTACATATAATAGAAGACGCTTACAAAAGTTACTACATTGATGTAAAAGCAAATATGTATCAGGCACTGCACGAAAAACTGCTGGAGACTGACACTGCTATTGGTAAGCTTACTGATTCACTTTCTGCTCTGCGGGATCGGTATCACATTTACGACATCATCAGCCCTGCAAGGCAAAATGTGATTGTCGGTACAATAAAAGAAAGTGGTGTAGCTGGCTTTGGAAAAGCAATAGAAGAAATTCAAAATATTGAGTCTATAAAAGATCAGTTGGTTATTGACAGAGCAAAATATGTATCTCTGCTGAATGAATATACCACTGGCATAAAGATGAATCAAATGGCTCTTACCCATGTCATTACTAAAGCTACAACACCCGATCACCCAAAGGGCCCTGGCCTTATACTCACAACAATCATTTGTGCTTTATTAGGATTTTTCTTTAGTGTTTGCATTGTATTGTTGCTTACCTACTATAATCTGATAATTTCTGTAAAACGCTAATGCAGCAGCAATTATTACAAAACAGGTGGTTTCAGGGCATCAGTCTGGCACTGTTGTTCGTAAGCATTGCATTGTTTTCCTATACAGGTAATATTCTTTTTATTACGCCGCCATTTGCTTTCTTGTATATCATTTTAATGGGAACAAACTGGAAAACGGCATACTGGATACTGCTATTCTTTATTCCGCTTTCCGTCCAGCTCAGCTTCATGAACGATACCTTGTCCACTTCATTGCCTGATGAGCCTATTACATGGTTATTTCTATTGCTATTCATCATCATGTGGGTAAGACAACCCGATATGATCCCAAAATGGTGGTGGCGCAATCCACTTGTTTTTATCGTCGTATTACAATTTCTATGGCTTATAGTTGCTGTAATATTTTCAAAAGAACAGTTCTTATCTATTAAATTTCTTATCTCAAAAACATGGTACCTTACTACATTCCTGGTATTGCCTATCTGGGTATTCAAAGAGAAGAGAGATTATAAAAAGGGATTTCTTATTTTCCTTATTCCCTTGCTACTTACAATGGTAGTTATTTTATACCGTCATTGGCAGTTAGGATTCAGGTTCCGCGAAATTCAGAAAGCGGTACACTACATTTATTACAATCACGTAGATTATTCTACAGTGATGTCTATGTTTTTCCCATTGGTTTGTGTCGCATTACCTCTTATAAACAAAAGAAAATGGTGGTGGAAGATTGTTATAATATTGATAATACTGTTTTTTATACCTGCGATAATTTTAAGTTATGCCCGTGCGGCTGTTATAGCAGTTGTATTTGCTATTATAGTCGGTTTGGCTATAAGGTTTAAGCTGGTAAATTTTATAATGCCCCTATTCTATGGTATGATAGTGCTGTTGTTGGTATATATGACCAATAACAATAAATATATTGATTTCAGACCCACATATGGTCGCACTTATATGCATAAGAATTTTACTGACCATCTCATCTCAACTTTCCGTGGTGAAGATATGTCTTCTATGGAGCGGCTGTATCGCTGGATAGCCGCCATAAGAATGAGTAAGGACAGACCTATTACTGGCTATGGCCCCCATGCGTTTTATTATTATTATAAACCCTATGCTGTAAGCTCTTTCAGAACATACGTGAGCAGAAACGACGAACAATCTACAACACACAACTACTTTTTGTATATGCTCGTGGAGCAGGGATGGCCGGCAATGATATTGTATGCGATATTAATTGTAATGATATTCGCTCATGCTCAAAAGATCTATTTTAGATTCAAAGACAAATTTTACAGAAACTGCACCCTTGGAATTGCCATGATGCTGGCCGCAGGATTTATTAATAATTTCTTTTCAGAATTGATTGAAACGCACAAAGTAGGCGCCCTCTTTTATCTGGGCATTGCGTTATTAATTCTTCTTGATAAGAAAAGCCGGGATATGAAAGCTGAGCCAGATGCCTCTTTAATTCAGAGCTAATTAAACCATTACAGCAGGTTCTATCCACGCCTCACTGTCTTTCAGCAATCGTATTAATTCAGATACAGCTATTTCACTTGGCACATTGCGCTTTACAACTTCTTTGCCTCTGTATAGAGTAATTTTACCTGGCCCGCTGCCTACATATCCAAAGTCTGCATCAGCCATTTCTCCGGGACCATTTACAATGCACCCCATAATAGCAATTTTTACTCCTTTTAGATGGTTTGTTGCAGAACGGATTTTGGCTGTTGTTTCCTGTAGGTCAAATAAAGTTCGACCACAGCTCGGGCAACTTATATATTCCGTCTTGCTGATGCGCGTACGGGTTGCCTGCAGTATAGAGAACGCCGTATTATTCAGAAATTGATGATTATTTTTCAATTCAAGGTAAGTACGGCCACTCACCTTAGCATTTTGTAATTGTCGTGTATCATTCTTAAGCCACACACCATCCCCAAAGCCATCAAGCAATAATCCACCTGTATCTGTTGCCAAGTGTATCAGATGTTCATCCACTGTTTTGTCTTTGCTGCTAACACTTAGTACAATAGGGCAGTTGACCTGCTGCTGTATCAGTTCTATTAACATGCGGCGCACAGAAGGCATAGCATGCTTATTACTGCTTTCCACACACAGTACAGTGCGGTTATCATCTTTTACCTTATCTATCAACTGTTGCAATTGGTGCCAGTCTGCATTAGCATCAACCTGTATAAAATGTAATGTTGGTAGTGTATTGTTAAGTTCAAGGTATTCTTGTAACTGCAAAAAAGCATAATACCCATTCTTATTTTCTCTACTTTCCCAATATTTATGATCACAAATTATCTGCAGTGTACCTGGCAAGGCAAAATCAATTTCTTTAGCACCGGTATAGATGTAATCTGCTGCGCCGTCTTTTATATTCCATTTATCAGTCGGCTCGTCATATTGGTATCCTATCGCCTCAAGATCTTCTGGCATTATGTTTTCATCGGTACTATAATCTGCTATCACCACCGGAACATGATGCCCGCCAATGTTATTGATAACAATAGATTCTCTGCGTTTATATTCAAAAGGGTTGTAAGGCAGATGTGTTTTTTCTTTTTCGGTAAATGGCTCAATAAGTGCATGGCTTGTTCTTTCCGTATATCGCTTCACAATATCTCTGCATACAGGTATTTCCAATTCGGGATCTTCAGTCAGTGATACTCTGATAGTGTCACCGATGCCATCTTCCAGCAATGTGCCTATTCCTATTGCGCTTTTTATACGGCCATCTTCGCCATCTCCTGCCTCTGTCACTCCTAAATGCAATGGATAGCATTCCCCAAATTCTCCATCCATTGTCTCTACAAGTAAGCGATAAGCTTCAACCATCACCAATGGATTGCTCGATTTCATACTCAATACTATTTGGTGATAGTTTTCATCACGCGCAATGCGTAAAAATTCCATAGCACTTTCCACCATACCTATCGGTGTATCTCCATACCGGCTCATGATTCTGTCGCTCAGCGATCCATGATTGGTACCGATACGCATTGCTGTTCCGTATTCTTTACATATACGAACAAGAGGGGTAAATCTATCACGTATCCTGTTCACTTCAGCGGCATATTCGGCATCGGTATATTCTATAAAATCAAACTTTTTCTTATCAATGTAATTGCCGGGATTCACTCTTACTTTTTCCACAATTCTTGCAGCTATCTCTGCGGCATTAGGTGTAAAATGTATATCTGCAACGAGTGGTGTATGATAACCTTTACTTCTCAACTCGTTTTTTATCTGTAATAGGTTTTCAGCCTCTCTTTTACTCGGTGCTGTTATGCGTACCAGCTCTGCTCCAGCCTCGATGCAGCGGATAGTTTGAGCAACTGTTGCTGCAGTATCCATCGTATCGGTAGTGGTCATTGTTTGTATGCGTATTGGGTGGGAATTGCCTATCAGCAGATCTCCAATTTTTACTTCCCTGGTTTTTAGCCTTTTGTATTCTGTAAGAGAAGGACAATATTGCTGCAACATAATGCTCTGGTGTGCAGCAAAGTTAGGCTAATATAGGGAATGTGATAAATGAATAAAATATGATAGATGTGAAGAAACTGATAAAAATGTGGTCTTTTTGCTTTGAAATCAATATGATATATTTTTGATAAAGAGAACAAATTGTTACGTTGGACCTTAAGTTTATGTTTTTTCAATGAAACAATAGTATTTTAGCAAATCCAGAAATCGCCGATGGAATACGAGATACAACACTTAGGAAAATTTAAATATGTAGAAGCGGGTGAAGGTGAACCATTAGTTTTATTGCATGGTTTATTTGGTGCGTTAAGCAATTTTAAAGATTTGATCGATCATTTTAGGAACACGTACAAGGTAATAATACCTATGTTGCCGTTGTTCGATCTAAGCCTTTTGGACACCACAGTTTCGGGTCTGGCAAAATATGTACAGAAATTTATTGAAGTACGTGATTTCCCTAAAGTGCACCTTTTGGGTAATTCATTAGGAGGTCATGTTGGACTGGTTTATACTTTAAAAAATCAGGAACGAGTAAAAACAATTACTCTCACAGGTAGTTCCGGTTTGTTTGAGAATGGAATGGGAGAAACTTATCCTAAACGCGGTGATTATGATTACATTAGGAAAAAGACAGAAATGACGTTCTATGATCCTAAAGTAGCGACAAAAGAGCTTGTTGATGAAGTGTTTTCAATAGTTAACAATAGATTAAAAGCGCTTAAGATCATTGCTTTGGCAAAATCAGCAATACGTCATAATCTCGGCGACGAGCTTCAGGATATTAAAATTCCTACTTGTCTTATATGGGGTATGAACGATACGGTAACACCACCGATGGTAGCCGAAGAATTTAAATCCCTGATTCCAAATTCAGAACTTCATTGGATAGATAAGTGCGGTCATGCCCCCATGATGGAAGTGCCGGATGAATTTAATAAGGTACTTGAGCAATTTCTTGCCAAATACAAAGAATAATATTTTCTTAAAATTATATCTTTTTGATGTTCCCGGCTGTTATCATTAAAATTTGGTGCAGGTTTTGTATATAATATTTTAGAGAAGTAAAATAAATGTTGATACAGCAATTAATATCACCCATCGTTCCTACGCTTATGTTGACAGACACAGGCAGCAGGGCGCTCTATCTGATGGAAGAAAATAACCTGAGCCAATTGCCTTTGGTTGTAGAAGAACAGTATATGGCATTAATACAGGAAAATGACGTGCTGGACTGGAATACACCCGAATCACAACTTAGTCTGGCTGATTTCTTAAATTATAAGCCGGCTGTTTTTGCTACAGGCCACCCTTACGACGCTTTGCGTATTGCCCATCAGCAAAATCTTTCCATAGTTCCTGTAGTAGATAACGATAACAAGTATTTAGGAGCTATTACCCGTGATGAATTGTTAAAGTACATAACAGAAAATAGCGGGTTAAACAATCCGGGAGGTATAATAGTTCTGGAGATGGAGCCTAAAAATTATACTTTATTCGAGATAGCCCGTATTTGCGAAAATGAGGATGTTATTATTATTAGCACCCAATTAAACACCAATAACCAGTCGGGCACAGTAGAAGTAACTTTAAAAACAAATCGTACCGACCTCCGGGCAGTAGTAGCATCTTTTGAACGTCACAATTATAAGGTAAAAGAAGTATATGGCGAGAAAAACCAGGACCATGATGACGTACTCGATCGCTACAACCTCCTGATGAATTACATCAATATGTAGAATATCTTTGCAGTAAATCTTCCAACTTACTTATTGATGATAGCTATAGATAATGTGCTGCTGAGCGAGGAATTGATCCACGAACATTTCGTTTGCGACCTGCAAAAATGTAAGGGTGGCTGCTGTGTTGATGGCGATTGTGGTGCTCCGCTTACAGATGAAGAAACAAAAACACTCACTGAGATCTACCCTAAAATAAAACCGTATCTATCTCCGGAATACGTTACTGCTATTGAAGAGCAGGGAACACACATTGTTGACGACGAGTTCGGCAATGTAACGCCAACCATAAATGGCGGTATATGTGCTTATGGTTATATAGATGGATCAGGCGTTGTTAAATGTGGTATTGAAAAAGCCTGGAAAGAAGGGATTATAGCGTTTCGCAAGCCAATTTCTTGTCATTTGTTTCCTATCCGCATTAAAGAATATCCGGGATATGAAGCTGTCAACTATGAGCCACGGCCAACACTATGCCGGCCAGCCTGCAATCTCGGTAATAAATTAAAAGTCCCGGTTTACCAATTTCTGAAAGATGCTATTATCCGCAAATATGGAGAAGAGTTTTATGAAACTCTAGACGCTGTTGCAAAAAAGTATTCTGAATAGCAATTATAACCCTTTACGCAATCTTGCTACGGGAATATTCAATTGCTCCCTATACTTAGCCACCGTACGGCGTGCAATGTTGTAGCCTTTTTCCTGTAGCATTTCTGTTAGCTTTTCATCAGAAAAAGGTTTTCTTTTATTCTCTCCGCCTATTATCTCATTAAGTATTGTTTTTACTTCACGGGTAGATACTTCTTCGCCGCTTTCTGTCTGTAATGCTTCAGAAAAGAAATATTTAAGCTTATAAGTTCCAAATTCTGTTTGTACAAATTTGCTATTAGCCACACGAGATACTGTGGAAACATCAAGCCCGGTCATCTGTGCAATATCCTTGAGTATCATTGGCTTTAGCGTAGTCTCATCTCCGGTCAGGAAAAACTCTCTCTGGAAGTCAAGGATCGCCTGCATGGTATGCAATAATGTATGCTGACGTTGTTTTATAGCATCAATAAACCATTTTGCAGCGTCTAACTTTTGCTTTATAAATAGTAATGCTTCTCTTTGTCTTTTATCTTTTTTCTCGCTTCGGTCGTATGCTCGCATCATCTCTTTATACCCTTCCGATATCCGCAACTCGGGCGCATTTTTGGCATTGAGAGACAATTCCAGCACGCCATTGTTATTAAACACAAAAAAATCAGGTATTACATAGCTCTCTGCCTTATTTACAACAGCAAACGCCGATCCTGGTTTAGGATTCATTTTTATAATGATGCCTATTACTTCTTTAAAATCCTGATCGTTTAACCCTAATTGACGCTGTATTTTATCGTAATGTTTTTTAATGAACTCATTAAAATATTTATCTATGACATCAATCGCATTTTTTACAGCTTGGGTCTGCAGCATGCGCTTTAATTGTAATAATAAACATTCCTGTAGTGTCCAGGCGCATACCCCGGGTGGGTCAAATTGCTGTATAGATATTATGAGATCGGTTACTTCATCAATAGTTGTATAGATGTTTTGGCCAAATGCCAGATCATCCACAATAGCCGTTATCTCCCGGCGTAGGTAGCCATCTTCGTCTATACTTCCTATTATTTGCTCTGCTATTTTTTGAGTACGCTCGTCCAGCTCTAACAGCCCTAATTGATCAAGCAAATATTCATGAAAGCTGGTTTCCACACGCACAGGTGTTGTCTGCTTATCTGTGTCATTGCCTCCATAATAATCATCTCCATAATCGTAGTTGCCTCTGTCATCATCCTCATGTCGCAAAAAGTCCTCCAGGTCCACCTTTTCTGCTGTATCATTGCTTAGCTCTACATCTTCATTATTATCACTTTCATAGTCCGATTCTTCATTATCCTGTAGGTTATATTCATCCTGCGTGCCATCTTCATTCTCGTTGCCATACTCAAGCGCTGGGTTTTCCTCAAGCTCTTCTTTTACACGTTCTTCAAGGTTTGCAGTAGGCACCTGCAGCAATTTCATTAGCTGAATCTGCTGTGGAGATAGTTTCTGTAGTAACTTCTGTTGCTGTGATTGTCTTAACGCCATGTTTCCTAAACCTATTGCAAAAATAAAATTTAAAGGTACAAAAGTGTGTTACTTATCCACTATTTCATGAACTTTGTCTCAATACCTTAACATCATTTTAGATGTTAATATGCTTCTTTTATAAGAAGTAGTTTTGTATATTAGTTGGATAGAAAATTTAGTGCCCCAGGGTATGAGTAAAAGACCATATGTATCACCTTCGTTTTCTTATATCCCTCTGGAAGAAACGCTTGAGATACTGCCTAAAAAGAAACAGCTTTTCATTGGTATACCGAGAGAAACTTCTTTCCAGGAGAACAGGGTGGCATTGACCCCCGAAGCAGTTTCTGTATTGGTCAACAATGGCCATGATGTTGCTGTAGAACATAGTGCCGGAGAGGGCTCATTTTATTTTGATAGTGATTACAATGAAGCCGGTGCCCGTATCGTTTACGAAAAAGCTGAATTGTACAAAGCCACAACTATCATCAAATCCGCTCCAATATCTGAAGAGGAGATAAATCTGTTGCAACCCAACCAGGTTGTGATTTCTCCCATACATCTGCCTATTCTAAAGGTAGAAATGCTGGAACAACTGGTACAGAAAAAAATAATCGCCATTGCTTTCGACTCAATAAAAGATGATGCAGGGACCTATCCTATTGTGCGCTCTATGAGTGAGATAGCAGGAAGTTCTGCAATACTTACGGCTGCTAAATATCTAAGCAATGTACATAATGGGAAGGGTATATTACTCGGCGGCATTTCAGGTGTACCCCCTGTTAAAGTATTAATTATCGGCGCAGGTGTAGTAGGCGAGTTTGCTGCCCGTACGGCTTTTGGTCTTGGCGCTTCAGTTAAGATCTTTGATAATTCCATTTACCGTTTGATGCGTTTGCAGAATAATATTGGCCGCCGCTGCTTCACTTCTGTATTAGAACCGGTTACTCTTGCAGATGAATTAGCCGATGCAGATGTCGCAGTTGGAGCTTTAAAGCCTGTTAACGGCATAACTCCTGTTGTCGTTAGTGAAGAAATGGTAAGCAACATGAAGGCCGGTTCTGTGATCATTGATGTTAGCATAGACCGCGGGGGCTGCTTTGAAACTTCCAGGCTTACTTCTCACGAGAATCCAACATTCAAAAAATATGATGTTATCCACTATTGCGTACCCAATATAGCATCAAGTGTATCCCGTACTGCATCACGTGCCATAAGCAATGTGTTGATGCCGATCATGCAGCAATGCGCTGATATGGGTGGTGTAGACGAATTGATCCAGGCAAAAAGTGGCATCCGTACAGGAGTATATCTTTATAAAGGTTGTGTTACTAACGCTCCCATTGCCAAACGCTTTAACCTAAAGTACACAGACCTGGATCTGTTGCTCGCCGCTCAGGGCTAATCTTTTCGAAATTATGCCTTTATATAACCGGCGAACATTAGTGCAAATATTGCTATTGCAGCTATAATGCGGTAAATCCCGAAGGCTCGAAATGTATGTTTTTGCACATATTGGATAAACGTTCTGATAGCTATCATAGCCACTATAAAAGCAATTACATTTCCCACTATCAGCATATTCATCTGCCCGGGCTGAAATGTAAACCCTTCCTTATGATAGTCCCATAATTTTTTTACCGTAGCGGCAAACATTGTTGGCACGGCCAGGTAAAACGAAAATTCAGCTGCCAGCTTACGTGTCAGCTTTTGTTGTAGTCCGCCTACTATTGTGGCAGCACTACGCGATGTTCCAGGTATCATAGCCAACACCTGGAAGCAGCCAATAATGAACGCTTTTTTATATGTTATCTCCCCGTCCATATCTATAGAGTTATTCTTAAACAACGAGTCGATAAACAGCAATATAATACCACCCACCAGCAAGCTTACTCCCACAACCATGCTACTTTCCAGCAGTGTATCTATTTTTTTAGAAAACAATGCCCCCATAATGGCAGCAGGTATAAATGCCGCAACAAGTTTTAAATAAAACTCAAACCTGCTGAAATCAAAGAACTTTTTCCAGTACAATACCACCACAGAAAGAATAGCTCCAAACTGCACACACACTTCAAACAATTTTGTAAATGCTTCCTCATTAATGCCCATAATAGAGCTTACAATGATCATGTGCCCTGTAGATGAGATGGGAAGAAATTCGGTAATTCCTTCTACCACTCCTAAGATAACGGTTTGTAACCAGGTCATACGCTATGGGATGTTGATATATTTATGAGTTTGTAAAGATAATTGCCATTCCGGATGTTGCTTAATATATTCTATTATCAGCGGGTTAATTTGCTCTTTTTTGCTCCATTCCGGCTGTAAATACAGCTTACAATTTTCATGGACAGCCTTTTCATGTTCCTCCGCCCAGGTAAAATCCGACTTATTGTAAATGACTACTTTAAGCTCATTAGCCTGCCCAAGACATTCTTTGAGTGGGGCTTTAAATTTTTTGGGAGATAACGTAACCCAATCCAAAGAACCACTTAAAGGATATGCACCAGACGTTTCTATATGTACACTAAAACCTTCTTTATGCAAGGCATTACTAAGTGCTGTAAGATCATACATAGCAGGTTCTCCACCGGTGATCACAGCAATACGCGCCGGAGATCGCTTTGCTATGTCTACTATTTCTTTAGTATTCATTTGCGGGTGCCTGCCTGCATCCCAGCTATCTTTCACATCGCACCACACACAGCCCACATCACAACCTCCCAGGCGAATAAAATATGCTGCCTGTCCGGCATAATATCCCTCGCCCTGCAATGTATAAAAGTGCTCCATCACAGAATATACCGATATATGTTCCTCAGTCTTTATCACAATTCGTTTAGTTATATCTCGGCTTGGGTAGCTTGGCAGCCGTAAGTGTATTTTTCATGAGCCCGCATATTGTCATCGGGCCTACCCCTTTGGGGACAGGTGTTATATAGCTGCAAAGTTCGGCTACATTATCAAAATCCACGTCACCCACCAGTCTTGTGCCGCTTTTGCGTGTATCGTCCTCAATGCGGTTCATTCCCACATCTATTACAACAGCGCCTTCGCGCACCATGTCTGCTGTTATAAATCGTGGTCTGCCTATTGCAGCCACTATGAGATCGGCTGTTATCGTAATATCCTTCAGGTTCTTTGTTCTGGAGTGGCAGAGCGTCACAGTCGCATTTCCAGGCTTACCGTTTCTGCTTAGCAATATAGACATCGGTGTACCCACAATATTGCTCCTGCCTATCACCACTGCATGCATGCCATCTGTATTGATGTTGTAATGATCCAGCATCATCATAATGCCATAAGGGGTTGCCGGCAAAAAAGATGGCTGGCCAAGCAACATTTTCCCCTGGGTGATGGGATGGAAACCATCCACATCTTTCAATGGATTAATGCTATTAATAATTATATCCGGCTCTATATGGCCTGGCAATGGCAATTGTACCAATATACCATCTACCGATTCATCCTCATTGAGCCTGTTGATATTTTCCAATAAATGCTTTTCAGAAATATTCGCATCAAAATGCAATAGGGTTGAGTCAAATCCCAGCTCCTTACATGTGCGCACTTTAGAGCCTACATATACCTGGCTGGCAGGGTTTTCACCCACCAGTATGGCTGCAAGGTGAGGTGTTTTACCTCCTCTTGCCTTCATTTCATCCACTTCCTTCTTTATCTGCTCTTTGATGTGTGCGGCTACGGCTGTGCCGTCTAAAATTTGCATGGCGCAAAGATAATGGTAATCACAATATTTAATGATTTACCCTTCCGGCAAGCTTTGATATATGAAATTTTGCTACTCTTTGTGTACAATGACCTTATAACTATAAGTTTTCCCAGCATTCAATACCTGCAATACATATTCTCCATCAGGCAAATTATTTAAATTAATTACCCTATCTATCCCATTATTATTATTACCGATCACACTTGCAACCTGTCCTGATATGTTGGTTACTCTTATTGCGGCTTGCTCAAACCCTTGCGGCATATTAATATGAACAATGCCATTTTTTACGATAGTTGGATATACCTTTATAACATCATGCATGCTAATAGTAGCTACGCTAGTTATTGTATCTGTTACAGTGTCTTTATCAAGCTTTACTATCCACATATCTCCATCCAAATCGGTAAATGTAGAATCCCTATATCCTTTCACTTCTCCATCAAAAGATAAGGTCCAGCCAACTATTGCATAGCTCCCGTCATTACATTCTATGGCATTATTTGCATTATCAACATATGAGCCGCCTATGCATTTTTGCCATTCAATACCACCCGTAGACGCTAGCTTGAGGAGCCAATAGTCCTGATCGCCATGATTGCCGCTTACATCTCCATCATTAGAAGTAGTTGTAGCCGATACCAAATATCCACCATCATTTGTATGTTGTATTGACCATGGCTCGTCATCTGATGAGCCACCGTAACATCTGTCCCATATTATACCGGTATCGGTTAGCTTTACTACCCAGGTATCTGCACCGCCATGATTACCGCTTACGTCTCCATCATTTGAGTAAGCTGAACCAGCGACAATATAGGCACCATCAATAGTTTGTTGAACAGACAAAGCCTGATCGTCTAAAGATCCACCTAAACATCTCTGCCATGTTATTTTCCCAGTATCATCCAGTTTCACAACCCAATAATCATCGTTGTAATTTGGTGTTCCATGATACCCGGAAACATCTCCGTCATCCGAGTTAGTAGATCCTGCAACAATATATCCATTATCCGTAGTTTGCGCAATTGACCATGCTACTTCACTATAACTCCCTCCCAGGCACTTCTGCCATAGTATTTTTCCTGTATCATCTAGCTTAACTATCCACATATCCTGACTACTATCGGCGGGAACACGCGTCCTTATTACATCTCCATCGTCAGAAAGTGTGCTGCCTGCAACTATATACCCACCATCCTTGGTTTGTTGTATAGAATATGCCTTCTCATCCATACTTCCTCCCAGGCATTTCTGCCATTCTATGCTACCACCCGATGATAGTTTCACTATCCACATATCACTACCCCCATGATTACCCATTACATCACCATCTATAGAGAAAGTATGACCCGCTACAATATAGCCAGCATCTGTAGTTGTAGCTACGCTATAAGCAATATCATCAGCTGAACCTCCCAATGCTTCCTCCCAAACTATATTGGAATCTTTTAAATTAACGACCCAGAAATCCTCCCCAAATCCGCCATGATAGCCTATCACATCTCCATCACTTGAGTATGTGCCACCTACAACAATATAGCCATCATTGATCGTTTGCTGTATCCAGTTACCAAAATCACCCTTTGTCCCGCCATAGGTTTTTGCCCATACTATATCAGGGCCTTGCCCGTAGCCATTAATGGCAAATAAGAGGAAGAAAATAATACAGATGATATTCTTATATACTTTTAAAGAAGGGTAATAACAATTCATAGGTAGAAAAATGTTAGGGATAAAGCAAAACAAATTTGAATATATCTTTCTGATTTTTTAAATATTATTATAAAAAGATTAATGATTTGAATTTAAGCAATGATAATAAACATGGTATAACATAAATAAAATTTTTAAAAAATCGTTACTACTCTTTACGAATAACAATCCTATAGCTATAAACCTTTCCTTTATTTACTACCTGCAATACATATTCTCCATCAGGCAAATTATTTAAATTAATTACCCTATCTATTCCATTTTTATCACCTATTACACTTTCAACTTGTCCTGACATATTGGTTACTCTTACTGCGGCATGCTCAAGCCCTTGCGGCATATTAATATGAACAGTGCCATCACTTACAATAGTTGGATAAACCTTTATAACATCATGCATGCTAATAGTAGCTACGCTAGTTATTGTATCTGTTACTGTGTCTTTATCAAGCTTTACTACCCATATATCGCCGTCCTGATCCGTAAATGTACTGTCTCGAAGTCCGGTAACCTCCCCATCTACCGATAATGTAGTGCCGATTACAACATAGCTACCGTCACTATTTTGCGTAATCCAGCTTGCATCGTCCACATATGAACCCCCTAAACACTTTTGCCATTCTATGCCACCCGCAGATGCAAGTTTTATTGTCCAGTAGTCATCATCGCCGTGATTACCATGTACATCTCCGTCATTAGATCTTGTAATCCCGGCGATGATGTAACCAGAATCAATTGTTTGTTGTATCGAATAAGCTACATCAATTGATGTCCCCCCATAGCATCGTTCCCAATTAATATTTCCTGAATCAGTGAGTTTTACAATCCATGCATCTCCATTTCCACGATTACCTGTCACATCCCCATCGGTAGAATAAGTCATACCTGCTATTATGTATCCGCCATCTTTTGTTTGCTGAATTGAATAAGCCTGATCATCTAAAGAACCGCCTAAACATTTTTGCCATTGAATTCCCCCAGTATCGTTAAGTTTTACGATCCAATAGTCACCAAGTACACCGGATGCGCTGTGTAATCCTGCCACATCTCCATCGTCAGAGTTGGTAAACCCTGCCACTATATATCCACCATCTTTTGTTTGCTGAATGGAATATGCCAATTCACTATAACTTCCACCTAAACATTTTTGCCATATAATTGCACCCGTATCATCTAATTTTACAACCCACATATCATTGTAGCCGGCAGTTGTATCATGTAAGCCCGTTACATCCCCATCTGTAGAATTGGTTGTTCCTGCAACAATATATCCACCATCGGTTGTCTGTTGTATTGCATATGCTCCATCACCACGACTGCCGCCTAAACACTTTTGCCATAGGATCGCACCTCCAGACGATAATCTTACAATCCACATATCTTCATTTCCATGCAGGCCTTTTACATCTCCATCATTAGAAGAGGTAGTCCCTGCTGCAATGTATCCTCCGTCAGTTGTTGTTGCTATGCTATAAGCAATATCAACATCAGACCCACCAAGTGCTTCTTCCCATACAATGTTGGAATCTTTTAAATTAATAATCCAAAAATCTGGATTACTACCACCATGAAAACCAGTAACATTCCCGTCATTAGAATACGTTGAACCGGCTATTATATAACCGTTATTGGATGTGTTTTGTATGCAGTTGCCGAAATCTCCTTTGGTTCCACCATAAGTTTTTGCCCATATTATACCCGGGGCTTGCGCATTGCAAACAATTGAAAATATAATTAAGATAAAAGTGCAGATAATATCCTTATATGCTTTAAAAGAAAGGCAATTGAACATAAGTAAAGATTAATAGGTAACTACTAAATTGAATGTAAATACATTTTTCTACTTGCACCTTATTTAAAAAAAACATTTTAAAGGAGCATTTTAAAATAGTGATAATCAATTTGGTGTGCTGAAAACATTTTGGCATCATCAAAACGCTCTTTTCCTATTCTTTATGAATAACGATCTTATAGCTATAAATCTTCTCAGCATTCAATACCTGCAATACATATTCTCCATCAGGCAAATTATTTAATCTCATTGTTCTGTTTATTCCACTTTTATCATCAATCACACTTTCAACTTGTCCTGATACATTAATTACCCTAATGGCCGCTTGCTCAAACCCTTGCGGCATATTAATATGAACAATG
>Ga0134128_10000457_pt1 | contig 56867 bp, 78 predicted proteins | sample KB31754_FD_96462 | JGI IMG/M metagenome (GOLD analysis project Ga0134128, IMG submission 96462) | Terrestrial soil microbial communities with excess Nitrogen fertilizer from Kellogg Biological Station, Michigan, USA - KB3-175-4 | ecosystem: Environmental > Terrestrial > Soil > Unclassified ... | reverse complement strand
GGGCAGATCGAGGCCCGCCGAGCGGGCCTCGAAGGTTGTTGAAGTCCGCGTCGACGGCCTTGCCCGAGCCGATCAGCACCGGGAAGCCGAGCACCGCGGTCGACAGCGCCAGCGACAGCGCCGGGGCGATCACGGTCTTGACCGCGTCGATGTGATGGAAGGGATTGAGGCTGTGCGAGCCGGCGTGCTCGGCGGTCTTGTCGCCGAGGGCCTGGAGCACCGCGATGTGCGCGACCTCGTGGGCCAGCACCGACAGGACGAGCCCGGCGCCCAAGGTCAGAACGCCGACGGCGCCGAAGTGGAACGCGACGACGCCGGCCGCGAGCACGGAGACGGGCGCGACGATCTTCGCCCAGAGAGGCGTGCCGTGCTCGTGGCGCAGCGCGCCGACGCGGCGAGCGGCCTCGGGCGTGGGGATGGTCACGTCGTTGATGACGCGCGCGGCCTCGTCGCCGGGCTTGGCGAGCGGCGCGGCGGCGGAGGACTCGGCGCCGTTGACGGGAACGCCCGCGGAGAGCTCGCCGCGGTTCACGCCGCCGTCGAACTCCTTGCGGGACGCGGCCGCGCCGGCGCCGGACAGGCGCGAGAGTTGCTGGCCGAGCCACGCCTTCACGCCGGAGCCGACCCATCGCGGGCCGTTGTCCGGAGTTCCGGGCTGAGCGGGAGCTCCTCCCTCGCCGACCCAGCGCGGGCCGGAGTCGGGCGTCGCGGACGGAGCGGGCGTCTCGGCGGGCGCGGTCGCGGACGGCGCGGGCTTGGGCGACTCGGGGACCGACGCGGCCGGAGACAGCGTCAGGGCGGCGGCGGCGTTCGCGATCGCGGGAGCGGCGGCGGCGACGGGGGACGCCGCGACGGCGCGCGGAGCGAAGGCCGAAGGCGCGGCCGAGAGCGCGGGGCTCAGCGGCGCGGCGCCGAGGGACAGGGCGCGGACGGGAGACGAGTTCGAGAGCGAGGCCGCTGGGAGGGCGACGGGGGCGGTCCCGGCTTCGCCGGCGCGCGCGGCGCCGTTGAACACCTGCGCGAAGGCCTGGGAGGCGGGCCAGCCCGCCGAGGTGAAGAACAGCGCGAAGCTGACGGCGACGGCGATCCCGGACTTCAGCGTCCGAGTGCATCGAATCGAGGTCATCGAGTATCTCCCCTAATTTGCCGCAACGACCACCGCGTGTTCCGGTACTAAGGAACAGGACCCGATTATAGACACTCGTTGATCTAGATCAATAGGAACGAAGGGCCCAAGAGGGTCGAGGTAGTGGGCCTACGCGCTCGGGGGACTTTAGGCGGGGAGGACTTTGTAATTCAGCGCGTCGCGCTTTAGCGCGTCGCGCTTCAGCGCCCGGCGGGCGCGTGCCGCATCTTCAGGATCACGCGGATGCCGGCGAGGTTCACTTTCTGCTCCATCAGGTCGCGGACGTCGCGGAGCAGGTCCATCTCGTGGTCGGAGTACAGCCGCTGGCGGCCCGCGGTTCGGTCGGGGCGCAGCAGGCCGTGCTTCTCGATCCAGCGCAGGGTCCAGATCGGGATGCCCGTCAGGCGCGCGGCCGCCCCGATCGTGTAGATCGGGGTCGAGCGCGTGCGGCGGACGGGGCGGTCAAGCCGTCCCACTCGGAGGCCTTCGTCCGGGCTTGCGCCCGGACTTGACCGATAGAACGGGGTTCGGCTCGGAGCGCACGGCCTCCGAGCGGATCTTCACGTACGGCTTCCAGGCGGCGGTTCTCTTCACGAACATCCAGGGCATCAGGTCTTTCGCGATCATCGGCGGTGATCCTCCAGTTTCCCTCATGCGCGGCGAGCTACGAATATATAACAGCTAATCTCATATTTGTCAAGGTCATACCTAACAAAAAAAATTAGAAAAAATCCGACAAAAAAAACGACCCTCGCGCTCGCGCGCGAGGGTCGAATTTTTTCCGGTCGAAGTCTTACTTCGCGGCCGGGGCGGCGGCGGGAGCGGCGGCCGGCTCGGCAGCCTTCTCCTTCTTCTCGGACTTCTTGGCCTTCTTATCGGCCTTCTTGTGGGCCTTGTGGGCCTTCTTGTCGGCCTTCTTCTCGGCCTTCTTGTCGGCCTTCGGCGCGGCGTCAGTCGCCGGAGCGGCGGCCGGCGCGGGGGCCGCGGGGGCCTGCGCGAACGCGACGCCCGTCAGCGAGAGCAGGGCAACGGCGATGAGAAGCTTCTTCATTTGGATCTCCTTGGTGATGTACATCATTTAGTTTCAAAGAGGGTGCGACCCTCTCGGCGTCTGATTCTACACAATTACTACGCATCGATGACAAAAAAGTTCGAAATGCCCTTTTCCTCCGACGGGAGCGGGCTTTTTACAGCGAGGCGAGGACGGCCGAGAAGTCCCGGGGAGGGTCGGCCGTGAACTCGTAGGGCGCCGCGGCGGCCACGCTCAGGGACAGCGCGTGCAGCATCAGGCGCGGCGCGCCGCCGATGGGCCGCGGCGGCGGGCCGTATTTGGGATCGCCCAAGATCGGGTGCCCGATCGAGCACAGGTGGGCGCGGATCTGATGCCGGCGGCCGGTCTCGGGCTCCACGCGCAGCAGCGCGGCGGAGCGGAAGGCGCGCTCGACGCTCCACCTCGTGCGAGACTTCTTGCCGTCCGCGGACGGCGCCACGCGTCCGGAGCCGAACTCCTTGAGCGGCGCGTCGATCGTCCCCTCCCCCGTCATCGCGCCGGCGACGGCCGCGAGGTAGACCTTCTTCGCGCCGCGCCCCTCGAACTGCGCGCACAGCAGGCGGTGCGTCTCGGCGTCCTTGGCGAGCACCACGACGCCGCTGGCCTCGAGGTCGAGGCGGTGCACGACGAAGAGCCTGCGGCCCAGGCGCCGCTCGAGCTCGGCGTTCAGCGCTTCCCCGACGTCGCCGCGTCCGGGGATGGTGGGACGGCCCGAAGGCTTGTCGACGGCGACGATGTGCTCGTCCTCGAACAGTATCCGCGAGTCGGTCACTTTTTAAGACCCGTGACGCGCTCGAACGCCTCGCGGGGCGAGAGGCCGCCTTTCTCGGCGACGACGAGGTTCAGGAACTCCCACGCCGCCTCGGGGCGCCCGGCGATCCGCCCCACCTCGTACGCGGCTCCGCCCAGCACGCCGCGGTAGTAGAGGATGGTCGCGTCCTTCATGTCCCCGCGCGCCCACTCGCGGCCGTGCTCGAAGCTCCGCAGGTTGCTCTCGGCGATGAAGCCGACGCGCCCGGCCTTCATCCCCTCCCAGCCCACGAGCTCCATCGCGCGCAGCTGCTCGACGGCGACCGCGGGGATCTCCACGCCGTAGCGGTAAGTGATCAGCCCCTCGTCCTGCAGCCAGTGCGTGTACTCGTGCGCGTACAGGACCTTGAAATGCGTCTTCGGGTCCTTGAGCTTGCGCCAATCAAGCTTGAGCATCACGCGGATGCCGAACTTGGGATCGAAGTGCCCGTCGGGCAGTCCGCCCGAGACCTCGTAGGTCCAGCGCGAGTGCCACTTGTACACCCAGACGTCGCTGCGGGAAAGGACGCGGGCGAGGTAATCGGCCGGCGCCGCGCGGCCGAGCTTGGCGGCCGTGACGGGCAGCTCCTCCTTGATCCAGGCCGGGATCAATCGCTGGGCCATGCGCTCCGCGTCGCCGGGCGCCTTCTTCGAGGGGCCGAGGGCCTTGAGCGCGGGACGCGAGGGCTCCGCGCTCGCCGGGACCGCGTCGACGGCGCTTCCCTCATGCTCCCGGGCGCCGTCGAACTTGACGGAGCCGGCGGCGGCTTCCGAAAGGACGGCGGCCGAGTCCGTTTTGCCGGGGACGGGCTTGGCCGCCGCGGGCACGAGCGCGAGGCCGGGCGGCACCGCGGGCTGGGCGGCCGCGGCGGCGGACGGAGCGGCCGCGAGAGCGGGAACCGCCGCGACGCCCGCGGCGGCGACGGGCGCGGCCGGCGCGGCGGAGATCGCCGCGATGGGAGCGGCCTGGAACGGCGCGGAGACGGCCAGCGCGGCCGGAGACAGCGCGGGCGCCAGCGAGGCGGTCGGGGCGGCCGAGACGGCGGAGGCGCCCGGCGCCGACGGGATCACGCCCTCGGGGACGACCTCGACGCGCTGCGCGGCGGCCGGAAGCGCGAGGGCGACGAGAAGGAGGGCGAGCGCGCGCGTCGTCATGGCTTCGAGAGGATAACAGCCCGTCGGGAAAGCCGCCAGGGGGCTAACGGCACGCTGGCGGCTAGGTCTCAAGGCCCGTATCGATCTCTCCGAAGTTATCCACAAACTGAGCCCGGGCTCAGTCGGTGGATGACTCTTTGGACGCGCGTCACGGACCGTGACGCTGGACGATCTTCGAGGGCGAATGCGCGCCCTTGATCACGCGCAGGCATTTCGCCTCGCAGCCCAGCTCGCGGGCGAGGAGGCTCAGCGCCGCGGCGTTGGCCAGGCCGCGCTCGGCGGGCGCGCGGACCCAGAGCTCGTAGACGCCCTCGGCGCGCTTCTCCAGGCGGTCGCGGCGCTCGTCGGGATGGACTTTCAGCCGGATGAGCACTAGAAGCTGAAGTCGCTTCCCGCGTACGTCGGGACTTGGATGCTGTTCTGGCGCCGCGCCGCGCGGTCGACCTGCGGCTTCACGAAGTCGTACAACGCCTTCGAGTCCTGCGCTCCGGACTGCAGGCCCTTGAGCAGGTAGTACGTGAACAGGCCATGGCGCTGGCCGTCGATGGACAGCGTGATCTGGTCCGCCTGCGACGCGGCGAGGACCGTGGCGCCGGGCCCCGCGTCGGCGGCGCCGAGCTTCACGTTGACCAGCGGCCGCGCTCCCCGCTGCAGGACCGAGCGCCCGCCCGCCCCCGAGAAGCAGGAGTCGAGAGCGACGAGGGTCTGCTTCGCGTGGAGGCTCTTCAAGTCGGCGTAGATCCGGCTGAGCGGCAGGCCTTGCTTCTTGATGAACTGCGGATCGGCCTCCCACGGCACGAGGTACGCCGTGCCGCTGTCCGGGTCGGGCGCGCCGTGGCCGGAATAGTAGAAGAACACGCGCGAATTCGCGGTCACGTTCTTCGGGAGATACTCCTCGAGGTAGCTCGCGATGCCGCTTTGCGTCGCGTCCTGGCCCTTGAGCGTGATGACGTTCTCTTCCGGGAAGCCGAGGGCGATCAAGTGCCTGCGGACGGCATCGGCGTCGCGCTCGGCGTAGTCGGCCTTGGGCAGATTCTTGTGATAGCTCTCGATGCCGATGACGAGCGCCCAATCGTCGGGGTGCGCCGGATGGCGGTAGCCCGGAGAGTCGACGTCCGAGTCCGCGGCCTGCGCGACGGGCTCCGGCGGAGGAGCCGCGGGCCGGGAGACGTCGGGCGCGGCGACTCCCTTGTCGATCGCGGCTCGCAGCATGGCGGCGAGCGTCCCGTGACCGTTTTTTTCGGCGATGTCGGCGGCGGTCATGCCGTACGAGGTCGCGAGCGGGTCGGCCCCGTGCTCGAGGAGCACCTTGGCCGTGGCCAGATCGCCCTGTCTCGCGGCGAAGAGCAGCGGCGTGAAGCCGCCGTCGGCCGCCTCGTCGACCGACGCGCCGTGCTCGAGGAGAAGCCGCACGGCCTCGGCATGGCCGCCGGCGGCCGCATAATCCAGCGGGGTGGCCTGATTGCCGGTCTTCGCGTCGACGTCCGCGCCCACCTTGAGGAGCAGTTGCATCGCGTCCATCTGTCCTTCGAAGGCGGCCGAGTGGAGCGCCGTCTCCTGCTTGCCGTTCCTTTCGTTGACGGAGATGCCCGACAGGAGGGCCGCCTGAAGGGCCCCCACGTCGCCGTATTGCGCCGCGTTGGTCATGCGGTATCCGTTTTCCGCGCAGCCGGCCAAAAGCGCGGGGAGGGCAAGAGCGGCGGCGAGAATCGCGAGTCGGTTCATGGTCATGAGTGTAACGATTGCGCGGCTACGGCGCAATCAGTAAGCTATTCGCCTTGCGCTCAGCCCGAATCCTCGTGGTGGACGACGAGCCCGCGGCCGTGGAGATGCTGGCGCGCTTCCTGGAAAACGCCGGCCATCGCGTCGAGGGCGCCCGCAGCGCCGAGGACGCCGTCGAGGCGCTGAAGAACGGGTCCTTCGACCTCGTGCTTCTCGACTTGATCCTTCCGGGCATGACGGGCCTGCAGGCGCTGGCCGAGCTCAAGACGCTCACGCGCGCGCCGATCCACGTGATGACCGGCCTCAACGACAGCGACACGCGGAAGGACGTGCTGCTGCTCGGCGCCTCCGGCTTCTTCGGCAAGCCGCTCGATCTGACCGCCGTGCTCGCCGCGGTCGACGCCCTTCCCTCTCCCGCGTGAAGAAGCTCTCCCGCGCCGACGTCACCCGCGAGGCCCTGGCCGGGATCACCACGTTCTTCACGATGGCCTACATCGTGGTGGTCAACCCGGCGATCCTCTCCGGCTCGGGCACCGGGATGCCGTTCGCGGGAGTGCTCACCGCGACGGTCCTGCTCTCCTGCTCGATGACCTTGCTCATGGGCCTGTACGCCGACCTGCCCTTCGCGGTCGCGCCCGGCATGGGCCTCAACGCCTTCTTCGCCTACTCGGTCGTGCTCGGACGGCACGTCTCGTGGCAAGCGGCGCTCGGCGCGGTGTTCTGGGCCGGAGTCCTCTTCGTCGCGGTCTCGGCCACGCCCTTGCGCCAGCGGCTGGCCGAGGCCATCCCTCCGGACCTGCGCGCGGCCTCGGGCGCGGGCATCGGGCTGTTCCTCGCCTTCATCGGCCTCAAGAACGCGGGCTTCATCGTCGCCGATCCCGCGACGTTCGTGCGGCTCGGCACGCTCGACCGCCGAGTCGCGCTGAGCCTCGCGGGCGGGCTGGTCACGATCTGGATGATGCGGCGGCGCTCTCCGCTCGCTTTCTTGGCCGGCATCCTGGGAGTGACGGCCGCGGCGTGGGTCATGGGGCTCGTCACGGCTCCCCCCTCGTTCTTTTCCGCGCCCGACTTCTCCAGCGTGATGCTGAAGATGGACTGGCGCGCCGCGCTGGAGCCCGCGCTGTGGTCCACCGTCGCGGTGTTCCTGTTCACCGATCTCTTCGACTCGATCTCCACCTTCGTCGGCGTCGCGCACTCGACGGGCCTCGTGGACGAGAACGGCCAGGCCAAGAACCTGCGCGAGGGCCTGCTCGTGGACGCGTTCGCGACGCTCGGCGCGGGCCTGGCGGGCACTTCGTCAGGAACGGCCTATATTGAAAGCGCCGCCGGCATCGAGATGGGCGGCCGCACGGGCCTGACCAGCGTGTTCACCGCGCTGTGCTTCCTCCCCTGCTTCTTCCTCGGCCCGCTCGCCGCGATGGTCCCGCCCTACGCCACGGCGCCCACGCTCGTGATCGTGGGCGCCCTGATGTTTCGCGCGATCAACCACGTGGATTTCGAGAAAGTCGAGGACGCTCTCCCCGCCTTCCTGACCGTCGCGCTGATCCCGCTGACTTTTTCGATCACCCAAGGCCTGCTCTGGGGCTTCGTCTCCCACGCCGCCCTCTACGCGATCGCCGGCCGCCGCAAGGAGCTTCCTCCCGCGAGGATCGCGGTCGCCGTGCTCGCGGCAGTGCTTCTGGCGGCCGAGCACGCCCGCTGGTAAAGTTGGGGTCAGGCCTTCACTTTTTCAACTTTTCCGGGAACTAATCGGAGGGGCAAATCGTATGGATGATGCATGCCTCGGCCCCCAAGAATCCATTATCCCGGCGCGGTCTATCATGTGATGGCTCGCGGGGTCGACGGACGCGAAATCTTCGCCGACGATTCGGACCGGCGAACGTTCCTCGCGACCGCGAAAGGCCTGAAGGGCGAGACCTCCTGCACGATCCTCGCCTATTGCTTGATGGGCAATCACTTCCATTTCGCGCTGCGCGTCGGGAGGATTCCGCTCTCCCGGATCATGCATCGCCTTCTGACGACGTATGCGATGTCGTTCAATTTCAGGCACGATCGCCAAGGTCACCTATTCCAGGCACGATACAAAGCCGTCCACTGCCTTGATGACGCCTACTTGATCGCCTTGATCCGCTACATTCACATGAACCCGGTCCGCGCGGGTCTTGTTGCGAACCCCGAAAGCTGGCCATGGTCGAGTCATCACGTCTACGCCAAGAAGGACGGTGGAGAGTTCGTCGACCAGCGGCTCTTTTTCGACGCGCTCGGCGGCCAGGGCTACGATCAATGGATGAAGGGAGGAGACGCCGGATTCAGCCCCTGGCCCGAGCCGCTGCCTTCTTCACCCCTCCTACGCGAAGAAGAAATCGAAGACGACGTCGATAGCGAGACCCTCGAGGAGATAGCTTCGGATCTATTCCCGGATGACCTGATCGGAATCCGTTCCGGGAACCGACGTCACGATCTCGCGCTGAAGCGTTATCTCCTGGCGGAAAGAGCTCTTCAGCGCGGGCATACTCTCGCCTCGATCGCCGGCTGGATGGGCCGCACTCCGCAAGCGGTGCACAACCTGATTCAGCGAAAAAAGTTGAAAAAGTGAAGGCCTGACCCTACAACGCGGCTTTGAGGGCGGCCAACGTCAGCAGCCAGCGCTCCTCGCGCTCGAGGTCGGGCAGGGAGTCGTAGCGCCAGTCGCCGGTTTTGTTCAGAAAGCCGCGGGTGCCTTTGCCGCGCAAGGCGGCCGGGGCGCGGGCGGCGACCTCGTTGACGAGGATCGCGAAGTTGACCTCGGCGGCGTGGGCCATCTTGGGGCCGAGCAGGGAGTAGTCGAAAGACCGCGCCTCGACGCGCAGGCGGCGCGACGGGTTCAGGAACAGCAGGTCCAAAGTCAGCGCGCGGTCCCTGGTCTCCACCACGCGCGTGACCTCCTTCTTGCCGCCCATCATGGGGAGGCCCGTCGCCATGCTGATGCCGATGCGCACGGCCTTCTCCTTGATGTCCATCTCCGCCTTCTCGGTGATGGTCTTGCTCTCGCGCACCTCGATGCCGCCCGCGCACAGCGCGGCGAGATGGCTCCACGACTGCCGCTCGGGCGCGGCGTGGGCGCGGCCCGAGACGACGTCGAAGCCGTCGCCGGCGAGCTCGGCCTTGGTCACCAGCACCGGCGCGGGAAGGGATTCGAGCAGGCTCGTCGGCGCGGCGACGGCCGGCTGGCCGCCCGCGGTCAGGTCGGCGGCGAGCTCGTCGGCCTCCGGGGCCGGCAAGGACTCGGCGATGAGCCCCCACGAGGAGCGCACGGGCGCCACGAAGTCCAGCGCGGGCTGCTTCTTGCGCTTTCCCAACACCGCGGCGACGGCGGTGGGCAGGAACTTCTCCGGGGACCGGACGAGGACGGCGTGAGGCGGGCGCTCCCCCTCGCTCATTACTTCTTCGGCGGGATCAGGGCGTAGCCGCGACCGGAGACGCTGGTCAGCCACTGGTCGGACTTCCAGCCCAGCTTGAGGCGCACGCGGCGCACGTGGACCTCGACGGTCTTGAGCACGCCCTCCGACGGCGGCTCGACTCCCCAGACGTCCTTGTAGATCGTCGTGCGGTCCGTCGGGTTCGGCGTGCGGCGCGCCAGGTAATAGAGCAGCTCGAATTCCTTCGGCGTCAGGTGCGGGTGCTCGGTCTTGCCGATCACGACGAGCTTGCGGGAGTAGTCCAAGCGCATGTCGCCGACGGAGACGTTGGACGGGACGGCGCCCGCGCTTTTCTCCCCCTCGGTGCGGCGCAGGAGCGCGCGGACGTAGGCGAGCAGGCGCTCGCTCTTGACGGGCTTCATCAGGTACTCGTCGGCGCCCATATCCAGGCACGCGATGTCCTGTCCTTCTTTATCGTTGCCGGTCAGGATGATGATGGGCACGCGCGCGGTGGCGGTGTCCTGCTTGAGGACCTGGCAGACCTCGAGGCCCTTCATGCCGGGCATGATCAAGTCGAGCACGACGAGGTCGGGCATCTCCTTCTTGACCGTCACGATGCCGGCCTTGCCGGACGGGGCTTGGAGCACCTCGTAGCCCTCCAGGCTCAGGACGTCGGACACGGCGTTGCGGAAGGACGCGTCGTCTTCGATCAGCAGGACTCTCGTGGGCACGTCCGGATTTTATATAAATGGCGAGTGGAGTCAAAGCTTCTTGCGGCGCTGATCGGCTTGATTTTGGGCGGCGCCGCGGGGTACTCGATCGGCCGCCGCCGGCGCGGCCTGCTGAAAGGCGCGGGGCCGGCCGCGGAGATGCCCGACGACGAGCGCCTGGCCTGGCTGCAGCGCCTGTCCACGGTGGGGCAGATGATGTCGGGCGTGGTGCACGAGGTGCGCACGCCGCTCAACACGGTGATCCTCACGATCGAGAACGCGCAGCGGGTGCTCGAGAAAGGCGGCGATCCGAAGCTTCAGTTCGCGATCGCCACGCGCGAGGCGGACCGCGCGGTGGAGATCCTCTCCGACATCCTGGACTTCGCCAAGCCCACGCCGCTGGAGCTCAAGCCCGTGGCGCTGGCGCCCCTCGTCAAGGCGGCGCTGGACCCAATCTGGATCCGCTTCGACGAGCGCCGCGTCGACGTGTGGCTGGAGCTGCCGGAGGGGCTTTGGGTGCTGGCGAGCCCGCGGCACCTGACGCAGGTGCTCACCATCCTCCTCATCAACGCGCTCGACGCGATGCCCTTCGGCGGGCGCCTGGACATCAAGGCGAGCGGCGGCGCCGCGGGCGTGGCGCGCATCGCCCTCGAGGACACGGGGGTGGGCATCGAGGCCTCGGCGCTCAAGCGTCTCTTCGAGCCGTTCGCCACGGGCAAGGCCGAGTCGGGCGGGACGGGGCTCGGGCTCAACGTGGCGCGCTGGATCATGAACAAGCACGGGGGCGACATCTCGATCTCGAGCGAGGGCCTCGGCAAGGGAGCCGAGCTGACGCTGACCCTGCAGGCCGCGGCGCCAGCGGGGCCGCCGCAATAATGCTAGACTGGCGCACGTCTTAAAAGGAGCCCACTGATGCCTGGATTTTACCGCAAGAAGCGCCGCAAGACCGGACCGAGCAAGAACGAGGAAAAGGTCCAGCGCGGCCGCGACGCCGACGACGAGGCTCGCGCCGCCGGCACTCTTGCCTCCCGCTTCCCCGCGGTGCGCGGCATCAAGCTCAAGATCACGGTGATTTCCCCGCAGGGCGTGGTGCTCGACGAGACGGACGACTTGATCGGGCCCAACGACGCGTTCCAGATCGGGGCGGACTGCCCGGGCCGCTGCGGCTCGGGCTCCTTCGACTTCGCGGAGCAAGTGGCGGCGTCCCTCACCAAGCTCGAGGAGCAGGGCTCCTTCGAGATCGCCTGCGTCGAGCCGCTCTACGGCGGGGGCCCCGAGGCCTGCGGCTCCACGGCCAAGTGCGAGTTCGAGGCGGAGTTCGCGCCGAACTGAGTTAAGACTTGCGCGGTCGCCGTTTCTGAGTTACCATACTTACAATGGCTCGGATCCTGGTGATCGATGACGACGCGGCGATCGTGGACCTCCTTCGCATGCGCCTCGAGGAAATGGGTCATCAGGTCTCCTCGGCCATGGACGCCTCCGGCGGGATGATGGTCGCGGCGCGCGACAAGCCGGACTTGATCACGCTCGACTTCCAGATGCCGGCCGGCGACGGGGCGAAGGTCTACCAGCGCCTGCGGACCAACTCCATCACGGCGATGACGAAGATCATCTTCGTGACGGGGCGCAGCGAGGACGAGCTCCTGAGCGCGATCCCGGGAGATCCGGGGGTGCGCTTCCTCCAAAAGCCCATCGACATGGACCGTCTGAAGAAGCACCTGATCGACCTGCTGGGCTTGGTGCCGCAGGCGCCGGCCCCCGCGGGGCCTCCGCCGCCTCCCCCGCCTCCGCCGAAGGAAGAGGTCCCGCTCGACGGCGGGGCCTTCGGCGGCGACATCCTCGACCTGAAGCTGCCGGAGTAGCTTACCTTCGCAGGAGCTCGACGCCCTGGTCGAAGCTCATGTCGGCGACCTGCTGGAAGCCGCTCATGCGCTGGTTGTCGTTGTCGCGCTCGTCGCCGCCGCTGAACAGGCTGGCCATGGCGGACTTGGTGATCGTGATGTGATCCTCCAGGGCGGAGATGATCCAGCGCTTGCCGCTCCCGTCGATGTCGGTCAGGGTGATGGCGATGCTTCCGCCCTTCTTCGCCTTGGCGGAGAAGATGCCCCAGCCGAACTTGACGTCGTGGTCGATGACGGTCTCAAAGCGCACGAGGTGCTTGTCGCGCACGCGTACCCAGATCATGCCTTTCATCCCCTCGAAGATGCGGGCCTCTTGGCTCTTGGGGGTGAAGCAGGGGTCGACGTGCGGGGTGTGGGAGCAGTCGTTGCTCGTGAAGGACTCGCGGGCGATCTCCACTCCCTCGGCGTCGCGCTCGATGCCCTCGAACTTGTACTGGAGGGCGCGCGGGAACTCGTTGACCATCTTCACGAGGGCATCCTCGTCGGACTTCTGCTTTTTCTGGAGCTTGGCCCGCTCGTCGGCGTCGGAGAGGAGCTTGGCGAGGCGGGCCGGCTCGGCGCCGACCTTGCGCTTCTCGGCCTGGTAGTCCTTGTTCCCCTCGCCGCCGCCGGCGGGCTCCACGGCGATCAAGCGCTCGACTTGGCCTCCGCTGGTCTCGAGGACCTCCGACATCTCCCAGCCGACCGGGACGGGCCTCTTGGCGCCGTCCAGGGAGAAGATCTCGTCCTTCCTCCGGTAGCGGTACCGCGCGGCGCGCTTGTTGCCGAAGTCGACGACGGGGATGACGAGCGGGATCTGCTGCTGGTTCTGGGGTTCCTTTATGACCTGGCGGATCTGGGCCGTGATGGCAGTAAGGGCGTCGAGGGTCATGCCGTTGACGAACTCTCCCTCGCCCAGGGCGTGGGCTTGGAGCGGGGCCAGGATCAGCGCGGCGGCGAGAAGTCGGCGGTTCATGAGGGTCATTCTACGCCGACCCCTTGAATTCACCTAGGGACGAAGGTCCCGGTTTTCGCCCGGAGATGGACCTAGGCCGTTTTCGCCTACTTCTTCTGCAGCTCGGTCAGGGCGGCGAGGACTTCCTTACTATGGCCGGCGGGGTTGACCTTGACGAACTCCCTCTTGATCAGGCCGTCGGGGCCGATGATGAAGGTGTTCCGGGCGGACAGGATCTCGCCTTTGTGCTCCATGGTGGAGCCGTACTCCGTCGAAACGGCGTGGTCGACGTCGGCCAGGAGCTTGAAGTTCAGGTGCTCCTTCTCGCAGAAGGACTTGTGGGAGTCGGGGGTTTGGACGCTGACGCCCAGGATGGTGACCTTTTTCTTCTTGTACTGGGAGAGGTCCTCTTGGAAGTTGTGGGCCTCGATGGTGCAGCCTTTGGTGAAGTCCTTGGGGTAGAAGTACAGCACGACCCAATTTCCCTCGAGCTTCTTGAGGGTGATGGGCTTGCCCTCCTGCGAGTTGAGGGTGAAGTCGGGGGCTGGAGAGCCGACTTGGGGGACGTCGGCGGCGAGGGCGGCGATGGGGAGCAGGAGGAGGAGGGCGAGGAGTTTCATGGTTCGAGTATAGCACTCCTTGTGTTGGGTGGGAATTTTTGCTACAGTGTGGTGCGGGGTAGAGCAGCCCGGTAGCTCGCAAGGCTCATAACCTTGAGGTCGCTGGTTCAAATCCAGCCCCCGCAAGATCTCCGACGAGAGAGAGGGAAAGACGGCCCCCCTCTGAACCGATAACCCCCGGCCTGAATTCCGCAACAGGCCGGGGGTTATTCTTTTGGGCATGAAAAAAATCGGGCCCCTCGTTGAAGCGTACCTCGAGCACTGCCAGGTCGTGCGCCGGCTTGCCCCCAGCACGATCCGGATCTACGCCGTCTACCTGCGCGCGCTCGAGGAGTTTCACGAGCTCGACCAGCAGCGCCTTCCCTGCGGCAGCGCCCAGGAGGCCGCCCGGTTCGTGACCCGCTTCCTCACGTGGTTCTCGCGCCGGCACCAGGAGCGCGCCGGCGCGCCGCTGTCCGATTGGGCGGCCGACAAGGTGTACGACGTCGTGCGCGCGTTCTGGCGCTACGGCCTGGCCTTCGGGCAGCTCGACTGCGATCCCTTCGTTCTGCTCAAGGCGCCGAAGATCCGCATGCACCCACGGCCGATCGCGGACCGCGAGACGATCGTGCAGCTCGTCAAGTTCATCGCGAGCTCGGCCGAGGGCGCGCCGCGGTCGCGCGTGACGGGCAAATTCCATCCGGTCAAGGGCGGCGTGCGGATCCAGCCCAATCCCGCGGGCGCTCGAGATCCCATGATCGCGCTGCGCGACGCGCTGATCGTCGCCACGCTCTACTTCTGAGGAGCTCGCCTGCAGGAGACCTGCCAGCTGAAGGAGGCGAGCTACGCTTTCGACGACGGCTTCGTGATCTTCGACAACGCGAAGGGCGGGAAGTGGCGGGTCGTGCCGATGCACGCCGAGCTGCGCAAGATCGCGAAGCGCTGGATCCGGGTTCGCGCGACCGTGCTCGAGCGCCGCGGCCTCGAGTCGCCGTACATGTTTCCGCCCATGCCCGGCCGCGGCCGGCAGCGCGCCGGCCTCGGCACTCACGTGGACGGCAGCCGCGTCGATCGCGTCATGCGGGAGCGCTACCTGCCGGCGTTCCTGCGGAAGCACCCGCGGCTGCGCCTCGGTCACTTCACGCCCCACTGCCTGCGCCACAGCTTCGCGACACGGCTGCTCGATCGCGGCACCGACATTCGATCCGTCCAGGAGCTGCTCGGCCATGCCTCGCTCGACACGACGCGAATCTACACGCGCTGCCGGCCGCGCCGGCTGCGCGCGGCGGTCGCGTGCGCGTAAAGCCCACAGGGCGATCGTCGCGCCGGCGAGCGCCGAGAGGATCATAGCCGCGATGACGTGACGCGATCGCCGGCGCCCCTCGGCCTCGAGCAGGACGTCGGTGAGATCCCGCCATTGAAGGTGCAGGTCGCGGATCTCGCGATGCCAATACGCGATCGCGCCGCAGCACTGTGCCGTATAGCCCGACAGCGTGCCCGTCAGCGGTTTTCCGCATTTCCAGCAACGGAGGATCTCGCTCACGCGAAGCCTCGGCGCTCGGCGTAGAGCTGCTCGGCCGCGCAGGAGATCTCGTCCCAGGTTCGGAGCTCCTCGAGGAGCCGGCCGGCCGACGCGCGATATTGCTGCCACACCCAATCGACGTAGATCGCCGGCACGCAGGCCGTGCAGAGATCTCGAGCGGCCCAGGCGCAGCCGTCGGGGCAAGCTCGAGCATCGGTGCAGCCGCAGCGCCGGCAGGATCTCTTAGCCACGGGGGCGCTCCTCGATCATCGAGACGCCGGCGACGCGGATCTCGTCGCCGGCGTCTTTGGGTTCGTTCATCTAGGCGAGCTTCTCGCAATCCTTCGCCGAGACCGTGATCAGTTGCACGGCCGGCAGGCTCTCGAAGTGCTCGGTCTGCGCCTGCTTGCCGATGACCTCGACAGAGAGATTGCACAGGTCGGATCCCTTGTTGACGCTGCGCACCGCGCCGATCTTCTCGTGGGGCATGTAGGACTCCGGCGGCACGCGAACCACGTCGCCGGGCTTGATCTCGATTCCGTTCTTATCGTGGGGCATGATTTCTCCTTAATGCGCCGTCTTGCCGGGTAGCTCGACGAGCTCGTACCACGGGATCCGAATCGTCGCGTCGTCGCCTGAGCAGCCGAACACCGTGAGCTCAACCATGCCGCCCGCCACCGGCTCGAGCTCGAGGCGGCAGCTGCGCTTCGATCGAGCACAGTCCGGGTTCGTGCACGGGATCTCGATCTTCTCAGCCACGGGGGCGCTCCTCGAGGCGGCCGATCGCGATCCCGAGATTGATCCCCGCCATCAATATCCCGACGACACCCAGCCACGCATCACGGGATAGACCCTTCTCGAGAAACCATTGGAGATTCTGCAGCGCGACGAAAAAGCAAAACGGGGCGGCGAAGAGATTCGTCACAGGGGGAGCTCCTCGGCGTCTACGTCCTCGCGCTCGCACCACAGCTGCTCGTGGATCCAGAGGTACTCTCCGTCGGCGTTCCACGCCTCGAGGTCGTCCTTGTCCAAATATCCGCAGCGACAGTCAGGGCCTAATATTCCCTGGGGAATAAATTCGTGGAGCTCCGGCAGCAGCGCGGTCCTCGTCCACCAGGGCGCGACGACCTCGGCCGCGGCGATCGCGTCGGCCTGCAGAAACTCGTCGGCCATCATCATCGCGCGCGCTCCTTCAGGACGATCGGCAGCGGCAGCTGCAGCTTGCGCCGCTCGAGCTCGAGTCTATCCGCGGCGCGCTCGTTCGCGTGGCTCATGAGCGCCCCCCCCCCCGTTGAGGAGCTCGCCGGCGAGGCCGATCATCGCCTTCGCCACGAGGACGTCCGCGGAGGTCGCGCCGCAACAGTCGGATTTCCAGCACGCGCCGATCGGCGCGCATTCGGCCTCGAGCATCGCGTCGTCCTCTCCGGTCACGTACTCGAGGAGCTCCGGCGTCTCCCAAATCTGGCGCGGGGTGTTCATCAGTGATCGACCGGCGTCGTGAACAGGATCCCGAGGAACACGAGCGCGATCACGCCGATGACGACGCCGACGGCGGTCTTCGCGCCGGCGCCCATCGGGACGGCAGGTTGGTCGGGCATGGTCAGCTCTCCGTGGCGGCCGCGGCGCGCTTGGCCCTGCAGCCCGCGCACTTCTTCAGGTTGTTCTTGTGGCCGCAATCGCCGTCGCCGGCGTCGTCCTCGGCCGAGCTCGAGGCCGCGGCGCGCTTCGACCTGGCCGGCACGGCGCCGGCCGGCGTCGCGAGCATCTGCACGACCGCGCGCGTGACGAGCTCCGGGATCTCGCGCTCGAGCTTCTCGTCCAGCTTGCGCTCGAGGTCGCGATCGCCGTCGCCCTTTCCGATTTCGCGGATATCCTTCTTGAGGTCGTCGATCTCGGCGCGGATGGCGACGAGCTGCTCTTTCACGGCTTCGACGATCGCGCTCTGCAGCGGCGATCTCTTGAACTTCGTTTCATCGGGCATGGTTCGTTCCTTCCTGGTCGATTTGACCGTTTGCGAAATCGTGGCCGGCGCCGCCGCGGCCGCCGGCGCCGGGGTGCTCGAGCTGCCCCCCCCCGCGGCGGATCCCGGCTGATCGCTCGAGAACTCCCGCGTGCGATCGCAGCTGCTGCAGGCGTAGACCGAGGACGTCGGCAGCGCGCGCTTCCACACGCGATCGACGCCCCTGCAGGCGGCGCTATAACAGAAAGCGCTCACGACGTCGATCGACGCCGGCGCCGCCGCGGTGGCGACGTTCATGATTGGGGCTTCTCCTGCGGCCGTGGCGTGAGGATCACGTTCTGCTCGGCGATCGTGTTCCATTGAAAGCCGCAGTAAGGGCAAAACGAGATCATCAGCCGGCCGGGAAACGTCACGGCGCCGGTCAGGCACACGACCGCGACCTGCGCCGGGTTGACGATCGTGAAGCAGCCGCGGCCGCGGTCGAAGACGATCGCGCCGACGGCCTCGTTGTCGCTCAGCGCCACGCAGCAGCGGCCCTCGGGCTCGGCTCGAGGCGCGTCGAACGGCCGCGGATAGATCCTGGGGCTCTTGATCGCGATCTTCACAGCGTTCCTCCGACCGCGTCGGCGCGCAGCCGCGCGCGGATCAGGTGCTCGAGCGCCGGCCGCAGGATCTTGACGCCGCCCGGCAGGCTGCAGGAGCTCACGACCACGGCCCCCGGGGCGGGCCGCCGCGGAGCTCCATTAACCGCGGAAGCCCGCCCCTTCGGAGATCCCCAGGACGCCGGCCGGCGGCCGCCGTGGGCCTTCCAGCCGGCGTGATCGGTCAAAGCGTGCGGCCGGTGAGCCGTGAGGCCGTCCAGCGCGGCGCAGGCGGCGCACACGACGCGCCGGCAGCCCGGGCAGTAATCGGTCGCGCGCGCGGCGCGCTGGCGGCAGCAGCTGCAGCTGGCCTTGAAGCCTTGGGGGATTCTCGCCGTCACTCAGGCGCCCCCGCCGTTGACAGCTGGCGGGGCGCGCCTCGAGGAGGCACGAAAAGCGAGAGGACGTCTCCGACGTTTGCCCCGCCAAGGGCACGTATCTGATTCAACGCCTCCGATTCTACACCCTAGTAGTTTTTTTGTCAAATGGCCTTCATAAAATCGTCATCTGGCCCGTCGGACGGCCGCGGCGCCGGCGTCAGCGCAGCGTGCTGAGGTAGTTGAGCAGAATCGCGACGAGCGAGCCGTCCAGCGTGAGTTCGCGACGTTTTCCCCGCTCCGTGATCACGCAGCGCGCGCGCAGCAGCTTCGGCCAGGCGTCGAGCTCCACGCGCAGCGGCGCCGCCTCTTTCTTCGGCTCCGCGGCCGCGCGCCGGCGCGGGGCGGGTTCGTCGACCAGCTCGGCCTCGATCGGCTCCGGATCCGCCATGGTCTAGTCGACCAGGCCCTTTCGGCGCGCGTACTTGTAGGCGAGCTCGAGCGCGACGCGCTGCGGCCGGCCGTCGCCGATGTGGCGCAGGATCTCGCGGCGGATCACCGCGGCCGCGCGCTTGGGCAGCGGGTTCTTGAGCCGCCTCGAGCGCAGCGCCTCGAGGCGCCAGCGGAGGATCTGCGCGGCCGCGCGCTGCAGCTGCCGGCGCCAGGCCTTGTCATGGACGAGGCGCGCGGCGCCGCGGAGCTCGAGCACGGCCTTGCGCCAGTTGCCTCGAGAGGCCTTGAGCTGCACCGCGGCGAGATCCTGGAAGGTCTTCATGGCGGGCCTCAGTAGAAGAACATCGCCTGCTTGTCTTCTCGCTCGATCGCGTGGCGATCGCGCACGACGAGGAGATCCTTTTCGCAGAGCGCGAAGACGTCCACGCGGCCGTCCTTGAAATGCAGCACGAGCAGCGCCGCCGCGGCGTTCTTGCACTCGTGGCCGGCCTCGTCCTTGAAGCAGCACACCGGATGAACGACCTCGCTGATCATGGCCCACTTCAGCTTCTGGCCGATGTCGTCGAGGACGAGCGATCGCGCCGGCATCTTATCTCGAGCTCGCCGGCGCGGGGTGATATTTCAATCCCGACATGCGCTCGACCGCGCGGACGACGAAGCGGAGCTCGCCGGCCTTCTCGGCCTCCTGCAGCTGCAGCGCGGCGATGTCCTTCTGGATCCCGGGCACGGCGTTGATCTTTTGCACGACGCCGCTCGCGATCACGAACGCGCTCGAGCCGACGCCGGCGACGACGGCGAGCGCCTTCCCCCACCTGTAGATATCGTCGGGATTCATGCCAGCCCCATCTCGCCGGCGCGATCGGAGATCCTCTTCGCGTAGTTCTGGTTCGGCGCGTAGTGGATCCCGAGCGCCTGGCCGAACTTCTCGAGGTCGTCGGCCTGCAGCGCGGCGAGAGCTCCGTCCTGGACGTACACCGGGATCTGCATCAGCCGCGCCCAATCGCGGTAGCTCTCTTCCCAGGATCCATAGGCGCGAAACGGCGCCGGCCACACGAGAGCCTGGTTGTCGACGGTCGCGATCGCGCCGTTGGGCATCTTCTGGCCCTTCGCGTAGTAGTCCTTCGTCGGCAGCATCACGTAAGGCTTCTTCGCGTTGAGCCACGCGCTGCCGCACTTTAAGCCGAAGATGTTCAGCGCCGGCCCCGTCACGTTGGCCGGCAGGATCGTGAGCTGCGCGTCCGGCCTCGAGAGCTTCGAGGATCCGTAGCTCGACTCGAGCGCCGCCTGGACCAGGCCGAGGCGCGACGAGATCCCGGTCTCGTTCTCGACCTTCTTCGCGATCGGGCTGAGCTTGTCGCTGAAATCTTGGATCACGCTCATGGTCCTCGTTCCTAGGACGTCGGTGTTTATGCCGAACGGATTATCGGAGCCGTCGCCGCTCGAGGTGAACTCCCGGTAAAGCACGTAACCGATGAGGACCAGGAGCGGGCCGAATCGTTTCAGGTCGGAGCTCTTCATGCTCCACCTTTAGATCCCTCCGGATCCCGCCGGCGTGTCGCTCGAGCTCGGCGCCGGCGCCGGCGCCGGCGCCGCGGGATCCGCCGGAGCGCCCGCGGCGGCGGTCGAGGGCGCCGCCACGGGGTCCGGATTCGCGGCAGGAGCCGCGGAAGCGTCGGGAGCGGGCTGGGGCGGCTCGGCGGCCGCCGGCGAGGCCTGCGGGGCCTCCGGAGCGGCCGCGGCGGCCGCCAGGAGATCCACCGCGGCCTTGTCCGCGGCCGCCTGGTCGGCGATCGCCTTCTCGGCCGCGGCCTTGTCCGCGGCCGCCTGGTCGGCGATCGCCTTCTCGGCCGCGGCCTTGTCCGCGGCCGCCTTCAGCGCCGCGGTGTCGGCCTCGTCCTTGACGAGCTGCAGGAAATCGGTCTTCTCGATCGTGCGCTGGCCGGCGGCCTGGTCGGCGATCGCCGCGCGGATGGCCGAGTCGAGCGAGCTGTTCGCGTCGTTGATCTTGGCTTTCGCCTCGGCCTCGGCCGCGGCGATCGCCGCGGAGGCCTTCGACTGAGCCGCGTCGACGCGCTGCTGCATCCGGATCCCGTTGAGGCGCATGGCCTCGCTCTTGCGGCGGCCGGCCTCGTTGATCTGGTCCTGCGCGCGATCGCGCGAGGCCTGGTCGGCGGCCGCCTGCACCGCGGCCTGGTTGTCGGCGACGAGCTGATCCTGGACAGCCTGCTCCTTCTCGCTCAGGCCCGCGGTGTACGCGATCGAGCGCGCCTTGCACGTCGAGCAATCCGGCGTCTCGCATTTCAGGTTGGGCTGCTTCTGCAGGTAGAAGTTCCAGCCGGTGCCGTTGAATTGAACGTGGCCGTCGATGAGCTCGGACATTTTGTTCTCCTGTTAGAAGCGATACGCGACGTCGGCGATCGCGCGGCCTGGCCCGACAACGGTGTGCCCGATCGAGACGTCGACGCGATTGAAAAGAGTGACGCCGGCGCGCACGGCCGCGCTGCGCTGATAGTTGAACGGATCGGCCTGGACGCCGGCGATCCACCGCGGCTCGAGCTTCGGCGCCGGGCACGCCGGCGTCTCCGTGGTTTGCTGCGCGGTCTCGGTCACCTTGACCTCGCGCACGACGTCGCGCGTGATCACGCGCTCACCGCCCGGCTTCTCCACGATCGTCTCGACGTAGTGGACCGGGCCCTGCACGGTCTTCGTGACGAGCTTCTCTTGAACGAGGGGCTTCGCGGCCAGCTGCGCCTCGAGGCCGCCGATCGTGCGCTGCTGCAGCCAGGCGAAGTAGGCGATCGCGCACGCGAGGATCAGCAGGACCTTGAAGCGCTGCTCCCACAGGATCCCGATCGCGGTCATCGCTCAGCTCGCTCCGCCGGCCGCCGGCGTCGACGCCGGCGCCGCCGCGGCCGCGCCGGACTTCGCGCGGTGCTCGCCGTAGTTCGCGCCCATCACGAAGCCGCAAAGGGCGATGAAGCAATCGCGGAACACCGTGCCGTTGTTGTTCACGTCGCCGAGCTTGCCGAGCGCCGCCAGCGCGACGACGCAGAGCAGGGCGATAAGCCCCCAAACCATCTTACGCATCCCGGCCGACTTGATTTTCTCTAGGACGTTCATTGAGCGGGCACCTCTCGGCAACAGAATTGCGCGGTGTTCGAGGCTCCGACGGCGGGAAAGGTGATGGTCCCCGCGTTGCCCCATAGGCCGAATAGGAACGTATGGGCTCCCGGTGTCGTCGTGAGTTCTCTAGCGGTCCCGATGTTCATAGGATAACCGGCGCTGGGCTCGTCGACCCAAACGAGTCCGATTGAGGAGCTTGTATTGGGAAAGGCGCTTACGCTTCCGTCCATCGCGAAGCTTGCAAACGTCTGAGCGCCGGATGTTCCATTGCTCGACGACCCTTGAAGCTCACACCTTACCCGCGTTCCGGCGAGGGTGATAGTGACCGACGACTGAGCGACCTGAGCCGCCGCGACGAATGAAGTCGCCGTCGTGGTGAAGCCGAAATTCGCCGCGAAGTCGACGCATGAGCCCGTCGACATATGGACGGCCCCGGTGTGGTACTCGGTGCCGGTCATCGTCGTCACCGCCGAGACGAAGAAATTTCCCGCCGTGACGGAGGTTCCGGCGACGCCGACGAATTTATTTCCTCCCGTCCATGTCGTCGTCGAGCCAGTCCCGGGGATTCCCGTTAAGGTCGAGCCGTCTCCGAAGTACTGTCCCGTGACGAGCTGCAGGTTTCCGTTCTGCATCCAGCTGCCGAGGATCGTGCCGGCGGCGTTGCGGATCTGCAGGATCGGGTTCGTCGCGACGGTGCTCGTCGACTGAATGACGGCCGTGCCGCTCGAGACGAGGACCGCGCCCGGGATCTGCTTCGAGGATCCGAAGACGTAGAAGTTGTTCGTCGTGTCGAGGCGGAAGAGGCCGAGCGTGCCGGTCACGTTCTCGTAGACGGCGCGGAAGGCCGAGATCGAGCCGCCGGTGGGCTGCTGAGCTCCGGAGAGCCCGCGGAGGATCACCAGCGTGCCCAGGAGGCCCGCGAACAGCAGTCCGGCTCGGCGGGGCTTCATCATATGGACACCGGGACGAGCTCGAAGGTCGGCCGGCCGGTCTCGTCGAAGTAGGTCGTGCCGTCGGCGTTCTGCGCCAGGCGTTCCTGCCACCAGGCGCCGTTTGAGTCCTGCCACACGAAGCCGGCGCCGGGAGCGACGAACACCGCCTGGTTGATCTTCGGGCCGACGTTGCGGCCCGCGGATCCCATCTGCTGACCGAGCTCGCCGATGCCGTTGCCGTCCGCTCCCATGTTAAGCCCCCGTGGGCAGCGTGCCCAGGATGAAGTGCCCGACGATGTACGAGCTCGCCGCGGCGACGACGGTCGGCCCGGCGTAGACGTGCATATAGATCGTGCGGCCGCGCTCGAGGAACCAGTTCACCGGGTAGAACACCTGGAAGTCGTTGATCGCGCCGCCGTTGGACAGCAGCTGATAGGTGTCCTGGGCCTCGTCGTCGGGCAGGCCGGCGTTCACGTTGTCGGCGAAGCTGATCGTGCTGTTGTAGCTGACGACGAGCGCGAAGATATCGACCGACGTGTTCGGCAGCACGATGAACGACGTCGCGATGTAGATGATCGGCGTGATCTCTTTGGGCGTGAAGCTCAGCGTGAAGTAAGAGCCGAGCCCCGGGTTGGCGCCCTGGATCGGGCCCGCGGCGGTCTTGTTGAACGCCGTGGTGCTGATCAGCTTATTGAAGCGATAGCGGTACGGGTAGATCTTGTGCTTCTCGGAGAACGCGACGAGATCCTTCTTGTCCTGGTCGCTCAGGCACGCCTTGGAGATCGGCGGCATGGTTTCCCTCTTACGCCTGGTCGAACACGCGAATCCCTTCGCAGGTCAGGTTCACGGGGCCGGTGACGGCCGTCGTGGACTTGTTGTCGAAGAAGCCGGCGAGGATCCCATTGCGCCGGATCAGCGCGGGCTTCTTGAGCGTCTCGGGGCTGCCGCCGGCCCAGGAGTTCGCGACCGAGGTGACGGCGCCGGCGTACTGGCCGGCGATCAGCCGCAGCGGCAGCTTCTGGTTCATGAAATTGCGATCGGCGGTCGTGTCGCGCAGCATGACCATGATCTCGTCGGACAGCGCGCCGCCGGAGGCCGCGGCCCACGCGGAGATCATCTGCTGCGCGGAGAGCTTCTTCAGGATGAAGTCGCTCTCGTTGTAGATCTTGACCTGCGCCTGCGTGTCGACGGCCGAGGCGCCGAGGCCGCTGGGCAGGTTCATGACGTAGGTGAACCACAGCCGGCGCAGCATGATATTCGCCTGCGCCTCGGAGAGGCCGATGATCTTGCGCCCGATCAGCGCGGCGTAGAACGCGGCCGAGCTGCCGGTGTTGTTCGTGATCTGCACGTTGAGCGTCGACGTCGGCCGCAGCAGGTTCGGGTCGGAGAGGTACTTCGGCGCGTCGCCGCGGCCGGCGATGTCGCGCAGCGGCACGGGCTGATCGGACCAGGCGCGCGACGTCGTGGTGTCGGTGATCTGCACCAGGGCCTTGTCCATCGAGACCGTCTTGAGGCCCGAGATGATGTGGATCTGCTCGACCAGGAAGTAAGAGCCGTCGTCGATCTGGATCTGCAGGTTGGCGGCCTGGCCGGAGGCCAGCTGCACGCCGTTCTGCGTGTCGGTGTCCATCGCGTAGATGAACGGGCGGCTCTCGAGCTTGGCGACGTCGGGCAGGATCGGGTCGACGCCAAGGATGTAGCGCTTAATCTGCATCTCCCGGATCTGCTGCGCGGTCAAGTCGGCCATGGTCGTGTCTCCTGTTCCTTTGGGAACCTACCTTCTCATGCTAAGCATCCCCCGAGCTATTTCAAGGGGGCAAATCGCTTCATAAATCCGTCGCGGCGCGAGCTCGAGGCGCCCTCCCCGTCGAGGAACCGCCGGCGAGGCCTTCGCCGATCCGCTCGATGAGCCCCGGGGGCTTTCGCCCCCGGAGCCTTGTCGAATGGACCGGATTTACTGCACGGCGCGCAGCAGCACGCCGTCGAGCCACACGGCGAGCGTGCCGGCCGTGGTCACGGTGACCGCGGTCGGGAAGTTCACGACGACCGCGAACTTCGTCTGCTCGGGCAGGGGGATCGGCACGCGCAGCTTGCGCATGCACGACAGCATCGGCAAGCCGTTGCTGCCGTAGGAGATCTGCCGCGTGCCGTCCGCGGCCGACGTCTGCGTGCGCTGGAACGACGCGCCGCCGACGTTGAGGCCGACGCCGCCGGGCAGGCGGGTCAGCGGCGCCTCGCGCAGGTAGTTCTTGTCGAGGATGTTGAGCTCGGCCCACGCCACGCCCTCGAGGACCTTCTGCGCGTCGTTCAGGTACGAGTTCAGCACGGTCGTCGCCGTGTCCTGGACGATCGCCTGGCCGCCGATGTAGCCGATCCCGATGCCGAAGATCGCGAAGCGCTTGCCCTTCGACAGGACGCTCTGCGCGTCCATGTTCGTGACCGAGTAGCCGCCGGCCGCGGTGTTGAAGAACGTGAACTGCGTGCTGCCGGCGGTCGCGTACGCCTGCAGGTGGTAGAGAGGCTGGTCGACGGCCTCCTCGATCTCGGTGCCCGCCTGATTCTTGAGCGGAGTCAGGTAGTTCTGCATCGCCGGCGAGATGTGCGCGTTCATCGTGGATCTCCTTGGGTCGTTCCCTGCCGCGATCGGGTAATCCTCGTCGGGTCAGGGGTCCTGCAGGGCGGTAGGCCCAAGTCCTTCACGACGCGCTCGAGGTGTTCACCCTCGAGCGCGCTTGAAAGACTCAGGCGTAGGCGTTGTCGCCGGCGCCTCCGAACGCCGAGCCGATCGAGGCGCCCTCGTAGGCGCCCAGGCCGTTGTCGCCGTAGAACGTCCCGACGCCGCGATCGCCGTAGTACGTCGCGGTGCCTCCGGCCGGCGCCGGCAGCGCGGCCGGCGCGGACGCCGCGCCCAGCACGCCGCCGAGCATCGGCGCGACGAAGTCCGTGTAGATGTCGAGGACGAGCGACACGCCCCCGCCCATCAGGATCGCCTTCGAGACGCGCTTGTTCCAAAGCGACGTCGCGCCGGCGAGGCCCGCGATCACGGCGACCTTGACCGCGTAGCCCTTCGCGGCCGTGTTCCTGTACGACGCCGGCACGAACTTGCTCGTGACGATGCCGGGGAGCACGAAGCCGAGGGCCAGGCTCGAGGCCTCGACCAGGAACTGCTTCGAGATCATCTCCTTGGCCGGCCCCATGACGGCCGCGACGCTGCCGCCGATCGGGTTGCGGAAGATCGACGAGCGAGAGCTGCGGCGATGGTGACGGCGGTGAGAACGGCGAGACGAACGGCGCTTTTTGGGATTGCCCATAACGGCGAGACCTCCGAGGAACGGATTGGGCGTGAGGCGCCGAGAGCGCCTTCGCTTGCGGATCACGGCGGCACGGCTGCTTCTCGCCGCCAGGACCCGCCGCCTGCGCGACGGACGCCTGGGGCGGGAAGGCGCGTTCTTTCTGGCCCGCCGAGCAGCCTGCTTCGCGCGACCTCTCGCGAGGGCGCGCAGCTGCGCGGCGGACGCCTTCCTTCTCTTCTTCATGTGGCCCTTCCTTCTCGCCCCGCTGCGAGATCGTTTGCTGCCGACCGGGTTGACTTCAGGCACCAGAGGCATAGAGCTCTCCTACTTGTTGAGGATCACCGTCGCGCGCCGGGCGGCCGAGCAGCCGACCGCGATCCCGTTGAGGAAAGGGACCGCCGGAGCGTTGGCCGGCTGCGGCGTCACGGTGTTCGTCGCGACGACGCTCGTCGCCATGATCCGCGGGGCGACGGAGGTGCCGTCGCCCTCGATCGTGAGCCCGGAGGTGCTGGCCGAGTCGAACGCCACGCAGAAGTCGCCGGCGGCCGCGGTCCTCGAGGAGATCACGAGGTTGTTCAGGGTTCCCTGCCCGGTCGTGAGGAGGACGAACGTCGCGGCCGGCGTCGAGACTCCGATCTCGAAGACGCAGGTCCCGGCGCCCGTCGCGCAGGTCGTCGCCTTGGCGAGCGGGGCGATCGCCATCATCATCACGGTGAGGACCATCACGACCAGCATCTGCTCGAGCCACGAGAACGGCCTGTTGCTTTTCATAGTTTCTCCTTTAGTCGCGCATCCAATCGGTCACTCGGAATCTTCCGCCCGTTATGAAGAGCGTCGAGCCCGCGGGATCCGTATAAACTCGAACGCCCGCGCCGAAACGATGGCGGTACAGGCGCGTTTTGCCGCGAGCCATCGAGGGCTTGTCGCCGAGCGAGAGCACTCGCTTGTCGGATTTGTATTCGATGGCGACGCCGGCTCCCAAAAAGACAACAGCCTTCGGATGAGGGATGTTGACGAGACCCACCTTGCTCGGGGCTTTGGCATGGAATTTCTCGTAGCGTCTGACGGCTCGGGTGAGCGCCGCGGTCTTCTTCACCGGCGCCTCCTCGAGTAGCGGCGGATCCGGCGGCGCGGGTTGCGGTGCACGGCCTGGCGCGCGGCGACGAATGGCTTCGCGAGATCCCAAACGAAGAACAGGCCGACGGCGATCGCGCCGTACTTGATCATGCCGGTGTAGCTGGTGACGGCGCCCGAGACCGAGCCGCCGAGCGAGGCGACGGTCGCGGCGAAGCCCTTGCCCTGCGCGTAGTCCTCCATGTTCGACTCGTCGCCGCTGAGCTCGTCGACCTGCTGCAGGTGAGCGTCCGCGCGCGAGGCCAGGCCGGAGAGCTGCTGCGCGAGCGAGGTGGCCTGGCCGATGTTGTTGTTCGCCACGGCCTTGACCGCGAAGCCGGCGTAATCGAAGAAGCTCGGGCTGTTCTGGATCGCCTGCCAGGTCGGGTCGCTCTGGATCTGCGCGAGCATCGCGTTCGCCTTCTGGCCGAGCGTCGCGGCGTCGCCCTGGATCTGGTTGAGGTTCGAGATCAGGCCGTTGCACTTGGCGACGATCGCCGCGGCCTGGTCGTTGACCGTTTTGTTGCTCGTGCTGAGGAAGTTCGACGCGCGCTGCTTGATCGCGAGGATCTGCGCGCCGGAGGACATGACCTTGCCGATCTTGTCCTCGACGGCGAACTGAGCCTGCGTGATCTGGTCGCTGTAGTCGATCATGGATCTACCTGAGAGCTCTCCAAAGGATGTAGCCGCCGATCGCGGCGCCGCCGCCGACGACCAGCCAGTTCGTCCCGCTCGAGGCGCGCGCCGGCGCGGTCCTCACCGTCGTCTGCGCGACCGCGCTCGAGGGCGCCGGCGCGGTCGCGGCCTTGGTGACGGAGCTGATCACGCCGCCGCCGATATCGCGGACCGAGGCCGGCAGCTGCGCCTTCGCGAGCCAGTCGGGCAGGATCCCGGCGAAAGGGTTCGGAATGTTCACCGCGGGCAGCGAGCTCCCGCCGGCGGCCGCCGGCGAGGCCGCGTACTTCGCGTAGCCGGCCTTGGCGCCCTGCTCGATCGCGCCGAAGACGTCGAAGCCCAGGCCCGGCCGGTGCATATCGAGAATGCGCTGCATGTTTCCTCCGAGCGCCGGCCGCAGGCCGGTGAGCTCCCAATTCGGGATCGAGCGGATATCGCTGGTCTCTTTGTTCGGAACCAGGTAGGACGTGAGATCGAAGCTGCGCGCCGCGGCCGCCGGCGTCGCCGGAGCGTCGGCCAGGCCGCCGCTCTGGTAGAAGCCCGTGCGCTTGCTCGAGCCGCGGCCGTAGTCGTACTTCGCGCCCATCGCGATCTCGACCAGGCTCTGCTGCTGGCTCACGGAGTCGCGCAGCGCCTGAGCGGTCGCCGCCGCGGTGGGCGGCGTGGCGGCGACGACCGCGGCCTTGTCGGCGGCCGCCTGCGCGTCGCTTTGCGCCTTCTGCTGGATCGCGGTGATCTGGTTGGCGAGCGAGGTCGCCTTCGCCTGCAGCGGGATCAGCTGGTTCGTGACCTGATCGTAAAAGACCTGCATCTGCGCCGGGCTTTGCCCGCCGTAGTGGCTCTTGTTGTATTCGGACTGAAGGTAAACCATCCGATTATTGAGCACGGTGATCTGGTCGTTCGTGGCGTTGAGCTGAGCCGTGAGGTCGGCGACGGCGTCGCCGAGGCCGAAGCCGGAGAGGCCGCGCGGAGCTCGAGGCCGGCCGGCGAGCGAGACCATGAGCCTCATCGCGGGCCCCGCTTGGCGCGGCGCCGGCGCTTGAGCATGACGAGAGCTCCGACGCCGATCGCGCCGGCCGCCAGCATGACCGGCAGGCCGACGCCGGCGAGCTCCGGCTGCGCGCCGGCGTCGCCGCCGCCGCCCGCGCTGCCGCCGCCCATGGGCACGATCTGCTGCCCCTGGGGGCCGCCGCTGGCCGCGTAGACCGGGACGCCGCCCTGGCCCACGGGCTGATCCTGCGGCCCGCCTCCGGGCATCATGGCGCGCTGCAGGGCCAGGCTCGCGGCGGTCGTGACGGCGGTCGTGCCGACGAACTTGCCGCCGGCCAGCGCCAGGTCGCCGAGCTTCGCCAGGAAGCCGGGCGCGCCGGCGCCGGAGCCGCCCTGGGCGATGTTCGCGGCCGCCTGCGCCGGCGTCGTGGCCACGCCGGCGAGGACCGCGTTCGTGCCGGCCGTCGCGCCGAAGTCGCCGGCGGTAAGCGCCGCGGACGCCTGCATGGGCGTCATCATGGTCGAGGGCAGCGCCGCGGTGAAGATCCCGGGAGAGGTCGCCGGCGCCGCGGAGACGACGAGGTTCGCCGGCGCCGTGAGCGCCGCGGCCTGGCCGGTCGTCGTCCCGAAGTCGCCGGCGATAAGAGAGGCGGATTGCCCGGGCGTGAAGGTCACCGGCGCCAGGCTCGTGTACGGGACCTTCGTCACCGTCGACGCGAACGGGCCGATGCCCGTCGCGTAGCTCGTCATGCCGAGCGTCACGATCGTCGCGTCGATCGGCAGCATGATCTGCTGCCACTTCTCGAACACACCCGACTCGGACGGAGACAGGCCGAACATGCGGCGCTGCTGCGGGCCGCTGAGCATCGGGAAGAACGTCGATTGCACGGCCGCGCCGTAATAACGGAGCGGCGTCTTGATCGCGTTGGGAACGATCGCGCGCCAGCTCGCCGGGATCGGCGTGATCCGGTTGAGCTTTCCGCCGGGCGGGATGAAACGCTGGCTGATCCAGCCGAGGATGCCGCCGGAGAGGCCCGTGCCGTCGCTCGGCGCGAGATCCGCGCGGTCGCCGCTGAGGCCTCCGGGGATCGGCCCGCCGATCGTGTTCGAGGTCGGCCGGATCCCGGGCCCGCCGGGCGGGACGTCGGGCACCGCGGGCGGCGGCGGGCTCGCGCGCCGGCGGCGGTAGACCGGCGAGACGAGCTCCACGAACGGCTGCACGCGGCGGATCTTGCCGCCGGGAGGCGTGAGCCGGCTGCCGAGCCAGCCGAAGAAGCCGGCGAGGCCGACGCCGTCGCTCGGGGCGAGATCCGCGCGATCGCCGGACAGGCCGAAGCCGCCGCCGGCGCCGCCGAACTGCGGGATCGCGCGCGAGCCCTGCGCGGACGGCGAATAATGGTTGCCGGCGAACGTGCGCTTTTCCCCTTTAGAGTTGAAGACGGCCGTGTTGCGGCCGACCGTCCGGAAGGCCGAGCCGCTGGATCCCGCCGCGGGAGATCCGCCGGCGTCGCCCGCGGCGCCGCCGCCGCCGATCGCCGCCACGCCGAAGCCGCCGTGCTGGCTCGTGCGGATGTTCGCGGCGTGGGGCACCGTGGCACCCAGGCCGGAGAGCCCGAAGCCCTCGGTGACGCGCGGGCCCTGCGCCGTCGGCTGGAAGCGATTGCGCGCGAAGACGCGGCCCTTCACGGTCGTCGTGTAGATCGCGGTGTTGCGGCCGACCGGCCGGAAGCTCGAGCCGACCGAGCCCGCTGCCGGAGATCCGCTCGAGTCGCCGGGAGCGCCGCCGCCGCCGACCGCCTGCACGCCGAAGCCGCCGCCGGTCGTCGTCCGGATGTTCGCCGCGTGGGGAACGGTCGCGCCGAGTCCGGTCGGATCGAAGATCTCCGCGCGCGCTGCAGCCGAGTCGAGTCCGTAGAGCACAGTTTCATCGTAGGCATCCCCGGAAGGTCGTCAAGGGGGCAAAATAAAGCGAGCCCGGCCGAAGCCGGGCTCGCTCGTTTTCTTTGGCCGCGATTCAGCGGCTGTTTTCTCGTCGGTGGCGGGGCTGTCTCTCTAGCGCTTGTCGGTCATAAAACCGGATATTCGCGAACGCGCCCGCCATTGGGCGCTTCCCAGCCCGCCGGCTGCAGGCGCGCGGTCGCCTCGAGCGCCATCCAGCCCTTCGAGCGCGGCAGGTACACCTTCATATAGATGTGCCGGAAGTCGTCGCCCTGGCCGACCACGTTGATCACGACGAACTTCACCGGATAGCCGATCGACAGAAGCAGCGCGGCGAGATATCCGGAGACGTCGTCGCAATCGCCCTGGAACTGCCCGCGCGCGCTGATCTCCTGGTCGACGATCTCGGGGCTCTTGAACATCTCGAGGAAGCGCGGATCCCGGACGTAGCGAAAATGCGCGAGCACCCACTTGAAGATCGAGCGGACCTCGCAGAGCTCGTCGCGCTCCTGGCAGCTCGCGATCAGCAGCTCGGCGCGCGCGCGCAGGTCGTAGTGCTGCAGCGACCACTTCACCGCGGTGACCATGGCGTTGACCGTCTCCGTGATCCCGTTGTCGCCCGGCTGCAGGCCCGAGATGTTGTAAGGCATCAGCCCTCGAGGAACGATCGGACGACGCCCTTCGCCGGCGCCGGCAGCTTCTTCGGCCGCGGCCGGCTAAACACGATGCGCGTCCACGTAGGCGCCATCATCATCTGAAAATACTTGCCCATGCTCACGGGATCCGCCGGATCCATGATCAGGCGCTTCTTCTTCTTGCCGTCGTACAGGTCGATCGTGAACTGGTCGTTCATTCGTTCCCCGGGTTATTGAGGATCTCGATCGCCTTCGCGACGACCTTCGAGCACCAGTCGCGATGCGGCGCGAGCTCCGGCGCCGCGGCGAAGACCGCCTCGAGCTGCGCGGAATCCTTGGCGCGGTTCACGATCTGCTCCACGATCGCGTCGTCGGAGGCGAACTTCGCGAGCGTGTTGTGCCGGCGGATCAGCGGGCAGGCGATCGCGTAGAGCTCGTCGACGAGGTAGTTCGCGGTCTCGGTCACGTCGGCGTTGTTCTCGGCGTGCTGGCGGAAGATCTGCGCGTAAGGGCGCAGGCCCTCGAGGATCGGATCGTTCACGGGTTGGGCCTCCTTGGCCGGCGGCGGTGGCGGCGGCGCGGCCGTCACGGTTTGCAGGTTTACGCGCAGGGGCGCGGCCGGCTCCGCGGCGGCCGCCGGCGCGGGATCCGCGGCCGGCAGCCGGCGGCCGCCGAGGATCCCCATCTCCTTCGCGGCGAGCAGGCCGTCGCGCAGCTCCTTGAGGAAGCCGCCGCCGTCTCCACCGCCCCCGCCGCCGTCGCCCTCAAGGCCGCGCTCGAGCAGGCGCAGCATGATCGTCTTGCTGAGCTCCTTCATCGGATCTTCGGGCGCCAGGCCGCGCACCTGCTTGAAGAGATCCAGGACCTCGGAGCTCGAGGACCTGGCCGGCTCCGGCCTCGAGGCGAGCGCCTTCATCATCTCGAGCGTCTGCGTGTTCGACTTCTCCATCATCGCGAGCACGCTTATGACGAGGGGATGATTGAGCGGATCCGCCTCGGCCGGCGCCGCGGCCGCCGGCGCCGCCGCGGCGGCCGCCGGCGCGCCCTCGAGCGGGCCCGCCATGCGGATCTCCTCGCGGCCGCCCTCGACGTACTTGCCCTTCTCGTTGAGCAGCGTCAGGCGATAGCGCCCCTTGCCGCGGCCCTTGAGCGACGTGATCGGATCGAAGCCGTCGAGCGGGAATCGGTCGATGATCTCCCAGTCGTTCTCTTCCTTGTCGAACTTCTCGACGCGGATGCGGTAGTTCTTGCCGCCGAAGTTCGATTGAAACTCGGCGAGCTTGTCGGCCTCGAGGTCATCGGCCGCGGGATCCGGATCGAGCACGGGCACGTCCTCGGCCGCCGGCGGCGGCGTCACGGGAGGCGTCTTCTTCTTTTGCGCCATGGTCAGTCGCTCTCGGACGAGTGGATGCGCATGAAGCCGTCGATCTGCTCGAGCAGCTCCGGCACGCGGATATCGGCCTTGAGCTTCGTCGCCTCGAGGCACTCGAGGCGCTCTTCGTTCCACAGCGCGCACAGCTTGCCGATGCAGGAGGTGTTCGCGACGAGCGACTTCAGGTCCGCGGATCCCTTCAGCGCGGACGGCTCGAAGTAGTGGACCGGGACGAAGAAATGATGGCAGGCCTTCTTCCCGGTGAACACGTCCACCGGCGGCGGCAGCCGCGGCTTCGTGAACGCCGCCACGCGGTCGACGACTTCCTTCGAGCCCAGGCTGGGCTTCGGAGCTCCGGGGAACGTCGGCACGCCGTCGGTCGGCTCGGGCTTCTTCTCGTTCATTTGACCTCGATCACGTCCACGATAACGACGGTGGAATCACGGGATAATTCAATCAAACACCCAGGCTATTTCAAGTGGGCAGTTCAGTGACACCAGCAGCCGCAGCTGAGGCTCGAGCAGCCCATCGAGTGCTTGCCGGTCCTGCAGGCGTAGCTCACGTTCCCGTCGGCGCACGACGCCGTCTCCTTGGTCCGCGTCTTCCAACGGCGGCCGACGCGCTTCGTCGTTTTCTTCGGCTGAGCATTAACCGTCATAGGGCTCCCCCCTCCACGAATTACCGGACGTCCTGGACGTCGCGCCGCGCGCGCCCAGCAGCGCGTCGGCGATCGCCTTGCCCGACGCGAGCGCCTCGGGCGTGAGCTCGAGGAACCACACCAGGAACGCGGCCAGCAGCAGCTGCAGGCCGTTGACGATCGCGAGCGCCTCGAGCATCTCGCGCGTCACTTGGCCGGCTCCGGCTGCAGGCACGTCATGCCCGGATAGGCGATGAAGCAGCGCACGCGCGTCACGGGATCCTCCACGATCGTCAGCACGATCGCGCTCCCGTTCTTCAGCTCACGAACCGGCACCTGATCCTCGCGCACGACGCCGGCGCAGCCCGACAGCGCCGCGGCGATCGCCGCGGCCAGCATGATCTTCATCGCGTCCTCCTGGACGTCGTCACAGCAGCTTGCCCTGCGGCCACGGGAACGGCTTCGGGCTCACGACGAACGCGCCCGGGCGGAACGGCGTGAACTTCCGCCGCATCTGCTCGGCGAGCGCCGAGGCGCTCACGCGCTGGTTCCTCGTCTGAGCCCAGGCCTGCACGATCGTCGGCGTGACGATCTTGCCGCGGTGCAGCCGCGCGAACTCGAGCACGATCTCCGCGGCGGTCATCCGGCCGCTCCCGCTCGAGCGCGGCGCCGCTCGGCCGCCTCGCGGCCGCGGGGCGTGTCGCCTCGAGCTTCCTTGCGCTCGCGCACCCACCGGCGCAGCGCCAGGCCGGCGCGGCGCGCGTTGCCCTCGATGACCTCGACCGTCATGCTCGCGCGATCCGCGCGCGTCACCGTGACGAGGACGTTCGGGCCCGACTCTGCGATGTGCAGCCCGCCCTCGTTGAACAAAACTTTTCCGGCCATGGCACTCACCTCTCGATTTACGACGTGGAAATCCGGCTTTGGCCGGCGGCGGTCAGAGCTCACGCCGCCGGCCCCTGGCCGATCGCCAGGAGAGCCGCAGGCCTACTCGGGAGGCCCCAGGATCTGAAGCGGCACCATCAGCATCAAAGCGCGGCTATGTCGTTGGATTCCCTGTGACGTTGCCGTTCTATCGTTGTCGTTGCCGTAGGAAGGTTCAGGCGAGGCGGCGTAGCCGCCGAGACGTTTCCTTTCTTCCGTGCCGTTGTCGTCGGGGGTACTAGGGGGGCCGCCGGCGGCCGCGGCCGGCGCAGCGGCGAAAAGAGGGTAGGGAGTTCTTTCAGAACTCTGTTTGCCTGATATGTGCTCCGAATTTTTATTCGTTTCAGCGACGAGCTGCGCCGCGCGCAGGGCGCGTTCCGCGGCGAATCGCTCGGCGCACGCGGAGATCTCGCGGTGATGGGTCTCCCGCTGCTTCTGAGGGGTCGCCCTGGCGCGTTCGGCCGGCATTCCGGCCGCCTGGCCCTTTCGCCGGCGCTGCGGCCTCGCAGGCTCGTACAGGAAGTTGCTGACGTGGATCTCGGAGATCGCCCGCCGCACGCGGTCGACCTCAATCAGCTGGACGGCCTCGAGGCGGCGGATCGCCAGCTGCACCGCGCGCGGGTCCTTGCAGCGCAGGAAGTGAGCGATCGACGCCGCGGTGAGATCGCCGCGGAAGTCCTCGAGGAGCAGCTTCACGCGCAGAATCAGGCGCAGCACGCGCTCCTCCATCGGCTTGAGCTCGTAGACCTCCTCCGCCGTCCACCAGCCATCGCGGACGATCGCCTCGAACTGCTCCATGATCACGAGCCGGCGGGCGTTCTCGCCCTCGGTGAAATGGAAGCGCGCCGGCGCGCGCTTGTTGAGCTCGAGATCCCGCTGGATCTTGCGCGGCAGCGTGGCCGGATCGGCCCACATCGGGCGGGAGGCTTTCTTCACGCGACGGCCTCTAACTTGTAGAATCGCCGGATGAATGACGAATTTGACGATCTCCCCGCGGACGCTCCCATCGAACTCACAGAGAAATTCATGGAGCACGTGCTCAAGGGCTGCGGCAAGAGGGAATGGGATATCCTCGCCGCGATCAACGCGATCGCGCGAAGTTGGCCGGACGGCGCCGACGCCTCGATCAGCGCCGATGCGCTCGCCGTTCTCGCCATGAAGGATCTCTGCTGGACTCGGACCAAGGTGGATCTCGCCCTAGGCGCCCTCACCAAGGCCGGAGGACTTCCGCGGCCCGAACGCAATGAATCCCTTGGCGGTCAGCTCTCGTATCGCCTGAGCTCGATCTCGGCGAACACCGAGAGACTCATCGACAGCGCGATCAGTCGGCTCAAGGCCGATCCTCCTGCGGACGATCCGGCGTAGTTCCTTCGCGGCATTTTTTGTCAGCATAGCTGGAAGCCCCCTGGGACGAGCTGGGCGGGCCGCGGCGGGACGCCGGCGGCGGCGGGAGGGGTCAGAGCCCGTCGGGGCCTTGACGGAGGGCGGTTTCCCGTGGTAAGCTAACAACGCATGGCCCTCCAGAGATGAAGGGTTATGTGAGCTGAGTCAACACGCCGCACCCGGATCCGTGCCGATCGCGCCAACGATCGGAACAACACTGGATCCGGCCTCTTGAAAGTCGGAGATATTGCGGGGGCTGGAAAGGATCGGACCTGTGACCTTGAGGTCGCTGGTTCAAATCCAGCCCCCGCAACCATTTAGCGGCGTTTCTCGACGAGAAACAAGCGAAAACCCTGGTCCAAAAGGCCAGGGTTTTTCTTTTTTGAACCCTCGCCACACCACAAGGTTAGTGAGGGTCAAAACATGAGAAAAGCGCTTGCGTTCCGTCCCGCCGCTCAATTCGAAGTGACGCTAGGCTCGGCCTCGGAAGCATTCCGGCTTCGATGCCAGGCGCAGAACCTCTCGGTCGGCACGCTCGCGTGGTACAAACAGATCCTCAAGATGTTCGAGCGGTTCCTCGAAACGCAAGACGTGACGACGGCCCGCGCTGTGACGCCGACGCTTCTGCGCCAGCACCTTGAGGACATGCGCGCGCGCGGCAACAGCACGGTCACGGTCGCGCGCACCTACGGCGGCTTGCGCTGCTTCTTCGGCTTCCTCGCGCGCGAACGGATGATCCCAAAGAATCCGTGTCAGTTGGTCGAGAAGCCGCGAATGGAGCGCAAGCTCATCAAGCCGCTCTCGATTGACCAAGTGCGATTGCTCCTCGCGCAATGCAATCAGAAGCGTTACGACGAGCACCGTCTCTGGACCATCATGGTCCTGATCTTCGACAGCGGCCTTCGAATCTCGGAAGTCATCGGGCTTCGAAAGGACGCGATCGACTTTCAGGCCGGCGTCCTGCGCGTCATGGGCAAGGGCGGCAAGGAGCGCCAGGTCCCCTTCGGCCTCAACTCAAAGCGCGCGCTGTGGAGCTACATGGCCCGCCGCGGCGACATCCCAGGCCAGGATTTGTTCTTCGTCAGCCGCTTCGGCGGACGCTGTTGCCGATACCTGCTCCGCAAGGAGTTCCACCGTCTGGGCGCTCAAGCCGGCATCCAAGGGGTCCGCGTCTCGCCGCATACGATGCGCCACACGTTCGCGACCCAATACATCATGAACGGCGGCGATGCGTTCAGCTTGCAGCAGATTCTCGGGCATTCAACGCTCGACATGGTGAAGGTCTATGTCGGCTTGGCGAATCGCGACGTGGCGCTACTGCACCAACGATTCAGCCCGATGGACCGACTTGGGCTGCTGCCTGGAGGCCGGCGAAGAGTCCTCGTCGGATGATAGGCAGACCAAGGCGGCCGCGTTTGTCATTTCAATGGCCCTATCGATTCCCATTGAATAATCTGTGTTTTCCGCTTAAACTCCCCACCATGGCCGTGCTCGTCGGCCTACTAGACCGACCAGCCTAATCATGGTTAGATGGACTTGTAAATGACGATACGACTCGCAGCCCTAGCATTAGGCACAGCTTGCGTGGCCACCTTAGGTGGCTGGGATGCGATCGCTGCTCCTTCGCCGGCGAACGATGACCGCACCTTCGAAGTCGTACTGGCGGAGCTTCAACATTCGCCAAGCAGCGCGGTTGAAGTCAAAGATTTGAAACGGCTGGAGTCGCTGATTGATCCAAGATCAGTGCCAGAGCTCGAGAAGCTTTTAGAGGAAAAGTCTCGAGGCCACAAGGTCAGGATACGTTTGTTGGTTGCCAAGCTAAAGCTTTACCAACTCAAGGATGATAAGGAAAAAATCTCATTTCTTCGTTCGTCAGCAAACGGAACTGGTGCGGTGGCTCAATGGGCATTAGATGAATCCTTTCAGCTGCGGAGACGGAATCTGGATTTTTTGACCGTTCTCTCGGACGTTGCAGCGAATAGGAACAACAAAAACTGGGCTTACGCAAAGGCACTGTTAAAAGATGCGGAGCGAGGCGGTCACGATTGAGAGGGCGTCGCCACCTAACCATGCCCTACTGCCGCGCGGCCGTCGTATACACCGCCGTCATCGGGCCGGCGGCACAGGGGATGCATTAGGTGGAATGAATGAAGAGAGTCGCACTCGCAGCAATGATAATCGGATCGGTCCTTCACCCGATTCCCGGCTATTGCGCGAAACGCCACAACTTAACGTCAGCTCCAGGTGGACAGTTTGCGTTCTGGTGCCGCACACCCGCCATCTACTGGCTGACAAGGTCATGGAAGATCCCGTACCGGTTGCTGATGGCGGCCACCGGACCCGGTGGGAGCGTCATGGAGGAGAAGTGTGCGCTAGGGCAGAGCAGCGGCGAGATCATTTTTGATGGTGTCTTGGGAGATGGCAAGCTTTCGTGTTCAGGAACATGGACGGGTGGAGGAACTCGGTGGCTGGAATCCTGTGGGGGCCGCCCGTTGACACTATATCTGTTGCCAGAAAAGACGAAGACCGAGCTTAAGGGTGGTTTTTTCCAGTGGGCAGAACAGAATTCCTCCACAATGTTTTCGGCGGGGTTCACATCGCCGGATCGGCAACACATCCAGATTCTCAAGTTAGTGCTTCCAGAAGTCGAACCAAAACCAGCCGCCGTTTCACGAGAGGCTTTTAATTTCGGTGGAGGCGGGATCCACAACCTGAAAGTCTGCGGCGATCAACTTCGGGTTTCCTTCGAGCATCGCACGCCGGAATTCCTATTTGATCGAGGCCTCCTAGCTCCTGGTCCACCAGATGCCAACAGCTTGGGCATCATGACCTTTGATATTGAAACGGAGACAGAGCTTGGCGTGCGAAGCTATCCATTGACCGACGAGATATACAAGAAGGTGAATGGCGATCTTTGTCAGGTGGGAACTTGAGACGATCTCCAGCTAACTTCGGCTTTAGACGACGAGCACCGATGAGGATCGCCAATATTACGCACGGCTAACCCACGCGCTAGGTGCATCAAGAAATCTGGATGATAGGACCACTAAGCAGTCTTGCTCTTTGCATCAGCCTGCTCTCGCTAGAGGCGGGAGCATCCGTTTCTGCCCAAGGGCGACTTGAGGGGGTCCCGAAGCGGGTTGAGGAGCTGGAATCGCGAGCGGTAAATTCGCTCCCGAGGCAGCGGGATGTCATCGAGCTCGCTTCGCTAGAGCCATGGTTGACGTATTATCCGAATTGGCGCGATGGCGCGAAGATGGCGCGATCGGAGGCCTGGCCTCGCGAAAACGATGCGCCCGCTTTGAGAGCACTATTGGTTTCTGATCAACCGGCACTCCGCGCCTTATCCGCAGAAGCTCTAGCGACCCTTGGGCAGATTGAGGATATTCCCCGATTGGCGCGCTTGCTGTCCGATGAGGCGGCCGCCCCGCCGTTTCTCGAATACCGGCCATATGCTGTTGCTTACCTTCCTGGTAAAAAAGGCGACGACTTGTGTCCGATGTTAATTTGGAAGCGAGGACGGGTGCGTGACTCGGCAGCGCGAGCCCTCGATCTCCTAACCGGCATGGATTTTAGACAGCGCTCGTTCGCAGATTGGTGGAAGGAAAACGCAATCGCCAAGGATCGTCTGTGGTTCTGGAGACAGCGAGCTAGGCGCATGCTTTCCGCGGGAACACCGAGGCCTGACATGTTGCAGCAGTTGCGAGAGGAGATTCGGCGGCAACCCCCAGAAACCGAGGCAAAGATGCGGCTGCTCCTGTCTGAAAGCAGCGACAATCCGCTGGGCGAGATTGATCGCGATCAGTCGTTATTCCAGGGGCCTCTCGCGCTGAGGGTTAGCGATAACCGATTGCTCGAGCTTTTTGAGGGAAAGGGGTTGTGGCCTGATGTCGTATGGGATGAAGAGTTCGAAACGCGTCTTATCACACGTCTTTGTCAGACCGGGAGCCCGCTTCTTCGTGTCGAGAATCTGAGGGTGCTTCAGGAAAGGCTGTCTCGGACCACTGGATGGATTGCACGGAGCGCCTTGATATCTTCGATCGGCGCTCTCATGGGAGGCGATCGCGGAACTGAGTACCTAAGAACTGAAGCGATTCATGAAAAGGAGCTCTTTGTGAGAGAAGAAGTTATTCGAGAGCTTATCCGCCGAGATTTGTCGGGTAACTCAACTTTTATCGAGGCGCGCTTCTTTGCAGACAATGATTTTTCCGGATCTCCCGATGTGAAGCAGGCGATACTCCAAGAGTTAGGGAAGCCCCCACTCTCGCCTTTGAAGCGCGATTTGCTCTGCCGACTAGTTCTTGATCCCCGCCTTGGGCCATTCCTAACCCGACCCTCAAAGGTAATGGGAGATGATATGTGGCGAAAATACGCGATCTGGAGTTTGAACGTCCATGCAGGAAGAGAGCTGATGTCGCCGAGCAGTGAGGAAGAGTATGCCCTGACGAAACCGGACACTTCGAAAAAGGCTCTAACCGATTTTCTGGCGAAGGTCCAAGACTTGAAGAATGGAAGACAGAAGTGAAGGCACCCGTGAAGGAGTGCGGGCCAGCACCGAAATCACGCGTTTGACCGGCGCTGGCCGGCGCCAGGCAGCTTGAGAGCCCCGCCTACCCCCTAGTTCCTACCAATGCGCCGCGGCGGCCAAAGCCGCCGTCCCCCGCACGACCTCAACGTCCGCGCCTTTACGCCTTGCCCCTTCCCGCGTGCCGAAGCAATTAGCCCGGCAATCTTATGGGCACAACAGACCAGGCAGGCGCGGAATCTTGTGCGGATTTCGGGGTCTCGCGCGAATAGAGAGTAGGGGCGTCATGTGCGGAACTGGCTCCCTCGCCGAAATAAGAAAGTAGCCGGCGTACGCGGGGAATTTATCACGCCACGTGATTTTTTGTCGGAAAATGGTCTTTTCAAACGCATATGTAAGTAGGGGGCCCCTGGGAATGGAGGGAATCGGTCCGGATCAAACGCATATGTAAGTGAGGGCTCTGCTAACGATTGGACTGGCTCGCGCGAATGATATGTAGAGGCGGCTGGGACCGCCAACAGACCCGCTAACGCGTTGGAGGAGGAGCATAAACGACATCAGGATAAAAAATGCTGACTTTTGCAGTCCCCGGGCGCCCACCTCGTCATCGATAGGGCCGATGACGCTTCCCGACCCCTCGCCCCCAACCATGATGATTGGTTGTGGGTGAGGGGTCGGGAAGACGGTGGGCTGGGGAGTGCAAGGGGATTGGGAAGGAGATTTAGATTTTAGATTGAGAGAGGAGTTTGGGTGGAGTGGGAGATGGGTTTGGGTTGAGGAAGAGATGAGTTTTCTTGAAGTGAGTGGTGAGTTATTTGGTTTTGGAAGATGAATTTTCTGAAGAAGAGAGGAAGGGAAGAGAATGGAATTAACGAAGAGAGACGTGGCGGTGCTGGAAGCTTTGGAGAAGTGGGGCGTGATGGGACTTGGGCAGTTGGATGGGTTTCTGTTCAGGAACGCGGCGGCTGAGGCGGAGCGGATGAGGCTATTTTTCAATGACTTGAGGCGTGAGGATCATTGGGGCGGGGCCTATAAGCGGTTGCGGACTTTGGAATTGGCGGGCTTGGTGAAGACGTTCCGGGCGATCAATTACTGGCAGGTCTATATGCTGACGGGCCGGGGGCATGAGTGTCTGCGTGAGAACCAGCGGGCGAGTTATTTGCATCCGATCCGGAGCCTCGGCGAAGCTTATCTGCGTCACGAGATAACGGTATGCGGCGTTGGGCTGGTCATGAGCGAACTACTGGGGCTGAAAGTCCAAGCTACGCGGCAGATCTGGGAGAACCTACGGCGCCGGCAAGTCCCGCGCAGAAGCGATTCCAGGCTGACTTGCCCGGATTTGCTGGTGCAGGACGCGCAAAGCCAATGGCACTCGATCGAAGTGGAGCTGACGGCCAAGTCGCGCGAACGCTACCGCGAACTGCTCTACAAACGCGAAAGCCGATGGGCGGAAGGGATGATTCTGTACCTAACCGGCTGGCCGACCGGGGTGGAATACCTCCTCTCGTTGATGGAAAAATCCCAGTCGGTGAGCACCTACGCGGCAAGCCTCGCCGAATTCCGGGAGCAGTTGGGACGGTGCCAGTACCTGCGGCAGACGACCAACGGCTACCGGAAGACGTTCAACCTACCCGTGATCAAAGAGCCCGCTCGTCAGGAGGTTGCCGCCTGAACATCACCCTCGAAGCCGCGAACGAGACGTTCTTGGCGCGCTGCGCCGCGCTGAACTTGGCCGAGGGCAGCGTCGCATGGTACCGACACATCCTGCGCGCGCTCAGGACGCTCCTGGAGGCCCGTGGCGCGCGCGATGCGCGCGACGCGACGCCGGCGCTCCTGCGCGAGCACCTGGCCGATCTGAGGCGGCGCGGACAGGCATCCGAAACCGTCGCCCGCACTTACGGCGGCCTGCGCTGCGCCTTCCGATTCTGGAAGCGCGAGGGTCTGATCGCGGACGACCCCATGGAGCGCGTTGAACGGCCGCGGCGTGAGCGCGTCCTCATCCGCCCGTTCAGCCCCGAGCAGGCCTCGCGCCTGATCGCCGGGCCGGACGCACGCACGTCCCATGGCCTGAGAGACCGCGCGATGATGATGCTCATGCTCGACTCCGGCCTGCGCATCTCCGAACTCCTGTCGCTCGAGGCCGGCCGCGTGGACTGGCTCAACTGCAACGCGATCGTGATGGGCAAGGGCCGCAAGGAGCGCAGCGTCCCGTTCTCAGCTAAGACCGCCCAGGCCCTGCTCGAATACGCCCAATCGCGGTCGAATAGCCCGATCAAGTCGGACCGCCTCTTCTTGGGCAAGACCGGCAAGCCCATATGCCGAAGCAAGGCGCGCAAGCTCATCCTGCGCTACGGCCGCGCCGCGGGCATCGAGGGCGTGCGCCTTTCCCCCCACACCCTGCGCCACACCTTCGCCGTGCTCTACATCCGCAACGGCGGCGACTCGTTCAGCCTACAGGAAATTCTGGGGCACTCTTCACTGGAGATGACCCGACGCTATGTGAACCTGGCGAGCCGGGACGTGGCCGAGCAGCATAAGAAGTTTTCGCCTGTGAATCAGTTGCTTGTAGGAGGCACTTCGTGTAGGCTTGAGGCAGTATAAGCCAAGGCTCAAGCCTACACGATTGCCTGCCAAACTGTCAACATAATTCCCCTTGAAAAATAACTGTTTACAAGCAATAATATCGCTATAGCGATATATTAATCGCCATACCGATATGACTATCAAACAGACCCGGCGACATCACTCCATCGGCGAGCGCATCCGCACTCTGCGCCTAGACCGCCGCTGGACCCAGAAACAGCTCGCCGAATTGCTCGGCATCTCACAGAACTATCTCTCCGAACTGGAGCGCGGTCAGGGGTCGTTCACAGCAGATCACCTGCTGACGATTCTCAAGACCTTCAACGTGCCGATCGACTACTTTTCCCCCGCGAAAACGGAAGGGCAAGACCAAATCCAAAGCGCCCTCGCGCGATTCGGCGCGTCGCATCTATTCGAACCGGCTGACACCATACCCTCTGTGCTTTTCAAAGAAGTCACTGATGCCGTGCGTGAAGCGCTGATCTCCGCAGAATCGTCGCGGCAAATCGCGGCGCTCGCGCCCGTACTCGTCGACAACATCAACCGAATCAACTTAAAAACCCTCCAAGCACAGTTCCTCGAGATCGGCTTAGGGCAACGTTTGGGGTGGGCGCTGGAAAACACTCTTGAGGCCATCCATCACGAGCTCTCGCAGCCTCTGCCGCATGCATGGAAACTCAAGTACCATCGGGCGGAAGTAATCCTGAAGTCGTTTCTTTCTCTCGACTGGCCAGGCCGGAGGGTTCGTGCGCTCAGGGCTTCGCTCGTAGATTTCAGCGACGTGCTGGACCATGACATTGCCAGCGACAAATCCCTCGCCGAGGCCCGCCGCGAGAGTTCCGAGATCTCGAAACGCTGGGGAATCACGACGCGAATTCAGACAGATGACTTTATACAAGCGTTGAGGGCAGCCCGTGAAACTCATCCATAGATTTCTCACCGAAATCGACGAGAAGTGGAAACCTGTTGGCAGCGAGCCTATCCGCTTGAGAATCATCGGCTCAGCCGCGCTCATGTTGCAAACCGAGTATGAACGAGGAACCAAGGATAGCGACATCCTTGAGGCCGCCGAGATCACGCCGGCCATCCGAGAACAATTGCTTGCCCTCGCCGGCCCCAAAGCTCCGCTGTTCGTGAAATATCGGATGTATATTGAGGTCGTGACCCGCGCGATTCTATTCTGGCCTCAAGCCCCGCTCTTCCAGGCTGTTCCAGATTTACCGCTGAAGAATTTCACGGTCGAGGTTCTCGATTTGACTGACGTCGCTGTCAGTAAGCTTAAACGCTTCAACCAAAATGACGCGGCAGACATCGCGGCACTGGCCTCCAAGCAACTCCTGGATCACCAGAAACTGGTCACACGATTCAAAGCCGCCATCGATTTCCATTCGACTTCGGGATTCGCGGAAGACTTTCCGAAGTATATCGCGAATCTGAACCGAGTCGAACGGGACAATCTCGGTGTTAAGGAATCCTCTATCGAACTTCCGGACTGGATGCAGGAGTAGCGGACAATGCCCCCCGAGAGACCCCCGGCACGAACATGACCATGGTTGCGGCGTGCCGATTTGCTGATGGCGTGGTTCTAATCTCCGATTCAAGGGCGACATGGGGCGAAGGCGGGGCCCCGACCTTCCAAGACAACCTCCAGAAGATCGTCGCTATCGGAACAAACCAGGTTCTCGGATACGCAGGAGATGTCGAAGCGATAGACACTATCGTCCGTCAGCTTCGAAAGCGCTTCCATCAAGACCCAAAACTTCAAATCCTGCGGAAAGTCGCCGCGGAGATCCCGCGCATCGCAAAGCACTATTACGCACTCCACAAGTCAAGAACCCGGCGAGATAGCGGCGTCGGCATGATTCTTACTGGGCGTGAAGCCGGGGGACACATCGGCGCCTGGGTCTTCCGATCCCCGGATTTCATCGCGAACAGAATCGACGGCTACGTCGTCATCGGGTCCGGCGCGCCGGCACAGGCTTTCCTCGACAGAAGCTTCGCCACGATCGAGGCTTCCGGCAAGACGATCAAAGAGAAGGCCGACGAACTGATTCCCGGCCTCGAAACAGAACTTCGCAAGCATGGAATCGATACCGTCGGAGGGATGTTCCAGATACTCTTAATCACGCCGAAGGGAGTTAGCCCCCTGGATTACGGTTACATCGATCTCGATCCAACTGCTGCACCACGAGCTCAATCCATGGGTTTCGGCAAGACTGGCTGGACACAGCGTGACTTGGTAGCAAAGAAAGATACTCCCCTCATCGAGCCTACTAAGATTCTCTCCGAAGGGCCGCACGAAAAACGCCTCTATGACTTTAAAGATCTCGAAACCCCCAAAGCTCCGAAGTGGCATCTAAACTATCTACTCACGTCTCAAGGAGTCGAGACACGTCCCACCATGCTCAAGTTCACTCGACCGATGACGATTCTTGGCACGCCTGAATTCCCCTACGAGGCGGAGCTCATGACTTCGGTCGCATATTGGGGAGCGACTGGAGAGAGATCGTTTGAGATGGCACTTCTTCAAGACAGTGAAGAAACAATCGTCGCCTCGGGAAAGGTGAATTCTCAATTTCTCCCGGAAGATGTCGAACTCATCTTCAAACTCAGGTTACCGATGAAGAAGCCTGGACCCGCCTTTCTCGAGGCTCGGATTGAAGGCCAGCTTCTTGGACGGCGGGCGCTCTACTTCGGAGAACTCAAAGGACAAATCCCTGAAGATCCAGGGGCACGGGCCGAGTTCACCAAAACCACGAACCAACGATTCCTCGATGAGCATGCTGCTTGCCACGATGCGTTCCTGACGAAAGAGCGTCCCGTCTTACTCGTCTACTTCATCATCTGTCAAATTGCCGTTCATGGCGAGAACGACCTCGCGTTCATCAATGAGTTCAACGTCGCATACCAAAAAAAGTTCCCCCTCCTACTAAGACTTTCAATCGCGAGTTCGATCCGGGCCTTGCCTGGCAAGCACAGCCTACGAGTTGCCCTGATTGACGCGATCTCTCGAGAAGAACAAACGGTCAACACCGTAACCATCGAAACCCGATCCAGTTGCATTAGCACTCCCGGCACAGGGGAAATGGTTATCGCTATCCAACGGCCAGGAATCTATTTCTTGAATCTCTATTGCGATGAACAGCTGATTGGCACTCGCCTTCTGACGGCCGAAGACAACAGGCCAAGATTTTCCTATACCCTTCGGCCATCCGACGCCGAGCGAGTCGAGAACGGAGAATTGCTCGTGCTCAGCAAACGGGCGATGATGGCTCCCCGCGGATAGCGAACCAGCAGATCGCTCCAAATTCAATCTGGGCTACTGCCGCATTTTGAACGCGACATGCTATAGTATCCGCAGGACCACAAGGTTGAGTCGTTCAACCGCGTGGATGCGGGAAGGCCTCTCGACGAAGAAATAAAATTCCTCGTCGAGAAAAAAGGGTGAAGCTCATAACCTTGAGGTCGCTGGTTCAAATCCAGCCCCCGCAACCATTTAGACGCAGTAAACGCAGCAGTCTCGACGGAGAAGCGCAAAAGCCCTGGGCAAGCTGCCCGGGGCTTTTTGCTGTGTGGGTCGGGGAAGGTCTGTCTTAGGCAGTATAGGCGAGTCCAGGGACGAGTCCAGATTGATCAACCGAATACAGCTCTTACGAAACACCGGGCAGTTCGACTCGGTGAACGGCGGCGGTGCTCCGGCACTAGCTAAGCTCACCCTCGTCTACGCTGAAAACGGTCGCGGCAAGACCACCCTGGCTTCGATCCTTAGGTCGCTGGGCACGGGCGATCCCCTCCACATCGCAGAGCGACGCCGCCTTGGCGCGGCCCACGCCCCCCACATCGTAATTGACTGTGTCGGCGGGGCTCCGGCTGTGTTCCAGAATAACGCCTGGAGTCGCTCCCTGACAAACGTCGCGATTTTTGACGACGCTTTTGTCGAGCAAAACGTCTACTCCGGTCTCACAGTCGGCTCGGAGCATCGCCAAAACCTCAACGAGCTGATCCTAGGCGCACAGGGCGTGCAGTTGAACCGCACCCTGCAAGGCCACGTTGCACAGATCGAGGCCCACAACACCGCTCTTCGACTCAAGGCGGCTTTGATTCCTGCCGCGGAGCGCGGCGCGTTGTCCGTTGATGACTTCTGCGATCTTCCCGCGAACGCCGATATCGACGCCGCTATTCTCACGGCCGAACGAAATCTGACGGCGGCGCAGCAGCAGGAGCGTATCCGAAATACCGCATTGTTCCAGGTTCTTGACCTTCCGGCCTTGGACCCACAGGCGCTGGATACGCTCCTTCGGCGGGCGCTCCCTGCTGTTGAAGCTCAAGCAGCCGCAGCCGTCCAGGCTCATTTGGGAACTCTAGGCGCAGGAGGCGAGGCATGGGTCGCCGACGGCCTCAATCGCGCCCACGCGCATCCGCCTGCTGAGGGCGCGCAGCCGACTTGCCCGTATTGTGCGCAGGACCTTCGTGGATCAGCTCTCGTTGATCATTACCGCATCTATTTCGGAGAAGCTTATCACCAGTTGAAGGACGATGTGGCGGCGATGCTCCTAGAGATCGGCCGAGTGCATGGCGGCCAGACGGCCTCTCAATTCGAGCGCGCGATCCGCGTCTGGGTCGAGCAGCGACAATTCTGGTCCCAGTTCACCGATGCGCCCGAAATCGAGATCGATACGGCAGCGGTGGGAGCCGCATGGCGCGCCGCCACGGACGCGGTGCGGACTGCTCTCGAAGCGAAAAAGGAAGCTCCACTTGAACCCCTGGCGCTTTCGCCTGAAGCCCACGCCGCCATCACGGCCTATGATGGACACCGTCAAACAGTCAGGGCGCTCAGCGACAGGTTCCAGACTATAAACGCGGCGATCCGCATCGTTCAAGAGCAGGCGGCTGCCGGCAACCCGGCCGCGCTGGCCAGCGATGTAGCCCGCCTCAAGGCTACAAAGGCTCGCCATTCGGCAGCGACGGCGCCCCTGTGCGCAGATTATCTCACAGAGAAGACGGCAAAGACCGCCACTGAACAACTCCGCGATCAGGCGCGCACGGCGCTTGGGCAGTATCAGCAAGCGACTTATCCTGCGTATAACGCTGCGATAAATACCTACCTCGCCAGATTCAACGCCGGGTTCAGGATTTCCGACATGGGCTCGGTGAATACGCGCTCAGGCCCTGCTTGCACGTATAACATCGTGATCAATGCCGCTCCGGTTGCGGTTGCTGGTGGCGCGCCGGTCGCGGGCGCTCATGCATTCCGTAATACCCTTAGCTCTGGCGACCGGAACTCTCTCGCCCTAGCTTTCTTCTTCGCGTCCCTGGACCAGGACGCTAATCTCGCTGGAAAGATCATTGTGATTGATGATCCGATGACCAGCCTGGACGAACATAGAGCCCTGACGACTGCGCAAGAGGTGCGGCGCCTCATCGGGCGAACCGCGCAGGTCATTGTTCTCTCACACAGCAAACCCTTTCTGTGTCGCGTCTGGGAGCACACGGACGCGGCCCAACGAGTTTCCCTCGAAGTCGCACGCGATGCGGTGGGCTCGACTATTCGACCTTGGGATATCAACCAGGACTGCATCACCGAATATGATCGGCGCCATTCACTTCTACGCCAGCACGTCGCTGGCGGTGGCGTGAACAGCCGAGAGGTCGCTGAAAGCATCCGCCCGGTCCTCGAAGGCTACTTGCGGGTGGCGTGCCCAGAACATTTCCCGCCGGGGACGTTGCTTGGGCCATTCCGTGGCCTCTGCGATCAGCGCGTGGGCGGGGCCCAGCAGATTCTCGACCAAGCCAATATTGACGAGCTTCGGGACCTTGTCGAGTATGCCAATCGATTCCACCACGATACGAACCCTGCATGGCAAACCCAGGCCATCAATGATGGCGAGCTGGTTGGCTTTGTAAACCGGGCGCTGGCCTTTGTCCGGCACTAGACGCGGCGAGGCCAGATGCCAATAGCGCTCAGAGCTCGGGAACCCGAGACCCCGGACATCAACACTCCCGAGCGGTTCCAAGAGTTTGCTCGCACTCTTGAGATCTGCCGCGACCACGCCCTCTCTGACGATCCTGTCAGAATCCGACTGGCCTTAATCGTTCTCGACAACTTGGCCGAGATCCTCATGTTCCATCGGTGCCAAGCCCGTTTTGATAGCGAGGACTACGTAAAGCACATCTTGCGACCGAAATTACCCGAGGACCTCCGCAAAGGCGCTGAGCGCGATTTTGCCGGCAAGATCCGCTTCCTTACGCTTGTCGACAACTCCATCTCCGCACGTGATGCGGCGATTCTACGAATCAGCCACTCGTATAGAAATGTCGCGTTCCACCGCGGCGAGCACAATCCTCGCGCAAATAGCGCCATCACGCGGATCCTGCTCGACACCGTCTGTCGGATGTTTAGGACAACCTACGAACATGGCGGCATGTGCGGTGGCAATCCAGAGCACGTTGCATGGCTTAAGGGTTACGGCTACTCGAAGCCCTATCTGGAGTATTCAGAGGCAGCTCAGCGGATTTCCGTCGCGCTTGTCGCAGGGACAGAATTCTCTTTCCCTGTCCTCCGTGAGACCCTTATCGGTGACCTAAATACGCGCCACGCGGAGATGATTCACTCAACCCTCCGCGACCTCCCTGTCCCTGAGCTAATTCTCGATACGATTCTGAAGTCAGAGGAATTCGACTCCGAATACGACTACGATTCCGTTTCGACTCCCCTAAGAGAAGCTGGATATGGATTTGCGGAAGGGACCCCTCCAGCCAGAGATGAATACATTCGCCTTGAACATGACTATACAGTTCGAGTCAGAGCTGATTACGATGGCTTCAAGCCTTCTTTCACATGGCACCGAGTCTGCGCTCTTGGGAAATCTATTGAGCGCCTATCCAAGACAGCAACCCCATCCGTTCTCGTTCCCAGGTATCACCAGCTAAACGAATTCCTCGCACAGGCTGAAAAGTTCCTCTACGCCGCTATTCGCAAAAACGAGGCAGCTATTCAGTTCGCCAGCGAGCTGGCCCGCGGAAAATGAACGCCGCACTACGGCTTCTTAACTGGATTACCAAAAACTCTGGCGAGCCAGCCGAGACGCCCCCAACTCACTGGGATCCCGAGCTGAGCGCGAACTGCCTTCCAGCATTGAACACGCCTTCATTTGAAGAAGACGCCGTGATCCGTGCTTTCAAGATCTTAGAAGGCCGCCTACGCGGCCTCTTGGCTGCGCCAGCAGAGAGAACTGGCACACAACTGGCCGAGGAAGCCTTCGGCAAGGACGGCCCTCTTCAACTTGGGAAGACCCCCGCCGAACAACTTGGCCTCTTACGCCTTTTCTCTGGAGTGTTTCTGCTCAACAGGAATGCTTCCACGCACCGATTTATTAATTATTCCAAGGCAGAGGCAGCACAGATAATCGGATTCGTCAACCTTCTGCTCCGCTGGCTGGATCGAGGCCTTGAGGGCACAACGCGCGAGCTAGGTATCCTAAAAAAGGAAGACCAAGCTGTTCGCTACCTCTTTCATGATCTCGATGGCGACGGGGTGAAGGAGCGGATCATTTCAATCCAACGCGCTGACACAGATGTGTCGACCTGCAAACTGATCTGCTTGCGGCAAACTCCATCGGGCCTAACGAGCATCACCCTACTAGAAGACCAACCGGCATCCTCGCTCGACTGTCAGATACGCGATATCAACGGGGATGGTCGTCCGGAATTGATTGCCCGTTCAACCACTAGTGAACGAAGTGAATGGATACATGTGTGGCAGTGGGACACGAATGGGTTCAGGGAATTGACCGGTGGCGGGATCTATAGCGATTATCCGCGCATCGAGATCAAAGACGTAGATGGCGATGGCATCGAAGAGATCGTGGGCTACAAACGGCAGCCCGATCTACCGCAAACCGCGCAGAATCTGACGATAACCACCTATCACTGGAACGGGAACCAGTTCCAAGGAAGCGTGAGCCGCGAGGAAATCGGCCCATATAGGCAGGATACCGATGAGGACAGGGTCAAGCGAATGGTCCTCACTTATGAGCCAGCAGCAGAGGCCTTCGTGCGGGCGGTGAATGCCCATCCGGGAACTCATGTTAGCTGGTGGATCGATAAGAGGTTGGAGAAGGGCCGAGAAGTCTGGCGGGTCCAACTTCGCCAGTGGAGTGATCGCACTACCTTAGGCCAGACTTTTAATCACTATTCGGTCGACCTTGCGGCAGTAAAGGTCACTTCGATGTTTTTTCACCACCCGGATGGAACCCTCACCTCGGATCCAGACTGGTGATTTTATCCTGCCCCCGCCTCCGCCCCACCGTCCCATACGCATGAAACTCTTTGATGACGCAGTGCGAACCGAAACCGATTACTCGCGCCGAGCGGAAACCCACTTCCATTTCCTGAACCGCAGCGCCCTCGCGGATTTCACTGCGACGCGGGGCCTTGTCGAAGCCATGTTCGCGGATTTCCCCGAGCCCGGCAAAGCTGACCTGCGGGCTCGCTTCCGATCAGGAGATGAGCCGCACTCAGGCGCATTCTTCGAGCTCTTCCTCTACTCGGTGCTCCGCAAGATGGGCTATTCTCCCGCACTCCATCCCTCGTCTGGGTCGACCAACCGCCGCGTAGATTTCCAGATAGAGGCGGCTGGCAAGAGCGTTTTTATTGAGGCCCGAACGCTGACCTCAAGCGAGGAGACCAGCGTGCACGAGCGGCTGATGGCTCCGATATTGGATGCCATCGACGATCTGAAGTCGCAGGACTTCTTCCTTCACGTTGATTACCAGGGCGAGCTGAAGAAGGCCATCGCGATCGGTCCGATCAAAAAGCACCTGACGACCTGGCTCGCCAGCCTAGACTACGACAAGATCAAGGCCGAGAGCGCCGGAGAGAACGGATTCAGGAACTGGCCGGTTACAAAGTGGGTTCAGGACGGCTGCGCCATTGATTTTACTGCCTGTCCGAAGGGCAAGGCTCGCGGCGAGCCTGGGCGAGCGATCGGGATGGAGATGGGCGGCGGCTGGAGCGGCACGGGCCATAGACTCCGCAAGATGTTAGCCGCAAAGGCCCGTCGATACGGCAAGCTAAATACGCCCTACGTCATCGCTGTGAACGTAATGGACGGGAGCACTGACAGCGAGGACGCACTGCAAGCTCTATACGGGCAAGAGGCTGTCGAGTTCAAGACCTATACCGACGGTCGCCGGGAATCTCGGCTCTTTAGGAAAATGGACGGCCTCTGGCGCCAGAACGACGGTCCCAGATATAAGCGCGTGAGCGGTGTCCTGATCGCGTCCCGGCTCAGGCCCTGGTGTATGCCGCAGTCGCGACTCACCCTCTACATGAATCCCTGGGCCGACTTCCCGCTGACCAACGAGTTCCCGGACCTCGAAGTGGTTAGGCTGGGGGATGATGGCCGCCTCGTCAGAACTGGCGAGCCGACTATATCCCCGACGCTTTGTCCTGGAACTACTCTCCCCGTATAAGCCCTTGGTGGTGCCTTCTGATGTGGTCGATGGTCAGCGTGAACTTTCCCTTCGCGTTCTCCGGTGCAAATTGCTGCATCTCCTCGAGCCAAGGGATTAGGGGATTGTCGAAGGAACTCTGGCCGTTCTGAAACCGGTAGGCCAATGCCCCATCCGACGGCTGAGCCCTTAGCGGGATGGGCCCTTCTACAAAGTCGTGGCGAAGGGGCTCCAAGCCATTGTCTCTCACGGTCTTGACCGCGAGTGGCGTCAGGAGAAGCCCGACCCAGTTCTGATCTTCGCAATAGCGGTAGGCGTCCAGGAACGGCTGCCCGATCACCATGCGCTGCCTCGATGCGGAGAAGGTGGTTCCGTAGCTGATAGCCCCACGCAAAGGAAGGCGAAGCCTGATCGAGTCCTTGATCAGATTCTTGCACTGAAGAAGAAACCAGGCGTAGCTCTTGAACGTCGGCCCGAAGAGAACCAGGGTGTCCGAGAACATCAGGTGCTCAAGTTTCCCATGCCGCTTCTCCTCCGAGTCCAGGGACTGAATCAGCTCGTCCAGTTTGCTCGTGAGAAGCGCGCGCGGAAAGTCCTTCTCCGCCTCGGACATCATGTTGCTAAAGCCCAGGACATCGAATACGGCGACCCAAGAACTCCGCTTCCGCCAGCTGATGGTCTTCTCCTTGGGGCGCATGGTCATGTCCTGCCGATGGTATATGGTCCCTAATCAGGACGAGCCAGGCCAGAGGAGCGTGTGCTACGCTCGAAACGCATGCCGGCTCACCAGTCCTAGATTTGGCGCCTGTCTCGAACGGTAGAAATCCGCTCGCGAAGCGCCGCCTTGATCTCCATTGACCCCTTGACGAGATCGATTGCAGAACCTATAATATCGATATATCGATACTTTAATCGATAGACCGATATGACGACTATCAACCACGACAGGGTTGCAATCTCCCAGAAGATTCGCCATTTGCGTCAAGAACGGCGCTGGACGCAAGCGGCGCTGGCGAAACTTCTCGAGCTATCGCAGAACCGGCTCTCCGAACTCGAGCGCGGCCAGGGCTCCTTTACCGCCGAGCAATTGCTCGCCGTCCTGACTCACTTCAACGTGCCGATCGATTACTTCTCGGCCGAGAAGAAGACAAAGGATTCGAACGGGAATCAACTGCAGAACGCCCTAGCCCGCCTGGGAGCCTCCCATCTCTATGAGTTGGAGACTTTGCCGAGCGACGCCGTCAAAGATGCCCTCTCCGCCATCCGCGAAACTCTTGTGGGGGCGGGTTCCTCGCGGCAGATCACGGGAATCGCCCCAGTGATCGCCAAGAACATCCGAAATCTCAACCTCTACAAGCTCCGAGCCCAGTTGGCGGAAGCTGGGCTCGAACGGCGTCTTGGCTGGGTCTTGGAGAATACCCTGGAAGCCATCCGGCGCGAACGGAAGAAAGAGCTTCCTCGCGAGTGGACTCTCGCTTACAGGCAGGCGGAGATACTGCTTGAGCCGGTGTTGAGCGCCTGGAAGCACGAAAGCCTCCGGAAATACGCGAAGGAGCCCGAGGATCTTCTGGACGGCGGCATCACCAGCCAGGAAAGCCTCGACGCGGTCCACAAAAGCCGCTCCGACATCTCCAAACGATGGCGCATCATCACGGAATTCCAAGTGGACGATTTCGCCCGCGCCCTTGAGGCCGCACGATGAGCGACGTCAAAGGATTCTTCCGCGAGATCGATCGTCTTTGGACTCCGGCGAAAGCAGAGAAAATCCCTCTGCGCGTGATCGGAAGCGGGGCGCTCCTGCTGCAGACCGATTACGTGCGCGGAACGAAGGACGGCGACGTTCTGGAGTCTCTCGCTTTGACGGAAGAAATAATGGCCAAGCTACTGAAACTCGCCGGGAAAGATTCGCCGCTGAACGAGAGAACCAGGCTCTACGAAATCAGCAAAGCGGCGCTCTGGCTTCCGCTCGGGAACAAAATGAAAAGTGAGCATCAACCGCTCGATATCGCAGACCGGACTATCGTCAACCTCCCGTCCGACATCGGAATCATCGTCCAGCTGCGGCGCAAGAAGTTTGGCTTGACCCAAGCCATGGCCGCGGCGTTACCGACATGGGGTTAGGAGTCCGAGACGCCTCCGATTGACAGTGGCGGCTTGGCGATATATAATTACCCCACTACCTCCAAAAAGGAAGCGTTTATGGATACTGTTAAGCGATTTTTCAAATCACCCCCCGACAGCTTTTTCCTCTTTGGCCCCAGGGGAACGGGCAAATCCACCCTGCTGAAGGAGAAATTCCCCCACGGCCTGTTCGTGGATCTCCTCGATCCGGACTCCTACCGCACTTACGTGAGCCACCCGGAGCAGTTGCGCGCCCTGGTCGAGGGCAACCCCAAAATCTCCCAATTCGTCATCGATGAGATCCAGAAGATTCCAGCGCTCTTGGACGTCATTCACCAGTTGATCGAGGGAAAGTCCCGCCGTCCCGTGCAGTTCATCCTGACGGGCTCCAGCAGCCGCAGGCTTCGGCGCACGGGAGTGAATCTCCTCGCGGGCCGCGTGCTTTTCAAAACCTTGCACCCGTTTCTAGCCGCCGAGCTTGGAAGCCACTTCAATCTTGAGCAAAGCCTGCGATTGGGGCTACTTCCCCTCGTGCTGGCGGCCAAGGAACCGGAGGAGACGCTCAAGTCCTACGTCTCGCTCTACCTCCGGGAGGAGGTTCAGGCAGAAGGCTTGGTCCGCAACATCGGGAGTTTCGCCCGGTTCCTGGAAGCCATGAGCTTTTCCCATGCCTCGCTGCTCAACACGTCGGAGGTGGCGCGGGAATGCCAAGCGGGACGGAAAGCCGTGGAAGGATTCGTCGAGATATTAGAAGACCTTCTTCTCGGATTCAGGCTCAAAGTCTTCACGCGGAAAGCGAAAAGACATCTCGTTCAGCATCCGAAGTTCTATTACATGGATGCGGGCATATTCCGATCGCTGCGGCCCAGGGGACCGCTGGACGCCCCGGAAGAAATTTCAGGCGCCTCTTTGGAAGGCCTGGTCGCTCAGCAGCTGCGCGCCTGGATCGCCTACGGACAGAAAGATCGCGAGCTTTCCTTCTGGCGCACCAAATCCGGAGTCGAGGTCGATTTCATCGTCTATGGGCAGGATACGTTCCTGGCGATCGAAGTGAAGTCTTCCCGCCGCGTCCACTCCAAGGACGTGCGCCCTCTGAAGGCCTTTCTCGAAGACTACCCCCAGGCGAAAGCTTGCCTTCTTTACGGCGGCAAGGACCGGATGCTCATAGACGGAATTCCGTGCTTGCCTTGCGGAGAGTTTCTGACGCGACTCATCCCCGATGCGCCCGTCTCCGAGATTCTCGGCTAAATTCCATGAAAGCCATCCCGAACACCGCCGGATGAAGGAATGGATGGGAGGACCGCCAGGGTGTCGCCCCGTAAAGGAATAGCAGATAAACGGTACATTGCTATCGCCGTCCGTATTCTTGTAAAAAAGCTTGATGCCCTCCATCCACCCCGACTCCCTCTCCCCCTTCGCCCGCGCTTCTCTTGCATTAGCCCAGGAATTCACCGACCTCTCCACCCTCGCCGACCAGCTCTCCTCCACCAAACTCGACTCCGACAACGGCCTCGACGAATCCCTCAAGCTCCTCAACCGCGCCGCCCAAACCGGCGAAGCCCTCGCCCAAGCCATGCAGGAGTTCTCCACCACCCTGCAGGAAGCCCGCGAGAAAGCCGAAGCCTCCGCCAAGATCGTCGCCGACCGCGCCCAAAATATCCAACAGCGCCGCCAAGCGCAGGGCGACCTCCAAGAGAAGATGGACCGGTTGAAGGAGGAGGTCAAAACCCTCGGCGCCACCGTCGCCTCCCAGCCCGCCACCATCGCCCTGACCGAGGACGACAAGAGGAAGATCGCCCAAGAGCTCGAGCGCCTGCAGGAACCCATGCGCAAGTTCATCGAGTCCGCCCAAGCCGTGAAGGCCGAGGCCGGCGCCAAGAACTTCAAGAGGATCGAGCGCCAAGCCGACTCCATGATCGACTCCCTGCAGGCCTCGCAGCGGAAGATCGCCCAGGCCATCGCCCCCAAGTAGCGGAATGCCCGACCGCTGGAAACTGTTCGTCGCCGCCGCCATGTCGCGCCCAGCGGTGAGGAAGACCTTCGACCGCGCCGCCGGAGCCCTGTTCGCGGGATTTGCCGTCATGCTGGCCCTCTCGGCATAGCAGAAGTGCTGTCCGGATGTCATAGAAATGCGATAACATCGCAGCCATGAAAAACCTCGCCCTCCTCGCGCTGCTGTCCGCCGCCCTTCCCGCCGCCGCCGCCGTCAGCCCCGCGGCCGTGACGAAGTTCACCAACGCCCTCACGAAGGCCATGACCGACAGCAAGTCCGTGGGCGAGACCACCCCCGCCTTTCAGTCGAAGTACCAAAACCAGCTCCAGCGCACCCTGAAGGACTCCAAGTGCGTCCTCCAGGGAAACAAAGTGAGCTGCGCCGCGGCCGACGCCGACAGCCTCGACGCCGGCAGCGACGACGTGGCCGAACTGCAGACCTTGGTCGACCAGCAGAAGGCCGTCGCGAAGGCGACCGCCAACTCCCAGAGCGCCCTGTCCGTCCTGCAGAACCTCGCCGCGGAGTTCGGCAAGGTGGGCGCCGCCATCCCCAACGTGAAGGATAACCTCGCCCGGACCAACTTCACCAACCAGCTCCACGACGAGGCCGCGAAGGTCCGCTGCACGAACGCCGGCAACGTCTACAACTGCGTCCATACCACGCTCACCGGCCCGCAGATTGACCCCGAGATCGAGAAGCTCAAGACCCTTCTCGACGCGGTGACCGCTGACAACTCGTCGAACACCCGGCCCGCCCGCATCACCGCCCTCGCCCATGCCGCCAATCAGGCCTTCGCCGCGATCAAGAAGGTGCTGTCGTCCCAGGACCAGAACAACTTTTTCCAGCAGTTGGACCAGAGGATCGGACGCGGCGGCGACGGCTGCCAGATGGCCTCCGGCG
>Ga0134128_10000456_pt1 | contig 56885 bp, 42 predicted proteins | sample KB31754_FD_96462 | JGI IMG/M metagenome (GOLD analysis project Ga0134128, IMG submission 96462) | Terrestrial soil microbial communities with excess Nitrogen fertilizer from Kellogg Biological Station, Michigan, USA - KB3-175-4 | ecosystem: Environmental > Terrestrial > Soil > Unclassified ... | reverse complement strand
CGCGCCCGCGGGGAGATTCCGCCCCGGCTACGCCGGCGCGGAATCTCCCCGCGGAAAAGAGGAAGGCAGGGTGACACTTCTATTTGAGCTAAAAAGGTGACACTTCTATTTCTTTACAACAGAAATTGGGGGTTAACCGGAAGGTTAAAATGAGGCAAACCAGACGCTTCTGTTGCCGTAGAATTGAGCGCGTCGCTAGACTGTTTGCTCGCTAAACAATTCCACCAACGGCGTCCGAAATTGATCGTAACTGTGGGTGATGATGCGGTGGGCTTTGTTTCTTTCTCTCGTGCTCGCAATCGGTTCCGCTGCGCGCGGTGCGGACTCGATCGATGGTAACACGCTCTTTGAGCAACACATTCGGCCGGTGCTGGTCGAGCGGTGCTATGAGTGCCATTCGGCCCAGGCAAAAAAACTCAAAGGCAAGCTCCATCTCGATTCGAAGCAGGGGATCGCGCAGGGCGGGGCGGACGGGAAAATTCTGGTTCCCGGCCAACCGGAAAAGAGCCGCCTGATTGAGGCGCTCAAGTGGACCGATCCTGATTTGCAGATGCCGCCGAAGCAGCAATTGTCGGCGGAGCAGATCCATTGGTTTGAGCAATGGATCAAACTTGGCGCGCCGGATCCGCGCGAAAGTTCAACAAGCGCCGTTCCCGCAAGTGCTCCTAAGCGCGGAATGGATCTGGAGACCGGGCGGAAATGGTGGGCATTCCAGCCCGTAAAGGAAATCGCGCCGCCGGCTGTGAAGGATTTGGCTTGGGCCTCTCGCAAATCGGATCAATTTGTTCTTGCGAAGTTGGAAGAAGCGGGACTCAAGCCCTCGCCAAAGGCTGATCGTCGAACGCTGATTCGCCGGACGTATCTGGACCTGACTGGCCTAAGGCCGACCTACGAGCAGGTCGAAGCCTTCGCGAAAGATGATTCGCCGAATGCTTATGAAAAGCTGATCGATCAACTGCTGACATCGCAACACTACGGCGAGCGGTGGGGGCGCTATTGGCTCGATGTCGCGCGCTATGGGGAAGACAATCCGACGAGCGAGGCGACCAATCCGCCTTACCCGTTTGCCTGGCGATATCGCGATTGGATCATCAAGGCGCTGAACGACGATGTGCCCTACGATCGGTTTGTGAAGCTGCAACTGGCGGCCGACGAGATGCCGGGCACGTCCCGGCAGGATCTGGTGGCGCTGGGATTTTTGGGCGCGGGTCCGGTTTATCACAAAGATGCGCGAAACTCGAAGGACGTCATCACCACGCTCTATTGCGACGATTGGGACGAGCGCATCGACACCGTCACGCGCGGCTTCCTCGGTCTGACCGTCGCCTGCGCCCGTTGCCACGATCACAAGTTCGATCCGATCACCAGCAAAGACTATTACGCGCTGCAAGGTTTCTTCGCGTCCGTCTGTCAGGTGCCGCGACCGCTGGCGGAAGTGGACCCGCAAACCGAGACGCGCTTCATGGCGGCCGAGGAGCGGCTGTTCTATCTGAGTTATTCGGCCAATCTGCTGCGCGACGAGCCAGGCAGTAAGCCGAAGGAAGCCCGGCAGAAAGTCGAGCGCTTCGTAGCCCAGATGGATCAGATCATGGAGGACATGTCCTTCCTGAAGAGCCGGCACCAGGACATGTATGCTCAGCTTCAGCAACTGGATCGCCGCCCGCGGCCATATCCTCAACGGCCTACGACACAACCAGTGCAACCGATTGCCGATGTTCAACCCGCGCCACGCCGTGGCCGGCCCAATGCCAATGCGGGCGCTGGCGCGGGAGCAAATGCTTTTGGCAACCGACGTCGGCGGGGCGGGCGCGGCGGCTCGACGGCGCCGTTCTTTGAAGCCGTGTTTGATGCAGGAACCTATATCGACGGTTCCGATCAAGACTTCACGATGGTCAACATTCGCCCGGGTGAAGCGCGAAATATGCCGGTACTTCCGGGCGGCAATCCCGCGCGGCCCGGCGAGATTTCTCCGCGGCGATTTATAGCGGTTCTTTCTGAAGGCGATTCAACCTTCCACGAAGGTTCCGGCCGACGCGAGCTGGGCGAGAAAATCTTCAGCGACGCGGCTCCGCTGGCGGCACGCGTGATCGTCAATCGTGTGTGGGCCTGGCATTTTGGAATGCCGATCGTCGCGACCCAAAGCGATTTTGGAGTGCAGGGCGAGAAGCCGACGCATCCAGAGTTGCTCGATGATCTGGCCGCGCGATTCATCGCACATGGCTGGTCGCTGAAATGGCTGCACAAGGAGATCATGCTCTCAGCCGCTTACCAGCAGGCGAGCAATCCGCGAGAAGACGCGATGCGAGCCGATCCGACCAATCAGTTCATCTGGCGGATGAACCCGCGAAGGCTCGATGCCGAAGCATTCCGCGATTGCATCCTTCAAGCGAGCGGCGCGCTGGATACGACGATGTTCGGCATCTCGATGGACCTCGATCAGCCGGGCAATAATCGGCGAACGGTATACGCGCGCATCGGGCGCGGTCGGCTGAACAATTACCTGCAGCTCTTCGATTTTCCCGAAGCCACCATGCACAGCCCCGGCCGTGAGGTGACCACAACGCCGCTGCAGCAACTCTTCGTGATGAACAGCACGTTCATGGAGGATCAGGCATCGACCCTGGCCGAGGCGGTGGAAAAAGTGCCGCAAGGGGATCGTGTCGCGACGATGTACCGAAAGGTTTTCGGGCGCGATCCAAATCCGTCGGAAGTAAAATTGGCGGCCGATTATCTTGCTGGTGGCGGAACGCTACTGCAATATGCGCAGGCTCTTTTGAGTACCAACGAGGTGCAGTTTTGGCCCTGATACCCGGTTTATCGCGAAGGCAGTTCATTCAGTCGATCGGCGCGGGGCTCGGCACGGTTGGCCTGATGGGAATGCTGGCCGAGCAGAGCGCCGCCGCTTCGATTGCACCGGCTGTGCATCGGGTTGGGCCGATGTTTCCGCCACGCGCGAAGCACAACATCTTCCTGTTTCTGCCGGGCGGACCTTCGCAGGTCGATATGTTCGATCCGAAGCCCTCGTTGGCGAAGTACGCTGGCCAGCGACCGAATTCCGTCAATCTCCGCACCGAGCGCACCACCGGCGGCCTCTATCCCTCACCGTTCAGATTCCAAAAGTATGGGAAGAACGGCGTGGATGTCAGCGAGCTGCTGCCGAACCTTGCGTCGATCATCGATGACATTTGCGTCGTCAAATCGATGTACACCTTTAACCCGACTCACACGCCGGCCCGCGCGTTGTTCCATTCTGGAAACATCGCCGCGACGCGCCCGTCGATGGGTTCGTGGATTTCGTACGGCCTGGGCACCGAGAATCAGAATTTGCCGGGCTTTGTTGTCCTCGGTCCCGGCGGCGGTGGGGGGCCGGGCCTGCGAAGCGGATTTCTGCCGGCTCGTTATCAGGGAACTCCCATCGATGATTCCCAGACGCGACCGGAGACCATGATCCGCAATCTGCGGAACACGCAGCTCGATCCATCCGCGCAGCGTCGTCAGCTTAATCTGGTGCAGGCACTCAACCGCGGCCATGAGCGTACCTTTGGTCGCGATGAATATCTCGAAGGACGAATCCAGGCGATGGAGACGGCCTATCACATGCAGTTCGAGGCGATGGACGCCTTCGATGTCAGCTCAGAGCCGCAATCGGTTCGCGAAGCCTATGGCTCAACTCCATTTGCCAATGGCTGTCTGCTCGCCCGTCGCCTCGTCGAGCGAGGCGTGCGCACGGTGCATGTCTATTACGGCCCCGGCCAACCTTGGGACGATCACAGCAAGATCAACAACAACCTCCGCAATCGTTGCCCCGACATGGACAAGGCATCTGCCGCCCTCATCACCGATCTCAAGCAGCGCGGCCTGCTCGATGAAACGGCGGTCGTCTGGGGCGGCGAATTTGGTCGAACCCCCGTCTCCGAAAGCGGCGATGGCCGCGACCATAATCCCTATGGCTTCACCATGTTCATGGCCGGCGGCGGATTCAAAGGCGGTATCTCCTACGGCCAAACCGACGAATTCGGCTTCAAGGCCGTCGAGAATCCAGTCTCTATTCACGATCTGCACGCCACGCTGCTGTACGTCCTGGGCATCGACCACGAAAAGCTCACCTACCGCTACGCCGGGCGGGATTTCCGCCTGACCGATGTGTATGGGCAGGTGATGCATGATCTGCTGACGTGATGGTGCATCTCTATTTTTCCACAGGCATTTTCGCCCGCTGATAGGCGCGCATGCCGCCCGAGAAATCGAAGAGATGATCAAAATTCAGTTTGGTCATTTCCTTGGTTGCGGCGGCGCTTCGGCTGCCGGAGTAGCAATGAACGAGATAGTTCTTTGACTTGTCGAGTTTCTCAACCTGCTTGTCAAAATCGGGCGACTGCCAGGGAATGTTGACTGCGCCGGGAACATGACCCGCTTCAAATTCACGAGGCGTCCGCACATCGAGCACCACCGCGCCTTTGTCCTTCCGCATCTTCTCAAACTCTTCCAGCGAAATTTTCTTTGTCGCTGGCTGCGTCGCCGGGGGTGCCGACTTTGAGTCGGCACCCTTTGCCTGCGTGACAGTCATGCCGACTAAAGCAATCACAAAAACGAACGCGAATCTCAAAGCTGTGCTCATGCAATATCTCATGATTGAATCGAAGATTTGTTGCGTCAATCCGGCGATGCCTCGTAGATCGAAAATGGATCGGAATCGGTATTGGTTGGCGGCAGTGCAACCTGATTCTGTTTGAGAAAATCGCGAACCACCTGCGCGCTGACGGCCGGCAGATGATTTCGATTGTCGTTGGGCTTGCACAAAATCACACCCACTACTTCGCTGCCGCTGTTGATCAGCGGCGCGCCCGCCAGTCGCGGATGCTGCTTGAGCGAAACAAACCAGCCTTCGCCCGCAGGCGGCGGCACAACGTCATTGGCTTTGATCATCGCTGGCGTCGGCGCGAAGACATCCGAGTCAGGCAGCGCCACACACCGCAGGGTCAGAGCGGCAAAGCGCGGAGCGATATTGAAATAATTCAGCCCCGGACCAGAAATATCGGCTGGGTTCACTTCCAGCAGCGCCAGGCCGTGATCGTGTGCCGTGATCTTGGCTTTGATGCGAGTTCCCTGCCCATCTTCAAGAGTCACCGTTGTCGCGCTGGCCAATGGTCCGGCAGCGGCAATCAAATGCGTTCGATCGATGGGAACAGCGATCGACTGTTTCGCATCCTTCGCCGTGGCGACATGCGGAGCGATCGGCATCTCCTCGTCATCGCCCTTATTCATGTTGGCGCGGGGCATCGTCATGGTACCGCTGTCAACGGCCATCTGCTTCGGAGCCGACGCCATCACCACGGTCGATAATTGCTCCAACGTCGTATGTGCTTTTGCCAGCCGTTGCTTCAGCGATGGATCCTTAATCTCGTTCTGGTGATCGCCGACGAACTTGAACAGGTTCGTGTATTTCTCGAATGAAGCAGTCTTGTCGCCAGACGCGGAACCCTCGGCTTTTTGCAGCAGATCCAACACCTCTAATCTGTGTTGTCCTTCCCAGGAATCGTCATTAACCGACGTCATTGATGGATCGCTTGATGACGGATTGCCGGTATCGGTGCCGCTGTTTGCCATCGCGCCCTGCATGTGGGCGACGAGAGATTTCTGATCGGCCTGCGCCGACGCAATGTCGTCGGCAAACGCGCTGCTTCGCTCGCCTGGTGGCACTTTGCTCGCCAGATCGAAAAGCTCGCGATATTTCCGGGCGGCATCGGAGAAATTGCCGTCCTTCGCATCCAGCTTGGCCTCGCGGTGCAACTCGGCAATGCGCGGCGAATATTCGATTTCCTGGGCCGTTAATTGTGCCGGCCGAGTTTGAGGGATGGTGGGCAATGTCGCTGCCACGACCGATGGCGATTGTTGAGGTGCGTTTGCCGAGACCTGAGACGCGGCCAACTCTTTCATGTGCTTCTGGACAAGCCACGCACCGCCGGCAATCGCAATGATGAGCGTCAGACCATAGAACAAGATTGTTGGAACGGGAGATTTTTTCTTGCGGGTGCGCGGGCGCGAACTAGACGCCGCGTTTGTTGCAGAAGTGACCGCCGCGATTGCTGCCATCGGGTTGGCGATGCAGGAGGCGCAGAGCATCGCGCCATCCACATTCTGCAAATCGCGCTCGTGGAAATTCTGCCCGCAACCGGAGCAGGAAACGATCGGCGCCACTTCCTGAGGCCCCGCCTGTGATCGGGCCATTCCCTTGGCATAGCAGGATCGGCAGATGACGGTGCCGTTCTGATCGAAAACTTCTTCAACAGGGAAGCTTCCGCCGCACTCGTTGCAAACCAGAGCCGCCTTCTGCACCGGCGGCGGAGCCGGTGGGGCGGCTGGAATGGTCATCACGCCTTTGCAATGAGGACAATTCACCGAACGCCCGGCCAGCTTGCGCGAAGCCGACAGGCGCTTTCCACAGGTTGGGCAGGTGACGACTACCGGCATGCATGCCCCTTTCCCGCCACGATCTCACTACCCTTTAAGTTTCAGCCCTCCGATTGGACGCAATAAGCCTACCTTTGTTCCCCCGCTCCTGCAATTTCACTCTGTGAATAACCGCCGAAACCGGTCATTCCCACAACGCAGACAACCGCGGGGGATATTTCAAGTCGTATCCCCTTACCAAGGTGAACCATGCTCCGTCGCCTCGCACTCATTGTGGCGCTCGCGCAGTTCGTGACCCAGTTGCCGGCTGTTCGTGCGGCCTCGGTCGCAAAAAAGCCGAACGTGATCATCATTTTGACCGACGATCAGGGCTACTCCGATCTGAGCTGCTACGGATCGAAGCGGATCAGGACGCCACAAATCGACAGGATGGCCGCGGAGGGAATCCGTTTTACTGACATGTATGCGGCCGCCTCGGTCTGCACGCCATCGCGCGCAGCACTTCTGACAGGATGCTATCCCATTCGGATCGGCATGGGCGAGTTTCCGCTGTTACCCAACGGCAAACCATGGCAGACGCGCGTGCTTTTTCGAAACGCGCCATTCGGCTTGAACCCAAAAGAAATGACGATCGCCAAGCTGCTCAAATCGGCCGGCTACGCGACGGCAGCCGTGGGAAAGTGGCATCTGGGCGATCAGAAGCCCTTCCTGCCGACGAATCACGGATTCGACAGCTATTTCGGCATCCTCTACACGCCGGACATGCCGCCGCTGGATTACGTCCGCAACGAGGCGATCGTCGAACGAAACATCGACCTGTCGATGGTTGCGCAGAGATACACGGAGGAGTCACTCAAGTTCATCCGCGAACACAAGGACGGGCCGTTCTTCCTGTACTTCGCCCACACTTATCCGCACGTCCCGCTAGCCGCGTCCAAAGCATTCAGGGGCAAATCGGTGCGCGGACTTTACGGCGACGCCTGTGAGGAGATTGATTCGACCGTCGGCCGCGTATTGGACGAGCTTAAGAAGCTGAACATAGACGACAGAACGCTGGTCATCTTCACATCGGACAACGGCCCGTGGCTGGCCAAGGGCGAGGCCGGCGGGAGCGCTTTTCCGTTTCGCGGAGGCAAGGGCGGCAGCTACGAAGGCGGATTGCGCATGCCGTTCATCATGCGATATCCCGGCGTCATTCCGCCGGGCAGCGTCTGCCACGAAATGGCGACGCAGATGGATCTGCTTCCGACCCTCGCGCGACTCGCAGGCGTTGAGGCGCCAACGAATATCGACGGCAAGGACATCAATGATCTGATGCTCGCGCGGCCTGGCGCCAAGACGCCTCACGAAGCGTTCTTCTACTATGTCGGCGATCGTCTGCACGCGGTTCGTAGCGGCAAGTGGAAACTGAAAGTGCCCACCACGCTTTCCGAGGAATATGCCGGCTACCTCCAGATCCAGAACCCGCAAACGACGATACCGCGTGCGCTTTACGATTTAGAAAACGATCCCGGCGAACAGAAGTCGGTCCTGGCGGATCATCCCGACGTGTTCAAACGGCTCCAAGCGTTGATCGAATCCGCACGTGACGATTTGGGTGATTCTCGGCGCAAGAGGATAGGCAAAAATGTCCGGCCGGTGGGCAGAATCGAAACACTGCAACCTGTGGATGGCAGTGAGCCGCCGAAGAACTAGTAGCGCTGTTACAGCTATTTCTGCTTGGCATCGGCAATGACTGGAAAGGCGGGCCCTCCAGTTGGCCAGGCGATGAGCCAGCGCACGGGTGCGGTGAGTAGCAGGAGAAGAAGCGGCCAGAGGGGCGCGCCAAAACTGAATGCTTCAACGCGAGCGGTAACAATTCGTCTCTCCGAAAAACCAGCAAAACTCCACGTGGCGGGAATTGAGTCATTGATGCTGGGCATGCCACCAGCGTGGAAAGTGTCATGCTCCATCATCGGAAATCTGTCGGACTTGTCCGATATATGGGCGTAGGAAACGCAGCCGTTTTCGATGGCGATGATCTTTCCCATCCCGATGTGCCATTGGTCCCACATCCAGAAACTTCTGACGCCAATGCCCAGCACAACACCGAATGCGAGCAATGAAGCGATGGCCGCAATCGACAGGCGAAGTGTGCGGGTAGGTCTATGCATACAGGGTCAGTGCGAATAAGTACGCAGTATCGTATGCCACCTTTCTGATTCGGAATCCTATCTCAATTCCGGCGGCGCCTCCGGCTTACTTGCCGCATACGGACCCCATTTCCAATTTCGAATCTCCGGCAGATCGTCGCCGCAGCGATCGATGTACTGGCGATGCTCCAGCAGCTTGTCGCGAAGCTCCTGTTTTAAGTAAGCGGCCTTGGGGCCGAGTTGCGGCAGCCGATCGATCACGTCCATTGAAAGATGAAAGCGATCTAAATCGTTTAGAACTGCCATATCAAAAGGCGTGGTGATGGTGCCTTCTTCCTTGTAGCCGCGGACGTGAAGGTTGTGGTGATTGGTGCGCCGGTAGGTCAGGCGGTGAATCAGCCAGGGATAACCGTGATAGGCGAAGATGATCGGCTTATCTTTCGTGAACAGCACATCGAAATCGCGATCGTTCATGCCATGGGGATGCTCGGAGCTGGGCTGGAGGCGCATCAGATCAACAACATTGACAACGCGGATGCGCAGTTGGGGAAGCGACCGTCGGAGAATTGTGACGGCGGCGAGTGTTTCCAGCGTCGGTACATCGCCGGCGCAGGCCATCACTACATCCGGCTCGCTGCCTTTGTCATTGCTGGCCCATTCCCAGATGCCGATGCCGGCGGCGCAGTGCTTGGCCGCTGAGTCCATATCGAGCCATTGCGGTGCCGGATGCTTCCCGGCAACGACCACGTTCACATAATGCCGGCTGCGCAGGCAGTGATCCATCACGCTCAGCAGGCAATTCGCATCGGGCGGCAGATAAACACGAACAATCTCGGCCTTCTTGTTGAGCACATGATCGATGAAGCCGGGGTCCTGATGCGTGAATCCATTGTGATCCTGCCGCCAGACATGGCTGGCCAGAAGATAGTTGAGCGACGAGATCGGCCGGCGCCAGGGCAGGCCGCGCGTTACTTTGAGCCACTTGGCGTGCTGATTGAACATCGAATCGACGATGTGAATGAAGGCCTCGTAGCTGTTAAACAGGCCATGCCGGCCGGTCAGCAGATATCCTTCAAGCCAGCCCTGGCATTGATGTTCGCTGAGCACCTCCATGACGCGCCCATCGCGAGCCAGATATTCATCCGTCTTGATGATCGGAAGTTCCCATTGCCGATTGGTCACCTGAAAAACATTGGTGAGCCGATTGGACATCGTCTCATCGGGGCCAAAGATGCGGAAATTGCGATGGTCCTGGTTCAGTTTCAATACATCACGCAGAAATTCGCCCAGTACCCGCGTGTCTTCGGCCTGCGTTGCGCCGGGTTTGGGGACTTTCACCGCATAATCGCGAAAATCGGGCAGGCGAAGATCGCGGAGCAGGATGCCACCGTTAGCGCGGGGATTAGCTCCCATGCGTCGCTCGCCTACCGGAGCAAGCTCGCGCAGCTCGGCTTTGAGTGTGCCGGCATCGTCGAAGAGCTCCTGCGGCCGATAGCTTTGCAGCCATTGTTTGAGCTGCTTCAGATGCTGCGGATTCTTCGATGGATCAGAGAGCGGCACCTGATGCGAGCGGAAGGTCCCTTCGACCTGCTGCCCATCGACCACTTTCGGACCCGTCCAGCCCTTGGGCGTTTGCAGGACGATCATCGGCCAGGTCGGTGTGCCGGTCACTGCGCGCCCAGATCGCGCCTCGCGCTGAATGGCGCGGATATCTTCGATGGCGCGATCCAGCGTTGTCGCCATCTTCTGGTGCATCGCCAACGGCTCATCCCCCTCGACGAAGTAGGGCTTCCAGCCGTAACCGATCATCAGACTTTCGAGCTGCTCCCGGCCGATGCGCGCCAGGATCGTGGGGTTGGCGATTTTGTAGCCATTGAGATGCAGGATCGGCAGCACCGCGCCATCGGTGACCGGATCGAGAAACTTATTGGAATGCCATGCCGTCGCGAGCGGGCCGGTCTCTGCTTCACCATCCCCGACGACGCACGCGACGACAAAATCAGGATTGTCGAAAACAGCGCCGAACGCATGGCTCAGCGAATAGCCAAGCTCTCCGCCTTCGTGAATCGATCCCGGCGTTTCCGGCGCGACATGGCTCGGAATTCCGCCGGGGAACGAAAACTGTTTGAAAAGTTTCCTGAGGCCTTCTTCATCTTGCGTGATCGCGGGATAGATTTCGCTGTAGGTGCCTTCGAGGTAGACATTGGCGACCACCGCGGGGCCGCCATGTCCGGGCCCGGAAATGTAGATCGTGTCCAGGTCATATTGCTTGATGATGCGATTGAGATGGACGTAGATGAAATTCTGGCCGGGCGTGGTGCCCCAATGTCCGAGCAGGCGAGGCTTGATGTGCTTTGCGGAGAGGGGCTGGCGCAGCAGCGGATTGTCGAACAGATAGATCTGTCCCACCGAAAGGTAATTGGCGGCACGCCAGTAAGCATCGATCCGGCGGAGCAGATCCTCGTCGAGCGGCGAATTGACGCTGATCTTTTGACTGTCTGATGCCATGCGATTCCTGACCGCTGGATTCTGACGATTCATGACGCTCCTTCCGTGGGCCTGAGCAATATCTTACAAGGCTAGCTTCCGCACCGCCCGAAAGATCGTGATCTCTTCATCGGTAGGAATCACGCGCACCGTCACCGGGGAAGCATCGCGCGAAATGATCGGAGCATTGTTAATGTTTCTTGCCTCATCCAGTTGAATTCCGACGAAGCCGAGCTGATCGCAAATTCTTCGACGAACCTCCGCCTGGTGTTCTCCAATGCCGCCACTGAAGACGAGCGTATCGAGCCCGCCAAGCGCGGCGGCAAATGATCCAATCCACTTGCGTGCCGAGTAACAGAACATTTCGACCGCCTCCGCTGCCCGCGGGTCGGATTTGCTTGCTGCCATGAGCTGTCGCATGTCGCTGCTCGTTTGCGAGATGCCCAACAGCCCGGATTCATGGTTGACCATCCGATGAAACTGCTCTGGCGCAAGATGCTGGCTGCGTTCCAGAAACAGAACCAGCCCCGGATCGAGATCGCCGGTCCGCGTGCTCATGACCAATCCGCCGGCCGGCGTCATGCCCATCGTCGTATCGACAGGCTTGCCACGATGGACCGCGGCAAGACTCGCGCCATTGCCAAGATGAGCGAGAATCACTCGACCGTCTGCTTCATCGGGTTTACCAATGCGTTTCAATTCACGCAGGAGATACTCATAAGAGAGTCCATGAAATCCATATCGCCGCACACCAAGCTCCCAAAGCTTTCTCGGCAGCGGCAGAATTCGAGCGACCGCCGGCAGATCTTTATGAAACGCTGTATCAAAACAGGCGACTTGGGGCACATTCGGAAACTGACGCATCATGGCTTCGATCGTCGCAATCGCCTGCGGCAAATGCTCGGGAGCAAATGCAATGATGGATCGCAGATCATACAGCAGATTCTCATTGACGCGCTGCGGATCAAAATGATTCGGCCCGCCATGCACGATTCGATGGCCAATCGCCCGGCAGTTTTCCAAGCCGATATGCTCGCGCAGCGATTCGATCAGTTGCGAGATTGCAGCGTTGTGATCCGGTGCCGAAATCTCTCGACGTTCCGGAGCACAGCCGGGAACCTGGATTGATAGATCAGCCTTTCGAGTTCCTATGCCGCCGATCGATCCCGCCAGTTTTCGCTTTGGGGCATTTTCATTGGACGATCCCTCGAACAGCGCGCACTTAATGCTCGAAGAGCCGGTATTGAGCACGAGGATGTCGCCGCTCGAAACGACCGGCATAATTTCCTCTAGAGGACTTCATCCTTCACGAGCATGCCGTCCTCCATAGTCAGCATTCTTCGCGCCCGCTGCGCAAGGGCCATGTCGTGCGTCACCATCACGATTGCCTGGCCCTGTTGCGAAATATCCTGCATGATTTCAGCGACCATCTCGCTATTTTTGCGATCGAGATTCCCTGTTGGCTCATCCGCCAAGAGCACCGCCGGCTCATTTGCCAAAGCGCGGGCGATAGCGACGCGCTGCTGCTCGCCGCCGCTGAGGCGATTGGCGCGGCGAGTGAGTTTATCGCCCAGTCCCAGTTGTTTGAGCAGATCCGCCGCGCGGTCCATTGCGACGTTCACTGGCCATTTGCCGAGCTTTCGCATCGGCAGACAGACGTTTTCCTGCGCGGTGAATTCCTTCAGCAGGTAGTGGAATTGAAAAACAAAGCCGATCTTTTCATTGCGAAGGCGAGCAAGCTCTGTATCACCCAGAAGAAACGTATCCATGCCATCGATAAACACCCGGCTCGGCGGATCGAAAGGTTTCCCATCCATCGATTGACTCGGACGATCGAGCCCGCCCAGAAGATAAAGCAGTGTGCTTTTGCCCGACCCGCTAGCGCCCACTATCGAGACATATTCATTGGGCCGAATCGTGACCGACACGCCTTTGAGAATAGAATTGAGATTGTCGGCACTCCCCAGAATGCGATGAACGTTCTGCGCGCGCAGAAGCGCCGGCGGAGCCGCCGGTTGAGGCGGAAGCGGGGGCCGCGCGTCTTCAACGTCGCGCAAGTGTTTAGCTTCCCGGCGAGGCAGGACCGCATCCGGATTAATGCGCCCCACGGATCACCTCCACCGGGTCATACTTTGCCGCTCGACGCGCGGGATAAACCGCGGCAACCAGCACGACCATCACCGAGGCAAAAAACGCGATGTAATACTGGCTCGCATGCTCGCTCATCAGCAGCCCGTCGCTGCGAATGAGCCCCTCAACGTGAATTGGAATCCGTCGGAGCCCTTCGATGGCCAGCTTACCGGCGAGCAATCCCATCGCTGCGCCAAGGACGCCAATCACTAGCCCCTGAAAAAGGTAGATTGTCGTGATGTCGGCCCGCGAGAGGCCGAAACTCTTGAGGATCGCAATATCGCTCACGCGCTCCAGCACCGCCATGATCAGGATGTTGAGCACACCGAAGGCCGCGACCAATAGCAGCGCTCCAGTGATGATGTAGGTAATCAGCGTCTGAATTTTGAAAATCTTCAGGAAATTGGAATTGGTCTCCTGCCAGCTTTCGGTGCGGTAGCCGCTGATCGATTCGATCTGCGACGCGTAACCTTCGGCTTTCATGTAATCGTCGGTGCGAATGACGATTTCATTGATGATGTTTTTCTTGTCGAGAAGCGTCTGGGCATTATTCAGAAGCATGTAGCCGCGCGCGTAATCGACCGGCGTGACGCCCGTGCGGAAAATCCCGACGACGCGCGCCGTCGTTCGGCCACCGGTTGGGCTGGAAAGGGCGATAGAGTCGTCGAGCCCAATGCCCATCACGTCGGCAATTCCGCCGCCGATGACGATGCCATCGGCTGTCGAGCGCAGGCCTTCAAACCCGCCATCCGACATGTCCTTGCCGATCGTCGTCACCTTGAGCTGCTGTTCCGGCTCGACGCCAAGAATCGTCAGGTTCATCGTCTTGGTGCCGAAGGTGGCGATGGCATTGCCCTGCACTTCCGGCGCGACGCTTTCGATGCCCGGCATGTGACGAAGCTTGGCGATCAATCCCCACGGATCGTCAATCTTCTTCACCCGATCGCGCGGCTTAGAGCGATGAATGACCAGCAGGGCATTCGGATCGGTGTAAGCGCGCTCCAGAATCGCCGTGCGCGTCTCGCGCGGCTCATCCTTCACCGTGATATGCCCAGTCGATTCCACCGTCTCGACGATGAATTTATCCTCAAATCCGTTCATCATCGCCGACATGGAGATGAACATCATGACGCTGATCATTACGCCGGCGATGCACACCAGCGATTGCCGCTTGTGAGACAGAAAATAGCGGATCGAAACGAACCAACGCATGCAGGGGCCTGGGTAAGCTTAATGTGATTGTAGCCGATCTTTTATATTGCGGGGCTTTGCGCTCTTGCCGCGGCCCGAAGGGATATCAGGTCTGGCCTGATGGGGCTCGAGCCAATGCTGACTGACCCGCTGGGGTCGCCTGCGCCGACCGACCACGCACCGGAGCCAACAGCGGATCCGAATATGCAAAATAATGATTTGGAGCACTCCAAAATGAAAAACAACTTGACAAATAGAGCGCGGCGCTGGTGTCGCGCGAGGGTCGCGCGCCGCGCGCGGCCGAAGATCGCAAAGCTTTGAGCCAAATGAAGTTGCGTTCGGCAAGAGCCTCGATTGCAGCGCGCGGCGCGCAAGTGTCGCGCGCCGCGCGCGGGTCGACTGCCCTCTGTGAATCGAAGATTTATGGCCTTGCAGGCGGATTCGATTCTTGACGTGTCGTTGCGGAACCGGGATAATTTCCTGACAGTGGCGAAGTTCCGCATTGACAGTCTCGGGGCGTTGTCGCGGCAGATGGAGTTTACGCCGCAGGACACCCGGGCCGCTCAGGTCGATGCCGCGGAAAAGCTGCTCCACTCGATCGATGCCAACAAGGCCTACCCGCTCGAATTCGTTGTTTTCAAGATCACGGGTTATCGACCAAAGAGCGTTTCCGCTGACCTTTTGGCGGGCGTTGCCCTTCAGCATGATCTTGGATTGCTGATCGAGCATGTCAGCGACTCACTCGACATCAGCAGCGATCGCGCTGCGGAGCCGGTGCTGGCGATTGAGGATGTCTGCGAGCGCTTCAACGTCACCAGCAAGACGATTCAGCGCTGGCGGCGCAAGGGACTGCCGGCCCGTCGATTTATCTTCCCCGATGGCAAGCGACGCGTGGGCTTTTTGCTTTCGAGCGTCGAGCTGTTCTTTGCCACTCATCAGGACCAGGTGGCGCGGGGGATGAACTTCTCGCTGGTCAGCGCTGGCGAGCGAGATGAAATGGTCCGTCGAGGCCGACGTCTCGCAGGCGAGTGTGGATGCTGCGAAGGGGAAATCTCGCGGCGCATCGGTAAAAAGCTAAGCCGCTCGCCCGCCACCGTGTTGCACATTCTTCGCAAGTACGACCAGGAACACGCGGACGCGCCGATCTTCCCGAGTGCTGCAATGCCGCTCACAGACGAGCAGCGCGAGCGCATTGTTCGCGGGTGGAAGCGGGGGCTGGCGCTCAAGCTTCTTGCCCGGCGGGTGCGCCGGTCGCGCGCTTCGGTTTACCGCGTGATCCTCGATCAACGGATCGAGAAGCTGAGCCGGCGCAAGGTGAAGTTCATCGACGATCCGCTGTATCACCAGGAGGATGCGAGCCAGACGATCGACGCGATCGTCAATCAGGATGAACTGGTGGCCAGCAATGGTGAAGAGCATCGCGTGCCGCGCGACTTGCCGCCTTATTTGGCTGACTTGTATCGCACACCGCTTTTGACGCCTTCAAAAGAGCGCGCGCTGTTCCTGAAATTCAATTTTCATAAATTCCAGTTTGTGTCGGCCCGGCGCGAGCTCGAGCCACGCTTCGCCCGCTGGCGCGATCTGGATTTGATGGAGAAGCATCTTCACCAGGCCACGCAAACCAAGAACGCCATTCTTCGCGCCAACATGCGGCTGATCGTCAGCGTCGCCCGCAAGCACCTTCGCCCCGGCGTCTCGCTGATGGAGCTGATGAGCGAAGGCAGCCTGGTAATGATGCGGGCTGTCGAAAGCTTTGATATTCATCGCGGCCATCGCTTCAGCACGTATGCGACGCTGGCCTTGATGAAGGGCTTTGCGCGGAGTGTGCCGCAGATGCTGGCCGCCCGGCGCGGATCGAACGTCGATCCGATGGTGCTGCATTCCATTCCGGATCATCGGCTGGGTGCGGACAGCCAGAAGCTCGCCGACCGCGAAGAGGTCCGCCAGCTTCTGGGGCGGCTGGACGATCGCGAGCGCGCGGTGGTGCGAGCGCACTTTGGTATCGCCGATCGCGAATCGCCTGACACGCTGGAAAACCTCGGCAGCCGACTGGGCCTGTCGCGCCAGCGCCTCCGTCAAATCGAACGCCTCGCCATGGCCAAGCTTCGCGACGCCGCCGGCGCCAGCCTGAGCTAACCAAAGGCAATCACTCCGGAAAGTTAACCGTCTGCCATAGTCGCGCCGTCGATTATCCGTATATTGAAGCCCATCTCATGATTCCAACCACACCCGCTTTGAACGGAACCGAACTCGATGCGCGCCCATGGTATCAGCATCTCAACGGCTACCACTGGAGCGTGCTGATTCTCTGCGCGCTCGGATGGATGTTCGATTGCGCCGATCAGATGATGTTCACCATCTCGCGAGCGATCAGCATGCGCGATCTGCTGCCCGGCCAGTCGCTGGCGGAGCAGACACGAATCGGCTCGATCGCCACCACCGTCTTCATGATCGGCTGGGCGACTGGGGGATTGGTCTTTGGCGTAGTCGGGGACAAATGGGGGCGCGCCAAGACGATGACGCTGACCGTCGCGATGTATGCGGTGTTCACGGGTCTGAGCGCGCTGGCGCACAACTGGTGGGAGTTTTCCATCTGGCGATTCATCACCGGCTTCGGCGTCGGGGGTGAATTTGCCGCGGGCGCTGGATTGGTTGCCGACACGATGCCGGAACAGGCGAGAGCGCAGGCGCTGGGCTTTTTGCAGGCACTATCTGCGGTGGGAAATATCATCGGCGCTGAATTGCTGAGTGTTAGCAGCACGTTGGCTCATGGTGCCGATCATCTGACCTGGAGATACCTGTATTGTTTTGGCGCTCTGCCGGCGCTAATCGCGGTCTTCGCGATGTCGCGTATGCGCGAGCCGGAGAAATGGGTGCTGGCAAAGCAGGCGGCACGCGAGGGTGCCGGCCAGGCGATGGGGAAGATCTCCGATCTCTTCAGCGATCCTCGATGGCGTCGCAATACGCTGGTTGGATTAGCACTCGCGATTTCAGGTGTCGTCGGTTTATGGGGAATCGGGTTCTACAGCCCGGAGCTGATCGACGCCACCTTTCCGCAAATGTCTGTCGAGGCAGGACATCGACTGGAGGCAGTGGTATCGGCACCGGATGCCGCTCAGCGCGCCTCTCTGATCAAGGAATTAAAAACTGACGACGCGACGGCCTATCGCCGACTGCTGTCGCGCACCGCCAGGCATGGCGAAGAGCTTCCAGCGAATCTTGCAGATCTTTCGCTCTCATCGGCGCGACGCACGGAGCTTGCCGATTTGCTCAAGCGCCGGATTACGCCCGAAGAAGGGGCGCAGCTCAAATCACGCGGGTCGATGGTTCAGCAGATTGGCGCGTTTTTCGGAATGCTGGCCTTCGCCTGGATGGCCACGCGAATTGGCCGCAAGCCGGCGTTTGTAATCGGCTTCGTTGCCGCCTGGGCGGGCATCGTGATCGTCTTTCTGGACTTCCATGAGCCGAATCAGATTTACTACCTCTATCCGCTGCTGGGCTTCTGTACGCTCATTCCATTCGGCGGATACGCCGTCTATTTCCCCGAGCTTTTCCCCACGCGCCTTCGCACGACAGGCATCGGGTTCTGCTACAACGTCGGCCGATACATCGCGGCGCTGGGGCCGATCACCTTCGGCAGCATCGCGGCGCTCTTAGCCGGACGATATGCAATTCAGGGATTCCGTCTTGCGGCAGTAATCGTCGCCGCGGTGTACATCATCGGTATCATCGCCGCCTTCATCGGCCCGGAGACGAAGGGGCAGCCGTTGCCGGAAGATCAGCCCGCGGCCGCGCGGTAAAGGTGAGACGATCATCGATTAGCGCCACTCTTGCACCACATTGAAGCGCCGAGAACGCCAAGTAAGCCAAGCACGCCAAGAAGAAAATTCAAAAATGATTTTCTTGGCGCTCTTGGCTCCTTGGCGTTCTTGGCGCCAAAGAGCAGTCAAAGCGGAACTGTTATTGTTGATGCGCGAACTGCGCATACTTCGCTTCAAGCCCGGCATCAGCAGCAAGACCCGGATGGATCACGACCAGGTGCTTGAAGGTCACCGTCTTGCCGGGTTCCATTTTGAAGTCGCCGGAATGGGCGGGGAATTTCTTCTTGTCATAGTCATGCAGGCCGAAAATATTGGAGGCCATCAATCCATAGGCCCGCACGTGCCAGCGCGCCGGATGGCGGGGGTTGGAGGGCGCATCGAGAATCGCAATGCCATACGGCTTGCCATCGACCATGCCTGATTCATCGCACCAGTCGGCGGGTTTGCCCCACGAGGCCTTCTCGCCCTTCGCGCCGCTGCTGAGCGTAATCTGCGGATCGTGATCGGAAATGGCGTGGGTCATGCGAACGGCGCAGAGGCCGGCCTCTTTCGTGTCGCCGAAGGTCACTTCGCCTTTGATGGGCGTGAAGGCCGAGGTGATTTCGATTCCCCGGCTGCCATCGGGCCAGGTCTGGAAATGAACGGTGCGCGTCTCGTTGAGGATCGGCTGATGATCCTTGTCTTCCCATTCGAGCTTCTCGACAAAGCCATCATTGCCGACGTGGTCGAAGCCCAGGTGGCGCTGCTTTGGCTGATTGGCGCCCTTCTCCAAGGTCCACTGGTCGGCACCATTCACATCGCCTTGCGCGACATAGAGCCCCTGATGGTGAGGATGATCGATCTTCTTGTTCTTGGGATCCTTCAATTTCATTGCGTATTGGTCGCTGGTCAATGGCACTTCACCCACCGCCAGCACGGGATCAAAAAATGGGCGCACATAAGGCCGATCGCTACGTTTGCCAAACCAATAGGTGGTGAAGGGCTGGCCGTCGATGGTTACGTCCAGATGCGTGTCGTGCTGGGTAATGCGAAATGCCGGGGCGGCAAAGGCCGAGGCTGCCGAGCAGATCACAAGGGCAGACAGGGCGATCAGTGCTGATCGAAAATGCGTCTTCACGTTTTGTCCTCCGATTCCGTGGGTAAAAGCGCTGCTGTTGTAAACCAATACCACGTCAAGGGGAATTTCGTGGTCGGGTCTGCCTGAATCGAAATCGTGTTAGATGAGAGGGCATCGTTCGTCATATATACAGACATATGATTGGGAAGAGGCGTGCAAGGCAATGGAAGCCCCGAATCGGCAAATGACTCTGGCCAATGAGTCATCAGACTCAACCGAATCGCTGGTTTTGCGCGCCCGCGAAAGGGATGCCGATGCCTTTGCGGAGTTGATTGGCCGATATGAGCGGACGGCCCTCGCAGTTGGCTATTCCGTTCTCGGGAATGGCGAAAATGCCAGCGATGTGGTGCAGGAGGCGTTCTTGCGCGCCTGGCAACGAATTGGTGAGCTGAAGGAGCCGGCGCGATTCGCGACGTGGATTTGCGGCATCGTCCGCAATCTAGCCATCGATCAATGCCGGCGCGACAAGCATCGGACGCTGGCAATTGATTTCGGCGGAGCCAACGCCTTGGCAGCATGCGATCAGCGCAGCAGTCCCGACCCGCTGCACGAGCTGAGCAGCCGAGAGCAGCAGCAGATCATCGCCAAGGCTCTGGACAGCCTGGATGAGATTTCGCGGCCGATCGTTGTGCTTCGCTATTACGAAGGATTGTCGAGCAAGGAGATCGGCCAGATTCTCGAGTTGTCGCCGCAGGCGGTTGATATGCGGCTGAGTCGCGCCAGGCAGCAGTTAAGGGAGATGCTTGCCGGCAGCAATGCCGGATCTTGAAAAGTTGTTGTTGAGTTGCCGCGAGCGAATGATCCGCGGCCAAGGTATCGAACGGTGCGTTATGGCTGAGAATAAGCCAATTGAAGAAAATGATTCGCTGGCAGTGGTGATGCGCGAGCATTTGACGACCGAGTTGGATCGTCATGTCGGCAAGTCGCAGGATCGATTCCGCCGATTCGTGCAGGAGCAGTCGCAGGAAGATCGTCCGCTGCGCCTGCCCGCCGGCAATCGGTTCCGTGGATGGGTGTTCAGTGTGACCGGCGCTGCGTTGGCGGCATGCCTGGGATTTCTGATGGTCGGGCCGAGGAGTGCGGCCCCGATCCAACCGGCGCAAAGGCCGACCTCTTCAACACGCGTCGATCTGCCCTGGATCCAGCAGACCGCTGACTCACAGACCTATGACGGCGGCACCTACATCGACGCCAATGGCAATCCCGTTCGCGTGCTGCATGAAATGCAATGGGATCGAACGCGGTGGTTTGACCAGAACCAGCAGCTTCGTGCCGAGCGAGTCGTTCCGCACGACAACGTCGTCTATGTGAAGATGAAGACCTACTAGCAGCCTCGCGCTGCAAATTCGACCTGGAGGCCCCATGCGATGGTCCATGCCTGCAATCGCGCTTGTTGGATGCCTGGCTGTTCACTCTTACGCGGCCGATCCCGTGCAACCGGATGACGCGAGGCCCGCGGAACCGGCGGTTCAGCAGCTCATCCCCAATTCAGTCCACGCCTTTCGCATGCTGGTGCAACAGGAACGCAGACTTGAGAAAGATCTGCGCCCCTGGACCGAAGAAATGGCCAAGGGCGCTTATTTGGGGGTCAATGCAACCGAAGCGCCTCCGGTGCTTCGGCGCCAACTTGGATTGCCTGAGGGCATGGGCCTTGTTGTCGAATTTGTCGCGCCCAAAAGCCCGGCCGAGGAAGCTGGCATTAAGCAGTATGACGTCCTGCAAAAGCTGGAGGATCAGCGGCTGGTCAATCCCGAGCAGCTTGCAGTGCTGGTACGAAGCTTCAAGCCCGGCGAAGAAATAAAGCTGACGCTCTGGCGCGAAGGCAAGCAGATGACGCTGAACGCGAAGCTGGCCGAGCATGAACTGGCGCCGCTTGATAGCTTCAATGTCGATCCGACGCAACGGCCCTTTGGAGAATGGCTTACGCCTCGCCACCCACTCATGCGGCCAAATATGCCCGGAGATGCACCGCTGGTCCGGCCTCAAAAGCATAATCTGGATTCGACGGTCACCTGGCTGGATGGCGATCACTCCTACACCGTTTCATCCCGAGAAGGGCATCAGACGCTCGTGGTGAAAAATCGCGACGATCACGTTCTTTTCGATGGCCCCATCGACACGCAGCAACAGCGCGACAAGCTGCCGAGCGATCTGCGCGAGAAGCTCGATCGGATGATGAAATCGGGTTTGCTTCCGAAAGAGGATGCAAGTCATGGTTCATCGCAGCCCGCGCAGGAGGACCGGCTGTAAGAATCAATGTTCGCGATTCACAACCTGCTCCGACATCCCCCGGAGCGGTGCAAGGCCTGGAGGGCGCCACTTCCGGGCCTGCTTTTTTGCGCTTTAAGCGATGTTTTATTGGTCGAAGTGAAAAACGTGGGATAAAATTGCCATATGAATGGCGCGATGCTCTCTCGCCCTGAACCGTTGCGCAGCAGCGCGCCTGGAAATCGTAACGATCAATATGTTCTCTTTGAAACGGCGATTGGAGCTTGCGCGATCGCCTGGACGACAACTGAATCCGGCGCGCTTGTAACGCTTTTTCAATTTCCCGAAGCAACTGAAGACGCAATTCTTCGCCGAATTTCCAGATTTGGCGCGCGTCGTTGCGGTGCACCGCCGACGGAGATTCGCGCACTGATCTCACGCATCGGCGCGCATCTGGAAGGGCGTCTTTGCGATTTCAACGATGTCCAACTTGAATTGACCGATGAACCTGCTTTTGCTCGATCGGTCTATGATGCTGCGCGGAAGATCCCGCCCGGTCAGACACGCACCTACGGCCAGATTGCAAAACAACTTGGCCAGCCCAACGCAGCGCGCGCTGTAGGCCAGGCACTCGGAAACAACCCAATTCCCCTGATCGTCCCATGCCATCGCGTGGTGGCGGCAGGGGGCAAGCGTGGTGGCTTTTCAGCCCACGGAGGGCGCAAAACCAAGGCTCGTCTGCTCGCGATCGAACGAGTGACAAACGATTTATTTTAAAAGAGTTAACTGTTTTCTCTTCACGAAATGGCCGGTTCACGCGGAATTGCCGTTGATGCATAACAAAACGGGCCGCTATACTCATCGGCTTGTGGAGTGAAACACCGCCCGCAACGAGTCGGCACTCGCTTGCCGTCACTCGAAACCGGTAAACGCCCCCAAAAGATTCTTTTGGAATTTATTTTCGAATGGGCGTCTTTAGCATGCAGTTGGCTGACTGAGCCGAACGGTTTAGCTCGGCAAAGTCACCGGTTTTTTCCAGACCTCGATTGTGAGGAGAGTTTGTTATGAAGCGTAAAGTCAGCGCTCTTTTCGTACGTCAAGCGTCGCGTGCAGTCATTGAAGTCCTGGAAGAGCGTTGCCTGCTTTCAGCGATTGTGCCCAGCAGTTCAGTGCTGGCGTTCAACAGTATCGAGCAGGGCGCTTCCGGCGCTGGACCCAGCAAAGTCGATGCGTTGGTCTTAACCAATACAAGCGGCAGCACCGTTTCAATACCTGCTGGCGGAATCACCATCGCAAATGATCCGTCCTCCTCAACGCAAGACGCGAGTGAATTTGCTATCACCAGCGGTGGCGGCGCAGCAACGCTCGCACCAGGTCAGTCGGCGGTAGTCGATGTCGATTTCACGGCGACGCACACTGCGCTCTCGTCGGCAATCCTCAATATCCAAAGCAACGATCCCACTACACCGGTTATGCAGATCAGTCTCCATGGCCTGGGGACAACCGGCACCGGCGGTGCAAACGAACCTTCATTCGCGGCAATTCTGCGCGCTTTCGATATTCCCACGATCGTCGGTGACGGGCCGAATGACAGTAATGCATTCGCAAGCACCTTCTACCCAGCGACGCCGGATGCCAGCAGCCAGGAAGTGCCGATGCAGCGGCTGGTCAAGGCCGGCAATGGACCAGTCAGCATTAATCTTCTGGCCAGCTTCGTCGTGAACAACAACCCGGCAAGCCGATTTGGTTTTTACACGCCGGGCGACCCGACCGATCGCACGCAGCTCTTCAGCATCGGCCAGGGCGATAGCCAGACTGTGAACCCAACGGCGCTGGGACCAACCAGCTTCGATCCCGGCTCAAATACCTTCGGGCTGTACGCCAATTTCCCGACGTTCACCGATAATGGCCAGCAGCGCATCAGCTACAGCGAAGATGCGTTTAATACATGGGACACCACGGTTCCGCGAAAATTGCGCTTTTTCCCGCTACGTAACGCCGACGGCAGCGTCGTACCCAATGCGTACGTTTTCGCGGCGGAGGACAACAACAAGTTCTTCCCACCGAACATTCAGCCTTACGATTCCAACGACATTGTCGGCATCATTCGCAATGTGAAGCCGGCATCGGATGCGACCGGCGCGCCGGTGCTTGGGCTGGAGAATCTCGACCAGGTGCCTTCCAACACACGGCTGGTCTTCAATCGCATTCAATATCCCAATACGACGTCGGCTGATGTCGTTCACGACACCAACGTGCTTCGCATTCACAACAGCGGCGATCAGCCTCTGGTCATTCAAGGCCTGACGCTCTCTGATACGAGCAACTGGCAGATCGTCAATCCACCCGCGGCGGGAACGACCGTCGCAGCACACGGCGGAACGCTCGATTTGACGATCAAATTCATCGCCCAGACCGATCCGCCTCACACCAGCAACCAGACCAATGATTCGGCCACGACTAACCTCGTTTCCGTCCAGAATGCAGGGGGCGTATGGAATGGCACGCTAACCATCAGAACCAACGACCCTGTCAATTCCGCGCGCGTCGTGCAATTGGCCGGTTACTGGCAGTTCCAAAGCGAGCATGAGAATGAGCCAGGGCTACAGACGATTGTCAACTCGCTCTATGGGTATACAACCGACATCGCCAACGCACCGCTTAATGAATATCCCAATGGTTCGACGCCAACCTATTATGGTGAGGAAGTTCCTTCTGGGCTTTGGCAAGTCGCCGATGGAACGCTGCCTATCACGGTGCTCCAGCTTGCCGCTTATCATCAGCAGTTCGATACGACCAGCGGCACCCAGGTTGGGGCCAAGATTGGGTACTACCTGTCGGGCAGCAGTTCCACGATCAATTTGTATCAACAGAAGCCGGGCACGAGCCAATCTCTTTTGCCCTCAACAACCGCGTCAAGTGGATTGGCCATCGCCAGCTTCGCCCCGACTGGAACTTTTGGCTGGAACCTGGATGGCGAAAAGAGCCAGGACAATCTCAATACGACCGACATCCATAGCTTTGGACGTAGCGGACATTCAGTCCGATTCTGGCCTGCTCGGGATGCCAATGGCAACCTCATTCCCAACACCTGGATTGTGGGAATGGATTACGAAGACACGGAGTTCGATAATTCCGACTTCCAGGACAATCTGTATTTGATCAGCAACATGCGCCCGGCAACGCAGGCGCCAGCACCACCTTCTGCCACAGCGACGGTAACTCCCTCGGGGGAATTACTTCAGTGGGCACCTTCAGCCGATTCGACTGTCACCAGCTACAACATCTATCGCGCAGCTTCGGTCAACGGTCCGTACACGAAGATCGCTTCGGTGGGCGGCGGGCAAAATGCATACGTCGATGCGACGGCCCCGTCGGGTGCGACCGAATTTTACCGCATCACCGCCGTCAGCTCGGCTGGTGAATCGGAAGGGACCAACGCGCTAAGCGCCACGAGCAGCGCTCCGGTCAACACTGACGTCCTGACCAGCGTCGATATCAATTCGCAGCCGGCCGGCAGCACGACCGTCGTCACGCCCGGCAAGGATTACAACATCACCGCCGGCGGCGCGGACATCGGTGGGTCGACTGCGGATGGTTTCCGCTTTGCGTATGAGCCGGTTACCGGCGACTTTGATGCCACTGTACAGGTCAGCTCTCTGACTGCGGTGAACTCCGGTGCCCGTGCGGGGCTGATGGTTCGCTCGTCGCTGGATGCCGGCGCGCAAATGATCTTCTCCGGTGCGTCGGCTTCGGACGGGTACCGATTCAATTACCGCACAGCAGACAATGCGGTCGGCATCTTCAACAAGTTTGGGACTGTGACCTATCCCAATGTCTGGGTGCGACTGGTCCGTGCAGGAAATGTGTTCACCGGCTACTTCAGCACCGATGGCACGAACTGGACGCAAACGATGTCGCAGACGCTCGCGCTGCCTCAGACGGTTTATTTCGGTCTGGCGGTCGCCAGTCATGACGTGACGCAGACGACGACGGCACAGCTTCGAAATCTAAGCGTCACCACTACTCCTGTGACAACGCCGCCCCCGCCGGGCGGAGGCACGCCCCCAGGAGGCGGCACGCCACCAACCCTGGCTGAGCAGGTTGCCTTGGATAAGGCCGCGCTCAAAGCCGATCAGGTGAATCGTGCGGCGCAGCTCAAGGCACAGCGTCTTGCCGTTCATAACGCGCAAGTTGCCTATCGCGCGGCCCTGCTAGCACTTCATGCGGCGCAGCGCGCTGCCCGCCTGGCAGGTCAGCCCGCGACCAGCGTCGATCCGAGTTTGCAATCGGCGGCAGATGCCGACCTGGCGGCCCTGCAGTCGGCTAAAGCGACGCTTGCGACGATGCAGCACACTGATTTCACAGGCATTAAAGCGGCGCGAAAAACTCTCGCTGCCGATCAAAAGGCCTTGAGGTTATCGCTAAAGCATAAAAAATAGTCGGCCTTTGCGGGACCGACGCACTGAGCAGTTCGGCGCAGGATAGAGAGCGCTGTACTGAAGCTTTACTTGAAGGACCACGATGACGAAGTTTGCAGACCGACGTGAAAAGCAATTGAAGATTGTGGCGAAGAGTGCGCGGGCGATCGCTGAAATGATGGAGATGCGGTTGCTGCTGTCGGGTAACCCCTCGGTGCAAATGCTCTCGCCGGCCAACGGGGCGACCGGCGTATCCCCCAATACGGCGATCGCTGCTGATCTGGTTCTCCCCAACGGCGGCCTCGATGAAACAACGATCAACTCCAGCGACGTTTATCTGACGCGCAACAGCGATCATTCGCTCGTGCCATCGTTGCCCAACACGACCGGCGGTGGCGATGCGATCATCCTCCAGCCCCAATCCCCGCTGACGGCCAATACATCCTATACCTTTACGATTACAGCCGCCGTCAAGGACGTGAATGGCGATACCTTCACGCCATTCACGTCGATGTTCACCACCGGCTCGGCAAGTGGAACGGGGAATTCCACCGTATCGTTCCAGGAAATCTCGCTCACAACCGCGCAAAGCAATGCCTTTACCTGCGTGCGCATTGGCCCGGATGGCTTGCTTTATGGCAGCACCGAAGATGGCCGCATTTTCCGCTGGGCCATCAACGGCGATGGCACGCTCGGCACGCCTCAGATCATTACGTCGCTCCAGCAGGCCAACGGTGGTAATCGCCTGATCAGCGGCTTCACCTTTGATCCATCCTCGACGGCCTCCAATGTCAAGTTGTGGGTATCCCACACGTTCTATGCGCTCTCCGGCGCGACGAACGGTGTCGATTTCACTGGTAAGCTCACTGTGATGAGCGGCCCGAATCTGGGGACCGTGCAGGATGCAGTCATCGATCTGCCGCGCTCCGTCGCCGATCACGTGAACAATCAGCCCGTTTTCGGTCCTGACGGTGCACTCTATTTTGCACAGGCCGCCGAGAATGCGGTCGGCGCGCCGGATACGACCTGGGGCAATCGGCCCGATCACATGCTCAGCGCGGCAATCCTTCGATTGGATACGACCAAGGTTACGCCCGGCACTCCACTGGATGTGCTGACGCCGGATGCAGGCGGGACCTACAACCCGTTCGCGGCCAATGCTCCGCTCACGATCTACGCCACGGGCGTGCGCAATGCGTTCCAGATCATGTTCGATTCCCACGGCAATCTCTGGGCGCCGAGTAACGGTTCTTCATCAGGTGGAAACTCACCGGCTTTCAGCAGCACCGATCCAAGTCAAGTCAATGGCAATCGCATCGACACCGGTCAGCCATACAGTGGCCCAAATGTTCCGGGTCTGACCGGTATTCCCGACACGGAAAACGATTTCCTCTACAAGATCGCTCAGGGCGGATACTACGGTCATCCTGATCCCGCGCGCGGCGAATTTGTGCTGGATGGTGGAAACCCGTCCACGCCCAGCGGCCTGATCACGCAAACCTTCAGCGGATATCCATCCGGAACCAATCCCGATCCCAATTATCGCGGGGCAGCCTACAACTTTGGCCCGCACCATTCGCCGGATGGAATCATCCAGTACACCGGCAGCGAGTTTAATGGCGCGCTCAATGGCGTGATCCTCGTCAGCTACTACACCGCCAATGCCGGCATCGTCGCGCTGAACATTGATTCCAATGGGAACGTGACAGGCATCAATTCAACCATCACCGGATTCATGAATCTCAAAGATCCAGTGAACATGGTTGAGAACCCTGCCAATGGCGACATCTATGTTTCAGAGCTGGGCGCCGACCGCTTGTCGCTGCTGGTGCCGATTGTCAGCTCTCAGCAGCTCACGGCGCCGGCCAACCCGCAGGCGATCGCAAATAATTCCCATAAAGTCACGTTCTCATGGGACGCTGTTTCCAACGCCACCAGCTATCGCGTCGAACGCCAGGGGCCCGGCGACGCCAATTTTGTCGAGATTGCCAGTGGGATTACTGGCACAAGTTACGTGGATACCAATGTCCAGGACGGCGCCTACCAGTATCGGGTCCGCGCGCAGAATTCGTCAGGGCTGTCAGGTTATTCGGGAGTGGCCGCCGTCAATGTTCAGCCGCCCGCAGGCAGGCAAACTTTGGACATCATCATCGGCAAGGGTGCCAATAAATCGGTCCGCTTCGTCGATGCCGACGGCACCGTCACGACTTTCACGCAAAGCGGTGCCGGTACCACCACGATCGAATTCTCCGGCGACACGATCAGCCAGGTCACGACGAAGGGCGTGGTCGTCATTAGCGGCACCAATGTCACCGCCGACACCATCACTGGAGCCGGCACCAACCAGACGAGCGGACTGACCATCAACGCCAAGGGCGGCAATGGCAGCGTCGATGTCGGATCGATTAGCACCAATGGCACCTACAAATCGATCACCGCCCGCACGACCAACCTGCTCGATAATCTTTCAATCTCGGCGGCCGTTGGAAACGTCATCTTCGGATCGATCAGCGGCGCAAATGTTTCAGCGACTTCAGTTGGCAATCTGCAGGTGATGGGCAATGCCAACCTGATTCTCAATGCTGGTTTTGTCCGCACCATGCAGGTGCATGGAACGCTGAGCAACTCAACGCTCACGCTGACCAGCGCGGGCACCGTCGATCTGGCCAAGCTCACCGCCGGTGGTGTCACCGGCTCAAAGATTGTCGCATCCGGAAACCTGGGCGCGTTGAGCGTTGGCAGCCTGTTGAATTCGCAGATTTATGCCGGCATCACGACACTGAGCTCGGGTCTGCCGCAGACATCGACCGATTTTGTCGCTCAGGATCTGATCAAATCGATCACGGTAAAGAAAGCGAAGGGATTGGCGACCTTCATCAACTCAGATGTTGGCGCCGCGCAGATTCAGACCGCGAATATCGGGAATGTGCAATTCAGCAATGGTGGAACGAAGTTCGGCTTGGCCGCGCATTTGATCAAGAGCGTGACCATTGGCGATCCGACCACAAATAAATCGGTGGGCGTTCACAATATCACAAGTTCCGCAGTCGTATCGACCGCCCTGACAGCTAAGGGTATCAATGCGGGGGACTTGGTAGTGAATATCATCTAGGAGAGAGATCGCTCACTGCATCTGTTGCGCGATTTCCGTCCCGACGCCTTCGACGGGTGCTTCACCCTTAGCTTCGCGACGAAGATCGCGTTTTTCCTTTGCGATGGCCGATTGAATCGCATCGAGCGTTTCGGCAACGCGCTCCTGGCGGGACCGATAAAGATCGCAATTGAGTTCGGGGAAGACGATGTGACTGTAATCCGGAGCCATGGACGGTGACTCTAACCAGCCCCGGCATTTTTGGCATACCTCAAATGTTCCGGGATTGCGACGGAGCATCGGCCCGCGGCTATAGTGAGGGATATGGCGGATATCAATCTTCTTACGTTGAATCTGGGAAATTCACGCCTGGCGATGGGCGGTTTTGTGGCGGGTGAGCTCGGGCAAGTTAAGCGCGTCCCACATGCCTTGCGGAAGGATTGGACTCAATCTATTGGCGAAGCCTGGTCCAGCATCGAATCGCGAAGCGGAGCGGTTGTCGTTGGGGCGTCGGTTAATCCAGTTTTGAATGAGGCACTCGAGCATGCGGTCGAGCAGGCCACCGGGCGGAACATTATCTGGGTCGGCAAGGAAATTGATCTGCCGATCCAGGTGCTCACCGAAGAAGCGGACCAGACCGGCGTCGATCGCGTCCTCAATGTCGCAGCAGCGTATGAGCAAATGGGAAAGGCCTGCGTGGTCGTGGATGCGGGATCAGCCATCACGATCGATGTCTGCAATGACTCAGGGGAATTTCTCGGCGGAGCGATTGCGGCGGGGGCGAGGATGATGCTCACCAGCCTTCACGAGAAAACTGCGAAGCTTCCGACCATCGAGCTGTCGGTTCCCCATGGTGCTTTTGGGCGCAATACTCAGCAGGCGATGCTGCAGGGCGTCTATCACGGCATCCGCGGGATGGTGAAGGAGCTGGTCGAAAATTACGCGACCGCCCTGGGCCATTGGCCCGACCTGATCGCCACGGGCGGCGACGCTCATACGCTCTTTGACGGCTGGGAACTGGTCCACGCGGTAGCGCCGGACCTGACGCTCTATGGCATCGCGCTGGCCTACACCAACCATCACATCAAGCATGGAACGTGAAAGCCAAGGGAATCGGGCCATGCTGCTTACGGCTCCGGGCACGGCGGCGATTGCTGTGGTGCGTTTGACCGGGCCGCTAACTCAATCTTTCATTAAGAATCATTTTTCGCGGGAGGCTGCAGAAGGGCGGCCTGTTCACGGGATCCTGCGCGCCGATGGCCAAGTGCTGGATGATCCCGTGGTTGTAGCGTTCAGCAGTGGGGCGGACCTCAACCTTCATGGCAGCCAATGGATCGTTGAATCGGTCCTTCGCCTGGCCCAAGCGGCGGGGTTTAAAATCGAATCGGCTTCGCTATCGCCTTCAGTTGCGGGTCAATTTCCTGAAACCCAAAGCGTCATCGAATCGGAAGTGCTTAGCGGGCTTCCACGAGCGCGCACAGTATTGGCTCTTCGCGTTCTGCTGGGACAGACCGAAGCCTGGAAAGCGCTGGAAGCTCGCCATAGCGCTGGCCTCGTGGATCCGGCCGCAATCGAGCAAATTCTCTCCGACCGCTGCCTCGAAAATCTTCTGGCATTACCAACCGTCGCCCTGATTGGCGCGCCCAACGTCGGTAAATCGACGATTGCCAATCAGCTCTTTGCCCAGCAGCGGTCGATCACCGCCGACCTCCCCGGCACCACGCGCGACTGGGTCGGCGAAATCGCCGACGTAGACGGCTTGGCTGTCATGCTCCTCGATACGCCGGGCATCCGTCACACTGATGATTCGCTGGAACAAGCCGCCATCGCCCACGGTGGAAAAGAAATCGCCCGAGCCGACCTGATCGTCCTCGTTCTCGACGCGTCCCGTCCGCTCGAAGACGGCCAACGCCAACTGCTCGATGCCTATCCTCGAAGCCGGATCGTTATCAATAAATCCGATTGCCCGCCGGCGTGGGATCGATCCGTCGTCCAAGGGGTCTTCACCGTCGGCACGACAGGCGCAGGTATTGATGACCTTCGGAAGTCCATCATCGCACACTTCAGTTGTCTAGGAATCGACCCATCGCATGCGCGAGTCTGGACCGACCGACAGCGAGAAATGCTTCGTTCGTGGAATAGATCAGCTGACTGTGATCTTTTTTTAAAATGTTCGCGCTAATACCTGCGCATCAAATCGTGATAGGTGACAAACACCACGATCGCCGCCAGGAAAGCGAGGCCCGCATATTGCGCGATGACCATCGTGCGCGGTGATACCGGCTTTCCCTTGATCTTTTCGACGATCAGGAATGTGAATTGGCCGCCATCGACGACGGGGATGGGCAGGAAGTTCACGACGGCCAGGTTAGCACTGATCATCGCCAGGAACCAAAGCAGCCAGTCGTAGCCGCGCGAGGAGAAGGTCACGCCGGTGCGGAAGATGCCAACCGGTCCCATCATGTTGGAGAGCCCAATCGATCCACCAAACATGCGCCGCAGGGTCAAATAGAACTGCAGAATAAAATCGCGGGTCTCGAAGACACCCCATTTGACAGCCACGAGGGCGTTGGGTGCTTTTCGCACAATTTCCTTCGGGACCAGCCAGGAAATGTTCAGCGCGTAGCGAACGTCTCGAACCTGAGCGATCTGATCGGCATCGAGCTTCAGCGTCGCCTTGCGCTCCTGGCCATCGCGCGTATAAGTCAAATCCATCGGTGAACCAGCCTGCGCTTCGCCCAAGATCCGGTGCATGTCGTACCACGTTTTGACTGGCTGACCGTTGATCGCAGTGATGGCGTCGCCGCTGACGAGGCCCGCTGTTTCCGCGGGACTGCCTTTTGCGACTGCACCAAGAACGGCATGCGCCTCATCGAAGCCCGGAAGAACGCCTAGCCCCTTCTGGCCTCGCTCCGTTCCAACGTCGGCGGTGGCTTTAAGACCATCTACGGTGACGACCTTATTGTCCGGCCCGCGAACTGCGGTGATGCTGAAGCCGTTCCCATCCGAGCCCGCCTTTTTCAAAGTTGTCGTGAATGTTTCGCGATCGGGATTGAGAATCGTCTGATCTCCAGAAGGTGCATGGATTACCAGCTTGGCGATTGCGTCGCCGGCAAAGAGCTTGTCATAGGCCGTCGAGTTTACTTCGATGCCGATCAGGCCCGAACGCGGCTCCATCCCCGCCAGGTTCCAATTCCCGCTGAAAAAGTCGGCAAAATGGGGCTGCACAGAGCCGCTGCGCGTCGATCCATTGGCGGTTTTAATCGTCAAGTCAACTGGCTTGCCAAACTCTTGGGCTGCGCGATTAAGCGCGACAAAGTCGTCCTTCGTGACTGGCTTGCCGTCGACCGCGACAATCTGATCGCCAGGTCGGACTAGCAGCGCATCGGGCGAATCGCCCTTGGCGAGCTTTTGAAAATCGATTGGCTCATCCAGTTCTTTGGGATCAATCGCCTTGAGCGAGTAGGGCGGCTCAAAACCGAGCGCCACAAAACCGTCACCAGCGGAAACGCGCTGCGGCGTGATCTGCAACGTCAAGGTTTTCTCGACGCCATCTACATTGCGTGCAACCGTGATCGGGACAGCAACGTCCGGCTTGGAAAGAGCGGTATCCAGCTTGATCTTGGTGAAATCCTGCTCTTCATGGCCGTTGAAGCGAACGATTTTGTCGCCCACCTTCAGCCCGGCTCTCTGCGCGGGTGAAAGCGGGATGACCGAGCCGACTTCGGCAGGCTGCGCCCGCAGGCCCATCATGAAGATCCCGACAAACATGATCGCCGCCAGGATCACATTCATGATGACGCCGGCCGAGATGACCAGCATCCGCGCGCTGACTGATTTGCGATTGTAAGCCCGCGGGTCATCGGCCGCGGCATCGGGCCGAAGATCATCTTGGCCGAGCATCTTCACGTAGCCGCCAAGTGGGATCCAATTCAGGCGGTACTCCGTATCGCCCAAGCCCAGTTCGCGGGCGGCATCGGACATCTGCCGATCGCTGTAGGCCGCGTCTTTTTCGCGAAGTTGGAGGCGCGCCTTTTCCTGTTGAGCGATATGGTTTTCGATGCGCTGGTAATATTCCTGCTGGGTATTGCCCCAGCGCAGGCCCACGCCTTTGCGCCAGGCGAAGATGGCCGTCCCAAATCCAACGGCAAATTGCTCAACCTTGATGCCCACGGCCTTGGCCGCCAGGAAATGGCCCAGCTCATGCCAGAAGATGACAAAGCCGAACCCAAAGACCAGCAGGGCACCCATCCACCAGTGATAAAGCGATTGGGTATTGAAGGCGAGGATTGAAAAGGTCATGCGATTGAATTCCGCAAATCACGGGGCCATCAAGCTTTGCGAGAGCGCTTCGCGTACCGATTGGCGCGCCCAGCGGTCTGCCTCCAGAAGATCGTCCAGCGACGGCTGGCTCTGAAGGCGGTGCGATTCGATTGTACGTTCAACCAGGCGCGAAATCTCCCCGAACGTGGCCTTACCTTCGATAAAGGCCTCCACAGCGGCCTCATTTGCCGCATTTAACACCGCGCCGAGCGTCCCGCCACGTTTTGCTACGTCAAACGCGCATCGAAGTGCGGGAAATCGGTCAAAATCCGGTGGCTCAAATTGAAGCTGCATCGACTGGGTCAAATCCATCCGGCGACTGATCCCCGAATGTCGCTCGGGATAGGTCAGTGCATACTGAATCGGCGTTCGCATGTCTGGCGGGCCAAGCTGCGCGATCACCGAATTGTCGATGAACTCCACCATCGAATGCACAATCGACTGCGGATGAATGACCACTTCAACCTTTTCCGGTGGCAGATCAAACAGCCAGCAGGCTTCAATAATTTCCAGCGCCTTGTTGAACATGGTTGCCGAGTCGATGGTGATCTTGTTTCCCATCCGCCAGGTTGGATGCGCTAATGCATCAGCGAGCGTCGCGCGCTCCATCTTCTCTTTGGTTGCAGTGCGAAATGGGCCGCCACTGGCAGTGAGAATGACTCGGCGAACTTCTTTGCCTCGGCCACATTGCAGCGCCTGAAAAACGGCCGAATGTTCTGAATCGACCGGCAGAATATTGACGCCTCGCCGACGCGCTTCGGGAATGAGCAACGAACCCGCAACGACCAGCGATTCTTTATTCGCTAATGCCAGACTCTTTCCCGCGCGGACCGCAGCGAGCACGGCCGGCAACCCCGCCGCTCCAACCACTGCCGCCAGCACGACATCCACATCGTCGCGCTGAACCATCTCGACCATGCCTGCAGCGCCGTGATAAACCTGCACACCCAGTTGTCGCAGGCTTTTGGCGACTGCGTCATTGGGCTGATCATCGGTCAGCGCAACTGCCGAAGGGCGGTGCTGGCGCACCTGGGCCAAAAGCGAATCCAGCCGACGATGGCCGCTCAGCGCCACCGCGCGATAAGGCTCGCCCAGCGCCTCGATTACCTCCAGCGCATTGCAGCCAATCGATCCGGTCGACCCCAGTATTGCGATGTTCTTCCGCACAATTGACAGAAGGTAAAGGCGAATGGGTCAAAAGAAAAGGTTCACGCGAGCTTGAGCACCACTCGAAATCGTGCTTTACCACTCATCATGCGCTCATACGCCTCGGCGGCACGCTCCAGCGGATAGACTTCGTTCATCGAACGCACGCCGGTCTGGAGGCTAAAGGCCAAAGTGTCCTGTGAATCGATTGACGTTCCCGAATACCACCCCTCGATCGACCTTCGCCCCGAAAGCAGGACAAGGGGCGAAGCTTCGAGCTTGTCGGCAGCGCCCAGCACCAGCAGCTTGCCATGCGGCGCGAGCCCCGCAACCGTTGCGCTCATCGCGCTGCCTTGGGTGACGGTTGCGAGGACGACTTTCGCGCCGCCAAGTTTGGCCAATTCTGCTGCCGGGTCACTGGATTGACTATCGATGTAATGCACAGCGCCCAATTGCCGGGCGAGCGGCTCCTTGTCTTTGCCTCGCGCGATGGCGACGGTACGGAAGCCCATCTTTGCCGCGTATTGCACGCCCAAGTGTCCCAACCCGCCGATGCCGAGTATGGCGACGAGATCTCCGCCTCGCGCGCCGCTATTGCGAAGGGCATTGAACGTGGTTAGGCCGGCACACATGAGCGGAGCGGCATCCTGCGATCCCAAGTCGGCTGGCACCATCGCAAGGGCGGTATATGGGGCGACCATGTAATCGGCATAGCCGCCGTCGAAGGAAATGCCGGTGACCTGCACGCCGGTCTGACAGGCAAAGAAATCGCCGCGACGACAGGAATCGCACCAGCCGCAGTGCCACGCATGCCAGCCGACGCCGACGCGCTGCCCGGTCTTCCAACGGGGCGGCACGTTCGTTCCTACGGCATCGATCGTCCCGATCACTTCATGCCCGGGCACGCGTGGAAATGAAATTCCCGGCCAATGTCCCTCTTTGGTCAGCGAATCGCTGTGACAAATCCCGCAGGCTTCGACTTTGATTCGAACCGTCCCCGAACTCGTTTCCGGAATTTGCCGCTCCACCAGTTCTAATGGGCCACCCGCCCGAGTTACTTGAACCGCGCGCATGCCTGGCATAAACACTCCGTTGTAAAAGCCGATCCTTTGCTTATCGCTGCCTAAAACGACCCCGATGATAGGCAGGAATCTGCAAAAGTGACGAATTGCTTAAAGATGGACGGCTATTCAAGTGCCGCTAAGGTATAATTCTTTATATGCTTCCGCTGCATCCAGGAATGAGTCTTGAAGACAGGATGGTGCTTGCCGTGGAACGCGTGCGCGATCGATTGCTACGGGCCTCGTCGGCTCTGGAACGGGCATCCATTCCATATGCCGTTGCTGGTGGTAACGCGGTGGCCGCGTGGGTGGCAACAATTGATGCATCCGCTGTGCGCAACACTCAGGATGTGGATATCCTTCTTCGGCGAACCGACCTAGATGCCGCATCGCGAGCACTGGAGAGTGCCGGTTTTATTCGGCGTCACGTGGCGGGCATCGATCTCTTTCTGGATGGCCCCGACGCCAAACCACGAGACGCTGTACATGTCGTGATCGCTAATGAGAAAGTACGACCAGATTATGCTCTGGCCGCTCCCGATGTCAGTGAATCGCAAAAGCCAGCCGGCTTCCGCGTTATTTCTCTGGAGGCATTGGTGCGAATGAAACTGACATCGTTCCGTGACAAAGATCGCACGCACCTACGCGATATGCTCGATGTTGGCCTCATCGACGCAACGTGGCCGCCTCGGCTACCTGAAGACCTTGGAGCGAGGCTTCAGGAGCTCATTGATACGCCTGAGTCATAGTAGTTATGCCGGTCACGCGATCTTCCAGGATCTGCGCTATAATCCTGCCTGCGTGAAGATTGCTGAATTTTTTTATTCGATTCAAGGTGAGGGCAAGCTGGCGGGGGTGCCTTCGGTCTTTGTGCGCGCCAGCGGATGCAATCTGCGGTGCACTTGGTGCGATACGCCCTATGCGAGCTGGGACCCGGAGGGGCGGGAGATGTCGGTGGGGCAGATCATCGATGAGATCGCGAAGCATCCTTCGAAACACGTCGTACTGACTGGCGGGGAGCCGATGATCATGCCGGGCGTCGAGGAGCTCTGTCAGCGCATCAAGCAGCGCGATTATCATTTAACCATTGAAACGGCGGCGACAGTGTACAAGCCGATCGATGCGGATTTAGCATCGCTTTCTCCAAAACTCTCCAATTCCACTCCGATCGAGCGCGCAGGCGGACGATTTGCTGAAACCCATGAGAAGAATCGCCTGAATCTTCCGGCGATCCAGCAATTCATCCAATCGAGCCGCGATTTTCAGCTTAAGTTTGTCGTGTCGAATGAGGCGGATCTGCGGGAGATCGATCAGATTCTCGAAGGTCTGCACGGCTGGAAACCGCAGGATGTTCTGCTGATGCCGGAAGGCGTCACGCAAGATGAGCTGGCAGGGCGCGAAGAATGGCTTGTTGAGCTCTGCAAGCTACGTGGGTTTCGCTTCTGCCCGCGGCTGCACATCGCACTCTTTGGCAATAAGCGCGGCACCTGAATTGTCATTTGCGTTGCGAAGTTTTGCCTTGACGGAATCCGCAGGCGCGACAAGGATTGGGCCTGATCAGCAGGAGTTGGCATGGCAACGTTCAGCGTGGTGATTGCGACGGCGGCGCCGCCGGGACAGGGAGCCGAGGCGGCGGGGGCTTACGTGAAGATCGATGGCCGCGAAGCGGTCCTGCGGAGCGTCGAGCTTTTCTTGAATCGCGATAATGTGAAGCAGATTCATCTTGTCGTCCTGCCTGAAGAGCTGGAAGAAGCCAAGCGAAAATACGGCGCACATCTCGGTTTTTCCGGTGTGAAACTGATGGCCGCAGGTCCAAAGTGGATGGACCAGTTCACGGCCGCCTCCAAAGGACTGCATTCCGAGGCATCACACGTGATCGTTCACGATGGCGCGCGGCCATGCGTGCCCTATACGGACGTAGATGCTTTGATGGACGCAGCCGCGAAACATGATTGCGTCGTGCTTGGCACGCCCGCGCGATCGACTTTGGTCGAAGTGGACGAAGGCGGAAACCCGATGGCCTATCACCTGGCCTCCAGCTTCATACAGCTTCAGACGCCTCAGGCTTTCACCAAAGCCAAATTTGAAGAGATGGCGCGCAGCGGGCGCGAGATTCATCCGTCGCAAGTCTGCCTGATCAAAGGGTCGCCTTTGAATGTGCGCGTGGGCGGGCCGGGTGATGCGACACTCGTTAAAGCGATGATCAATATGCTGCCCAAGCCGAAAAAGGCTGCGTCGAATCCGTTTGGGGAAGCGGAATGGTAGGAGGGCGTTTTATGTTTTCCCTCTCAGTGATCACGACCAGTTTTACGTTCAGCACTACGAACAGCGGCGTCCCGCTATGGCTCGTCCTTGGAGTCGGCGCACTGTCACTATCGATCATTGCAGCAACGGTTGCTCTCGTGGTTTACGCCCTGCGCCATTGACCGCAAAGGTTGCGCGACGAGAAAATTAAAATCCGGTTGACAAAAGAGTGCGCTACTCGACGTTCATTGCTGAACTTCAGGGGCGGCGATCGGCGCAGTGCCGATCCACCAGGCGGGAACGGGTGAGGAGAGGGGCGCCGTTTCATAGCCGAGCCAAGTTGTGCAAACGGCGATGGCGTGTCGAGCCTGGGCGGGTGATTCAAAAATCTGCTCGATGCTTCGCTGATTCCGCGGGCTGCGCCAGGCGGAAAGCAGATTCCCGACAGTGTAAAGTCGCAGCATCTGCTGCAACGGCATGGCGATGTCCGGTCGGATGACCTGATCGAGGGGCACGTCAAGGATGGGGTGCTTGGCCATAAACAACAAGGCGACAACATGCCCGCGGCTGCGCCCAACTTTACAATCAGGCCGCAGCCTTTTCGGACCAGAATTGTCTTGATGCGCCAGACTCGCCAAAGTCTGGCGAAAGACCCTCATGCCCTTTACACATCGGGCCGGTGCGTGACCGCCCATGGGTACCGTATCGCATCCATCGTCAAAGTCAACGCGGAAACAATACTTCAATTATGCAATTGAGCCTCGGCACGTTCAAACCGGTCTAAGGGTCCGTTTATAAGGGCCACGACCCGAGGATTTAGATGAGAAGGACCCAGAATCAGCGGTTGACGAGCTGCTCCAGTGCGGCATGAACGCGACCCATGACTTCAGCCCAATCTCGTCTCTTGCGCTGGCGGAAGAGGCGCATCGTCGGATACCAGGGCGAATCCTCACGATCCAGCAGCCAGCGCCAATCGGGCGCGTAAGAAACGAGCGTCCAGACAGCTTTGCCGAGCGCGCCAGCCAAATGTGCAACCGCTGTATCAACACTAATTACAAGATCGAGATTCGCGATCAACGCAGCCGTGTCGGCAAAATCGTGAAGCTCATCGGTCATGTCGGTGAGATCAAATCCTGCAGGCACCGGCTCGCGGCGGGGCGCGCCTTTCTGAAGGCTCACCCAATGTACGCCCAACATATCTCGCAAGGCGCCAAAAAGTTCGAGTGACGCCGAGCGATCGCTGTTGCGTGTGTGTTCGCTATCCCCGCCCCAGCAAATGCCGATCTTCACTCCTTTCAGATCGACCAGTTTCTGTCGCCAGTGATTTTTCGAACTCTCGTTGGCAAAAACATAAGGCGTCTTGCCGGGGATGGTGTCGACCGTAATGCCCAGCGCGTAGGGCAGGCTCAGAAGCGGGCAATGGACATCAAATGGGGGCGATGGTTTTCCTCTTGCAACAACCCGGATTTTGTCATTCATGCTCGAAAGCAGCGACACCAATTCTTCTCCGCATCCCAAGATGACATCTGCGCCGCGAGCTCGAACGATTTCCGCGAAGCGCGCGAACTGAATCGTATCGCCAAAGCCCTGCTCGGAATGCAGAAGGATGGTTTTGCCGGTGATGTCGTAGCCATCCCAGCGTGGCTGTCGGAATGATTGCCGATGCTCAAGAAACTTCAGCCAACGCCACTCATATTCCAAAAAGCCTTCAGCAAATTTGCCCTGGAGGAGAAGCAGCAGCGACTTGTTCCAATGGGCGTCCTGGTTGTCGGGCTGGAAGAACAGTGCTCGGTTGTAGGCGGCCATCGCGCGATCTAGTTCGAGCCGAGCGCCGTAGGCGTTGCCCAAGTTAGTATGCACTTCGGGGAAATCGGCTCTGATTTCGAGCGCCTTTTCGAAATGCTCGATGGCCTCCTCGATTTGCCCCTCGCCGATGCAGGCGAATCCGGCATTGTTGTAAGGGCAGGGGTTGCTCGTTTTGGCAAGTTCGATGGACTTTTTGTAAAGCGGCGCTGCCTCCGCGGCGCGCCCCTGGCGGACGCGCGCCACGCCCAGCCCGTTGTAGCCCACCCAGGAATTTGGATACGCATCAATTACGGATTGGAATACCGCAGCCGCCTCGTGAAAGCGCCGCTGGGCGAGAAGCGTCTCACCCCGAACCGCAAGTCCCTCCAGGCTCGTAGGCCGGACCTCCAACAGCCGCTTAGCGATCGCATCGGCTTCGTTCATCCGGCCCATCTGCCGATAGACATCGGCAAGGCCAGTCAGCGCTTCGGGCTGGTCGGGCCGGATCGAAAGAGAACGCTCCAGCCACTGCTGCGCTTCGGGATATCGCCCGAGTCGTCGCAGCGCATTGCCGAGAATGAACATCGCCTCGACATGGTTCGGGCGCAGCGCCACCGCCGCACGGGCGCTGGCCAAAGCATTTTCGATCTGGCCATTCTCCGCGTAGACCAGCGCCAAGTTGCTGTGAAAATCCGCTCCTCCAGGATGGAGCGAAATGGCGCGTTGAATATATCCGATGGCCTCGTCCCGTCGTCCCTGCTGACTGCACGCCACCCCAAGTAAGTTCAGGGCGTCAGGATTATTAGGATAATCTCGGAGAACCTCGCGATAGGCAGCCTCGGCCTCGGCGAAGCGCCCCTGGGTGTGATGGTCTACGGCGCGTTGCATTGGGGTTGATGCGGAACTCATACGAAATTCCTTTATTGCCACGCACGCTGCACGATCGCATCACGAATGCGCAGCATGACTGATGCCCAGTCACCCCGCGCAGGCTGGCGAAATAGGCGCATCGTCGGATACCAGGGCGAATCCTCTCGATCCAGCAGCCACCGCCAGTCGGCCGAATGAGCGAGCATCGCAAAGGTCGGCTTACCCATCGCGCCGGCAAGGTGACACACGCCGGTGTCGACTGAAATCACCAGATCGAGATTGGCGATTAAAGCGGCGGTGTCATCAAAATTGCGGATATCGCGCGTGAGATCGACCAGTTCAAAACCCGCCGGCGCCGGCATTTTGGCCGCATCACCGATCTGAAGGTTGAAGAACCGCGCTCCCTTTAATTCTGCCAGTGGAGCGAAGGCTCCGAGCGTCGCGGAGCGCTCGCGGTTGCGCGATTGCGTGGGAGAGCCAGCCCACGCAATGCCGACGTTCAAATCCCGTCTATATGGCGCGATCGCTCTCGCCCACTGCTCCAGTAACGCAGGATCGGTCCGTACATAGGGCACATCGCGTGGAATCGTTTCGAGTGTCGCCCCCACCACATAGGCGGTGCTCATCAGCGGGCATTGATAATCGGCAGGCGGCAGCACTGAGCCGCGCGCCACGACCTGCGCCACGCCCGGAGTGCGGCTCAGAAGTGAAACCAGTCCGGGGGCGCATTCCAAAATTACTTTGGCTCCGCGCGCCGCGATCATGGGTGCAAATCGAACGAAATGAATCGTGTCGCCGAACCCCTGCTCCGCATGGAGCAGGATCGTCTTCCCCGCAATATCGAAACCATCCCAGAGGGGCTGGCGAAACGCCCTCCGCTCCTGAGGAAACTTGAGCCAGCGCCATTCATATTCGCGAAAGCCATTGAGGCAATCGCCAGTCAGCAACATGACAAAGGCCATGTTCCAATGGGCATCGCGATTATCAGGCTGGAAAAACAGAGCGCGTTGGAAAGCGCGCCGCGCTTCGGCAATATCCAGACTGAAAAGATGCGCGCTGCCGAGATTGTTGTGCGCCTCCGCAAAATCGGGGCGAGTTGCCACCGCTTTTTCGAGAAACTCGATCGCCTGCTCGATATGGCCTTCGGTTAAATAGGCTTGGCCGACATTGTTGTAGGGTCCGGATTTATCCGGCGCTATCTCGATCGATTTGTGAAATAACGGCAATGCTTCATTGAAGCGCCCAAGCCGAACGAGCACCAGTGCTAATCCATTGAATCCCACCCAGGACTGCGGAAACCGCTGCATGAGCGACTGGAAAACCCCGCCGGCTTCCTCGAGTCGATTCTCATTCAACAGCGACTGGCCATGGGTCACCAGCGAATCATGTGCGGCGGATTGGAGCGACATCGCTTGCCGCATTCTTTCTTCGGCTTGGTCATTCCGCCCGGTCTGTCTCAGCAGATCTGTCAACGCGCTCAGAACATCCGGCTGATCGGATCTCGTGGCCAGCGACCGCTCAAACCAGTGAATTGACTGATCCAGCCGTCCCAGCGCCCGCAGCGCGTTTGCGAGGATGTTCATCGCCCCCGAGTAGTCGGCCCGAAGCGCAAGAGCCGACTGTGCAGCCGCAGCCGCCTGCTCGTATAGGCCCTGTTTGAGATAGACCATCGCCAGATTGCTATGAAATTCTGCCGCGCCCGGCTTAAGAGAGATGGACCGCGTGATGTATTGGACTGCCTCATCCTTGCGGCCTTGCTGGCTGCACGCCACACCCAGCAGATGCAGAACATCAGCCTCATTGGGCGAGCGGGAAAGGATGGCGCGGTAAGCCGCCTCGGCTTCCGCGAGTCGGCCGGTGTTGTGGAGATCCAGCGCTTGCTGGATCGATTTTGGATCTACGCTCACGCTTCAAACTTAAAGGCATTGGGAAAAGAAAACCAGCATTCTCCCGGCGAAGCGCGGCCTCGCGATCGTTTTTGAAGCACGATCATCCAGTCCTGTTTACCTTGTCGTCTGCGTTGGGTAGTCTGGCACTTAAGGCTTTTGCGAAGCTTTCCGCGCGATGCTTCGATGAGCCTTTAGAGCAGGAGACGCGATGCCCTCGGCTTCACCGTGTGCCCTTGTCATCTTCGGCGCCAGCGGAGATCTGGCCAAGCGAAAGCTCATTCCAGCCATTTATGAAATGGCCCGGGAAAAGCTGCTGCCAGATTCATTTGTCCTGGTCGGCTACGCGCGCTCCCCGTTGACCGATCAGCAATACCGCCAGGAATGTCGCGAAGCCGTGCAGAAATTTGCCCGCACACAGCCGGTCGATCCGGAAATCTGGAATCGCATCGAAAAAAACATCGGCTATGTACAGGGCGATTATGGTTCAAACGACGGCCACGACCGTCTTTGTGCTTATCTCGACAAGGCCGACCGGGAAAAAGGTACCGCGGGCGATCGACTCTATTATCTTTCGACTCCGCCCAATACGTTCGAGCCGATCATTCGTAACCTCGGCGAGCATCACAAATCGCAGCCGCGCGATGGCAAGGGCTGGACGCGCATCATCATCGAAAAACCCTTCGGCCGAGATCTGGCCAGCGCCCGTTCGCTCAATGCATTGTTGCATGAATACTTTGCCGAGGAGCAGGTCTTCCGCATCGACCATTATCTGGGCAAGGAAACGGTCCAGAACCTGATGGTCATGCGGTTTGCGAACTCTATTTTTGAGCCGCTCTGGAGCTACAAGTACATCGACCATGTCCAGATTACGGTCAGCGAGACGCTGGGCGTCGGGACGCGCGGCGGCTACTACGCCCAAAGCGGTGCGCTGCGCGACATGGTGCAGAACCACATGTTCCAGCTCATGGCCCTTGTCGCGATGGAGCCGCCCGCGGCACTCGATGCGGTCAGCATCCGCGATGAAAAGGTGAAGGTGTTCAAATCGATCCGGCACATGCGGCCCGAGCATGCCGATCAATTCGCCATTCGCGGCCAGTATGGCCCGGGCCAGGCGGGCGACGTAAAAACCGCGGGCTATCTGAAGGAAAAAGATGTCCCGCCTGATTCCAAAACTGAAACCTTCGCGGCTCTTCGCCTGTTTATCGACAATTGGCGATGGAGCGGCATGCCGTTCTATCTTCGCACCGGCAAATTCCTGACCGAGAAGCTCAGCGAAATCGTCGTGCGATTCCGATCACCGCCGCTGGCGCTGTTTCAGAAGCAGTGCGACACGTCCGTCTTTCCCAATGACCTGATCATTCGCGTGCAGCCCGATGAGGGCATGAGCTGGCGTCTCAACGCGAAAGTCCCTGGCGGGCAGATGAATGTGAAATCGGTCGCCCTCGATTTCTTCTACAAGACCGCCTTCAACGTTGAGCCACCCGAGGCCTATGAGCGGCTGATATATGATGCCATGCTCGGCGACCAGACGCTCTTTATCCGCGGCGACGAAGCCGAGGCCGCGTGGTCGGTCATCGACCCCATCGAACAAGGCTGGGCCGCCAGCCAGCGCAAACCTGAACCCTACGCTCCCGGCTCATGGGGCCCCAAGCGCGCCATGGACCTGATCGAAATGGATGGACGACGGTGGTTCCAGGGGAATGGGGATGAACCGATAGTGGCGTGTTCGCTGTAGCCAGATGCCCTAAGGCGTCATGATTGAGGAAAAGCGAGCAGCATCGTGACTAAACATGCCACCCACACAATGAGAAAAACCACATTTACAATCGCGAAGCCGGCAGCGATGCGGGTGGCCTGCGTTTGTGAAGATGAAAGCTGAGAAATACCAAGAACGATCGAAATCAGTGCACCGACGAAAAAAAGCGGCCCCGTCATCGTCGAGGCAACCGAAATGATCCACGCTGCGGCGGCCTTGCCCGTCATACTTCCAGTGGCCTTCAATTTCTCAAAATAGAAAACCGTGAACCAGATATTCAGCCCCATCAGGATCAGAATCCCGATGGAAAACGTAACGCACCACGTCAACAGCAGGACGATTCTCATGTTGACGGTGGCGACCATCTCAACCTCACGAAATCGTGGCGACAGTTACAAGCTGAAACCACCGGCTATCGCCGTGCTGTTCTCAATCCAGCGCCACCACATGCTCGATCATCTTTCCTTCGCAAATCTTTTCCGGTTCCGCACCGGGCTTCACACGAAACACCGATGACCCATTCGTGTAAATGACGCCGCCATCGCAGAGAAGGTCGAAGGACAGCACGCCGGTGGCGATCGTCTGCATCTGCCCATCCGGCGTTTTGCGCATCAGCTTCCAGCTCGGTGGAACCAGCGCCGGGGCTTGTCCGTCACGAGCCGACTTCATGACTTTGTCGGCATCGATGAACTTCCCCCACAGCATCATCTCCCGCTGCTGGATCGGCTCCTTCGGCGGACCGCCGGCCGTCAAGAGCGGCTTGCGCGAAAACATGAGCGAGAAGAAATTCAAGAATGCGATGATGGCACGCAACAAGCGGTACGGAAACAGCACGATGTCGATAACCAGCTTCCCCGGATGGAGCCGACCAGCGCTGGGCTGATAGGGGCGTTGGATGAAATAGAGCGATCCGTCGGAGGCCAACTTGGGCAACAGATAATCGGTGCCGGTATCTTCCAGAAGTGTGGTCATCTCCCCACTTTTGGTATCGAGCTTTTGAATCGCAAACGGCCCGGTCTCGGCGACATGTCCAAGCTGATTGCGTCCGAGCCCCGCCGACTGGAAAACCAGTGCATTTTCGTCGCCTGGAACCCAGGCGGGGGCTTGATCGATGGAATCGCCTTCGGTCAGCTCGCGCACGCCTCGCCCGCTCGCTTCGAGCGTTGCGAGATTCGCCGACCAATCCTCCATCTTCAGCGAAAGTGCGAGCATGCCGTTGGTGCTATTGCGCGACAGGTCGGCAGCGCGGAAACCATTGCGGTGCAGGAGCCGTCGTTCCTGATTCTCGCGCGTGTCGTAGACAAAAATTCCTCCGACGTTGTCAATGGTGATGCAATAGCTGATCTCGTGCGGCTCTGGACCCGCCGCCAGCCCGGTTATGGCGATGCGACGCGCGGTCGGGTCGGCGCGTCTCGCGCCCAGCATCATTGGTGCAAAGCCGGCGGCGCTCTGACTCTTCCACTCGTTGCGCTGCCGATCGCGCACGCCTCGATCGATCACGCTCTGCGCAAAAGGACTCTCGATAAGCCTCGCCGGCTGATCGTCGCACTTAAGATACAGCTTATCCTGCGCCAGAAATGCCAGCCGCACGTCCATTTCAACATCCCGCCTTTTTCAAAAAGGTCGAGCGGGGAGAATACTCCAAGGGTGACTTGAGGAAAAGCGTGACGTTTGCTTCCGTTACTAAGTAAGAAAGGTGCGCCTGTTCGCCGGAGTCGCCACCCACGTCGCTTGCGGCTTCGCGCCTAAAAGCGCCGCGCCCGCGAAGCCGCAAGCGTATCTGTATTTCATCGACAGCAAAAATTCTGGATCAAAACCCCGTACGCTTGAACTGCTTTTCAAGATCGCGAAGTGAGAGGCGCAGGGTCGTCGGCCGGCCATGCGGGCAGTTGCTGGATCGATCGACCAGTTCGCGGCGCGCAAGGAGCGCCTCGATCTCCGGCGCCGTGAGCGGATCTCCGGCTTTCACGGCGGCTTTGCAAGCCATCATGTCGAGCACTTCGTGAAGCAGCTCTTCTTCGTGCATGTCCAGAAGTTCCTGCTCGCCACGCTCGAGAAGGTCGCGGACAAACGCACCCGGCTCCAGCTTTTCCAAGAAAGAAGGGAAGGAATGGACCGCGACCTGGCCGGGGCCAAACTCGTTGACTTCGATCCCCAGCTTGGCCAGCAGCGGCTGGATCTGTTCGAGCAGACTGGCCTGGGTGGACGAAACATCGACGACCTCCGGGAGAAGGAGCCGTTGCGATTCGAGGGTGCCGCGATTGAGTCGCGCGAGAAGATCTTCATACACGATGCGCTCGTGCAGCGCGTGCTGATCGATGATCAGCATGCCATCGTCGCTTTGCACGACGAGGTAGCTGTTGTGAAGCTGGATCGCGGGCGAGGGCGGAAGAGCAGATTGCACAGGCGCTGCGGGCGAATGTGAGGATTCGCGGAGGGGTGAAGATTCAGCTAATGGACGCGCAACAAAAGGCGCGGGCGAAATTACCTGTGGCTGCGAAGGTGGCGCAAACGCGGGAAGTGCGGGTTGCGAAGGCTGCGCCGGCGTAATCGGTGCAACAGCCGTCGGCGGCAGCTGCCGAAAAAATTCCGCCAGCTTCTCACGCATCTCCAGGCGCGGCGCTTCATCCCGCGCATCGGATCGCATCGGAATCGCGGCGGGTGTCAAATCGCTCCCCAGCAGTTGCTCGCGCACGGCTGAGTGGACCAGCCCGTGAATTCGTCCGCTGTCGCGGAAGCGCACTTCGATCTTGGTTGGATGCACATTGACATCCACATCCTGCGGCGGCATTTCCAGCATCAGAATGGCCGCGGGGTATCGGCCCGGCTCGGTCAGGCCGCGATAGGCCTCGCGAAGCGCGTGCTGCACAAATTTGTCGCGGATGAATCGGCCGTTGAGATAAAAATACTGGTGCTTCGCAGTGGGGCGAGCCAGCTCCGGCAAACCGATGATCCCGCGCAATCGCAATTCGGCATCGCGCACGTCCACCGCGAGCCGCTGCTCACGAAATTCATCGGGCCAGGCCGACAGCCAGCGTTCCTGCGCAGTCGCAGCCGGAAGATCGAGCGACGCTCGGCCGTTGTGCGTCAGCGACAGGTGAATCGAGGGGTAAGCGAGCGCGATGCGCAGCAGCGTTTCCGAAATGTGACCGAATTCGGTGGACGATCCCTTGATGAATCGTCTTCGCGCCGGCGTATTAAAAAAGAGGTTGCGCACCTCGAGAGTGGTGCCGACGTTCCCGGCTGCCGCCTGGGCATCGCTGATCGCGCCGCCTCGGTTTTGAATTTCGTAGGCGCTGTCATTCGCAGCGGTGCGCGACAGAATGCGGGCATGTGACACGGCGCCGATACTGGCCAGCGCTTCACCGCGAAAGCCCATCGTCATAATACGAAACAGGTCCTCGTCACTGACGAGCTTGCTGGTGGCATGGGATGCGAAAGCCAGGGGCAAATCGGCGGGCTCGATCCCGCCGCCGTTGTCGATCACGCGGATCAGCGCCCGGCCGCCGTCTTCGATCTCGACGATGATGTGATCAGCCCCGGCATCGATCGCGTTCTCGACCAGCTCCTTCACGACCGCCGACGGCCGCTCGATCACCTCGCCGGCGGCGATGCGATTAACCATCGAAGGCGGCAACTGCTGAATGCGACGAACTTCCACGCGGGCGATTATATGGAAAGCGATGCCGCGAACGAGCGAAGTGCTGCGAAGCGAACGGGTTATCCACGTGATCTGTTCAAAATCTCTCTTGCTTCGGTGCGAATGTTGAAGTTTTCAGCAGAAGTATCGAATTCTGTTCGATTTTGGTGCGAGATTTGGAGATTTTTCGCCAGCTCCCAAGGGATTGCGCTCAATTGCCCAACTGGCTCGGCCTTTGCTCCATAGAAAACCCGGGCGCTACCGGGACGTTTGCGGAGAAGACCATGGAGATCCGAATCGGCTTCGATATGACGTTTCAGACCGCGGCACGTCTGCCGATGAATTTCCTGCTATATGTGCATCCTTCGCGCGAGGCGGATCTACACGAGCCGGATGAGGTGCATGTCGAGACCGGGGATGGAAAGCCCGTTGACATTCAGATCGTCGGCGATTGCTTTGGCAACAAGATGGGCCGAGTGGTTTCGCCGGGCGGGCCTTTGCGGTTCTGGTCGAGCAACGTGATCCACGACAGTGGCCTGCCGGATGAAGTTCCCATGACGCCCGAGGAAGGACACCAGGCTCCGGTCGATCAACTTCCGGCGGACGTACTGCAATATCTCCTGGCCAGCCGATATTGCGAAGTTGAATTGCTGCAGGACACCGCCTGGCAGCTATTCGGTCATCTCGCGCCGGGTTGGGAGCGGGCCAAGTTGGTCGTGGATTGGGTCCATCAACACATCACGTTCGGATATCAATTTGCCCGCAATACCAAGACGGCGCTCGAAGTTTTTCACGAACGGCAGGGCGTCTGCCGGGATTTTCAACATCTGTGCGTGGCGCTTCATCGCGCGCTGAATCTGCCGGCGCGATATGTGACCGGTTATCTCGGTGACATTGGAGTTCCCATCAACCCGGCTCCCATGGATTTTTCCGCATGGCATGAAGTTTATCTGGGGGGTCGGTGGTGGGCGATGGATGGGCGTCATCATCAGCCGCGCATCGGCCGCATTTTGATGGCAACTGGAAGGGATGCAGTGGACGTTGCGCTGACAACGCAATTCGGATCCGGATCGCTGGAGAAATTCAGCGTGGTCACGGAAGAGGTGACGGGTGACGAAGCGAGCGCGCCCCATCTCATCGAAAGTCGGGGACAGGAAGCTTTTGTCGGAAGCCGGTGAGTCGCACAATCGCCTTGCAATGCTAAACTTCCAGTAATGGACGAACGTGGATCGGCAGACATCCTGCGCTCTGCAGCAGCCAGCGACGAGCAAAACGTCGAAAGCCGAATCCTGGAGATTGGCCGGGAGATTTTTCGGCGCGCCCGGCACCCTGATGATCGCTTCCTTCGCCAATGGCCGTGGGACCAGTGGCTGATGGATTTTGGGATGCAGGACGAGCATTTCAAGGCTCAGCTTTTCCGATTCGTCGATGTGCTGGCGGTGCTGAAGACGCCGGCCGATATCAACCGACACCTGAAGGAGTATCTCGATCCGGTTCGCGATCGATTGCCCGGAGGAGCAGCTCTTCCATGGCTGCCGGAACGTGGGCCGATTGGGCGAGCACTTGCGCAAGCCACCGGATTCGGCGCGCGGCGCATGGCCCGGCAATTCATCGCCGGCAGCAATCTTCGCGAGGCAGCCAAGACAATCATGCGCCTCCGCCGACGCAAGCTGGCTTTCACCATCGACCTGCTCGGCGAGGCGACCGTTTCGGAAGCTGAGGCGATTCAGTATCAGCAGGAATATCTGCAATTGGTGGAAGGACTTTGCGATCGCGCATCGTTTTGGCCGGGGGTCGATCTGCCCGATCACGATGATCGCGGGCCGATCCCGCGGGTGAATATTTCGATCAAGCTTTCATCGCTTTACAGCCAGTTTGATCCGATCGATCCGGAGCGCACCAGCCGGGCCGTGCGCGAGCGACTCTTACCGATTCTGGAGTTGGCCCGACAGCGCGGGGCGTTTGTCAATATCGACATGGAGCAGTACGCGTTCAAGGATGTAACGCTGCGGATTTTCAAGGAGATTTTTTCAGAGCCGCCGTTTGACGACTGGGCGGACGTGGGCATTGCGATGCAGGCCTATCTTCGCGACACGGGCGACGACCTTCGCGATTTGGCGAATTGGGCCAAGGCGCGAGGGACGCCAGTCTGGGTCCGGCTCGTGAAGGGCGCATACTGGGATTTTGAATCGGTCATTGCCGCTCAGAATGATTGGCCACTTCCGGTCTTCGAACAGAAGCCGCAGACCGATGTGAACTTCGAATCACTCACGACGTTTTTGATGGAGCATCATCACCTGCTTCGGCCGGCAATTGCCAGCCACAACATTCGCAGCATCGCGCACGCGATTGCTGAAGCTGAGCGGATTGGACTTTCACCCCGAAGCTATGAATTCCAGATGCTCTACGGCATGGCCGAGCCGGTGAAATCGGCACTGGTCAAGATGGGGCGGCGGGTGCGCGTCTACACGCCTTATGGCCAGCTCCTGCCGGGCATGGCGTATCTGGTGCGCCGGCTGCTGGAGAACACGTCGAACGAATCTTTCCTGCGCGCGGGGTTTCATGAACGTATCCCCGAGGAGCAGCTACTTATGAATCCAATGGAGATTCTGCGTCGCCGACAGGCGGTCGCTCATCCGCACCGAAACGGGCGATATCGTGGCCGACCTTTTGTGAACGAGCCGCTGGCGGATTTCAGCCGGGATTCGGCGCGAGCTTCAATGCGCGGTGCACTGGAAGATGTATCAAAGCGAGTGGGTCTGCGAGCGCCATTGGTCATTGGTGGGCAGCGCATCGAAACAGCGAAGTGGATCGACTCCGTTAATCCGTCGCATCGAAAGCAGGTCGTTGGATTCTCGGCGCAGGCAACGGTCGATCATGCAAATCAGGGAATTATCGCTGCAAAAGAATCGTTTGAAGAATGGCGTGCAGCACAGCCGGCTTACCGCGCGCAGCTCCTGTTTCGCGCAGCACAGATCCTTCGGCGAAGGAAATGGGAACTGTCTGCATGGGAGGTGTACGAAACGGCTAAAGGCTGGCGCGAAGCGGATGCCGACGTGGCGGAGGCCATCGACTATTGCGAATATTACGGAAGGCAGGCACTTCGACTGGCGCAGCGGCAATACCGCAATGTGCCGGGCGAGGACAATACCTATTTCCATGAGCCTCGGGGAGTCGCAGCCATCATCGCGCCATGGAATTTCCCACTCGCGATTCTCTGCGGCATGACCACCGCAGCCCTGGTCACCGGCAACACCGCGATCATGAAGCCTGCCGAGCAATCGCCGATCATCGCGTCCATGCTGATGGAGGTATTCGAGGAGGCAGGATTTCCGCGAGGCGTAGTCAATTATTTGCCCGGTATCGGAGAAGAAATCGGGCCGGTGCTGGTGGGGCATCCGGATGTGGCGACGATCGCCTTCACGGGTTCGCGCGCGGTCGGCCTCGCAATCCAGCGGCAGGGGGCTGAACTCGCGGCGGGACAGACGCAGTTGAAGAAAGTCATCACTGAAATGGGCGGGAAAAATGCGACGATCATCGATGAAGATTGTGACGTGGATGATGCCGTCCATGGCGTGGTGGCCAGCGCGTTCGGATACAGCGGACAAAAGTGCTCGGCTTGTTCAAGAGCGATCGTGCTGCCCAAGGTGTACGAAACATTTCTGACTCGCCTGATCGAGGCGGCGCGAAGTCTTCACATCGGGCCAGCAGAGGAAGCCGGCGCGATGGTTGGGCCGGTGATCGATGCCGATGCGCAGCGGCGAATACTTGCTGGGATTGAAAAAGGCAAAGGCGAAGCGCGCCTCGTTTACCAGGCGGAGTTGGGAAATCTTGCTGAAGGAGGCTGCTATGTGCCGCCGACGATCTTTGCAGAAGTGCCCGAGCAATCGTCGCTGGCGCAGGAAGAAATATTCGGCCCGGTGCTGGCGGTGATCCGGGCAGCGGATCTGGACGAAGCCTTGCGCATCGCCAACGGAACCTCCTATGCCCTTACCGGTGGCATCTTCTCTCGCAGCCCCGTCAACATAGAACGAGCCCGCCGGGAATTCCGCGTCGGCAATCTCTACATCAATCGCAAGATAACCGGCGCGCTGGTTGATCGCCAGCCCTTCGGCGGTTTCAAACTTTCAGGCACGGGTGCCAAGGCTGGCGGGCCGGACTATCTGCTGCAATTCACGCACGCGCGCACGATTACGGAGAACACGCTTCGACACGGATTTGCGCCGCAGAATCCGCAGACGTTCAGCAAGCCTTCAGGTGAGTAGATTTGTTCAACCGGCAGGAAAGAGTCTTAAAGCTGAACCGCTTTAAGCCCGCGACGTTCAGCCATTTCACGGCCGATTTCCCGTACCTGATCTTCGGAAAGCAGTCGACGGGCCGCAGGAAAGAGGTTGGCGTCTTCCACTTGAATGTGCCGAGTGTACAACTGATGCAATCGATTCAGCAGTGACGCCAGTTCATCCAGCTCGGGTTGCGACAACTGACCCTCGGCCAGCCATTTTCGCCCCAGAATATCAACGCGCTGGTGATCTCGATCGGCCGCAACGTGATCGGCTTCGAGGACCTCAATGCGTTTCAATGCTTCATCAGCCTCGGGCGAATTCATCTGACGCAGTCGCGGGAAGAGCGATTCTTCTTCATCAGCCGTATGTCGAGGCATCGCGGTTGAAAAATAGCGCAGCGCCGCTTCCAGGGCATCACGATGTTGTTTGTCGAGCTGGCTCCCTCGAAGATCGTTGGCAACTTTCAAAAGCATCTTCAGGAACAGTTCGATTCGCCTGTGGCAATCGAAGAGCAACCCGAGCGGATCGTCAAATCCATGATCTTTCTGAACGCCAAGCGACACGGGCATAACAACTCCCTTCAATCGAACAATCGATTGAATCGTAGGCCGTAATCGATGGATATCAATTCATCTGAAGTTCACTGCAAGCATGTCGCTCACGGTGCTGCAGGCTCGGCATTCCAAACCTTGATTTCGTCGAAATACCCATCCTTGCCCGCGCAGCCGAATTCGATGCGCGACTTGGTGGGATGAGCGATGCCCGAGGATTTCAAAAATGCGGCGGGTTTGCCGTCGACGGTCGCGCGCATCGTGTCGCCGACCGTCTCGAGGACCATCTGATGCGATACGCCCGGCTCGATCGTCATCGGAAATGTCACGCTTCGGCCAGCGAGTAGTTTATTGCGCTCGGCCTTTTTGGAAGGGTCGTTGCTCATTTCGTAGATGTCGTTTCGCATCGATCCATCGCGCTGATCGGCAAGGATGACCGACTTGGGCGTGACGCGCACGAAGCAGATGTGGCCATAGTGGGAGCCGGTGTATTTGCGATCGTCGAACTCCGCTGACATGCCGGTTGCGCCGTCAAATTTGAAGCGGAATTCGACAACCGTGTCCTTGTTGGGAATGTCGGTGCCGATGACGGCCTGATGACCGACAATGGCAGGCTTTCCGTCGGCGGCTGGCTTGTTCACGCGCGTCTGCGTGCCTTTCAACATGCCGTCCTCAATTGAATAGGTCGGCACCACCACTTTCCAGGCTTTGCCAAGCTCAGCGCGATTGAAATCGTCGCTGAAGAGCAACTCCTTCTTTTTTGCGATTGGGTTTTCAGGAATCTTCGGCCGTTCCGCGCCGGAGGCAACCAGACTTATCAGGATAAGCGGGGCCAGGAAGTAGTGAAGCTTCATCTGCCACTCCTATTAAAAGATTTGAGGTGCAGATCGTAAGACCAACCGCGGGCGCCCACAAGACGCGAAGCACCTTGGTGTAAATGTGTGAATGGCGACCGCATCATTTCGATGAGCCATTGCACACAGAGCGATAGAGATCGGAAATCTGTCGGCAGAAGCGGGCAGGATCAAATCGCTCAGCAGCTCCCGGCCGGTTGTTTTCCCAATGACCAGCCCGCGCAGCACCAACGGGGAGCCATTCGAAAATATGACGGGCCACCAGCTTCGGCCGGAAAGGTCGAATCAGCTGAGTCGAAGATTCTTCTGTAGCGTATTGACCCGCCAGTCCATCGCCATCGCCAATCATTGGCATGCCGGCGGTCATACACATCGCCGTGGGCAAAGGGGAAGCTGGCAGCGAATCGCTGACCAAGCCTATGTCAGCCGCGGCGAGCAATTCGCTCTGATCGACTGAGTGGCCGAGTTGTTGCGATGCTGACACGAGAAGCGCCGGCTGCTTGAGTTTGCGGGCCAGTCGATGCAAAGACGAAGCTTGCGGGCCGGTGCCTGAAATCAGCAGTCGATATCGGCGATCGTAAACGTGTAGAATTGAAAGTGCCCACAGAGAAAGTCGGTGCCGCGAGGTCGGTGTGGAATCGCCTGGGGCTAATGCTACCACGTCTTCGTTGTCTAAGCCCAGAGATTGCCGAATGCACGTGCGATGATCCTGGGAGACCGACGTGGTCTCCACACCCGGCTCGATTACGTGGCAACTGTGCTCCGCAATCCCAGCGCGTTGAAGCAGGTGCTTCTGAAGAGGCGTCGAGCAGACGAAAGAGACGCGGCTCGTCAGTGAAGTCAGGCGCTTCAGCGCGCGGACTTGGCCGCGAGACTCAATTGCCTTGATGCTGTGAAGGATCGGGCAGCGCGTCGCAGCCAATGCCCAGCTAAGGCCGCTCCAATTCCAACTGTGGACAACGTCCGGAGTTATCAAGCGACCCCTGATTCGGTTTCGTAACAACTGATATCGCGCTGGGCCGCAACCGAATGGCAAATGGCAGAACCGGATATCAGCCGTCAGTCCACGGTCAAGAACATCAATTTGATGCGCGCTTTCAGAATCATGACAGCGCGGAATCATCTGCAGAACACGAACCATGCTGAACGTAGGGTAAGCGAAACAGGCGGAGGTTCACAGAAGAGGCTGCCAATCATTGGGCATAAAAGGAGCCCGTCACGGTTGGTGACGGGCTCTACAAAAGTCAGGACTGATTCGCGTGCGGCTTAGGGCCGGTAGAACAGATCGCAGTTCAGCGCGCGCTTCTGGACGTTGGTGTAGCTCGAATCATTAGGCTCATTGGTGTTGAAACCAACATCTTCAGGGAAAATGCATTCGACGTGACCGTCGGCAAAGCCTTGGTTGCCACGCTTAAGATGGCGGTTGGTCAACTGGTCGTCGCTGTCGTTGCTGTTGGCGATGAAGGCACAGCCATCGTTGGGGAATTGCTCTTCGACCAACGCGATCTTCTGGCCTGGCATCACGATACTACCCAACCTGATGCCGGTTGGCTTGTTCCAAGTAGATGTATCCATGTCGCTGCCGCGGAGCTGAGCATTCCATGAATACGTGAAGTTCCGCTGATAGCTGGCCGTGTAATTGATCGTTGAGCTGCGGCTGACGGGGCGGAACGCATCCAGATCGGTGGGGCAATTGAACACGTCCTGGCGGGATTGAACCGACTTGCTGATGTAAGGCCAAAGCGTGCCTTGCTGGTAATCATAGATGCCGCCAATGTTTCCGTTAGGATCCATGACGATGCCCATGCTGGGTGCAACCGTGATCGAGCTGGTGTTTTCCACACGAGGTGGAATGGGCAGCATATCCTTATTTTCATTGGCATACATGATACACGCCATCCAGATCTGACGCATGTTGTTGGCGCACTTGACTTGGCGGGCATTTTCACGCGCCTTGTTCAAGGCCGGCAGCAGAATCGACATGAGCAGGGCGATGATGCCGATCACCACCAGCAGCTCGACGAGGGTAAAACCGCGACGGCGACAACGCGCCCTTGAGGAGAATTGAACGGACACTTGGGTAACCTCCGACGCCGTCTCAGGTGCTTCCTGCTAGCGGATGGAGCCGCTCGCAGACGGGAAAGGTCCAATCATCTGGCTAAAAAGCACGCAGGACGGCCGTACTTTGTACTGTTCTCGACAATTCAAGCATCGGGGGGACCCCGCCCACAAAGGACCGGTCAACACCGATAGATGCTCGCCCGTCGCGAGGCCTGTATAAAAAGAGATTACCCTTCATCGCCTCTTGGAGTCAAGAGACGATGCAGTGATTTTAGCGCACCCCAACCGTGCGCTGTCGATCTTTGCAATCGACAAGAGATTAGCAGACTCAGCGTTGGCGAAATTCTTCGCTCAATGGTGAATGATCTGATTCTGAAGCGCTACGGGAGCCAGGCTCACCACGCCTTTTTCCGTGCCACCAATGGCTTCAGCTTCTACAAACTGCCCTTCCCGGGCCACTGACTCGAAACTGCGAAATGACCTGCGAGAACTGACAACACGCCATGGTACAGAAATGGGAAAGCAGGCGCGATGAGATGCTCGCAACGATAAACGTCGCTGACAAGGCTACTCTTCGCTCACACGATCGTCAAGCAGAATTTTGCTTGCGTTATAAAAAAGAACCCGCTCCACAAGGGAGCGGGTTTGGTTGCTAATAATATACTCGCCTAACTAATTGCGCGATGCGATTAGGGATGGAAGAACAGGTCGCAGTTCAGCTCGCGCTTCTGGATATTGATGTAGCTCGAATCGTTAGGCTCATTCGTATTAAAACCAATGTCTTCAGGGAAGATCGCTTCGACGTGACCGTCAGCAAAACCTTGGTTGCCGCGCTTCAGGTGACGGTTGGTCGGCTGGTCGTCGACGTCGTTGGAGCCGGAAAGGAACGCCAAGCCGTCGTTGGGATACTGCTCTTCGACCAGAGTGATCTTCTGGCCCGGCATGACGATCGAAGCCAGGCGAATACCCGTTGGCTTGAGCCAAGTCGAAGTATCCGCGTCCTGGCCGCGCACCAAGGCGTTCCAGGAATAGGTGAAGTTTCGCTGGTAGCTGGCGGTGTAGTTGATCGTTCCGCGGCTCACCGGGCGGAATGCATCCAGATCGGTCGGGCAGTTAAAGACATCCTGGCGGGCCTGGATCGACTTGCTGATGTAAGGCCAGAGTGTGCCTTGGTTGTAATCGTAGATGCCACCAATGTTTCCATTGGGATCCATCATGATCGCAATACCCGGAGCAAGGATACTGCTGCTGAAGTTCTCAACGCGAGGCGGAATGGGCAGCTTGTCCTTGTTCTCGTTGGCGTACATCAGACAGGCCATCCAGATCTGCCGCATGTTGTTGGCGCACTTGACCTGACGGGCGTTCTCACGCGCCTTGTTCAAGGCCGGCAGCAGGATTGACATGAGCAGGGCG